>JACCEB010212424.1_pt1 | contig 48465 bp, 47 predicted proteins | sample 7454761 | NCBI WGS metagenome assembly JACCEB01 (sample SAMN15323454, study PRJNA562643) | freshwater metagenome | isolation source: river surface water | place: USA:Blue River Watershed | collected 2017-08-18
GCGCTTGCCCCAGAACACCTGGTTTTTCTGGTTGAGCAGGATGATGCCGACGTTGGGTCTGAACCCGTCCCGGTCAAGCATAATCGAACCTCAAATTTTTAAACTGAGACCATTATGCACAGACCTGCTGCACTGACAAGAGGTCTGTTCGCTACACGACCGATATGAAAGCCTCCCAGTTTCTCGTCTCCACGCTCAAGGAAGCCCCTGCCGATGCCGAGGTGGTCAGCCATCAGCTGATGATTCGCGCCGGCATGATCAAAAAATTGGGCGCAGGCATTTACAACTACATGCCCATGGGCCTGCGGGTGATCCGCAAGGTTGAAGCCATCGTGCGCGAGGAGATGGACCGTGCCGGTGCCATCGAACTCACCATGCCAGTGGTGCAGCCTGCCGAGTTGTGGCAGGAAACGGGTCGCTTTGCCAAGATGGGGCCCGAGCTGCTGCGCATTCGCGATCGACATGACCGCGATTTCGTCATTCAGCCGACCAGCGAGGAAGTGGTCACGGACATCGCGCGTCAGGAATTGCGAAGCTACAAACAGCTGCCGAAAAATTTCTATCAGATCCAGACCAAATTTCGCGATGAGCGGCGTCCGCGCTTTGGCCTGATGCGTGGGCGCGAGTTCATCATGAAGGACGCATACAGCTTTGATCGCGATCCCGACGGTGCGCAGCGCAGCTACCAGAACATGGCGCAGGCCTACCGCAAGATCTTCGATCGATTCGGGTTGCGGTACCGCGCGGTGGCGGCAGACAGCGGCGCCATCGGGGGCGACTTGAGCGAAGAGTTCCAGGTGATTGCCAGTACGGGGGAAGACGCCATCGTCTATTGCCCCAACAGCAACTACGCGGCCAACCTCGAAAAGGCCGAGGCCCTGGCACCCGCCCACCCAAGGGCCGCGGCATCCCTACCCTGCACCCCGGTGCCCACGCCTGGGCGCAGCACCTGCGAGCAGGTCGCTGAATTGCTGGGCGTGCCCCTGACCACCACCGTGAAGTCGCTGGTGCTCGCCACCGATCAGGCGGATGAGCACGGTCAGGTGAAGGCCACCCAGGTGTGGCTGTTGCTCCTGCGCGGTGATCACGACATGAACGAGGTGAAGGTGGGCAAGCTCCCTGGCTTTGAAGGGGGGTACCGTTTTGCCACCGTGGCCGAGATTGACGACCACTTTGGCTGCAAACCCGGCTACCTGGGGCCCTTGAACTTGCGTCAACCCGTGCGCATCGTGGCAGACCGCGAGGTGGCCGTGATGGCCGACTGGATCTGTGGCGCCAACCAGCCCGACATGCACATTCGTGGGGTGAACTGGGGCCGCGATCTGCCCGAGCCGGCCTTGGTGGCCGATCTTCGCAACGTGGTGGCGGGCGATCTGTCGCCCGACGGCCAAGGCGAGCTGGCCATTGAGCGCGGTATTGAGGTGGGACACGTGTTCTACCTGGGGACCAAGTACTCGCAAGCCATGAACGCCACCTTCCTGGATGAAACGGGCAAGCCGCAGCCGATGCAGATGGGCTGCTATGGCATCGGCGTGACCCGCTTGCCCGCCGCCGCCATCGAGCAGAACCATGATGAGCGCGGCATCATCTGGCCTGACGCCATTGCGCCGTTTACCGTGGTGATTTGCCCCATCGGTATGGACCGCCAACCGACGGTGCGTGAAGCCGCCGAGCAGCTGCATGACCAACTCGCAGCCCTGGGTGTGGATGTGATGCTGGACGACCGTGGCGAGCGCCCGGGCGCCATGTTCGCCGATTGGGAGCTGATTGGCGTGCCGCACCGTGTGGTGATTTCCGATCGCGGCCTCAAGGAGGGGCAGCTCGAGTACCAGCACCGCCGCGACACCGAGGCCACCAAGGTGCCTGCCACCGACGTGCTGGCATTGCTGCGTCAGAAGCTAGGGCTTTGATCCGGCCTAGGGGATACAAGCCCATGCAGGCCATCGCCTGGGTGCTCGTGTTCGTCGGACTGGCGTTGCCTGCACACGCGGGCTCACAACGGCAAGAGCCGCTGGCTGACGCCGTTCGCACGGCGCTCTCGGCGGCCGTGTCAGAGGACGATGTGCACCGCGCCGCGTTGCATCGGTCTGACCTGGTAGGCCCTCGGGACGTCTGGGTGCAACGCATGCAACCCCTGCTGGAGCGGCGCTTGCGCCGAGCTGCCGTAGGGCAGTGGCGACAGGAGTGGGCCAGCCCAGGGCTGCAGCGCGAATTGCTGGAAACCGTCTGGTACGAGGCGACCCGTTCAGGCCTCGAGCCCGAGCTGGTGCTGGGCCTGATCGAGGTGGAGAGCGATTTCCGCAAATTTGCTGTCAGCTCGGCGGGCGCCCTGGGGCTGATGCAGGTCATGCCCTTTTGGATGCGCGACCTGGCGCAGGATGACGCACGTCGCCTCTTTCACCTGCGCACCAACCTGCGCTTTGGCTGTGTGATCTTGCGTCACTACCTGGACCGTGAAGCGGGAGATCTGTTCATGGCCCTGGGACGCTACAACGGCAGCCGAGGTCGGGCGGCCTATCCCCAGGCCGTACTGGCTGCACAAGCGCGCTGGAAGATCTGACCGATCAGCTGCCTTGCAACACCTGCAGCAACTCACCCGACTCGTACATCTCCATCATGATGTCCGACCCGCCGATGAATTCGCCCTTGACGTAGAGCTGCGGGATGGTGGGCCAATTGCTGTATTCCTTGATGCCCTGACGGATCTCGGCGTCGTCCAGCACGTTCACGGTTGTGATCTGCTTGGGCTCCACGCCGCAGGCTTTGAGAATCTGGATGGCGCGACCCGAGAAGCCGCACATGGGAAAGCTGGCGCTGCCTTTCATGAACAGCAGCACCTCGTTGCCTTTGACCAGTTCATCAATACGTTGTTGCACGTCACTCATGGCTTACTCCTGCGAATAACTGAGATTATTTCACGCCTGGCCAATGTCCGCCGGTGCAGCGGGGGATGCCCGCCAAGTCGGGACGGCTTTGTACCTGGTCAAAACCGGCTTGCCGCAGCAACGCCTGAACGGCAGCCGACTGGTCATGCCCATGCTCCAGCAGCAACCAGCCGCCCGGCTTCAGATGGCCGGGGGCCTGGTCGACCAGGGTTCGGATGTCGTCCAGCCCGTCCAGGCCACTGACCAGGGCTTGGCGGGGTTCGTGGCGCAGTGCCGGCATGTGCGGATCCGTGGCCGCAATATAGGGCGGGTTGGACACGATGAGGTCAAAACGCTGATTCGCTGGCATGGACGACAGCCAGTTGCCCTGCAACCAGCGCACCGGCAACTCCAGTACTTCAGCGTTGCGTCGCGCCACCGCCAAGGCTGCTGGGCTCTGGTCTACCGCCCAGACCTGGGCGGCGGGTCGTTCATGCCGCAACGCCAGGGCAATCGCGCCACTGCCTGTGCCCAGGTCGACCACCGCCAGCGCGGCATCGGGGGGCATCAGCGACAGCGCCCAGTCCACCAGGGTTTCGGTGTCGTCACGTGGGTCCAGCACCTCGGTGGTGATGGTCAAGGGCAACCCGTAAAACTCGGTTCGGCCCAGCAGGTACGCCATGGGCATGCCATCTTGCCGTTGTGCGCAAAGGGACTGGAAGTTCTGCAAGGCAGATGGCGCGAGTTCATCGGTCCCGTGCGCCAGCAACCAGGCCCGCTCGTGCGGATCGCGGCCGAGTGCGTGCAGCAGCAACATGCCTGCGTCCAGGCGCTCAAGTCGCGGCAGACCCGGCCCAGTCGTGACGGCCAGCTGCAAAGCCTGCTCCACCGTCATGCCAAGCCCCCCACCTCCAGGGCCTCGAGCTTCTCGGTCTGGCGGGCCTGGTGCAAGGCTTCGAGGACATCACCCAGTTGCCCCTCCATGACATAGGCCAGTTTGTACAAGGTCAGGTTGATGCGGTGGTCGGTCAGACGCCCCTGGGGAAAGTTGTAGGTGCGGATGCGGTCACTGCGGTCACCGCTGCCAATCAAGCCTTTGCGCGTGGCCGCCTCGGCTGCGCTGCGTTGTGCGCGTTCACGCTCTTGAATCCGTGCAGCCAGAACTTGCAAGGCGCGCGCCTTGTTGCGATGCTGCGAGCGGTCGTCCTGGCACTCGGCCACGATGCCGGTGGGAATGTGCGTGACGCGCACCGCCGAATCCGTCTTGTTGATGTGCTGCCCGCCTGCACCGCTGGCGCGGAAGGTGTCGATACGCAAGTCAGCCGGGTTGATCTGAACCGCAGTGGCCTCGTCCGGCTCGGGCATCACCGCCACGGTGCAGGCGCTGGTGTGGATACGTCCCTGCGATTCCGTCACGGGCACGCGCTGCACCCGGTGCCCGCCCGACTCGAAGCGCAGCCGGCCATAGGCCGCCTGACCTTCAACGCGCAGCACGACTTCCTTGTAGCCCCCGAGCTCGCTGGGCGACTCGCTCATCAACTCCACGCGCCAGCCCTGACTTTCCGCATAGCGGGTGTACATGCGCAGCAAGTCGGCGGCAAAGAGCGCTGATTCGTCCCCTCCGGTGCCAGCGCGGATTTCCAAAAACGCATTGCGGTCCTCATCCGGATCACGCGGCAGCAGCAGACGCTGCAACTCGGCCTCCAGTTGCGCGCATTCGGCCTGGGCCTGTTCGATTTCGTCCTGCGCGAGTTGACGCATGTCGGCGTCCGGAGGGCCCTGACCATCGCCTGGCATCTCGCCCAGCATGGCCTGTGCTGCGGCCAGGTCCTGCTCGCGCTGTTGCAGGCGGCTCCAGCGCTGGCCGATCACCGACACCTCGGCGTGCTCGCGTGACAAGGCCAGAAATTGCTCCATGTGGGACATGATGTCCTCGCGCGAGAGCAGATAGTCGAGCTCGGTCAGGCGCTGGGTGTAGCGGTGGAGCTGGGCACGCAGAAAGGGTTTCATCGGGTGGTCAAGGTGCCAGGGTGTGGCCAGAGGAGGGCCGTGCCATTTCGCCAGGCCTGCGCCGGTGTGCAGTTCGAGGACAGAGGGGGCAGGTGGCCGGCGATGATGCATCCAAGCACAACCGCCCGCTCTGCTGTGCGGGGCTGTGGGGCATGGTCTACCGTGCGTCGCGCAGGAAGAAGTGTTCGGCAGCTGCCCGGGCACGCTCGCGCGAGGCATGGTCGCCCGAGCGCAACTCGGCCATGGCCCCGTGCAGCATTTTCTGGGAGAGCGCGCGGGCCAGGGCGTCCATCACCTGCTCCACGGGCTCCCCGCGGGCCAGACGTTTGTGGGCCCGCTGCAATTCGGCTTCGCGCCAGGTGTCGGCCTGGGCATTGAGCTGCTGGATGAACGGCACCTGGCTGCGCTGGTCCATCCAGTGCAGAAAACTTTGTACCCCGGCATCGATGATGGCCTCGGCCTGGGCCACGGCGGCCTGCCGATTGGCCTGCCCGGTTTGCACCACGGTAGACAAATCGTCAACCGAGTACAGGAACACATCGTCCAGCGATTTGACCTCGGGCTCGATGTCGCGTGGCACCGCGAGGTCCACCATGAACATAGGACGGTGGCGACGCTGCTTGAGTGCGCGCTCCACCGCACCCAGACCAATCAGGGGCAGCGTGCTGGCGGTGCAACTGACCACGATGTCAAACTGGTGCAACCGCTCGGGCAGCTCGGACAGGCGCATCACCGTGGCGCCAAACTCGGCCGCCAGCCGTTCGCCACGCTCCAGTGTGCGGTTGGCGATGGTGATGGCCTCGGGGCGACGGGCAGCGAAATGGGTGGCGCACAGCTCGATCATTTCGCCAGCGCCCACAAACAACACGCGGGTGCGGGACAGGTCCTCAAACAACTGGGATGCCAGGCGCACGGCCGCTGCAGCCATGCTGATGGAATGGGCGCCGATCTCGGTGGAGGTGCGCACTTCCTTGGCCACCGCAAACGAGCGCTGGAACATCTGGTGCAGGGTCGTGCCCAGGGCGCCGGCGTCCGACGCGGCACGCACCGCGTCCTTCATCTGGCCCAGGATCTGGGGTTCGCCCAGCACCATGGAGTCGAGCCCACTGGCCACGCGAAAGGCATGGCGGGCGGCTTCGTCCTGTTGCAGGAAATAGGTGTGGCTTTGCAGCACCTCGGGGTTCACGCCTCCCGACTGGGCCAGCCACTGCAAGGTCTGAGGCAGGGCGATGTCGTCAGCGGCGCAATACACCTCGGTCCGGTTGCAGGTGGAGAGGATGGCTGCCTCGCTGCTGGCGCTGAAAGTGCCGCGCAATCCAGACAACACAGGTCCCATCTGCTCGACGGCAAATGCGAAGCGGCCCCGCAGGTCCAGCGGTGCTGTGTGGTGGTTCAGCCCTAGAGCCCAGACTGGCATAGGACCGAATTATAAAATTACCCCATGTTGCTGGGTGTACCTGTCTTCCACCTGCTGAGTTTGCTGGCCCCCGCCCTCGGCGTGGCGCTGTTGCTGGTGCTGTTGACCTCGCTGGGCGCTGCAGGGCGGCGTTGGCGTGGGTTTGAGGGCTGGCTGGGGCGTGTCGGCTGGATCACCCTCACCGGTTCACTGTGCTTGCTGGGCTGCCTGGTGTGGCTGGGGCGGGACGGCAAGATGCTGGCCTACGGCCTGCTGGTGATCACCGCGGCCCTGACGCAGGCCGTGTGTCTGAAAATGTGGCGGCGTTGAGTTCAGGCGCGAAAAGATCCACGCGGTCCGTGATCACGCCATCGGTGCCCAGGTCCAGCACATGCGCCGCCACCGAGGCGTCGTTCACCGTGTAGCTCAAGGCGCGAAGACCCGCGGCGTGGGCTTGCGCGACGCGAGGGGCGTCCCACAGGGGGTAGTGGCACACCAGGGCCACGCATCCCAGCGCGACGGCTGTGGCCACGGCATCCTCCGGCCAGCTGTCGATCAGCAAGCCGCGCGGCAGTTCGGGAGCGGCCGCGCGCGCGCCCTCCAGGGCTTGCGGGCGAAACGAGGTCAGCAAGGGCGGCACCGGCGCGTCTTGCCACAGCACAGCCGCTTCGCGGGCCACCACCTCGCCGGTGAGCCGGTCGGTGCCGGGTGTGGGCTTGATCTCGATGTTGAGGTGAAAACCATTGGCCAGGCAAAAGCGGCTCAGTGCCGACAGAGTGGCCAGGGGCTCGCCGGCGTGGTGCCGCGACAGCCAGCCGCCCGCGTCGAGCCGAGACAGCTGCTGCCAAGATTGCTCGCCCGCGGTTCCGTGGCCATTGGTGGTGCGCTCCAGCGTGGCGTCGTGGAGCAAGAACACCACCCCATCCGCACTCAGCTTGGCGTCGCATTCGAACATGCGGTAGCCGTGGCTGGCGCCCAGGCGAAACGCGGCCAGGGTGTTCTCAGGGGCCAGGCGACCCGCACCCCGGTGGGCAATCCAGCGGGGGTAGGGCCAGGGGGGCAAGGGGTGGCTGGGCATGGGCATAGGGGCAGTGTGTCGTGACGGGGTCAGGTCCGGCAGGGGCAGGTCAGGCGCACGAACCCCGCTCAGGTCGGTGCTTCAGCGCGCAACCCGGAGGCGGCGTCAAACCAGTGCAAGCGGTCGGCCCGGGGGGTGACTTGGACGTCACTGCCCAACGCTGGCATCGGCGTGGCCTCATCCACCCGCACGATGAGGGATTCGTCCCCGACTTGCAGGTACAAGAGCCGCTCGGCGCCCAGCATTTCCTGGGCTTCCAGACGAGCCACCCAACCATTGCCATCGATGTGCGCGGACAGTCGCAAGTGTTCGGGACGCACGCCCAGCACCCGGCCGTGCGGGACGCCGCGCGCCTGCCGCAACACATTCATGGGTGGCGAGCCAATGAAGCTGGCTACAAAGATACTGGCCGGCTGTTCGTACACCTCCTGCGGCGTGCCGAACTGTTCCATGCGACCGCCGTTCATCACCAGCATGCGCTGCGCCAGCGTCATGGCTTCCACCTGGTCGTGGGTGACAAAGAGCGAGGTGATGCCCAGTTCGCGGTGCAACTTTTGGATTTCCAGCCGGGTCTGGGCCCGCAGCTTGGCGTCCAGGTTGGACAGCGGCTCGTCAAACAGGAATACCTGCGGCTGGCGCACGATGGCGCGCCCCATGGCCACGCGCTGGCGCTGGCCCCCGGAGAGTTCACGGGGTTTGCGGTGCAACAGGTCGCCCAACTCCAGAATGGCGGCAGCCTTGTCGACACGGGCACGAATGTCGTCACGCGGCACACGGGCAATCTTGAGGCCATACGCCATGTTGTCAAACACCGTCATGTGCGGGTACAGCGCATAGTTCTGAAACACCATGGCGATGTCGCGTTCGGCGGGCTCGAGCTCGTTGACCACGCGCTCGCCGATCTGCACCTCGCCCTCGGTGATGGTTTCCAAGCCTGCCACCATGCGCAGCAGGGTGGACTTGCCGCAGCCCGACGGACCCACGATGACCACAAACTCGCCGTCGCTCACCGAGACGTCGATGCCGTGCAGCACCGGCACTGCGGATGCACCGGTGCCGTAGCGTTTGACGAGTCCTCGAATCTGGATGCCTGCCATGGGTGTCGTGCCTTGTTATTTTTCCGTGTCGACCAGTCCCTTGACGAACCACTTCTGCATGCCGATCACCACCACCGCGGGGGGCAGCATGGCCAGCAGGGTGACCGCCATGACGATGTTCCAGTCGGTGTACACCTCGCCGGCAATCAGCCGCTTGATGCCCAACACGATGGGGTACATGCTTTCGTCGGTGGTGACCAGGAGTGGCCACAGGTACTGGTTCCAGCCGTAGATGAATTGGATGACAAACAGCGCCGCCATCGGCGTCGCCGAGAGCGGCAGCAGCACGTCAAGAAAAAACCGCATGGGACCGGCGCCATCGATGCGTGCGGCTTCGACCAGTTCATCCGGGACGGTCAGGAAAAACTGCCGCAGCAAAAACGTGGCGGTGGCGGAGGCGATCAGGGGCACGGTGAGCCCGGCATAGGTGTTCAAGAGACCCAGGTCTGCCACCACCTGGTAGGTCGGGCCGATGCGCACCTCCACCGGCAGCATCAGGGTCACAAAAACCATCCAGAACACCACCTGTCGCCCCGGAAAGCGAAAGTACACGATGGCAAAGGCGGACAGCAGCGAGATGGCGATCTTGCCCAGCGAGATGATGAGGGCGCTCGCCAGGCTCACCCCCAGCATGGGCAGGGTAGCCGGATAGCGGCTGCCGGACTCGCCCACGCCGCCCAGCAAGGCCAACGCATAGTTGTCCAGACCATGCTCGCCCGGCCAAAGCGGCAAAGGCACGCTTTGCGCAATGGTGCTGGCCGTGTGGGTCGAGGCCACCCAGGCCAGGTAGACGGGAAATGCGACGACCATCACCCCCAGCAACAGCAGCAGATGGGTGAGCAGCGTGAGGAGGGGGCGGCGCTCGACCATGTCAGTACTGCACCTTTTTCTCGATGAAGCGGAACTGCACCACGGTGAGCGCCATCACGATCGCCATCAGCACCACCGATTGCGCCGCCGAGCCGCCCAGGTCCATCGCCTTGAAGCCGTCGTAGTACACCTTGTAGACCAGGATGGCGGTGTCCTTGCCTGGCCCGCCGTGCGTCACCGCATCAATGATGGCGAAGGTGTCAAAGAAGGCGTACACCACGTTGATCACCAGCAGAAAAAACGTGGTGGGGGACAGCAAGGGAAACACAATGGTCCAGAAGCGCCGCACGGGGCCGGCACCGTCGATGGCAGCCGCCTCGATCAGGGATTTGGGAATGCTGTGCAAGCCCGCCAGGAAGAACAGAAAGTTGTAGGAGATCTGTTTCCACACAGCGGCCATGACCACCAGCGCCATGGCGTGGTGGGCATTGAGCAGATGATCCCAGGGCAGCCCCCAGGCGCGCAGGGCGTAAGACACCACGCCCATGGGGGAGTTGAACATGAAGAGCCACAAGACCCCCGCAGCCACCGGCGCCACGGCATAGGGCCAGATGAGCAGGGTTTTGTACAACAAGGCACCCCGCACCACCCGGTGGGCCAACACAGCCAGGGCCAGCGAGACGCTCAGACCGAGCGCGGCCACCAGCAAGGAGAACACGGCGGTGGTCTGGAACGAGGCCAGGTAGGAAGTGTCTTCCCACAACCGTTCAAAGTTGAGCCAGCCGACGAATTCACTGCTGGTGCCAAAGGCGTCTTGCTGGGTCAGGCTCTGGTAGAGCGCCTGCGCCGCCGGCCAAAAGAAAAAGACGCCGATCACCGCCATTTGCGGTGCGATCAGCAGCCAGGGCAGCCAGGCGGAGCGAAACTGAACACGCTTGTCCATGCTGACGAGTCTAGCCCAGCCGCGTGAGGCGTCTCCCAGCCCGGGCCTGGGGTATCAGCCCTTGTTGGCTTTCTGGAAGCGCTCGAGTTGTTCGTTGCCGCGCTGGATAGCTGCGTCCAAGGCGTCCTTGGGTGCTTTCTTGCCGCTCCACACGCCTTCGAGTTCCTCGTCGATGATGGTGCGAATCTGCACGAAGTTGCCCAGGCGAACGCCGCGCGACTTGTCGGTGGTCTTGCGGATCATCTGGGTCACCGACACGTCGGTGCCGGGGTTCTTCTTGTAGAAGCCGGCCTTGTCGGTCAGCTCAAACGAGGCCTTGGTGACCGGGAGGTAGCCGGTGCGTTGGTGGCTGGCGGCGGCCACATCGGGCTGCGACAGGTAGGCGAAGAACTGGCCCACGCCTTTGTACTCGGGGGCTTTTTTGCCACTCATGACCCACAGGCTGGCACCGCCGATCACCGTGTTTTGCGGCGCGCCGGGCACGTCAGGGTAATAGGGCAGGGTGCCGATGCCGTAGCCAAACTTGCCATTGCGCGTGACATTGCCATAGAGCGCCGAGGAGCCCGTGGCCATGGCGCATTCCCCCGAAACAAAGGTGGCGTCCGCCGCATTGCCCCGACCCTTGTAGACGAACAGCCCGTTTTTGGCCATGTTGGCCAGGTTTTCAATGTGGCGCACATGCAAGGGGCTGTTGAAGCTCAGGCGGGCGTCGATGCCGCGCATGCCGTTGCCCTTGGTGGCGAATTCGGTGTTGTGCCAGGCCGAGAAGCTCTCGAGCTGGGTCCAGCTGATCCAGCTGGTGGTGAAGGGGCATTTGTGACCACTGGTCTTGAGCTTGGCGGCGGCCAAGGCCACCTCGGGCCAGGTGGTGGGCGGCTTCTCGGGGTCCAGGCCGGCGGCCTTGAAGGCGTCCTTGTTGTAATGGAACACGGGGGTGGAGCTGTTGAACGGGAAGCTCAGCATCTGGCCGTTGGGGGCGGTGTAGTAGCCAGCGACAGCCGGCACATAGGCGTCCTGGTTGAAGGCCACGCCGGCTTCCTTCATGACCTCGCCCACTGGCTTGATGGCGCCCTTGCTGGCCATCATGGTGGCGGTGCCCACTTCAAAGACCTGCAGGATGTGCGGGGCATTGCCAGCGCGGAAGGCGGCGATGGCGGCTGTCATGGACTCGTCGTAGCTGCCCTTGAACACCGGCACGATGCGATAGTCCTTCTGGCTGGCGTTGAAGTCCTTGGCCAGGTCGTTGACCCACTCACCCAGGGCGCCGCCCATGGAGTGCCACCACTGTATGTCGGTTTGGGCGTGGACGGGCAGGGCGACAGCACCCAGGCTGATCAGGCTGGCCAGGGCCAGACGGCGGGAAGGTTTCAAAGGCATGATGACTCCAGAGCAGAAAACTGACAGCGCACCGTCATCCGGAAAGGATGGCGCAGCACGCTGGACAATGCCACCAGGATATGACCTCCACATGACCTGTACATGACCTGTACGTGACCTGTACGTGACTTTCGCAGGGCGGTGGCATGGCGGTATTGTGGATGGGCTTGGGCGGGTCGGCCATGAGGGCTTGTCTCTACCCAGGGGGGCAAGCGTTCAACAGGGGACACAACGGCAGGGGCCAACTTGGGGAAAGAGGGCCTGTACGTGCGCTGGCCTTATGCGCTCACCGCCGTTGGGGGGATTGTTGCACTGCGATAATGGCTACCCAGTCCTTTGGCCGACGGGCCCAGGTCGCTTTTGACATCCCCATGAATGCCCCGACACCGCTGACCCAGTTGCTGGCCGAGACCGACACCGGCCCGCGGCTGCGCGAAATTCCCTACAACTACACCTCGTTCTCGGACCGGGAGATCGTGTTGCGCCTGCTGGGCGCCGGTGCCTGGGACGTGCTGGAGCGGCTGCGGGGTGAGCGCCGCACCGGGCGCTCTGCACGCATGCTCTACGAGGTGCTGGGTGACATCTGGGTGGTGCAGCGCAACCCCTACCTGCAAGATGATTTGCTGGACAACCCCAAGCGCCGACGTTTGCTGGTCGATGCCCTGAACCACCGTTTGGGTGAGGTGGAGCGACGCCGCACCCCCCAGGCGGATGGCGAGCGCGACGCCCTGGTGGTGCAACTGTTGCGCGCAGCGCGCAGCGCCGTGCACCAGTTCAACCAGCAGTTCGACGAGCTGGCCGCCCTGCGCCGCCAGACCCAGAAGCTGCTGCGCCGCCTGACCGCGGCAGACAACATCAAATTCGACGGCCTCTCGCGCGTATCCCATGTGACCGACGCCACCGACTGGCGCGTCGAGGTCCCCTTTGTGGTGCTCACCCCCGACACCGAGGCCGAAATGGCCGAGTTGGTACGCGGCTGTTTTGAGCTTGGCCTGACCATCGTGCCGCGTGGCGGTGGGACCGGCTACACCGGGGGTGCCGTCCCGCTGACCTGGAAGAGCGCGGTGATCAACACCGAAAAGCTCGAGGCCATGACCGACGTCGAAGTGATGGACCTGCCCGGCCTGGACCGTTCCGTGCCCACCATCTGGACCGAGGCTGGGGTGGTCACCCAGCGCGTGGCCGATGCGGCCGAGCGGGCTGGCTATGTGTTCGCCGTGGACCCCACCTCAGCCGAGGCGTCCTGCATTGGCGGCAACATCGCCATGAACGCCGGCGGCAAGAAAGCCGTGCTCTGGGGCACGGCGCTGGACAACCTGGTGAGCTGGCGCATGGTCACGCCCCAGGCGCAGTGGCTGGAAGTGACCCGCATCGGTCATAACCTGGGCAAGATCCATGATGCCGACATGGCCTCGTTCGAGTTGCATTACTTCGAGGCCGACGGCCGCACGCCCATTCGAACCGAGCGCCTGGATATTCCAGGCGCCAGCTTTCGCAAGACGGGTCTGGGCAAGGACGTGACCGACAAATTCCTGAGCGGTCTGCCCGGCGTGCAAAAAGAAGGCTGTGACGGCCTCATCACCAGCGCGCGCTGGGTGCTGCACCGCATGCCCGAGCACACGCGCACCGTGTGTCTGGAATTCTTTGGTAACGCCAAGGACGCCGTGCCCAGCATCGTCGAGATCAAGGAATTCATGTTCGCCGAGCAAAAACGCTCGGGTATCTTGTTGGCGGGGCTGGAGCACCTGGACGATCGCTACCTCAAGGCGGTGGGCTACGCCACCAAGAGCAAGCGCGGTGGCTTGCCCAAGATGGTGCTGGTGGGAGACATCGCCGGCGATGACGCCGACGCCGTGGCCCGCGCCACCTCCGAGGTGGTGCGCATTGCCAACTCGCGCAGCGGCGAAGGTTTCATCGCCATCAGCGCCGACGCACGCAAGAAATTCTGGCTTGATCGCAAGCGCACGGCGGCCATCAGCCGCCACACCAACGCGTTCAAGATCAACGAGGATGTGGTGATTCCGCTGCAGCGCATGGCCGAGTACACCGACGGGATTGAGCGCATCAACATCGAACTGTCGTTGCGCAACAAGATTGCCCTGTGTCACGAGCTTGATACCTTTTTTGCCCATGGACAGCTGCCGCTGGGCAAGAGCGATGACGCCGCCGACATGGCCGTGCCCGAGGAGCTGGAGGATCGGGTGCAGCAAGCGCGCGCCCTGATTGCCGAGGTGCGGGCGCTGTGGCAGGGCTGGCTCGATCAGTGCGATGCCCTGTTTCAGCCCCTGCAGGACCACACGCTGCGCGCCAGCTGGAAAACCCAACTGCGCGCGCCGCTGCAAAACCTCTTCACCGGTGCCGCCTTCGGTCCCATCCTGGAGGAATGCAACGCCATTCACCAACGGGTGCTCAAGGGCCGCGTCTGGGTCGCGCTGCACATGCACGCCGGGGACGGCAATGTGCACACCAACATTCCCGTCAACAGCGACGACTACGTCATGCTGCAAACCGCGCACGAAGCGGTGGCGCGCATCATGACCCTGGCGCGCTCGCTGGATGGTGTGATCTCAGGTGAGCACGGCATTGGCATCACCAAGCTCGAATTCCTCACCGACGAGGAACTCGCGCCGTTTGCCCGCTACAAGGCACAGGTGGACCCTGAGGGACGGTTCAACAAAGGCAAGCTCATGCGCACTCGCGCGGGCGAGGCCGATGTGCACGCCGCCGACCTGAGCCAGGCCTACACCCCCAGCTTTGGCCTGATGGGTCACGAATCGCTCATCATGCAGCAGTCCGACATCGGTGCCATCGCCGACAGCGTCAAGGACTGCCTGCGCTGCGGCAAGTGCAAGCCCGTGTGCGCCACCCATGTGCCGCGCGCCAACCTGCTCTACAGCCCGCGCAACAAGATCCTCGCCACCTCGCTGTTGGTGGAGGCCTTCCTGTACGAGGAGCAGACCCGCCGCGGCGTGTCGATCCAGCACTGGCAGGAGTTTGAGGACGTGGCCGATCACTGCACGGTGTGCCACAAGTGTCTGACGCCTTGCCCGGTCAACATCGACTTTGGCGACGTGTCGATGAACATGCGCAACCTGCTGCGCAAGATGGGGCAAAAGAGTTTCCGCCCTGGCAATGCCGCGGCCATGCTAATGCTCAACGCCACGCGTCCCGAGACCATCAAGCTTGTGCGCACGGCCATGGTGGGAGTGGGCATGAAGGCCCAGCGCCTGGTCAACGATTTGCTCAGTGTGGTGGCGCGCAAGCAAACCAGTGCCCCCCCGGCCACGGTGGGAACGGCTCCTTTGAAGGAGCAGGTGATCCACTTCGTGAACAAGAAGATGCCCGGCGGTCTGCCCAAGAAAACGGCGCGTGCCCTGCTCGACATCGAGGACAAGAACTACGTTCCCATCCTGCGCAACCCAACGACCACCACCACCGACAGCGAGGCGGTGTTCTACTTTCCCGGCTGCGGCTCCGAGCGGCTATTTTCGCAGGTGGGCTTGGCCACGCAAGCCATGCTGTGGCATGCCGGCGTGCAGACCGTGTTGCCCCCGGGCTACCTCTGCTGCGGTTACCCGCAGCGCGGCAGCGGCCAGTTTGACAAGGCCGAGAAAATCATCACCGACAACCGGGTGCTGTTCCACCGGGTGGCCAACACGCTCAACTACCTCGATATCAAGACGGTGGTGGTGAGTTGTGGCACGTGCTATGACCAGTTGCAGGGCTATGAATTCGACAAGATTTTCCCCGGCTGCCGCATCGTGGACATTCACGAGTACCTGCTGGAGAAAGGCGTCACCCTGCCGGCGCAACAACAAGGTGCCTACCTGTACCACGACCCGTGTCATACCCCGCTCAAGCAGCAAGACCCGATGAAGACGGTCAAGTCGCTGGTGGGCTCGCAGGTGGTCAAGTCGGATCGCTGCTGCGGCGAGTCCGGCACGTTGGGGGTGACGCGCCCCGACATTTCCACCCAGGTGCGCTTTCGCAAGGAAGAACAACTGCGCCGTGACGAAGCGGAGCTGCGTACCCGCTCAGACCAGGTGGGCGAGAACATCAAGATTCTCACCAGCTGCCCAAGCTGCCTGCAGGGCTTGAGCCGCTTCGGCCAGGACCTGCAAAATGGCTTGCTCGAGGCCGATTACATCGTGGTCGAGATGGCCCGACTGCTGCACGGAGAACAGTGGATGAGCGATTACGTCCAAGCCGCCAACCAGGGCGGGATTGAGCGGGTGCTGGTATGAAAACGCCCCCGCGCGCACCGGCCCCGACCGAAGTTACCCTGCACGGTCAGTCGCGGGTGCTGGAAGTGGCCTATGAAACCGGTGAGCGGTTTCACCTGCCGTTCGAGTTGTTGCGCGTCTACAGCCCCTCGGCTGAGGTGCAAGGACACGGACCGGGTCAGGAGGTGTTGCAATCCGGCAAGCGCGAGGTGGACATCACCGCCTTGCAACCGGTGGGCAACTATGCCTTGCAGCCCACCTTCAGCGATGGCCACGACTCGGGCCTGTTTTCGTGGGACTACCTGCATTTTCTGGGCACCCAGCAAGACGCCTTGTGGGCGGATTACGAGCGCCGCCTGGCCGAGGCCGGCCGGCAGCGCGATGACCCGATGCCGGCGACGGCAGGCCCTGGATGCGGCCATCACCACTGAAACGCCTGACGCGTTTGTGGGCATTGCGCGCTGCCCGGGCGACTGACGTTACATTACCTGCATGAACACCACCCATTTCGGATTTCAGACCGTCGACGAGCGCGAAAAGGCGCGTCGGGTGCGGGGTGTGTTTGACTCGGTGGCCGCGCGCTACGACGTCATGAACGACCTGATGTCTCTGGGCATGCACCGGGTCTGGAAACACTACACCGTCACCGTGGCCGATGTGCGGCCTGGTCATCAGGTGCTGGACATTGCGGGCGGCACGGGGGACTTGGCGCTGGCCTTTGCCAAGCGGGTCGGCCCCACGGGCGGCGTGGTGCACACCGATATCAACGAAGCCATGCTGCGCACCGGGCGCGACCGCCTGGTCGATCTGGGTGTGGTGCTGCCCACCGTGGTGTGTGATGCCGAACACCTGCCTTTTCCGGACCAGCATTTTGACCGCGTGAGCGTGGCTTTCGGCCTGCGCAACATGACCCACAAGGACCAGGCGTTGCGCGAAATGTGCCGCGTGCTCAAGCCGGGTGGCAAGCTGCTGGTATTGGAGTTTTCCAAGGTGGCACCACCGCTGGAGAAGGTCTACGATTGGTATTCTTTCAACATCCTGCCGCAATTGGGTCGCTGGGTGGCGCGCGATGAAAGCAGCTACCGCTACCTGGCCGAGTCCATCCGCATGCACCCGGGGCAAGAAGCCTTGAAAGACCTCATGAAACAAAATGGTTTCCGTCATGTGGATATTCACAACCTGAGCGCCGGCATTGTGGCGCTTCATGTTGGAATCAAGTGTTAAGAAGATTGAACAGGAGATGACATGAATTCGCGACTTGGATCCCTACTGCTTGCTGTGGTGCTGTCGTTGGGTAGCATGCACGCTGAAGCCTCCAAACGCCTGGGCGGCGGTAAGTCCGTTGGCCAGCAATCGGGCAACGTCACCCAGCGTGAAGCGGCACGCCCGCAAGCGCCCGGCCAACAGGCGACCCCTGCGGCGCCCGCAGCTGCCCCGGCCGCAGCACCTGCCGCGGCGCCCGCAGCCGCTGCGCCCCAGCGCAAACCGTGGGGCGCCATGCTGGGCGGCCTGGCCGCGGGCTTGGGTCTGGCCTGGCTGGCGCATTCGCTGGGCTTGGGCGCCGAGTTTGGTCAATTCTTGATGTTCGGGCTGCTGGCCCTGGTCATCATGGTGGTGGTGGGCATGATCATGCGTCGCCGCAAGCCGCAACCCGAGCACAGTCCTTTCGCCTTCGAGGGGGCCGGGGCTTCTTCGCAGCCCGCGGCTGCACCCAGCTACAACCCGCGCAATGTGGGCAACGATGCATCGGCTCGTCCCTGGGAGGGGCAGACGGCGTCATTTGAGCCTGTCGCCGCTCCCTCCACTCGCGCGGGCTCCATGATTGGTTCGGCGGTTGCAGGTGGTCAGCAAAACTGGAGCATTCCGGCCGGGTTTGATGTGGACGGTTTCATCCAGGCGGCCAAACAGAACTTCATCGCGTTGCAAGATGCCTGGGACCGCTCGGACATTCCTGCCTTGCGTGTGATGATGACGGACAGCATGATCACCGAAATCAAGTCGCAGCTGAGCGAGCGCGAGGAGCACAACCCGGGTCAACCCAACAAGACCGATGTGGTCATGCTGGAAGCCCAGTTGCTGGGCATCGAAGACCTGGGACAGGGCTACATGGCCAGCGTCGAGTTCTCGGGCCTCATCCGCGAAGAGCCGTCGGCTGGCCCCACGCCCTTCCGCGAGGTCTGGAACATGACCCGTCCCAAGGACGGCCCGGCGGGCTGGCTGGTGGCAGGCGTTCAGGCCCTGCAGTAAACCCGCGGTCACACCTGGGCGAGACAATCGCCTCAGGTGGGGCGCTTTGAGGGAAAATGGCAGGTCGCCGACCTGCCATTTTTTATTGAGACTTCCGTATGCCTTCTCGCGTATTTCCCCGTCTGGACGAATGGGCCGAGCAATTGCTCGATCGCCTGCGTCCGCCTCTGTGGCTGGAATCCGAGATCAAGCAGCGTGTGCTGCTGTTTCTCAACCACGTGCTGATGCAGGAAGCCACGGCCCAGGATCGCTTGCGCCGTCAACAAGGTCGTCAGGTGCAATGGCGCTGGCGCGATCTCGATGTGCGCGTCACGATCACACCGGCAGGCCTGCTCGAGCGTGGTGATGCGACGGTCACACCGGACCTGGTGCTCATCCTGAGCGAAACCTCCCCGGTGGCAGTGGCCCGCACGGTGCTGCAGGGGCAGCGACCAGCGTTGCGCATCGAGGGCGATGTGCAACTCGCGGCGGACATCAACTGGTTGGTGGACCACGTGCGCTGGGATCCGGAAGAGGACTTGGCTCGTCTGATCGGCGACGTGCCGGCGCATCGTCTGGCCTCGGCCGCACGACTGACGGCCCAGGCGTTGCGTGACTTTGTCCTGCGCAGGGCGCGTGCGTCGTCGTCGCCGTCGCCGGATGGCGCGTCATGAGCCGTTTGTTGCGCAGCATTTTTATTGCCTGGATCGTGGTCCGTCACGGGCTGGACCAGTTGGTTCTCGACAGCCTGCCGAACCCTTGGCTCAAACGCTTGTCGATGCTGGTGCGGCTGGGCCGCCGCTTCAGTGAACCGCGAGGCGTTCGCTTGCGACTCGCCCTGGAACAGCTGGGCCCCATCTTTGTGAAGTTTGGCCAGGTGTTGTCCACCCGGCGCGATCTGTTGCCCCCTGACATTGCCGAGGAACTGGCGTTGTTGCAAGACCGTGTGCCGCCTTTTGCCACCGAGGTGGCGGTGGCCACCATCGAGCGTGCCTTTGGCCGTCCGGTGGACGAGGTGTTCACCCAGTTCGACCGCGAACCCGTGGCCAGTGCCTCGATTGCCCAGGTGCACTTTGGCGTGCTGCGCACCCGCGATGGCCAGGAGCGTGAGGTCGCCATCAAGGTCCTTCGTCCCAACATGCTGGAGGTGATCGAAAAAGACCTGGCCCTCATGCGCATGATGGCGGGCTGGCTGGACCGCCTGTCGGCCGATGGGCGTCGCCTCAAACCGCGCGAGGTGGTGGCCGAGTTCGACAAGTACCTGCACGACGAGCTCGACCTCGTGCGTGAGGCCGCCAATGCCGCGCAGCTGCGTCGCAACATGGAGGGCCTGAACCTGGTGCTGGTGCCCGAGATGTTCTGGGATTTCTGCCATCGCGAGGTGATCGTGATGGAGCGCATGAACGGCATTCCGATCAGCCAGGTCGACCGACTGCGGGAGGCCGGGGTGGACATTCCGCAACTGGCGCGTGATGGTGTCACCATCTTTTTCACCCAGGTGTTTCGGGACGGTTTCTTCCATGCCGACATGCACCCAGGCAATATCCAGGTGAGCCTCGACCCGGCCACCTTTGGCCGCTATGTGTCGCTGGACTTTGGCATCGTCGGCACCCTCACCGAGTTTGACAAGGAATACCTGGCGCAAAATTTCACCGCATTTTTTCGACGCGATTACAAGCGTGTGGCCGAGCTGCACATCGAGTCGGGCTGGGTACCGCCCCAAACACGCATTGATGAGCTGGAAGCCGCCATCCGTGCGGTGTGCGAACCCTACTTTGACCGGCCGCTGAAGGAAATTTCGCTGGGCATGGTGCTCATGCGCCTGTTCCAAACCTCGCGGCGCTTCCAGGTGGAGATTCAGCCGCAGCTGGTGCTGCTCCAAAAAACCCTGCTCAACATCGAAGGCCTGGGCCGCCAGCTCGACCCGGAACTCGACTTGTGGAGCACCGCCAAGCCTTTCCTCGAAACCTGGATGGTTGAGCAAGTGGGCCCCAAGCGGCTGTGGACGCAACTCAAGGCCGAGGCCCCGCGCTACGCCAAGCTCTTGCCCGAATTGCCCCGTCTGGTGCACGACTTTCTCAAGGCCCGCAGCCAACCCATGTCGTCAGACGTGCAGCTGCTGATTCAAGAGCAACGCCGCACCCAGCGCCTCTTGTCGCGGGCCGTGTGGACCTTGCTCGGCTTTGTGCTGGGCATGCTGGTCATGCAAGTGATCTTTCATCTCCAGGTCGTCTGATGACAGGACCGCCTTTCGACGTCACACACCATGCTCCTCACGCTTGTCTTTGCCTACCTGCTGGTCACCATCGCCATCGGTCTGATGGCTGCCAAGCGGGTTCATAACACGGCCGATTTCGCCATTGCTGGGCGGCACTTGCCGCTGGCCATGATTGTCACCACCACCTTTGCCACTTGGTTTGGCTCGGAAACGGTGCTGGGCATTCCGGCGAAGTTTGTGCAAAACGGCTTGAGCGGTGTGGTGGAAGACCCCTTTGGCGCGGGCTCCTGCCTGATTCTGGTGGGTGTCTTCTTTGCTGCGCGCCTCTACAGCATGACGCTGTTGACCATCAGCGACTATTACCGCGAGCGCTATGGTCGAACGGTGGAGTTGCTGTGCTCCATCATGATCATGATCAGCTACCTGGGGTGGGTGTCGGCGCAAGTCACAGCCCTCGGGCTGGTGTTCCATGTGCTGTCGGGAGAGGCCATCAGCGTGCCGCTGGGCATGGTGATCGGGGTGGTGTCCATCCTCGCCTACACGCTGTTTGGGGGCATGTGGTCGGTGGCTGTGACGGACTTCATCCAGATGATCATCCTGGTGGTGGGCCTGAGCATCCTGGCGGTGTTCGCCGCCGACCAGGCGGGCGGGGCCGACAAGGTATTCGCTTTGGCCACCAGCCAGGACATGTTCCGTTTCTGGCCCGAGCCGAATTTCCATGACGTGGTGTTCTTCATCGCCTCGGCCATCACCATGATGCTGGGCTCCATCCCGCAGCAGGACGTGTTCCAGCGGGTGATGTCGGCGCGTGACCTGCGTGCGGCCACACGAGGCCCGGTGCTGGGTGGCGTCTTCTATATTCTGTTTGCGTTTGTGCCGATGTTCCTGGTGGTGAGCGCTCTCATCATCATGCCCGAGAAGGCACAGGCCCTCATCGCCGAGGATCCGCAAAAGGTGCTGCCCACCCTGGTCATGGAGCACATGCCCTTTGTGATGCAGGTGCTGTTCTTTGGAGCCTTGCTATCAGCCATCAAGTCGTGTGCCTCGGCCACCTTGCTGGCGCCCAGTGTGACGTTCACCGAAAACATCTGGCGCCCCTGGCGCCCGCACCAAAGTGACCGGCAAAACCTTCTCACCATGCGTGTAACCGTCCTGGTGTTCAGTGCCCTGGTGCTGACCTACGCCATTGCCATGCAGGGCACCTCGATTTACGAACTTGTCTCCGGGGCCTACCAGGTGACCCTGGTGGGGGCTTTTGTGCCCCTGCTGGCGGGGTTGTTCTGGTCCCGCGCCACCACCCAGGGCGCGGTCTTTTCCATCGTGCTGGGTTTGCTGGCCTGGGGCCTCTTCCTGGCCACCCCGGCCGGGGAGGTGTTCCCGGCACAACTGGCCGGCGTGATGGCGGCTGGCTTGGGCATGCTGGTGGGGTCGCTCGGGCCACAAACCATTGCCAACCGCCAGGGCAGCCACCACCGGCTGGTGGGTTCTCGTTAAGACCTGACAGTTCGACCTGGAACAGGGGCAGCCCAGGCCCGGGGTTTTATAATCTCCGGTTTTCCTTCTCACTTCCTGCCATGCCCATTTATGCCTACAAATGCGGGTCCTGCGGCCATGCCAAGGACGTTTTGCAAAAAATCGCCGACGCTGCGCTGACCGATTGCCCGGCTTGCGGCAAGCCCACCTTCAGCAAACAGCTGACCGCGGCAGGTTTCCAGCTCAAGGGGTCGGGTTGGTACGCCACCGATTTCAAGGGCGGTTCCACAGCCAGCCCCTCGAGCAGCACGGCCACGGGGTCGGAATCCACCGCCTCCGACGGCGCCACGGCCACGGCCACGGCTGCCTCCGACGCGCCAGCGGCGGGCGGATGCGGTACCTCCTGCGCTTGCCACTGATCGCCCTTCATGCACTTCAAAAAATACCTGCTCGCCGGCCTCTTGGTCTGGCTGCCTCTGGCCATCACCGTCTGGGTCCTGATCTGGTTGGTGGGCGCCCTCGATGGCGTAATGTCGGGGGTGCTGACCGCCATTGGCATCGTGGTGCCCGATGCGCAAACCGGTGAAGTCATCGAAATCCTGCGCCACTGGCACGGACTGGGTGTGGTGATGGTGGTTGCGGTGCTGCTGCTTACCGGTGCCATGGTTTCCAACGTGGCAGGACGCTGGTGGGTGCGCCAGTGGGACCGCTTGCTGAGCAATATTCCCATCGTCAAGTCCATCTACACCAGCATCAAGAAGGTGTCAGATACCTTGTTCTCCAGCAACGGCAACGCGTTTCGCAAGGCCGTGCTGGTGCAGTTTCCGCTGCCCGGTTCGTGGACGATTGCGTTCCAGACCGGCTCGCCCGCTGGCGAGGTGGCCGAGCACCTGGGGTCCGACTACATGAGCGTGTATGTGCCCACCACACCCAACCCCACCAGCGGTTATTTCCTGGTGGTGCGTCGCTCGGAAGTGCGCGAGCTCGACATGAGTGTGGACCAGGCCCTGACCTATGTGATCTCCATGGGTGCCGTGGCACCTGATGCCGCGGGCTCCCACACGCCGGCGCCTTCTTCACCCCCCGGCCCGTCCTCGGCGCCGCCGTCCCAACACTGAACCCTGCCTGCTCCCGGGCTTTTTTCGAGAATCTGACATGTCCATGCGTTCCCATTACTGCGGTCTTGTGACCGAAGCCCTTCTTGGCCAGACCGTCACCTTGTGCGGCTGGGTCAACCGCCGGCGGGACCATGGCGGCGTGATCTTCGTCGACCTGCGCGACCGTGAAGGCTATGTGCAAGTGGTGTGTGATCCCGATCGTCCTGAGATGTTCAAGATCGCCGAAGACCTGCGCAACGAGTTCTGCGTACAAATCAAGGGCCTGGTGCGCGAGCGTCCCGCTGGCACCACCAACGACAACCTCAAAAGCGGCAAGATCGAGGTGCTGTGCCACGAGATGAAGGTGCTGAACCCCTCGGTCACCCCTCCTTTTTTGCTTGACGACGAGAACCTCTCCGAGACCACGCGTCTCACCCACCGCGTGCTCGACTTGCGCCGCCCCTACATGCAGAACAACCTGATGCTGCGCTACAAGGTGGCGATGGAAGTGCGCAAGTACCTCGACGACAACGGCTTCATCGACATCGAAACCCCGATGCTCACCAAGAGCACGCCCGAGGGCGCGCGCGATTACCTGGTGCCCAGCCGTGTGCACGATGGCCAGTTTTTCGCCTTGCCGCAGTCGCCACAGCTGTTCAAGCAACTCTTGATGGTGGCTGGCTACGACCGCTATTACCAGATCACCAAGTGCTTCCGAGACGAGGACTTGCGCGCTGACCGTCAGCCTGAATTCACCCAGATCGATATCGAAACCTCGTTCCTGACCGAGGAGGATATCCGCACGATGTTCCAGGGCATGATCAAGCAGGTGTTCCAGAAAGTCCTGAGCATTGACCTGGGCGAATTCCCCATCATGCCTTACCAGGAGGCCATGCACCGCTTCGGCTCGGACAAGCCAGACTTGCGCGTCCCGCTCGAGTTCACTGAACTCACGGACGCCATGAAGACCGTGGACTTCAAGGTCTTCTCCGGCCCCGCCACCACCCCGGGTGGCCGTGTGGTGGCCCTGCGGGTGCCGCAAGGCGGCAAGATGTCGCGTGGCGAGATCGACGGCTACACCGAGTTCGTCAAGATCTACGGCGCCAAGGGCCTGGCCTGGATCAAGGTCAACGAAGTGGCCAAGGGTCGAGACGGTTTGCAGTCGCCCATCGTCAAGAACCTGCACGACGACGCCATTGCCGAGGTGCTCAAGCGCACCGGTGCCCAGGACGGCGACCTGATTTTCTTTGGCGCCGACAAGGCCAAGGTGGTCAACGACGCCATCGGTGCGCTGCGCATCAAGATCGGTCACAGCGAGTTTGGTCGCCAGAACGGTCTTTTTGAAGACCGCTGGGCCCCGTTGTGGGTGGTCGACTTCCCGATGTTCGAGTTCGACGAGGAGTCGCAACGCTACACCGCGGTGCACCACCCCTTCACCGCACCCAAGGACGGCCACGAGGACTGGATGGTCACCGCGCCGGAGAAGTGCATTGCCAAGGGGTACGACATGGTGCTCAACGGCTGGGAAATCGGTGGCGGCTCGGTGCGTATCCACCGTGCCGACGTGCAGCAAAAGGTGTTTGACGCGCTCAAGATCACCCCCGAGGAAGCCCAACTCAAATTTGGCTTCCTGCTGGACGCGCTGCAGTACGGCGCGCCGCCCCACGGCGGCTTGGCCTTTGGTCTGGACCGCATTGTGACGCTCATGACCAAGGCCGACTCCATCCGCGACGTGATTGCCTTTCCCAAGACCCAGCGTGCCCAGTGTCTGCTCACCCAGGCGCCGTCGCTGGTCGATGAAAAACAACTGCGCGAGTTGCACATTCGACTGCGCAACCCGGCCGGTGCGGCGGCCTGACGGCCATGGCAAAGACGTTCGGACTGGCGGGGATCGTGGGGTGGCCTGTCTCGCACTCGCGCTCGCCCCTCATGCACAACCACTGGTTGAAGCAGCACAATATCCCGGGCGCGTATGTGCCCTTGCCCGTTCAACCTGATCGGCTGGCAGACGCGTTGCGCGGGTTGCCTGCCCTGGGTTTTGCCGGTTGCAACCTGACGATTCCCCACAAAGTGGCAGCCATGGCCTACATGGACGAGTTGGATCCGCTGGCGCGCCGCATGGGTGCCATGAACCTGGTGGTGGTGGGGGCTGATGGTCGCTTGACGGGTTTCAACACCGACGGCTTTGGCTTCTGGCAAAGTCTGATCGACGCCCAGCCACAGTTTCGCGCCGAGGCGGGACCAGTGGTGGTGCTGGGTGCCGGCGGCGCTGCTCGGGCGGTGGTGCTCAGTTTGCTCGAGCGCGGTGCCCCGCGCGTTCGCCTGCTCAACCGCACAGCAGAAAAAGCCCAACGTCTCGCGGCCGAGCTGGGCGGTGCGGGCGCTCACGGTGTGATCGACGTCCTGCCCTGGTCTGAGCGTGAAGCGGCGCTCGAGGGCTGCGCCTTGTTGGTCAACACCACCAGCCTGGGCATGCAGGACCAGCCCGCCCTGGCCTTGCGGCTTGACGCCTTGCCGCGCAACGCGCTGGTGTGCGACGTGATTTACGTGCCGCTGGAAACATCGCTCTTGAAGCAAGCGCGCGAACGCGGCCATGTGACGGTGAACGGTTTGGGCATGCTGATGAACCAGGCCCGACCGGCGTTTCAGGCCTGGTTTGGCGTGATGCCGGAGATCACGCCCGAGCTGAAACAGGCGATGCTTGCCACCCTGTAACCACGGGCATCGGTCGAGCCAGGGCAACAGACCCGGCTGGGTGACCGCTCAGGCGGGTGCCGGGCCCCACGGGGCCCTCGCACACCTGGAGGCGGCCACGCCGCGCAACATCACTTGACCGCAGCCAGGGCTTTTTCGGCCTTGTCCACCAGCGGGGCACCCACTTGCGGCTTCCACTTGGTGTAGACCGAGCGGGTGGCCGCCACAAACTGCTCGCGCTGGGCAGGGCTTAGCGTGGTGATTTTCACACCCAGGCCTTCAATGTCCTTGAGCAGGGGGCGGCCGGCTTCCACCAGGCCCGCACGGGCCAGCGCAATTTCCTGCTTGCCCGCATCCACCGCGGCTTTGCGAACAATCTCGCGGTCTTCAGGGGTCCAGCTGTTCCAGATCTCCTTGTTCACCACGAACAACAACGGGTCGATCATGTAGCCCCACATCGTGACGTGCTTTTGACCCACCGTGTGCAGCTTGGCCGCGGTGAAGATGGAGACCGGGTTTTCCTGGCCATCGATGGCACCCGAGGACAACGCGGGTTGTGCATCGGCCCAGCTCATCTGCACGGGGTTGGCGCCCAGGGCGGTGAACATATCGAGGAATAGCGGCGAGCCCACCACGCGGATCTTCAGACCCTTGAGGTCGGCTGGCGAGGCAATGTCGCGCTTGGAGTTGGTCAGCTCACGGAAACCGTTCTCACCCCAGGCCAGCGGCACCACGCCCGCCTTGTCCAGAATGCCGAACACGTCCTTGCCCACCTCACCGCCGGTGAGTGCGTCCAGCGAGGCGTAGTCCTTGATGAGGAAGGGCAGGGAGAACAGGTTCAGTTCCTTCACCTGCGGTGACCAGTTGATCGACGAGCCGATGGCCATGTCGATCACGCCCTGTCGAATGGCACTGAATTCACGCGTCTGATCGCCGCCCACCAGCGACACGCCGGGGTAGAGCTTGATGTTGATGCGTCCGCTGGTGCGTTCTTTCACCAGGTTGGACCAGATCTCGCCGCCCTTGCCCCAGGGGAAGGCGGTGCCCACCACCAGCGAGAGTTTGTATTCCGCTTTATACCCGGGGGGCAACTGAGGTGCTTGCTGGGCTTGGGCCGCATGCCAGCCCATGCCCAGTCCGAGGGCCAGGGCGCCCACCAGGCGACGGGTCAGCGGGGTTGTGAACAGCTTCATGGAATCTCCTTGCGATGAAAGTCAGATACAAAACATTGTGCACTACCGTTCAGTGCGTCAATAACGGTGTGAAGAATCAGAGGACCTCGTACACGTCGTAGGTGGGGCCGCTGGCTTGACGAAACCCGGTGCTCACGAACATGGCGCGGTTGAGCCAGCCGTATTTTTCCGAGGCCGTTTCAAAACTGGGCAGGGCGCGGAAGTAGTAGCTGGCGGGATCGACGGCCTCGCCGCGGCCCAGGCGCTCCATGACCTCTTGGGGGCCGTGACGCATGCCGCGGTAAGACATGTAGATCAGCTGTTTGTCATCGGTCTCCAGGGTCAAGCGCACATCGAGCATCAGCACGCCGTCGTGGCGCAGCAGCAGCCAGTCACCCCCCGGGGCCGCTTGAACCGTGCCGCGCAGGCGCTCGCCCTGGAAGGTGCCGCCGCTCACATGCGCAATCTTGCGGCCGCCTTGCGGGGTGTGGCCCACGTCGACGATGCTGGGCACGGTCAGGACGATCTGAAAAACGTGGCGGGTCTGGATCATGTCTTCTCCTGTTGAAATAATGGACGACGAAAAATAGGTTACAAAGCGAGGTGAACAAGGGCCTTGGCAAACAGTCTCAAGCCGGCTCATGCCGTTGAAAACTAGGGGATACCCAAAGACTCATGGTGGGGGGGGCGATCCCTCCATTTGTCGCGTGGCCGCCTGTTGTCGACGGCGCTCGGTGTTCAAAATGGTCAGACCGCTGCCCACCAGCAAGGCGATACCCATCCAGGCCAGCCAGTTGGGCATTTCGTCCCACAGCAAGTAGCCCAGCACCAGGGCAAACAGCAAACCGCTGTAGCGAAAAGGCGCGATCACGCTCACGTCGCCATTGCGCATGGCCAGTATCAAAGAGTAGTAGCCCGCGCACAAAAACACGGCAGCCAGGCCCAGTTGCAGCAGGCTGGCCAGGGCCATGGGTTGCCAGACCTGGAACCGCGACAGCACACCGGCCAGCACAGCCACGGACAGGGCGGTGGAGAGTGAAATCAGCACCGCCGGGATGTGGGCGGGTATGCGCCGGGTCAACATGTCTCGGGTGGCGTGCAGCAGGGTGCCCAACACCGCCAGCAGCGAGTACGCATTGAAGGCGTCGGCGGCGGGTTGCACCACCAACAGCACACCGAAGAAACCGGTGATCACCGCCAAGCCGCGCATGAGGGTGACCCGCTCACGCAGCCACCACATGGCCATCAGAATCGCAAACAGCGGCGAGGCCAGGTTGATCGCCGTGGCCTGACCGAGCGGCAGATGGAACACCGCCGTCAGGTACACCAGGGAGGCCAGTCCATCCAGGAAGGCGCGCAACCACAACGAGCGGTTGGCCATCAGGGGCAGTTGCCTGAGCAAGCCCATGCCTTGCGCCACGGCCAGCATGAGCACCGTGGCCATGAGGCCGCGGACAAAAATCAGTTGACCCGACGGCAGGGAGGCGCTGACATGCTTGACCAGCGCATCATTGGCCACGAAGCAGGCCATCGAGAGGCTCATGGCCAGTATGCCGCGCCGGTTGACCGACACAAGGTGCAGCTGTTGGTGGGCGTCGGAAGGGGACATGCCCTGCCATCATAGAGCCGCGAGGAGGTGTTGCATTGCAGCATGGGTCACGCGGGTGGCACCTTTGTGTAAGCTTCAGCCCTGCGCTGCGGCCCAATGCCACCTTCAAACTCAACGCCAACCGCCACAATCCAGCGTAGACCCAACCGCCGACCTTTACCGTCACCACCCCCTCGACTCCTCACACAGGGGGCTCCAAAGAGGTCCCCCGATCAGTTCCTTCTCCATGAATGCCTCCTCCCCGCCAGCAGCCGCACGCCCCTACAAAATTCCACGCTCGGTGCTGGTGGTCATCCACACGCCGGCCCTGGAGGTGCTGCTGATTCGTCGGGTGGATGTGGGCACCTGGCAATCGGTGACGGGCAGCCAGGACTTTCTCGAGGAAACCTGGGAGGACACAGCGTGCCGCGAGGTGGCCGAGGAAACCGGCATTGACTGCCGCAGGCCGGGGCATGTGCTGGTGGACTGGGGTCTGGAAAACGAATACGACATCTACCCTCGCTTTCTGCACCGCTACCCTCCAGGGGTGACGCGCAACACCGAGCGGGTGTTTGGGTTGCGGGTCCCCGTGGTGCAACCCGTTCAGCTCAACCCCGCCGAGCATACCGAGTACCAGTGGTTGCCCTGGCGGGAGGCGGCAGACACGGTGTTTTCGCCGTCCAATGCCGAAGCAATCCTGTGGTTACCCCGGTGGGACCCGGTTGCACCCCGGCCCTGATGCCTGGCTGCCGAGGCGCTGCGACCGGCCCTGTCTCGCCATGGGACTTTGCGCTGGCGCACCCCGCCCGACACGTCCATGGCGCACAATTCGGTGATGGATCGACTGCGCGTGGCCACCTACAACATTCACAAAGGGGTGCGGGGCGTGGGACCGGCCCAGCGCCTGGAAATCCACAACCTTGGGCTGGCGGTCGAGCAATTTGACGCCGACATTGTGTGCCTGCAGGAGGTGCGCCGCTTCCATCAACGCCATGCCCACCGCTTCGAGCGCTGGCCGATCGAGCCGCAAGCCGAGTACCTGGCCCCTGCGGGCTATCACGCGGTGTACCGCACCAACGCGTTCACCCGTCACGGCGAGCATGGCAATGCGCTGCTGACCCGCTGGCCGGTGATCACCCATCAACACGAGGACGTCTCGGACCATCGACTCGAACAGCGTGGTTTGTTGCATGTCGAAGTGTTGTGCCAGGAGCAGCCGCTGCATGTCATCGTGGTGCACCTGGGACTGCTGGCTGGCAGCCGTCGCCGTCAGGTTGAGCAACTCAAGCGTTTTATCCTGCGTGAAGTCCCACCGACGCAGCCCTTGTTGGTGGCGGGTGACTTCAACGACTGGGGGGCAGGCCTGGCGCCCGCGATGGGTCTGGCGGGACTGCACCGGGGCCCCGCACCACCCGTGCCCACCTTTCCCTCGCGTTTGCCCTTGGTGCAACTCGATTACATCTACGCCCGGGGTCTGGAGCACGCCCACAGCTTTGCGCCGCATGGACCGGCCTGGGGCCGGTTCTCGGACCACCTGCCCCTGATTGCCGATTTCCGCTGGCCCCTGGACCACAGGCCATGAGCATGTCGACCACAGCTCGCGCTGACCATCACCTGGAGTTGTTGCAAGGCAGCCGCGGGCTGTTTCCTGCCCTGGTCGCCGCGATGGCGCAGGCGCGCGAGGAAATCCTGTTTGAAACCTACATATTTGATTTCCACGGCGACAGCCTGACAGTGGCCGAGGCGCTGGCCGCGGCTGCCGAGCGCGGCGTCCAGGTGCGGGTGGTGCTCGATGGGGTGGGCACGCCGGAGATACCCAAGTCCTGGGCGCAACGCTGGACCCAGGCTGGGGTGGCGTGGCGTATTTACGACCCCATCAGCGCCCTGGGCCTGTGGTTTCCTACCCGTTGGCGACGCCTGCACCGCAAGCTCTGCGCGGTGGACCGGTCGGTGGCGTTTTGTGGCGGCGTGAATCTGCTGGACGACCACTACGACCCGCACCAGCGCCGCCGCATCGAGCATCCTCGCCTGGACTTTTCGGTGCAGGTGCATGGCCCGCTGGTCCAGGCCATTCACGACACCATGGCGCAGCTGTGGTGGCGCATGCAGCTGTCGCAGCAGTTGCGGCGCAACCAGGTGGGTGAAGCGCTGGAGACGCTGCGAGAGCCGGAAACGGCACCGCTACCGGACACCCGAGGACGCTACCGACTGGTGCTGCGCGACAACCTGCGGCACCGTCGCAGCATTCAAAAAAGCTATTTGCAAGCCATAGGCCGTGCCAAGCACGAGATATTGATGGCCAATGCGTTCTTTTTGCCGGGTGGCAAGCTGCGCCGTGCTCTGGTGCGGGCGGCGCAGCGGGGAGTCAAGGTCCGCCTGTTGCTGCAGGGGCATTACGAGTACCTGGTGCCTTACCGCGCCGCGCACCAGGTCTATGGGCAACTGCTGAGCGCGGGCGTGGAAATCCTGGAGTACACCCCGAGCTACCTGCACGCCAAGGTGGCCGTCATCGATTCGCGTTGGATGACCGTGGGTTCGTCCAACCTCGATCCGCTGAGCCTGCTGCTGGCACGTGAGGCCAATATCGTCGCCCAGGCGCCCGGGGTGGCGGGCGACCTGCGTGAAGCATTGCTGCGGGCCATGGACGAGGGCGGGCGGGTGGTCAGTGCGGGTGATTACCAGCGCCGCCCCTGGTTCCAGCGATGGCTCGATTGGAGCGCTTACTCGCTCATGCGCATCGCGATATTCCTGACCGCGCGGCGTTATTGAGGCCTGCGGACTCACCCTGACAACACAAGGTGCATCCGTCGGCTGTTAGGATGTGAGCATGTTGAAGAAAGCCAAGCCCACCCTGAGTGACGCTGACCAGGGCACTCCCGTCTCGGTGAAGATCCGCGAGCGTTTGCGCGCGGCCAACCAGCGTTTTCACTCCAACGACAACATTGCCGAGTTTGTGAAGCCGGGTGAGCTGGAGGCCATCCTCGACGAGGTCGAGCAGAAAATGCAGGGTGTTCTCGACAGCCTGGTGATCGACACCACGCATGACCACAACACCAGCGACACTGCACGTCGGGTGGCCAAGATGTTCGTGAAAGAGGTCTTTCGTGGCCGCTATGTGCACCCGCCCACCATCACCGAACTTCCCAACGCCGAGCACCTCAACGAGTTGATGATCGTCGGTCCCATCACCGTGAGAAGCGCCTGCAGTCACCATTTCTGCCCGGTGATCGGCAAGGTCTGGATCGGCGTGATGCCCAATGAACACACCAACGTGATTGGCCTGTCCAAATACGCGCGTCTGGCGGAATGGGTGATGGGGCGGCCGCAAATCCAGGAAGAGGCGGTGGTACAACTGGCCGATCTGATCCAGGAAAAAACACAGCCCGACGGTCTGGCCCTGGTCATGGAGGCCACCCACTACTGCATGGCCTGGCGTGGTGTGAAGGACATGGGCAGCCTCATGATCAACTCGGTCATGCGCGGCGCCTTCCTCAAGGACCCCAACCTGCGCCGCGAGTTTCTCTCGCTCATCCCGCGCAAGGTGTGATGCCATGACTGCATCGGCCTGGCCGGTGCTGGGATGTGATGTCACCAGCAGCCCCACGCGGCGCAAACCGGTGGTGGTGGCCCTGGGTCACGTGCGGGAACAGCACGGCACCGGGGTGGTGGCGCTCGATGCCGTTCACCGTTTCGACAACTTGCAGGACTGGGCCGAGTTTCTGCACCAACCGATGGCCTGGGTGGGCGGCTTTGACGCGCCCTTTGGATTGCCTCGCGAGTTGGTCCACACCCTGGGCTGGCCCTTGCAATGGCGCGCGTGCATGGACCACTATGCCGCGCTTGAGCGCAGCGCCATTCGGGACGCCTTCGCAGCGTTTTGTCAGGCACGCCCCGTGGGGGGCAAATTCGCCCACCGCCGGACGGATGGGCCGGCCGGGTCCAGCCCGTCCATGAAGTGGATCAACCCACCGGTGGCCTTCATGTTGCAGGTGACAGTGCCGCGCCTCTTGAGCGCCGGCGTGCACCTGCCCGGCTTGCATGAAGGTGATCGCGCTCGCGTGGCGCTGGAGGCCTATCCCGGGCTGCTGGCGCGGGAGTTGATTGGCACACGCAGTTACAAAAGTGACGATCGTGCCCGGCAGACACCCGAACGCCTGATCGCGCGCAAAGACCTGCTGGAGGCACTGGCGCAGGGGCGCACCCGGCTTGGCTTGCGCTTGCGTCTCACTGCCGCCCAGCATGACGCCCTCGTGGCGGATGCCAGTGGTGACGCCCTGGACGCTGTGCTGTGCATGGTGCAGGCGGCCTGGGCCGCCCAGCGACACGCCCTGGGCGATGCGCTCTATGGCCTGCCGCCCGACCTGGACCCGCTGGAGGGGTGGATCCTCACGGCCTGAGGCGGCGGCACTCGACGACCTTGTGACTGTGGCGTTCACCGTCCGGGACCGCCCGCAGGCAGCATGGACCCATGACGTATCGCAGGGTTGATTGGGCAGCAGACAGGCATCGCTGGACTCTTCCCTGGCCGTGGGGCTGGTGGTGGCGCTGCACTGAAAATGGCGTGTGGGGTTGCGTGTTGGCTGGCCTGGCTGCGCTGTGCAGCATGCCCACGCCCGCCATAGCCAAGACCTGGGCAGGCCAGGTGATCCATGTGAGCGACGGCGACACGCTGTGGGTGCAACCCGACCACGGTGGCGAAGCGCGCAAGTTGCGCCTGGCTGCTCTGGATGCCCCGGAGCGGTGTCAGCTGTGGGGCCCGCAAGCCTGGGAGGCCTTGCGCAACCGCTTACAGGGGCGGCACGTGCAGGTGCTGTCGGCACGGCTGGATACGTATGGCCGCTTGCTGGCGCAAGTCTGGCACGAGGGACAGGATGTGGGTGCCTGGATGGTGTCGCAGGGGCACGCCTGGTCGCCCACCTACCGGGGCCTGCCCGGTCCCTATGACGCCTTGCAGCGACAGGCACAGTGGTCGCGCCGGGGCTTGTTTGCTCACCCGCTGGGTCTCATGGCCCCGCGGGAGTTTCGGCGCTGGCACGGCAGTTGTTGAGGGTCGGCTGCAGGAGGTGGCTTGACGGTGGCGGGCGTGGGCGAGCTACCGTCTCAGGCTGGGCGGTGCTGGCACACCGGGCAATCGGGCTGGCGGCGCAGCCGCATCTCGGTCCACTCCAGGCTGCGGCCATCGAGCAGTTGTAAACGCCCCACCAGACGTCGACCCACGCCGGTCAGCAACTTGACCGCTTCCGTGGCCTGCAATGTGCCGATCACCCCGACCAGCGGGGCCAGCACCCCCAGGGTGGAGCAGCGCACTTCCTCCGGGGCTTGGTCAGGCGGAAAGAGGCAGGCGTAGCAGGGTGAGGTCGCGTCTCGCGTGTCGTAGGTGGTGAACTGGCCATCCAGACGAATCACGGCACCGCTCACCAGTGGCACTGCGTGCTGCACACAGGCGCGGTTGACCGCGTGTCGGGTGGCGAAGTTGTCGCAGCCATCGATCACCACATCGGCATCGGCCACCAGGCGCATCAAAGCTGCTTCATCGGCGCGACGCTGCAAGGTATGCACCTGCACCGTCGGGTTAAGCGCCAGCATGGCCTCACGGGCCGAGTCGACCTTGGGCTGGCCCACGCGTTCGGTGGTGTGGGCAATCTGCCGTTGCAGATTGGTGAGGTCCACCGTGTCGTCATCGACCAGGGTGATGCGCCCCACGCCACTGGCAGCCAGGTAAAGCGCCACGGGCGAGCCCAGGCCACCAGCCCCCAGGATCAGGGCGTGACTGTCAAGCAGACGCTGCTGACCTTCAACCCCCAACTCGTCCAGCAAGATGTGGCGCGAATAGCGCAGCAGCTGGGCGTCATCCACCCCTTACTTCTCCGCTTTCTCGGCCGCACGCTCGGTCTGGGTCTTGCTGGCCTGCACCGGCTGGCCCTTGAGCTGGTTGAGAGCCTGTCGCAACTGGAAGTCTTCCGCACTGCCGATCTCGGGCAAGCGGCGCTCGGCGGCCGGCTTCTTGGCCTCCTCTTCCAGGCGCTTGAGGGCTTCCTCGCGGGCCTTTTCACGCGTTGCGTCCTTCACTTCGTTGCCCTGGCCGCTGGTCAGGTGCTTTTCCAGATCGGCTTCACGGGTGCGCAAGGCTGCGAAGGGGCTGCCCTCGGCGGTGTCATCGAGCAGCACATCGGTCACGATGCCCTTGGCCTGGATCGAGCGGCCGCTGGGGGTGTAGTAGCGTGCGGTGGTGATTTTGAGGGCGGTGTCGGGGCCCAGCTGGCGCACGGTTTGCACCGATCCCTTGCCGAAGGTCTGACTGCCCATGAGGGTGGCGCGCTTGTGGTCCTGCAGGGCTCCGGCGACGATCTCGCTGGCCGAGGCCGAGCCTTCGTTGACCAGCACCACCAGACGCACCTGCTTGAACACCCCGCGAGTGGATTCGTGCAGGCGTCGGATCGGGTCGTTGTTGCCGCGGCGCTGGTAGAACTCAGGGGCGGCCTTGTAGACGAACTTGCTCTCGGCCAGCTGCCCATTGGTGGACACCACGGTGACGTTGTCAGGCAGGAAGACCGCCGACACCGCCACGGCGGCATCGAGCAGACCGCCCGGGTCGTTGCGCAGGTCCAGCACCAGGCCCTGCAGTTGCGGGTCTTGCTTGTAGATGTCTTCTAGTTTGCGGGTGAAGTCCTCGACCGTGCGCTCCTGGAACTGGGTCAGGCGGATCCAGCCGTAGCCCGGTTCGACCACGCGGCCCTTCACGCTCACCGTCTTGATTTCCTCGCGGGTGATGGTGACCGGAAAGCTGCGGTTCTCGGACTTGCGCAGAATCGTCAGCAGCACCTTGGTGTTGGGTTCGCCACGCATGCGCTTGACCGCGTCGTTGAGCGTGAGGCCCTTGACATTCGTCTCGTCAATCTTGGTGATCAGATCGCCTGATTTGAGGCCAGCCCGGAACGCGGGGGATCCTTCGATGGGGGACACCACCTTCACCAGGCCGTCTTCCATGCTGATTTCAATGCCCACGCCGACGAAACGGCCGGTGGTGCCTTCGCGGAATTCCTTGAAGGACTTCTTGTCAAAGTACTGCGAATGCGGGTCCAGGCTGGCCACCATGCCGGAGATGGCGTCGGTGATGAGTTTTTTCTCGTCCACGGGCTCGACGTAGTCGCTCTTGACCATGCTGAACACGGCGGCCAGTTGCTGCAACTCCTCAAGCGGCAGGGGCGCCATGTTGCCGCGCGCGCCGGTTTGCAGCGACACCGTGGTGAGGGCGCCTGCGAGGGCTCCCGCGGCGACCCAACCGGCGATTTTCAGATGTTGACGCATATCCCTGTGGCTGCCTGCAGTGAGTGTGGGTGAATGCCCGTGGGCACGATGCTCACAATATACCTTGTCACGCTCATCCCCTGTGTGCGCAGGTGCATGGGGTGTGGGGGTTCAACCACGTCCAGCTCAGCCACGCCCCTGGGAGGCCACTGCCGCTGCAGCCTTGGCCGCCGCCTCTGCGTCTCCGAGGTAGTAGTGGCGAATCGGCTGGAGCGAGGCGTCGAGCTCGTACACCAGCGGAATGCCGTTGGGGATGTTCAGGCCCACGATGTCGCTGTCGGAGATGTTGTCGAGGTATTTCACCAAGGCACGAATCGAGTTGCCGTGGGCGGCCACGACCACCCGTTGGCCTGAGCGGATGGCGGGGGCCATGGTGTCGTTCCAGAACGGCAGGACACGCGCCACGGTGTCCTTGAGGCACTCGGTCAGGGGGACCTGATCGGGGGCCATGCCGGCATAGCGCAGATCGCCGCGCTCGCTGCGTGGGTCGGTGACCTCCAGCGCGGGGGGCGGGGTGTCATAGCTGCGGCGCCACACCAACACTTGTTCGTCGCCGTACTGCTTGGCCATGTCCGCCTTGTTCAGGCCTTGCAGGGCACCATAGTGGCGCTCGTTCAGGCGCCAGCTCTTGTGCACCGGGAGCCAGGCGCGTTCCATCGAGTCCAGGCAGTGCCACAGCGTGTGGATGGCACGGCGCAGCACGCTGGTGTAGGCGATGTCGAATTCATAGCCCGCCTCGCGCAGCAACTGACCGGCCTGCTGGGCCTGCGCCACCCCGGTGGGGGTGAGGTCCACATCGGTCCAGCCGGTGAATCGGTTTTCAAGGTTCCAGGTGGATTCACCGTGGCGGATCAGGACAAGCTTGTACATGGTGAGCAGCAAAGTTAAGAAATCAGGGGCTGGGCGTCCACCGGGCGCTTCCGTGGGCGTTGCAGGGGCTTGAGGTCCCGGCCAACCAGCCATCAGCCGGTGATTTTAGAATGTGGGCCAACCCTGTCCCTGACCAAAGGCTCTCTTTTGAAATTCATTCTTGACAACTGGATGCTCATCTCCGTGGCGCTGGCCTCGGGCGTCATGCTCATGCTGCCGACCCTGCAAGGCGCGGCCAGCGCCGGCCTCAGCCCCAACCAGGCGGTGCAGATGATCAACCGCGAGAAGGCGCAAGTCATTGACGTCTGTTCGGCGGAGGAATATGCCGCCGGCCACCTGGTGGGGGCCCGTCATGTGCCGATCGAGCAACTTGAGCAACAACTCGCTGGCATTGCGCGCAGCAAATCCCAGCCCCTGATCCTGGTGTGCGCCTCGGGGATTCGCTCCAAGCGCGCGGTGGCGGTGGCCAAAAAACTGGGCTACGAGCAGGCCCATTCCCTCTCGGGCGGACTCAAGGCCTGGAAAGAGGCTAACCTGCCGGTTGAGAAAGCCTGAGTTGTTGGTCTAAAGGAAACCGAGGAATCCGCCCCATGTCGCCCGTCAAGATGTACACCACCGCCGTCTGCCCCTACTGCGTGCGTGCCAAACAGTTGCTGAAGTCGCGCGGCGTCGCGCACATCGAAGAAATCCGCATCGATCTCGACCCGGCCGAGCGTGAGCGCATGATGTCCATCACCGGGCGTCGCACCGTGCCCCAGATCTTCATCGGTGACACCCATGTCGGGGGCTGTGACGATTTGATGGCGCTGGATGGTCGTGGCGGCTTGATGCCTTTGCTGCAGCCGACCTGACATAATCTGCCATCACCCCGAACCTGCCCGCTTCGGTGAATGGCCGATGCGGGCTTTTTTTTGATTGCAGGACCCAGTCATGGCCGACGAACAACAAGCCCCCCATTTCCAAATTCAGCGCGTGTACCTCAAGGACCTTTCGCTGGAGCAACCCAATTCCCCCGCCATCCTCTTCAGCCAAGAGCAGCCGGCGGTGGATATTCAGTTGGGTGTGGGCGCTGAGCAGGTGGCCGAGGGCGTCGTGGAAGTGACGGTGACCGCCACCATCACTGCCAAGATTGACGACAAAACCCTGTTTCTGGTCGAGGCCAAGCAAGGCGGTCTGTTCGAGATTCGCAACATCCCGCCAGAGCAACTCTCGCCCCTGGTGAGCATCGCCTGTCCGCAAATTGTCTACCCCTACCTGCGTGGCAACTTGGCGGATGTGATCCAGCGCGCCGGCTTCCCGCCCGTGCACCTGGCTGAAATCAACTTCCAGGCCATGTTCGAGCAGCAACAGGCTGCCCAGGCCCAGCAGCAGTAAGCCCGTGGCGCTACGCCGGTTGAGCGCAAGACCATGAAGATTGCCGTTCTCGGCGCCGGGGCCTTTGGCACCGCCATGGCCATTGCCGCGAGCGACCGGCACGAGGTGACACTTTGGCTGCGCGACGCGCAGCAAGCCGCTGGGTTGTCCCAGTCCCGCGTGAACGACCGGTACTTGCCGGGCCACGCCCTGCCGGCGCAAGTCCGTGTGACCAGCGCAGCCTGGGGTTCCTGGCTGTCTGCCCAGGACCTGGTGGTGGTGGCCACCCCCATGGCAGCTCTGCGAGAGGTCTTGCAGTCGCTGCACGCCTGGTGCGCCGAGCGGCCAGTGGCCTGGTTGTGCAAGGGCTTTGAGCACAGCGCGCAAGCGGTAGGCTGCCTGGCGCACGAAGTGCAGGCCGAGGTCGCTCCCCGGTTGTTGGGCGGCGCCTTGAGTGGTCCGAGTTTCGCGCAGGAGGTGGCGGCCCGACAGCCCACGGCGCTGGTCGCTGCCAGCGTGCACCCTGCCTGTCAGGACGCCATGGTCCAGGCTTTCCACGGCCCGGCGTTGCGCCTGTATGTGAACGACGACATTGCCGGTGTCGAGGTGGGGGGCGCGGTCAAGAACGTCCTGGCCATTGCCGCCGGATTGTGCGATGGCTTGCAACTGGGCCTGAATGCGCGTGCTGCCCTCATCACCCGAGGGTTGGCTGAAATCACCCGCCTGGGCGTGGCCCTGGGGGCACGGCCCGACACCTTCATGGGTCTGAGTGGCCTGGGCGATGTGGTGCTCACCACCACCGGGGACCTGTCCCGCAACCGGCGCGTGGGCATGGCCCTGGCCAGTGGCATGAGCCTGGAGCAGGCGGTGGCCTCACTGGGCCATGTGGCCGAAGGGGTCTACTCCGCCCGCACCGCGGTTCGACGTGCTCAGGCCCTGGGGGTGGAGATGCCCATCGCGCAAGCCGTGGTGGCCTTGCTGGAGGGGCAGACCACACCCGCGCAAGCCGTCGCCACCCTGATGGGCCGCGATGTGCGACAGGAAAACACGGGCTGATTCGAGGTGAGTGGTGCCCGCGGGGGTGGGCGCCGATGGCGGCAACGCAACGAGCAAGTCGCCACCAGGGCGCCGAATCAATCGCTGGGCGTGTAGGACAGGCGCACGTAGATCGGCGCAAAGGCTTCGGCTTGGGTGATCTCCACCAGCGTTTCCTTGGCCAACTCCAGCAATGCAATGAAGGTCACCACCAGCACTGGCAAGCCTTGCTCGGGCTGGAACAGGTGCTCGAACTCGACGAACTGGCGGTTTTGCAAGCGCTTGAGCACCAGGCTCATGTGTTCGCGTACCGAGAGTTCCTCGCGGGTGATCTTGTGGTGCTGAACCAGCTTGGCGCGTTTGAGGATATCGGCCCAGGCCTGCTGCAGCTCGACCACGTGCACATCCGGAAAACGGGGTTGTATCGACTGTTCGATATAGACCTGCGCGCGCAGAAAGTCGCGTCCGAATTGCGGCACCTCGGTCAGACGCGCGGCGGCCAGCTTCATCTGCTCGTACTCCAGCAACCGGCGCACCAGTTCGGCGCGCGGATCCTCGGGCTCTTCGCCTTCGGCCACCTTCTTGGGTGGCAGCAGCATGCGCGACTTGATCTCGATCAGCATGGCGGCCATCAGCAGGTACTCGGCTGCCAGTTCCAGGTTGCGGCTGCGGATCTCGTCCACATAGCTCAGGTACTGGCGGGTGACCCCTGCCATTGGGATGTCGAGGATGTTGAAGTTCTGCTTGCGGATGAGATAGAGCAGCAGGTCGAGCGGGCCTTCGAAGGCCTCCAGAAACACCTCGAGCGCATCCGGGGGGATGTACAAGTCCTGGGGCAGCGCAAACAGGGGTTCGCCATACAGGCGCGCCACCGCCACGTGGTCCACCACCTCGGGCATCAGGGGCAGTTCGGGGGTCTCGGTCCTGGGGCCCAGCACAGATGCGGGGGGCTCGGTCAAGGTGGGCTGGAGCTCCTCAGGGGGGCCAGCGGTATCGGGCAAGCTCACGCCTGCGTCATGTAAACGTAGGGCTTCTGCGCCACGCGGGCGGCCTGGTACTCTTCCCAAGCCTCACGGTCCACCTGCTTGTCCCACAACAGCGCGCGGCCTTGCACTTGCTGGGCTTGCAACTGGGGCTTTTGCTGCTTGAGTTGCTGCAGAAACTGCGTGGTTTCGGACTGGTAGTCGGGGCGTTGGAAGATGGACATGGGGTTTACCTCTGAGGCTCTATTTTAAGCTGCCTGAACCGCCTGCCCGCAGACACGGCGAGCCGCGGCCAAACCGGCAGCCAAATCATCCACACAGTGAGCGGGTGTCACCAGGTCCAGGAGGCCTGTGCGAGCCGCAATGTCGCGTGGCTGGTGAGTGAGCCCACACAAAACCAGGGCGACCTGCCGCTGTCGACAGGTGCGCGCCAGGGCCAGCAGCGCATCTGCGCCCGAGGAGTCCACATAAATCAGGTTTTTCAGGTCGATCACCAGAACCCGTTCTGGGAGCCGGTCTTCGAGGTCCTCCACCAGCTTGACCGCGCCGAAAAAGAGGGCCCCGTACAACCGGTGCGCCTGAACGCCTGGCAGGCCCTCCAGGCCCGCGCTGGAGGGCGCGATTTCCTGCGAGCGGGTCAGGTGGGAGATGCGGTAAATGAAGGTGAGACACGCCGCGATCAGGCCCACCTCCACCGCCACCGTCAGGTCCACCACCACGGTCAGCACAAACACCGACAGCAAGGTGGCGCGGTAGGGCAGGCGGAACTGTTGGAGGTTCATGAACGCGTGCCAGTCCCCCATGTTCCAGGCCACGAACATCAGGATGGCCGACAGGGCGGCCAGGGGAATGCTGTTGGCCAGGGGGGCGGCCACCAGGATGACGGCCAGCAGGGTGAGGGCATGCACCACCCCGGCGATCGGGCTGGTGGCGCCATTGTTGACATTGGTCACGGTGCGGGCGATGGTGCCAGTGGCTGGCATGCCGCCAAAGAAAGGGGTGATGAAGTTGGCAATGCCTTGCGCCATCAGTTCTTGGTTGGCGTCGTGGCGGTCGCCCATCATCTGGTCGGCGATGCGGGCGCACAAGAGCGACTCGATGGCGCCCAGCATGGCCAGGGTGGAGGCCGGCATCAACAAGTGCTGGACCGTGGCCCAACTGAATTCGGGCCAGACCAGGGAGGGCAGGCTGCTGGGGATGCTGCCAAAGCGGCTGCCGATGGTGTCCACCTGCAGGCCCAGCAGCTGGCAGGCCATGCTGGCTGCAACCAGGGCAACGATGGAGCCGGGCAGGAGGCTCAACCGAGCGAGCCACGCCCACTGGCGCGCCAGTACCGGGACGCCTTTTTGCCAGACCACGATCAGCGCCAGCGCGCCCAGCGCCAGCGCCAGTGCTTGCGGATTGAGCGTGTGCCACTGTGCAGCCAAGGTGCGCACGATGCCAAAGAAATCCGCCGGCATGCCGGTCACGCTCAGACCGAAGAAATCCTTGACCTGCGACACCATGATCAGCACCGCGATGCCATTGGTAAAGCCGATGACCACGGCCACCGGTATGAAGCGAATGAGCGTGCCCAGCCGCATCAGGCCCATCACAAAGAGCATCACCCCCGAGAGGGCAGTCGCGATGATGAGGTTGGCCAGCCCGTAGCGCTCCAGGATGCCGTAGACGATGACGATGAAGGCGCCCGCCGGGCCGCCAATTTGCACCCGGCTGCCTCCCAGCAGCGAAATCAGCAAGCCGGCGATGATGGCGGTGAACAGCCCCGCTTCCGGTTTGAGCCCCGACGCGATGGCAAAGGCCATGGCCAGTGGCAGGGCCACCACGCCAACGGTGAGGCCGGCGCCGACGTCACGCGACAGCCGGGCAGAGTCGTAGCCGCGCAAGGCATCGATCAGTCGCGGCCGAAAAAAGAACGAGCTGCTCACGGTCAGGTCTCCTCCTGACGGTCAAGCATACTCCCGTCGTCTCAGCGCACCCGCAACCCAGGCGTCACGCCCGTGGCGGGGTGCAGCAAGTGGATGCCGGGGTGGGCCTTCTCGTCCGCGTGGCTGGCGGCCAGCACCATGCCTTCGGAGACGCCGAACTTCATCTTGCGCGGGGCCAGGTTGGCCACCATCACGGTGAACTGGCCCACCAGGTCGTCGGGCTGGTACGCGCTGGCGATGCCGCTGAAGACATTGCGCATCCGGCCCTCACCCACATCGAGCGTCAGACGCAGCAACTTGGTCGAGCCTTCCACGCGCTCGCACGCCACGATCTTGGCAATCCGCAGGTCGATCTTGGCGAAGTCGTCGATGCTGATGGTGGACGCGAGGGCCTCGCCGCCCGGCAACGCATCTTGAGAACAATTGGGGTCAGAGTCCAATTGTTTTGTTGCCAGGGGTTCTGCGGGCGGCTCGAACAGGGCGTCGAGCATCTTGGGGTCGACGCGCTGCATCAGGTGTCGGTATTCGCCAATGGCATGACCGGGACCCAGGGCTTGCCGGGCGTTGGCGAACGTCATGGGGGCCACGTTCAGGAAGGCCTCGACTTGGGTGGCCAGGCTGGGCAGGATGGGCTTGAGCAATACCGTCAGCACGCGAAAGGCTTCGATGCAGGTGGAGCAGACGTCGTGCAGGCGGCCTTCCATGCCGTCTTGTTTGGCCAGCTCCCAGGGCTTGTTGGCGTCGACGTATTCGTTCACGCGGTCGGTCAGGGCCATCACGTCGCGCAAGGCCTTGGCGTAGTCGCGCTCGGCCAGCAGTTCGGCAATGGGGGCCATGCCGTCACGCACCTGGCTGAGCAAAGCGTCGCCATCGGCCGAGATGTGGCCAAGCTGGCCGCCGAAGCGCTTGCTGATGAAACCGCTGGCGCGAGAAGCGATGTTGACGTACTTGCCGATCAGGTCCGAGTTGACGCGGGCCTGGAAGTCGTCCGGGTTGAAGTCCACGTCCTCGTTGCGGCCGTTGAGCTTGGCCGCGATGTAGTAGCGAAGCCACTCGGGGTTCATGCCCAGGCTCAGGTACTTGAGTGGGTCCAGGCCTGTGCCACGGCTCTTGCTCATCTTCTCGCCGCTCACGGTCAGGAAGCCGTGCACGAACACCGCGTTGGGTACCTTGCGACCGCTGAAATACAGCATGGCCGGCCAGAACAGCGTGTGGAAGGTGATGATGTCTTTGCCGATGAAGTGGTACTGCTCCACCGCCGGGTCGGCCATGAAGGCCTCGTAGTTTTTGCCGATCTTGCCAAAGTAGTTCTTGAGTGAGGCCAGGTAGCCAATGGGTGCGTCCAGCCAGACGTAGAAGTATTTGCCCGGCGCGTCGGGGATCTCGATGCCGAAGTAGGGCGCGTCGCGTGAGATGTCCCAGTCGCCCATTTTGGGCTTGCCGTCCTCGCCGGGTTCGATCCATTCGGCAATTTTGTTCAGCACCTCGGGCTGCACCGCGCCGCTGTTCGTCCATTGCGCCAAAAAGTCCAGGCAGCGCGGGTCTGAGAGCTTGAAGAAGAAATGCTCGGAAGTGCGCAGCACCGGGGTTGCGCCCGACAGCGCCGAGTAGGGGTTCTTCAGCTCGGTGGGCGAGTACACCGCCCCGCAACTCTCGCAGTTGTCGCCGTACTGGTCTTTGGCGCCGCACTTGGGGCACTCGCCCTTGATGAAGCGGTCGGGCAGGAACATGCCCTTGTCGGGGTCATAGAACTGCTCGATGGTGCGGGTCTCGATCAGGCCGGCTTTTTTCAGGTCCAGGTAGACTGCCTGGGCCAGTTCATGGTTCTCCGGGCCATCGGTGCTGTGCCAGTTGTCGAACCCGATGTGAAATCCGTCCAGGTAAGGCTTGCGTCCCGCGGCGATGTTGGCGACGAATTGTTGGGGCGAGACTCCGGCTTTCTCGGCCGCAATCATGATGGGCGCTCCATGTGCATCGTCGGCGCACACAAAGTGCACCTCGTGGCCCTGCATGCGCATCACCCGCACCCAGATGTCAGCCTGGATGTACTCCATGATGTGGCCAATGTGGAAATTGCCGTTGGCGTAGGGCAGGGCGGTGGTGACAAACAGTTGGCGTTGGGACATGAGTCAGGTCCGTGACCACGGGGCCACGGCATCGCTAGGGTGGGGGAACGAAGAGCCGCGATTTTAGGTCAGGGACCATCTGGCGCCGTTGGGAACCGGCGTGGCAACCCTTAGCAACCCTGTCCCAGTCGAGGTCGAGCCAGGTTGGATAGACTACCCAGCTGATTCGCGGAGCCCTTCATGTCCCTGACCGAAACCACCCTCCTGGCCGCCTTGCAGGCCGTGACCGACCCCAACACGGGCAAAGACTTTGTCACGACCAAAGCGCTCCAGAACCTGCAGATCCAGGGCGGCGACGTCTCCTTTGACATCGAGATGGGCTACCCTGCACGCAGTCAACATGCAGCCTTGAGGCAGTCCCTCATCGCGGCGGCCAAGGGCGTGGCCGGGGTCGGCAATGTATCGGTCAACATCAGCACCCGGGTGATTGCCCATGCGGCCCAGCGCGGTGTGCAGTTGCTGCCCCAGGTGCGCAACATCATTGCCGTGGCGTCGGGCAAGGGCGGGGTGGGCAAGAGCACCACCGCGGCCAACCTGGCGCTGGCCCTGGCGGCTGAAGGCGCCCGCGTGGGTCTGCTGGACGCCGACATCTACGGCCCCAGCCAGCCCATGATGATGGGCATTGAAGGCCGCCCTGAAACGGAAGACGGTCAGAGCATGGAGCCGCTGGAAAACTACGGCGTGCAGGTGATGTCCATCGGTTTTCTGGTCAACGCCGATGACGCCATGATCTGGCGTGGCCCCATGGCCACCCAGGCGCTGGAGCAGTTGCTGCGTCAGACCAACTGGAAAGATCTGGACTATCTCATCGTCGACATGCCCCCCGGCACCGGGGATATCCAGCTCACGCTGAGCCAGCGCGTGCCCCTGACCGGCGCGGTGATCGTCACCACGCCTCAGGACATTGCCTTGCTCGATGCCCGCAAAGGCATTCGGATGTTCGAGAAAGTGGGCGTGCCCATTCTGGGCCTGGTGGAAAACATGGCGGTGCATGTGTGCACCCAGTGCGGCCATGCCGAGCACATCTTTGGCCAGGACGGCGGTCGCCGCATGGCCGAGGAGTTGGGCGTGGACTACCTGGGCGGTTTGCCGCTGGACCTGAACATCCGCGTGCACGCTGATGGTGGCCGCCCCACGGTGGTGGCCGACCCGAACAGTGCGATTGCCGCGACCTACCAATCACTGGCGCGCCAGGTGGCGATTCGCGTGGCCGCACGGGCCAAGGACTTTTCGTCCAAGTTCCCGACCATCAAGGTGTCCAAGGACACCTGAGGTACTGGTTCAGCAGCGATGGCAGGCCTGTCCTATGATCGGCCCATGCCCAAAATCGCCTCGCTTCTTCTGAATGTCGGCCACGGCCTGGATCACCTCTTCCTGCTGATTTTTGCCACAGCGGTGGGCGCCATTGCCCAGGACTTTCAGGTCGAACGCTGGGAGGACATGATGCCCTTCACGGTGGGCGCCTTCCTGATGTTCGGGCTGGGTTCCATCCCGTCCGGTCGACTCGGCGACCAGTGGGGGCGTCGGCGCATGATGCTGGTGTTTTTTTACGGCATGGGGGTGGCCGCCTTGCTGGTCTCGATGACCCAAAGCCCCTGGCAAATGGCCCTGGCGCTCACGCTCCTGGGCGCGGTGTCGTCCATCTACCACCCGGTGGGGATTCCGCTGCTGGTACAGGGCTCTCGCACGCCCGGCTTGACCATTGGCATCAACGGCCTGGCCGGCAACATGGGCATTGCGGTGGCGGCCTTGCTCACTGGCATCCTGGTGCAATGGGGTGGCTGGCGCCTGGCGTTTGTGGTCCCCGGTGTGGTCTCGATCCTGTGTGGTTGGTTGTTTGCGCGTCATGCACCGACCGAATCAGCACCGCCCGCGCGCAAGAAGTCCTCCGGGGTCCATTTGCCACGCTGGCTGGCGCTGCGCACCCTGGTGGTGATGATCGCCACCGCCATCAGCAGCAGCTTGCTGTTCAACTTCACCACCAACGGCAACGCCCAGCTGCTGGCCCAGCGCCTGGATGGACTGGTGAACGAGCCGGTCATGCTCGGGTTGCTGCTGGCCGTGGTGTACGCCGTGGCCTCGTTTGCCCAGGTCATTGTGGGACGACTGATCGACACGGTGCCGATCAAGCCGCTCTTTTTCGTCATCCTGGCGTTGCAAGGCCTGGCGTTTTACCTGTCAGCAGGGACCAATGGCTGGGTCTGGTACGCCTCGGCCATTGTTTACATGGTGGCGGTGTTTGCGGCGATCCCGTTCAACGATGCGATGGTGGTGCGCTACATCGACGACTCGATGCGCTCGCGGGTCAGCGGCACACGCATCGCCATCTCCTTTGGCTTCAGCTCCCTTGCGGTCTACATGCTGGGGCCGGTGGTGAAGCAGGCGGGCTTCACCACGCTGATGCTGTCCATGTCGCTCATCGCCATCATCGGAGCCTGTTGTGTTCTGGGCCTGCCGGGGGAGGAGCAGATGCGGGCGTCGCGCCAGGAGGCCTGATCAGGCGATCGCGCCCGGAGGCCGTCAACGCCTGCGGCCCCAACGCACCTTGGGCGGCAGCGGGTGTCATCGAGGCGTCGTTCTCTGCCCATGACTGCGGGCACAATGATCTGCATGGAACTCAACCACCAGGAAATCACGACTCCTCCCCGTGATGCTGCCTCCGTGCTGATGCTGCGCGACGGCGCCCATGGGCTGGAAATTTTCATGCTGCAACGTCACAGCAATTCGGCGGTGCTGGGCGGTGCTTACGTGTTTCCTGGCGGCAAGCTCGATGCGGCGGATGCCGAACTCGATCCCGAGCGTCACCTGGACCAGCCGCGTGACCTGTTGCACCGCCAGTTGGCCGAACCCGAGTTGGACGCGGCCCGGGCTTGTGGCCTGTATGTGGCTGCGCTGCGCGAGGCATTCGAGGAATCGGGCATCTTGTTCGCGCATGGCCCCGATGGTCAGGCCCCTGATGCGGTGCGCGCCGGCGAGCGTCTGCGTGCCGGCGCCAACTTTGCCGATGTGCTGCGCGAGATGTCGCTGCAACTCACCACCCGATTTCTGGTGCCGTGGTCGCGCTGGATCACGCCCAAGCTGGCGTCGGTTTCATCGCAGCGTTTTGATACCCGCTTCTTCGTGGCCGCCGTGCCCGCAGGACAGGACGCCGTGCACGATAACGTTGAAACCACCCACAGCACCTGGCTGCACCCGCGTCAGGCGCTGGAGGACTATTGGGAACACCGCATCGAACTGGCGCCGCCCCAGATCATGAGCCTGGTGCAACTGCTGCGCCACGACACGGTGCAAGCCGTGCTGGACGACACCCGCCAGCGTGCGCCTGCGACCATCCAGCCCGAGCCGTTTGACGACAACGGTGTGCGCACCATTTGTTACCCCGGCGACCCCAAGCATTCGCGCACCGAGCGGGCGATGCACGGGCCCACCCGTTTGCGCTTTGTCAACCGCCGCTTTGAGCCGGTCGATGGATTTCAGGGGTTTTTCAGCTGACGCTGCGGTGTTCTGCAGGGCCGATCGCTCCCCCCTGTGCTGGTATTTCCCTGCGAATGGCCCGGGTTGTGCGCCGACCACGCTTTCGGGGTTAGGATGCGCACCAAGATTCTCCACAGGAAGGTACTGACTATGTTGTCTCGTTTCAAATCCCGTTTACTGGTTCTCGCGGCTGCCTTGGGGCTGACGCTGGCGGCGCATGCCCAATCGTTTCCCAGCAAGCCGATTCGTCTGATTTGCCCGTTCCCCCCGGGGGGAGCCGTGGATATTGCTTCGCGTGCCATTGCCGCCGAGCTCTCTAAAAACCTGGGCCAAACTGTCACGGTGGACAACAAGCCGGGTGCCGGCGGCAACATTGGCGGCGCTGAGACAGCCCGTTCAGCCCCTGATGGCTACACGATTTTCATGACCACCAGCGGTATCTCGGCCATCAACCCGTTCCTCTACGCGAAGATGCCGTTCGATCCCATGAAAGACCTGCTGCCGGTGTCAGCACTGGTGTAACTCAACAACGTGCTGGTGGTGCACCCCTCGGTGAAGGCCAACTCGGTGTCCGAGTTGATCGCGTTGGCCAAAGCCCAGCCGGGCGCCATCACCTATGCCTCCAGCGGCAGCGGCACCAGCATCCACATGTCGGGCGAGATGTTGAAACACCTGGCCGGCATCAACATGACGCACATCCCCTACAAGGGCAGCGCCCCAGCCCTCACCGACCTGATGGGCGGCCAGGTCATGGTCATGTTGGACAACATCCCGTCGGCCCTGCCGCACATCAAGTCGGGCAAGCTGCGCGCTCTCGCGTCCACCGGCGCCAAGCGTGATGCGCTCCTGCCCGAATTGCCCACCCTCGCCGAGGCGGGCGTGACAGGCTATGAGTCGGGCGTGTGGTTTGGGCTGGCGGTGCCGGCCGGCACTCCGCGCGAGATTGTGGCGAAACTGAATGCCGAAGCCGTTAAGGGCACCAAGTCGCCGGATTACGTCAAGCGCATGACCGAGCTGGGCTACAACATCATCGGCAGCAACCCTGAACAGATGGGTGAGATGCTGCGCGGTGAAGTGACCCGCTGGGGGCCCATCGTCAAGGCGTCCGGAGCCAAAGCTGAC
>JACCEB010547886.1_pt1 | contig 48411 bp, 40 predicted proteins | sample 7454761 | NCBI WGS metagenome assembly JACCEB01 (sample SAMN15323454, study PRJNA562643) | freshwater metagenome | isolation source: river surface water | place: USA:Blue River Watershed | collected 2017-08-18
ACGATGTCGATGGAGCCGAGGATCACGACGGCGTCGGCGATGGTCTGGCCGAGGCACATGTCCTCGAGCACGGTGAGATTGATCAGGGACGGCGGGCGGACGCGGTAGCGGTAGGGATTCGGGCTGCCGTCGCTGACGAGGTAGAAGCCGAGTTCGCCCTTGGGGCTTTCGATGCGGCCGTAGGCTTCGCCGGGCTTGGGGCGGAAGCCGCGGAGCTTGGCCTTGGGGTCCATGATCGGGCCGGCGGGGAGATCCTTGAACGCCTGCTGGAGAATCTTCACCGACTCGCGCATCTCGAGGATGCGAAGCATGTAGCGGTCGTAGGTGTCGCCGTGTTCGCCGAGCGGGACGCGGAAATCGAAGCGGTTGTAGAAGCCGTAGCCGTCGACCTTGCGGACGTCGTAGTTGTAGCCCGAGGCGCGGAGCACGGGGCCGGTGATGCCGGCGTTGACGGCGAGTTTGGGGTCGAGGCGGCCGATGCCCTGGGTGCGCGCGAGCATGATCTCGTTCGCGGTGAGCATGGTCTCGTATTCGTCGAGGAAGCGGGGGAAGTTATCGACGAGCTTGGACGCGGCGGCGAGCCACTCGGGCGAGGGGTCGATGCGGCAGCCGCCGAAGCGCTGGTAGTTGCACATCATCCGGGAGCCGGAGAGGGCCTCGAAGAGGTCGAGGAACTTCTCGCGTTCGCGGAAGGCGTAGAGGAGCGGGGTAAACGAGGTGCCGAGGTCGTTGAAGAGGAAGCCGACGAGGCAGGAGTGGTTCACGAGGCGCGTGAGCTCCGCCATGATGATGCGGAGGTATTGCGCGCGGTCGGGCACGGCCTGGCCGGAGAGTTTCTCGACGGCGAGGGCGTAGGCCCAGTTGCTCGTCATCGAGCAGAGGTAGTCGAGCCGGTCGGTGTAGGGCATCGACGCGAGATACGACGTGCCCTCGGCGATTTTCTCGTGGTTGCGGTGGAGGTAGCCGAAGACCGGCTTGAGCTTCACGATCTGCTCGCCGTCGAGGGTGACGACCATGCGGAACACGCCGTGGGTGGACGGGTGTTGCGGGCCCATGGAGACCTCGAGGAGGTCGCCGTGGAAAGGGTCGTTGACGGCGCGCCAGCTCGGGCCGGGGGGAGTGGCGAGCTGAGGGTTGAGAGTTGAGAGACCGGAGATCATGGGCGGGTCTCCTTGGCGGCCGGCGCGGCGGGGGCCACGGCCGCCGGGGCGGGCGCGGGGTAGTGGGTCTTGGCGCGTTCGAGGACGGCGTCGTGCGGCGTGGGCTCCCACTCGTAATCGTCGGGGGCGACGTAGTCGCGGCGCATCGGGTGGTCCTTGAACTCGTCCCACATGAGCAGGCGGCGGAGGTCCGGGTGGCCGGCAAAGACGATGCCGTAGAGGTCGAAGATCTCGCGTTCCTGGAAATCGCAGGAGCGCCAGACCGGGGTGAGCGAGGGCAACGTGACCTGGTCGCTGCGGTTGCCGGTGCGCATGCGGATGATGACCGGGCCGTGGCGGAGTGCCATCGAGTAGAGGTGGTAGACGGCTTCGAGGTAACCGGGCTCGAAGCGCTTGGTCTTCTCCTCGACGAGCTTGGCGGGGCCGCCGGCGGGGTCGGGGACGGAGACCTTCTTCGTTTCGACGATCTCCTTGTCGAGCCAGTCGAGGCCGGTGGCGTTGGAGCAGTAGTCGAGCTGGAGGGCGGGGTCGTCGCGGAGGAACTGCGCGATCGCGCGCCCGCAGGCCGGATCGACGAGCAGCGAGTGCTCGGCGGCGGGACCGGGATTGGTCTGGAGGGAAATCTTGGCGCCGGGGAAGGCGGCGAGCAGGCGGTCGCGGATTTGCTCGAGGGTTTCCATGGGCGTTACGCGACGGCGGAGCGGGAAAGGCGGGGTGCGGCGGGTGCGCGGCAGGCGGGCGGGCTCATGCTTTTTCCTTTCGCACGAGGGTCGGAGCGGACCAGACCGCGGGATTTTTCGGCAAGGTGAGGTCGTGCTCGCCGTAGTCGGGCACGGCGACTTCGGCGGGGGCGTCGGCCCGGAGATGTTTGGCGCGGTCGGTGCCGGTCACGTGTTCGCCGCGGATCTTTTTCTGGAGCTCCATGAGGCCGTTGAGGAGGGCCTCGGGCCGGGGTGGGCAGCCGGGGATGTAGACGTCGACGGGGATGAAGCGGTCGATGCCCTTGAGGACGTTGTAGCCCTGCTTGAACGGGCCGCCGGAGATGGCGCATGCGCCCATGGCGATGCAGTATTTCGGCTCGGGCATCTGGTTCCAGAGGCGGACGACCTGCGGGGCCATCTTCTTGGTGACCGTGCCGGAGACGATCATGAGATCGGCCTGGCGGGGTGAGGGGCGGAAGATCTCGGCGCCGAAGCGGGCGATGTCGAAGCGCGCGGTGGCGGCGGCGATCATCTCGATGGCGCAGCAGGCGAGGCCGAATTGGAGCGGCCAGATGGAGTTGGAGCGGCCCCAGTTGTAGAGCTCCTCGAGGCTGGTGAGGAGGATGCCGTGGCGGCGGAGTTCCTCGCGCTCGGCGTCGGAGATATTGCCGGCCGCGGGAAACGGCGCGGGGGCGGACGGCGGGGTGGTGGGGGCGGTGCTCATTTCCACTCCAGGTGTCCGCGGTGCCAGGCCCAGACGAGGCCCTCGGCGAGCAGGAGGATGAAGACGAGCATCGCGAACAAGGCGCCGGCAGGCAGGCCGGTGAACGCGACGGCGAAAGGCAGGAGGAACAGGACCTCGACGTCGAAGATCAGGAACAGAATCGCGTAGAGGTAGTAGTGGGCTTTGAACTGGATCCAGGACTCGCCCTGGGACGGCAGGCCGCACTCGTAGACGGCGTTTTTGATCGGGCCGGGTTTGGCCGGCTGGAAGAACCTGACCCAGAGGCGGGCCACGCCGAGCAGGATCAGCGGAAAGGCCACGGCGACCGCCACAAACAGCGCTAAAAACGCGTAGGGGTGATTGGACATCGGGTTCGGAGCGGGAGTGTTTTTGGAGGGGCGGGAACCTCAATTCGCAATCGTTGCCATTCCTTGCGGGATGCTATGCATCGATTGCAAAGACCGAGGGGAATTCGCCATACGTGGGGTGGCGCGACGGTCGGTCGCGTGGGGTGCTGGGAGTGAAGTTGGGCGCCCGCCGGATTTCAATCTTCACTCTGGGGAAGGGCGCGCAAAACGCGTCGGGCTTATCCGCGCGCGGCTCGGCTGGCGGCGAAACTTATTGCCGCGCGGCGGGCCGGGGCAGGACAAGCGATGCGCAGTCGGCGGGGTGGCGGCGACGCGCGACGCGGGCGGAAAAGCGCGTCGATCGGCCGGAAGGAAAACGCGCGGTCGCGAGCGGCGCGAGGCGGAGGGTTACGGCTGCTTGCGGCCGGCTTTTTTCTTTGCGGTGGGTGCCGTGCCGGTGACGGGCGCGTGGGCCTCCGGCTGCGCGGCGAGGAGGGCGCGGAGTTCGGCGACGACGGCGGGCTGCGCGGGGGCGAGATTCCGGGTTTCGAGCGGATCGGTCACGTAATCGTAGAGCTCGAGGTCGGCGGTCGCGGCGGCGGCGCCGGGTTTCTTCCATTCGACCAGCCGGTGGCGGGCGGTGCGGACGGCGCGGCCGAGGATGGCACCGTCGCCGGGGCGACTGCGGGGATACGCGTGGAAGATCGCGGGTTTGGTGGGCGCCTGGGCGTCGCGCAGGGTGGCGACAAAGCTCCGGCCATCGAGGGCGGGGGAAGTGCGGGGCGCGGGCAGGCCGGCGAGGGCGGAGAGGGTCGGGTAGAGGTCGACGCTTTCGACGAGGGCGCGGGTGCGGCTGCCGGGCACGGTGACGCCGGGAGCGCGGACGAGGAGCGGGATGCGGGCGGCCTGTTCGTAGTTCGTGTGTTTGCACCACTGGCCGTGGTCGCCGAGGTGCCAGCCGTGGTCGCCCCAGAGCACGACGACGGTGTTTTGGGCGAGGCCGAGGCGGTCGAGGGCGGCGAGCACGCGGCCGAGCTGGGCGTCCATGTAGCTCGTGGCGGCGTAGTAGCCGTGGATCAACTCGCGCTGTTGGTCGGCGGTGGGCGGGCCGGACTCGGGCATGCCGGCGTATTTGCGCAGCTCGCCCCAGGTGGTGGGTGCGTAGGCGGGGGCGCCGGCGGGAGCGGACGTGAGCTCGGCGAGCGGGAAACGCGCGCGGTCATGGAGGTCCCAGTATTTCTTGGGCGCGCAGAACGGCAGGTGCGGCTTGAGGAAGCCGACGGCGAGGAAGAAGGGTTGGTCGGGGCGTTGGCCGGCGGCCTCGAGGCGGGCGATGGCCTCGGTGGCGATCTTGCCGTCGGCGTAGGTGTCGTCGGGGACATCGGCACTCTCGACCGCGGCGCCGCGCGGATCGGCGCTCTTGCGGCCCGGACGGGAGGCGGCCTCGGGGTCGGCGTTGGCGGCGATGGCGTAGTTGCTGCCGCGCGGCCGCCACGGGGCGACGGACCAGGAATCGGGGTCGTCGTGGTTGCCGTGGCCGGTGTGGAAGATTTTCCCGAGCGATTCCGTGCGGTAGCCGTGTTGCTTGAAATGCTGCGAGAGGGTGACGGCGGAGGGGGTGGCGACGCGGAAGTTCGTGGCCAGGTCGTAGACGCCGCTGGTGGTGGAGCGCAGGCCGGTCATGAGGGCGTTGCGGGACGGGGAGCAGACGGCCTGGTTGCAGTAGGCGCTCTCGAGGACCATGCCGCCGGCGGCGAGACGGTCGATGTGGGGCGTGCGGGCGAGTTGGTCGCCGTAGGCGCCGAGCGTGGGCTTCAAGTCGTCGACGCAGATGAGGAGGACGTTGGGGCGGGTGGCCGGGGCACTGCGGGCGGTGTGCGCCCCTGCGAGGACGAGGACCGTCAGCGCGGCGGCGAAAGCGATCGGGGAAAAACGCAGGGCGGACGGGCGGGCGGCGGGCATGATGCCGTGGTGAGCGAAGGGGCGAGCGGACGCAATGCCGCGGCTGCGCGAACCGGTCGCGCGAACCACGTGGGGCGCGTGGCCCGCAGAGGAGGTGCGTGGGAGAGGCGGCGAAGACGAGGGCGACGGCCGCCGGACCGGCGCCTACATGCCGGGGAAACCGCCGCGGCCGCGCATCGCTTCCATCTGGCGCATCATCTTTTTCCCGCCGCCGCCTTTGAACATCTTCATCATTTTCTGCATCTGCTGAAACTGTTTCAGCAGCTGGTTTACCTCGACGATCTTCACGCCGGATCCGTTGGCGATGCGCTGGCGGCGGCTGCCGTTGAGAATCTCGGGCCGGCGGCGCTCCTGGGGCGTCATCGAGCGGATGATCGCCTCGGTGCGGGCCATCTGTTTGTCGGCGTTGTCGGGCAGCTGCACACCGTTCATGCCGGGCATCATGCCGAGGATGCTCTGCATGGAGCCGAGTTTCTTCACCTGCTGCATCTGGGCGAGGAAGTCTTCGAGATCGAATTCGGCCTTCTTGAGCTTCTCGGCCATCTTCTCGGCTTCCTTCTGGTCGATGGCCTCCTGGGCCTTTTCGACCAACGACACGACGTCACCCATGCCGAGGATGCGGGACGCGAGGCGGTCCGGGTAAAACGTCTCGAAGTCCGTCGTCTTTTCGCCGGTGCCGATGAATTTGATCGGGACGCCGGTGACGCTCTTGATCGAGAGTGCGGCGCCGCCGCGGGTGTCGCCGTCGAGCTTGGTGAGGATGAGGCCGGTGAGCTGGAGGGCCTCGTGGAAGGTCCTGGCGACGTTGACGGCTTCCTGACCGAGTGCGCCGTCGGCAACGAGGATGACCTCATCGGGCTGGATGCGGGTGCGGAGGTTTTTCACCTCGGCGATGAGATCGGCGTCGATCTGGAGGCGGCCGGCGGTGTCGAAGATGATGCAGTCGGCGGACGCGCCGCGGGCGACCTCGAGGGCGGCGGCGCCGATGGCGGGGACGTCTTTGGAGGCGCGGTCGGCGTAGAAGCCGAGTTCCTCCTGTTTCGCGAGGATCTCGAGCTGGTCGATGGCGGCGGGGCGGTAGATGTCGGCGCCGACGACGAAGGGGCGGTAGCCGCGTTTCTTGAGGAGCTTGCCGAGCTTGGCGGTGGAGGTGGTCTTGCCGGAGCCGTGGAGGCCGACCATCATGATCTTGAGCGGGCGGGCGCCGGAGAGCTCGGTGGCGCCCTCGCCGAGGAGTTTCACCAGCTCGTCGTGGATGATTTTGACGACCTGCTGGCCGGGGGCGATGCCCTTGAGGACCTCGCGGCCGACGACCTCCTGCTGCACGCGTTCGATGAATTCGCGGGCGACCTTGAAATGCACGTCGGCCGAAAGGAGGGCGGTGCGCACTTCCTTGAGCGCCTCGGCCATGTTTTCCTCGGAGAGTTTGCCGACGCCGCGGAGGTTGCGCAGGGCGTTGCCGAGTTTGTCGGTGAGCGATTCGAACATGCGAGCGGCACCGATGGGGTAGTTTCGCGCCGGAGGCAACTGCGGCGCGGGGGAGAATGTGCACGCGGCCGGGGCGGCGGCGCGGCGGCGTCAGGACACGGGCGGGAGACTGGCGAGCTTTGCGAAGAGGGTCTCGGGCGCGCAGGGTTTCACGAGGTAATGGCGGGCGCCGAGCTGGGCGGCCTTGACGACACTGGCGCGGTCGGCGGAGGCGGTGCAGAGGACGATGGCGAGCGAGCGCAGGCAGGCGTTTTCGCGGATGCGGCGCAGCAGTTCGAAGCCGTCGACGTGCGGCATCACGAGGTCGAGAAACAGCACGTCGAAGCTGCGCGCGGGGTCATCGAGCAGCCGCCACGCTTCGGCGCCGTCCTCGGCGGTCGTCACGACGAAGGCGGGCTGACGCGCGAGCATCCGGGCGCACAGCGCGCGCCAGGTCGGATCGTCGTCGGCGAGGAGGATACGCATGGGGGTGGGAAGGGGCCCGTAGGTGTATCGGCACGCGCGGCGGCGACTGAACCCGCCGGACCAAATTCGTCCTCGTCATGGCCGGGGGATTCCCGGATAACCGCCGCCCCTATGAATCCTGTGCTGAAGCTCCTGATCGACGGCGGCAGCCTCACGACCGGCCAGATGGCCAAGGTCGCGGGCCTGACCGAGGCGGAGGTTAATCAGCACCTGGAGCGGCTCAAGGAAGAGAAAATCTTCCTCGGCTGGCGTCCGGTGCTCGATCTTTCCCGCGAGGCCGCCGCCGCCGCCGCCGTGCGCGCGGTGATCGAGGTCAAGGTGACCCCGGAGCGCGGCGGAGGCTTCAACCGGTTTGCCGAGCGCATCGCGCGGTTCGACGAGGTCGAGTCCTGCTACCTGATGTCGGGCGGCTACGACCTGCTGGTCTTCGTGAAGGGCGCCTCGCTGCAGAAGGTGGCGGCGTTTGTCTCGGAGAAACTTTCGACGGTCGAGGGCGTGCTCTCGACCTCCACCCACTTCATGCTGCGGTGCTACAAGGAGCAGGGCTTCCTGCTCGACGGCGGCGAGGCGACCAGCACCCGTCAGGCGGTCGCGCCCTGATTTCACCCGACGCTTTTCACCGCGGAGCACGCGGCGGGCGCGGATGAGGCAGCTTTGCCCGCCGCGAAATCCGCGACGTCCGCAGTCCCAGAAATGAATTCCTCCAAATACATTGCGCGCCACATCGCGACGCTGCCGAAGAGCGGCATCCGCGACTTCTTCGAGCTCGTGGCCAAGATGAAAGGCCAGGACGTGATCTCGCTCGGCGTGGGCGAGCCGGACTTTGTCACCCCCTGGCATGTCCGCGAGGCTGCGATCTACGCGCTCGAGCGCGGCAAGACCTACTACACCTCCAACCTCGGCATGCCCGAGCTGCGGAAGGCGATCTCGACCTACGTCGAGGAGCACTTCGGCATCACGTATCGCAGCGACGACCAGATCATCGTGACGGTCGGCGTGAGCGAGGCGCTGGACCTGGCGTTCCGCGCGTTCTGCAATCCCGGCGACAAGGTGATGTTTCACCAGCCGTGCTACGTGAGCTATCACCCCAGCATCACGCTGGTGCACGGTGAAGCGATCGCGGTCCCGACCTACGCGAAGGACAATTTCGCGCTCACCGCCGAGGCGCTGCGCGCCGCGTGGCAGCCGGGCGCGAAGATGCTCATGCTCAACCTGCCGTGCAATCCGACCGGCGGCACGTGCACGCGCGAGCAGCTGGAGAAGATCGCCGACTTCTGCCGCGAGAAGGACCTGCTGGTGCTGAGCGACGAGATCTATTCGGAGCTGACCTTCGAGGGCACGCACACGAGCATCGCGACGTTTCCCGGGTTGGCCGAGCGGACGATCTTCCTGCACGGCTTCTCGAAGGCGTTTGCCATGACCGGCTGGCGCATCGGCTACGCGTGCGGCCCCGCGCCGCTGATCGACGCGATGATGAAGGTGCACCAATACGCGATGATGTGCGCCTCGATCATCGCCCAGGAAGGCGCACTCGAAGCGCTGAAGCACGGCTGGGACAACGTGCTCAAGATGCGCGAGCAGTATCACCGCCGCCGCGACCTGATTGTCCGCCGCTGCAACGAAATCGGCATGAAGTGCCACCTGCCGCGCGGCAGTTTCTACGCGTTCCCCGACGTGAAGCCCCTCGGTCTCACCGAGAAGGAATTCGCCGTCGGCCTGCTGCAGCAGGAGAAAGTCGCGGTCGTGCCCGGCACGGCCTTCGGCGAGGGCGGCATCGGCCACGTGCGCGCGTGCTTCGCCACCGGCTACGACCAGATCATCGAGGCGTGCGACCGCATGGAGCGGTTCGTCAACGCCGCCAGGAAACCCAACACCAACCGCTGAACGTCACCGCGCTCGGAAGCGGCGGGGAATCCTCCCGGTTTCCCGCCCGCGGTGCACGCCCCGGCCAGCCATCATGTCCAGAATCGTCGCCATCGTCGGCCGGCCCAACGTCGGAAAAAGCCGCCTGTTCAACCGGCTCGCCCGGAAACGCATCTCGATCGTCCACGACCAGCCGGGCATCACGCGCGACGTGATCTCGGCGGAGATCGAGGAAGGCCGTTACACCCTGCTCGATACCGGCGGCCTCGGCTATAAAGGCGAGGACACGCCCGCGGCGCTGACGAAGGCCTCGGAGCAGCAGGTCGAATTCGCGATGGCGGCAGCGACGCTGATCCTCTTTGTGGTCGACGGCCTGAGCGGCCTCAGCGCGCTCGACGAGCGGATCGCGCAGATGCTGCGCAAGACGAAGAAGACGGTGCGGCTCGTGGTGAACAAGGCCGACTTCGGCGACGAGAAGGTGGCGCTCGACGAGGCGTATCGGCTCGGTTTCGGCGAACCGTTGCGCGTCTCGGCCGAGCACGGGCGCGGCGAGATCGAACTGCGCGCGGCGATCCTCGAGGCGCTCGGGCCGGTGCCCGAAGACGCTGGGGACGCAGCGGCCAAGACGGCGGCGGAGCCGCTGTGCGTGTGTTTCATCGGCCGGCCGAACGTCGGCAAATCCTCGTTGAGCAACCGGCTGCTGCGCAGCGACCGGCTGATCGTGAGCGACGTGCCGGGCACGACGCGCGACTCGATCGAGCTGCCCTTCGATTTCAAGGGCCGCGACGGGCGGATGTATCCCTTCAAGCTGATCGACACCGCGGGCATCAAGGCGGCCACCAAGCTGGCGTCGCCGGTGGAGTATTTCTCCCGCCTGCGCTCGCTCGATGCGATCAAGAAGACCGATGTCGTGTTTCTCGTGCTCGATGCGCTCGAGGGCGTGACGCAGCAGGACAAGGCGATCGCGGGCGAAGCGATCAAGGAGGCGAAGCCCATCGTGATCGTGGTCAACAAGTGGGACCTCGTGCAGAAGGCCTTCAAGGCGCAGGGCGGCTTCGAACCCTACAAGAGCGAGCGCGACTACCGCGAAAAATACGAGAAGGCGCTGTTCGACCGGCTGTTCTTCACGCCGGGTTCGCCGGTGATTTTCGTGTCGGCGATGAGCGGCTTCGAAGTGGACCGCATGCTCAACGCGGCCGTGAAGCTGAACCGCACGCTCGACAAGAAGCTGCCGACGGCGCGGCTCAACGAAGTGCTCGGCTATCTCGCCGAGCGCAACCCGCCGCCCGCGATCGGCGGCCGGCGCTTCCGCGTCTATTACGCGACGCAGACGGGCACGCGGCCGTTCCGCATCCGACTTTTCTGCAACCGCGAGGAGAAACTCTCGGAGCAGTATCGACGCTACCTCGAGGCGGGGATTGTCGAGGAGTTCGATCTCAAGGGTTGCCCGATCTACTTCGAACTCGTGGGCAAGGAGCGCCACGCCGACCGCGTGGTGCCCGGTTCCTCCGGTGATCCCGGCGAGCACAAGGCGAAGTGGGAAGTCGCCGAGGAGCGCGAAGGGAAGTCGGAGCTGGCAGAGGATTGAGGAGGCGTTCCCGCAGATTCGGAAAAGCCACCGATCGACGGATCGGCTCTGCGGCTTTTCTGAACCGGTGGGAAACCGTCGGTGCGGCGCTTCTCGATACCGATGTGCCGAAACGTCCGGACGGACGGCCGCAGGTCGGCAGCCGTGGCGGTCCCGACGTGCGCCGCGTGACGGCCGCCGGCGAGCGACGGCCCTGCGGATCGCGGGTCAGCGGCGTTTGCCGGGCGGATGGCGCTGGCGGTATTCGTCGCTGGCCATGATCGACTGCCGCACGTCGCGCTCGGTCCAGCCGCGTTCGCGCATGAGACGTTCGAAATTGGCGTAGCCGCCGGCGTCGGGGTCACGGCCGAGGAGTTCGCGATATGCGCGGGTGATGGCGGCCTGGATGTGACCGTTGCGACTCTCGTGGCTGCGGCGGAGATCGTCGCGGATCTGGCCCTGCGTCCAGCCCTCACGCCATTTTGCGCGGTAGTGGGCGAGGCCCTGCGGATCGGGATCGCGGCCGAGCACTTCCCGGTAGGCGCGCGTGATCGCCTGGGTGGCATCGACGGCGCGGGCTTCGGAGCTCCGTTGCAGCTGCGCGATCATCTGGGCTTCGGACCAACCTTCGTTGACGAGCCGGTGGCGGTAGGTGCGCAGGCCGTCGGGGTCGGCGGGGCGGTTGAGCACCTCGCGGAAGGCGCGGTGAATCGCGGCGTCGACCGCGCGCATGTCGATCGGGCGGACCACGCGCACCGGCGGAGGCGGTGGCCCCGGCACGACCACGACGGTCGGCGGTGGCTCGTCGTAGATCACGGGAGGTGGCAAGGCCGGGGCGGGATTGGCGCGGGTGCCGCCGACCGTGACCGACGCGATCGCCCGGTCCCAGGTGCCGCCGCCGCGGCGGTTTTCGCCGTAAAGATCGGCGATGCTGCGCCCGATCTCCAGCCGCTCCCCCTGCAGGCCGGGGGCGGCATAGACGCTCGCGCGGGCGTCGCCCTCGACTTGGACGGACGAGATCGCGAGGCCCCACGACTGGCCGCCGGGGCGCGTCATGCGGTTGAGATCCGCCACCGTGGCGCCCGCCTCGACGGTGAGCGCGTCGCCGCGGAAGTTGGGCTCGGTGTAGAACGTGACGCGGTTGGGGCTCACCGGCTGCTGCGCGTGCAGGATCGCGACGGCGGAGAGGAGCGCGATGGCGGCGAAGCGGAGCAGGCGGTGCAGCGGGGAGGACATGGCGGCGGCGGACGCGGCGATGAGATGGGGACGCGGCCCGGGTGTTCCGGGGAATCAGGCGTGGCGGCCCTTGAACGTGAGTTCGGCGACGCCGCTCTTGTCGAGTTCGCCCAGGCCGAGCGCGACCATGCGGTCGAACTGGAGCTTGGTGGCGGCGGCGAGCGGGAGGTTGAGGCCGGACTGCGCGCCGAGGGTCCAGGCGATGCCGGAGTCTTTCGCGGCATGGGCGGCGGAGAAGAAGCAGGAGTGCTCGCGGTTCTGCATGTCTTCGCCGTCGGTCTTGAGCACCTGCGAGTTGGCGCCGGTCTGGGCGAACACCTCGCGCAGCATCGGCAGGTCGAGCCCGAGCGCGGCGCCGAGCCCGAGGCCTTCCGCGAGGGCGGCCGTGTTGATGTTCATGACCATGTTGACGAGTGCCTTCACCTGCGCGGCCTGACCGGTGGTGCCGATATAGCGGAGGGCCGAGCTGAGTTTCTCCAGGATCGGGCGCACGCGATCGAATCCGGCGCGCTCGCCGCCGCACATGAGATAGAGCGTGCCGTTGCGGGCCTGGGGAATCGAGGACGCCATGCAGCCTTCGAGGGTCGTGGCGCCGACTTTCTTCGCGCGCCGCTCGACCTCCACATGCGTGGCCGGGCTGAGGGTGGCGCAGTTCACGAAGATTTTTCCGCCGGCCTGCACGAGGAGCGAGTCGCCCGATTCGGCAAACACGGCGAGCTGCGCGGCGTCGTCGGTCACGACGGTGAAGATGACATCCGCGGCGGCGGTGACGGCCGCGAGGGAGGTGCACGCCGTGGCGCCGATTTCCGCGGCGAGCGCCTGCGCGCTTGAGGTGTGGACGTCATAGACGGCGGTGACGGGATAGCCGCAGTCTTTCAGGCGGCGCGCCATGTTGGCGCCCATGCGACCGACTCCGACGAAGGCAATTTTCTCAGGCATGTGGTGGTGGTGGGGTTTGAGACGGAAGGAAAGAGAGTGATATTCAATGCACGCGGCGGAGGCACTGACGCCTCAATGCGCGTAGAAGGGGTTGGTCTGTTTTTCCTGGGCGAGTGTCGTGATCGGGCCGTGGCCGCAGGCGAGCACGGTGTCGCGCGGAAGGGTGAAGATCTTCTCCTTGTTGTTGCGGAACTGATCGGCAAAGGCGGTCGCGCTGCCGCCCATCGAACTCGCGAAGATGGCGTCGCCGACGACCGCGAGCGGCCAGCTGAGGCCGGTGACGAAGAACGTCGTCATGCCCGGCGAGTGGCCGAACGTGTAGAGCGTCTTCACCGCGAGGGCGCCGACGTGGAAGTGGGCGTTTTCCTTGAACGCCTTGGCGCCGGGCAGTTCGACGGGCTCGCGCTCGCTGGCCCAGACCTCGGCCTTGGTTTCCGCCGCGAGGCGGGGCAGGTCGGCGATGTGATCGGGATGGGTGTGCGTGATGAAAATATAGCGCAGCGTCAGGCCCTCGGCGCGGATGAGATCGAGCATCGCTTCGGCCGTGGCGCCGGTGTCGAACGCCGCGGCGACCTTGGCGCGGGCATCCCACACGAGGTAGCTGTTCACGGTCATGTCGTGATACGGGGTGTTGAAGGCGGCGAAGCCCTTCGGGAAGATCGGGAGCTGGGGATACCAGCGTTTGTGTGCGAGGGTCTCGAGGGCGTCGGGCGAGAGGCGCAGGTGGCGGGCGACGCGGCGGATCACGGCGTCGATCGGCTGGCCATCCTTGATGGCGGTGAGTTCAGCCAGCGTGATGCCCGCCCGGGAGGCCAGGTCGGCATCGGCGATGCCGAGTCCGCGCTGCGCCTTGTTGATCACGTCGTTGAAATTATCCTCGAGGGGAATGCGGGCCATGGGACCGACTAAACCGCCGGCGCGGTGACGGGCAAGTGTGGGGGCGGGCGGATTTGCCGGGGTGGATTACGGCTCGGCTTGGCGGGGCGGCGCCGTCAAGGTGGCCGGGCCATGTTGAAGACCGGAATCCTGAATCCGCATGTCCTGTCGCTGCTCGCGCGGGTGCGGCACACCAACACGCTGGTGCTTGCCGACCGCGGGTTTCCCTCGTGGCCGGGCTTGGAGACGGTGGATCTCTCGCTCGTGGACGGCGTGCCGACGGTGCTGCAGGTGCTGGCGGCGATCCGCGCCCAGCATGTCGTGACGCAGGCCTTCATGGCGGAGGAATTCGGGCGGGAAAACGACGCGGCGACGCGCCGGGCGTTTGCCGCGGCGCTGCGCGGCGTGGCGCTGACGCACGAGCCGCACGTGGACTTCAAGAAGCGGGTGCCCGCGGCGGTCGGCCTGATCCGCACCGGCGACACGGTGCAATATGCGAACATGATCGTCGTGTCCGGCTGAGCCGGCGCGGTGGCGGGAGCGTTCGGACGGGCGGAAGGAATTAGGCTTCCCGGCGGCGCGGCGGACGTGTTTGGCTGCGGTCTTCATTCCATGAGCACTCCTTCCGACTATCTCGGTTCACTCTATTCCCTCAGCGGCAAGGTTGCCGTTGTGATCGGCGGCACGGGAGAACTGTGCGGCGCGATGGCCGAAGGGATGGCGGGGGCCGGTGCCGAGGTGGCGCTCGTGGGCCGCAACGAGGAGAAGGCCAAGCCGCGGCTGGAACGCATCGCGGCCGCGGGCGGCAAGGGCTACTTCGTCTCGGCCGAGGCGAGCGAAAAGGCGGCGCTGCAGCAGCTGCTCGACACGGTGCTGAAGCGCTCCGGGCGCGTCGACATCGTGGTGAACGGTGCGGGCGTGAATTCCGCGACGCCCTTCCTCGATATCGCCGAAGACGAGTTCGACCGCATCGTGCGCGTGAACTACAAGGGCGTGTTTCTCGGCTGCCAGGTGTTCGGCAAGTATCTCGTCGAGCGCGGCGAGGGCGGTTCGATCATCAATCTGGGCTCGATGTCGGCGGTGGTGCCGCTCTCTCGCGTCTTCACGTATTCCGCAACCAAGGCGGCGGTGCACAATCTGTCGAAGAACCTCGCGCGCGAGTGGGCGCCGAAGCGCGTGCGCGTGAACACCCTCGTCCCCGGCTTCTTCCCGGCGGAGCAGAACCGGAAGATCCTGTCGCCCGACCGCGTCGCTTCCATCATGGGCCACACGCCGATGAAGCGTTTCGGCGAGGCGCGCGAGCTGATCGGGGCGACGCTGCTCCTCGCGAGCGATGCCGCGGGCGGCTTCATCACCGGCTCCGAGATCATCGTCGACGGCGGATATCATGCGATGACGATCTGAGGGTTTTTCTATAGCGAGCCGGCAATATAATGCCGGCTTGCTATATGCCGGAGTCGGCGTCAGTTTGCGGTCCATGGTTACCGACAAACTCAAGGAATTGGAAGCCGCGCGCGCCAAGCTCGCGAGCCTGGAGCAATCGATCCAGTCCGAACTCCATAAGGAGCTCGCGAAGCTGCCGGCCAAATATGGCTTCGCCAAAGCGGATGATTTTATCGCCGCGGTCCGTGCCGCCACCGGTGGCAAGCGGGCGGCGAAGGGGCGTGCGGCCAAGGCGGCGCCGGCTCCGGCCAAGGGCGGCCGTGGCGGCCCCGGCAAGAAGCGCCGCTCCCGCGCCGTCATCACGGAGGCGACCCGCGCCGAAGTGAAGAAGCTCGCCGAGGCGGGCAAGACGGGCGCCGAGATCGCGAAGGCGGTCGGCATCTCGCTGCCGAGCGTGCAGAATATCAAGAAGGCGCTCGGCCTCGTGAAGAAGCGCTGAGCGGACGCACATTCATTGCAAACAGACCCTCCGGCTGACCGGAGGGTTTTTTATTGAGGACTTTATCGCGCGCCCGCGGGAGTTTTTACGGATTATCGGGGCCGCAGTATTCGCACCATCTTTTGCGTATTATCCGGGCCCATTTCTCCATGTCCGAAACCTATATTCAGGCCAACACCCACGGCCGGTTGCATCCGGCGAACGAGCCCTCGCTCACCCCGCTGAACCGCGGGTTCCTCTACGGCGATGCGATCTACGAGGTGTGGCGGACCTACGACGCGACGCTCTTTGCCTGGGAGGAGCATTTCGCCCGGCTGGAGGCTTCGGCGCGGGCGCTGCACCTGGAGCTGTCGTTTACCCGCGCGGTGATGCTGGGGGAGATCCAGCGGACCGCGGCGGCCTTCCGGGCGGCGACGGGGTTCCAGGGGGAACTCTATGTGCGGCTGCAGGTGTCGCGGGGGGCCGGGCCGATCGGGCTGGATCCGGCGCTGGCGGATCGCTGCGAGTTTCTGCTGCTGGTGCAGCCCTGTCCCACCAACTCCCCGGCGGTGATGGAGCGGGGCGTGACGCTCTCCGTCGCGACGGCGCTGCGGCGCAACCCGGTCGAAAGCCTGAGTCCGGCGTGGAAGACCGGAAACTATCTCAACAACATCCTCTGCCTGCGTGAGGCGCGGGCGCGGGGTGCGGACGACGTCGTGATGCTGAATCTGCGCGGCGAGATCACCGAGGCGGCGACGTCGAACCTTGCCTTTGTGCGGGAGGGGCAGGTGTTCACGCCGCGGCTCGAGGCGGGTATCCTCGAGGGCATCACCCGTGGCCTGATGTTGCGGACGGTCGCGCCCGGCGCGGGCGTAAAGGTGGTCGAGACGACGATCCTGCCGCACGCGCTGGCGGCGATGAGCGAGTGTTTCCTGCTGTCGTCGACCAAGGATGTGACGCCGGTGGGGGCGATCGACGGCGTGAAGTTCAAGGTCGGGCCGGACACAGTCACGGCGCGCCTGAAGCAGGCGTTTGTCGCCTATGCGCGCGAATCCGGCCGCCAGCGGCCGGAACTCAGGGTGTAGCAGGAGGCGGCGCTGGGTGGCGCCGGCGCAACGGCGCGCGCCGCCGACCGAACGACGTCGCGGTCTAGTAACGGCGCATGCCGGGCTCGATCTGTTCGGCCCAGGCGTCGATGCCGCCGGCGATGTTGCTCACGGCGGTGAAGCCGTTGGCGCGGAGAAATTCCGTGACGCGCCGGCTGCGGCCACCGGCGTGACAGAGCACGAGGATGTGGCGGTCCTTGGGCAGCGTGGGCAGGTTTTCCGGGATCTGGCGCATCGGGATGTGCGTCGAGTCGGCGACGGCGCAGATGTCGCGTTCGAAGGGTTCGCGCACGTCGAGGATGAGTGCGCCCTGCGGCGAGGCGGCGCGGATTTCCTTCGCTTCCTGGACGGTGATTTCGAGCGGGTGGTCGTCGGAGTCTGGCATGGGAATGGGGTTGCGGCGGGCCGGGACGCAGGCGGCGTAGGTGGCGGGGACGAGTTGCGTGAGGGTGGGCTGGGGGCCGCACAACGGGCAGCCGGGGTCGCGGGGCAGCGCGAGGTTGCCGAAGCGGGGGGCGAGCGCGTCGTAGGTCAGCAGGCGGCCGCGGAGCGGATCGCCGGTGGCGGTGAGGAGCTTGATGGCTTCGAGGGCCTGGAGGCTGCCGATGACGCCGCAGAGCGCGCCGAGCACGCCGGCCTCGCCGCAGCCGGGCACGCTGCCGGGCGCGGGAGGCGCGGGAAAAAGGCAGCGGTAGCACGGGCCGCCGCCGTGCGGATCGAAGACGGCGACCTGGCCTTCGAACTTGAAGACGCTGCCGTAGACGAGCGGGCGGCGGGCGAGGAAGGCGGCGTCGTTGTTGAGGTAGCGCGTGCCGAAGTTGTCGGTGCCGTCGACGATGACATCGTAGGCGGAGAAGATCCCGACGGCGTTTTCCACGGTGATACCGTCGCGGTGCAGGACCACGCGCACGTGGGGGTTGATGGCGTGGAGTCGTCGGGCGGCGGAGTCGACCTTGGGCTGGCCGACGGCGTCGGTATCGTGGAGCAGCTGGCGCTGGAGATTGTGCAGGGCGACGGTATCGAAGTCCGCGAGGCCGAGCGTGCCCACGCCGGCGGCGGCGAGGTAGAGGGCGGCGGGGCTGCCGAGGCCGCCGGCGCCGACGACGAGCACCCGGGAGGCGGCGAGTTGCTGCTGCCCGGCGACGCCGATCTGCCCGAGGAGAATGTGCCGGCTGTAGCGCGCCAGCTCGGCGGGCGACAGGGAGGGCGGCGGCGCGGACATGGTGGGGCAAGCACACGCCGAAGCCTGCGCCTCGCAAATGAAATTGCGCCGCGGGCGGGCCGGCGGCGGAATCCGGCGCGTGCGGTTTCTCGGCATCGATTATGGCACGCGGCGGATCGGTCTCAGCTACGGCGACGAGCTGGCGGTGGCGACGCCGTTGGCGGCGCTGACGGAGGCGGACGAAGCGAAGCGGTGGGCGGCGCTGCGGCAGCTGCTGGCGCAGCGGCGCATCCAGGAAATCGTGATCGGGCATCCGCTGAACATGGACGACACGCCCGGTTTCAAGGCGAAGGAGGTCGAGGCGTTTGCGGCGCGGCTCAAGGCCGAGACGGCGCTGCCGGTGCACCTGGTCGACGAGCGGCTGACGAGCTACGAGGCGGAGTCGACGATCGCGAAGTCGAGGCGGCGCGACGTGCGCGCGAGCGGCATCATCGACTCCCGGGCGGCGACGCTGATCCTGCAGGATTTCCTGAATCAGAAATACGGCCTGCCGCCGCCGCCGGAGGATCTGTGAGCGGGGCCGTGCACAACGCTGCGGCGGAGTCGCCGGGTTCGGCCGCGGCGCAGGTGCGCCGCTGGAAATGCACGTGCGCCTACGACGGGACGGCCTTCGACGGCTGGCAGAGCCAGGCGGGCGGCAACGCGATCCAGGATGTGCTGGAGCGGCGGCTGGCGGAGATCTTCAAGGCCGACGTGCGCGTGCACGGCAGCGGGCGGACCGATGCGGGGGTGCACGCGCGGGAGCAGGTGTTTCATTTCGATGCGGAGTGGCGGCACGAGCCGGCGAAGCTGCTGACGGCGTTCCGCGTGGGGCTGCCGCCGGCGATCCAGGTGCGCACGGTGCGCGCGGTGGCGCCGGAGTTTCACGCGCGTTTCAGTGCGACGGGGAAGCGCTACGAGTATCACCTGCACCTCGGGGATGCGGATCCGTTTACGCGGCCGTATTGCTGGAGCGTGTTCCGGCCGCTGGAGGTGGCGGCGATGCAGGCGGCGGCGCGGGTGTTGTGCGGGCGGCGCGATTTCCGGGCGTTCACGGCGCTGAACGGGCCGGAGAAGGAGGACACGGTGCGCGACGTGCGGCGGCTCGACATCGTGCGGCACGGGGCGCGGATCCGGATCACGGCGGAGGCGGATGGGTTCCTCTACAAGATGGTGCGCAGCCTCACGGGCGTGCTCGTGACGGTGGGCGAGGGGCGGATGACGGTGGCGCAGGTGGAGGAGATCCTCGCCGGGCGGAGGCGGATCCCGGCGGTGCAGACGGCGCCGCCGCAGGGGCTGTTTCTCGTGAAGGTTTTCTATGGCTGAGCCGGCGACGCGGCCGTGGGTGCGGGGATTGCGCGACGTGGTGTTTCCGCCGTTGTGCGTGCAGTGCCGCGGGCTGGTGGAGACCGATGCCGTGACCCCCGCGGGCGAACCGCATGCATATCGGCACGTGTGTGTGCGGTGTGCGACGTTCCTGGAGATCGTGCAGGCGCCGCACTGCACGACGTGCGGGCATCCGTTCGACGGCGTGGTCGGCGAGGCGCGGATGTGCGTGAAGTGCGAAGGGCTGGAGCCGGCGTATCGCGAAGGGCGGACGGCGGTGTTGTTCAAGGGGCCGGCGCGGGCGCTGGTGATCGAGCTGAAGTATCACCGCGGGCTGCACGTGCTGGAGGATATGGCGGCGATTTTCCGGCGGGCGCCGCATGTGCTGGAGCTGGCGCGCGGGGCGGTGATCGTGCCGGTGCCGCTGCACGCGCGGAAACTGCGCGAGCGCGGCTACAATCAGGCGCGGCTGCTGGCGGAGACGCTCGCGGCGGTGGCGGGCGGCGGCGCGCGGGTGGAGGAACTGCTGGCGCGCGATGTCGACACGCAGACGCAGACGGCGTTCGACCGCCGGACGCGGATGGGCAACCTGAAAAATGCCTTTGCACTGGCCCGGGGCGCGGACCTTAATCCGGCGCTTCATTATCTACTGGTCGACGATGTTTTCACCACTGGCTCCACGCTCAACAGCTGTGCCCGGACGCTTCGCCGGGCGGGCGCGTTGAATCTGGACGTCGTCACGTTCGGCCACGGCTGACCCATGCATTTCGACAAACCGACCTACACGGTCCGCAGAGCCCGCAAGAAGGACATTCCCAAGGGCCTTTACACGAAAGATCCGGTCACCGGGGACATCGTCTTCAACAAGGAGGTCGAGGACAACCAGATGGTCGTGCCGAAGAGCGGCCACCATTTCCCGATCGGGGCGCGGGCGCGGATCGCGCGACTCTTCGACGAAGGCACCTTCGAGGAGAGCGACGCCACGGTGAAGTCGAGCGACCCGCTGAAGTTCGTCGATTCGCAGCCATATCCGGAGCGGATCAAGCGCTACGAGAAGGACAGCGGCCTGCCCGAGGCGGTGATCTCGGGCGTGGGCCGGATCCACGACATCGAGGTGTCGGTCGCGGTGATGGATTTCCGCTTCTGCGGCGGCGCGATGGGCGCGGCGGCGGGCGAGAAGATCACGCGGGCGATCGAGACGGCCATCCAGCGGAAGATCCCGTGCATCATTTTCAGTGCCTCGGGCGGTGCGCGCATGCAGGAGGGCATCTATTCCCTGATGCAGATGGCGAAAACGAGCGCGGCGCTGGGGCGGCTGGCGCAGGCGCGGCTGCCGTTCATCTCGGTGCTCACGCATCCGACGATGGGAGGGGTGACGGCGAGTTTCGCGACGCTCGGCGACGTGATCCTCGCGGAGCCGGGGGCGCTGGTGGGCTTTGCCGGCGCGCGCGTGATCAAGGACACGACGAAACAGACGTTGCCGGCGGGTTTCCAGACGGCGGAGTTTCTCCTCAAGCACGGACTTATCGACCAGATCGTGAGCCGCCTCGAACTGCGCGACCGCCTGGCCGAGCTGCTCTCGGCGCTGCATCTGCGCAAACGTCCGGTGGCGGCGAAGGCCTGAGCGCGCGGCGCACCCTTTCATGGCGCACGGCGACCCGGCCGGTTATGCGGCGGTGACGGAGTATCTCTTCGCGCTGAAGGCGCGGGGCGGAAAATTCGGCATCGACCGGATGACGGCACTGGCGGCGGCGCTCGGGCACCCGGAGCGCGCGGTGCCGTGCCTCCACGTGGCGGGCACGAACGGCAAGGGCTCCGTCACGGCGATGCTGGATGCGATCCTGCACGCCGCGGGTTGGAAGACCGGCATGTATACCTCGCCGCATCTCGTGCGGCTCGGCGAACGCGTGCAGGTGGAGCGCCGGCCGTTGAGCGAGGCGGAGATCGTGGAGTATGTGCGCGAGCTGCGGCCGGTGGCGGAGCGGCTGGGGGCGGCGAATGCGGACGATCATCCGAGCTTCTTCGAGTTCATGACGGCGATGGCGCTGCTGCAGTTTGCGCGGCGGCGGTGCGACATCGCGGTGATCGAGGTCGGGCTCGGCGGGCGGCTCGATGCGACGAACATCGTGGTGCCGGAGGTGAGCGTGATCACCTCGATCGGGCTGGATCACTGCGAGTTTCTCGGGGAGCGGCTGGAGCAGATCGCGGCGGAGAAATCCGGCATCATCAAGGCCGGCCGGCCGGTGGTGATGGGGCGCGTGCCGCCGGAGGCGGAGGCGACGATCCGGCGGATCGCGGCGGAGCGGGGCTCGCGGCTGACCTCGGTTGCGGAGCATTTCGGCGAGGATCTGGCGGGTTATCCGCCCACGAATCTCGAGGGCGACTACCAGCGCTGGAATGCGGCGACGGCGACGCTCGCGGCGCGGGAGCTGGGCGCGCGTTGGCGGATCGACGAGGCGGCGATCACGCGCGGACTCACGCAGGTGGACTGGCCCGGGCGGTGGCAACGCGTGCGGCTCGCGGGGCGCCTGGCGATTCTCGATGCCTCGCACAATCCGGAGGGGGCGCAGGTGCTGGCGTCGAATCTCGAACATCTCGTGGCGGAGACCGGACGGAAGCCGATCGTGATCACGGGGGTGCTCGGCGCGGTGCGGGCGCGGCCGCTGCTCGAGACGATCGCGCGGCATGCGGCGGAGATCCATTTCGTGGTGCCGCAGCAGGCGCGGGCGTGCGGCTACGCGGAATTGGAGGCGTTGCTGCCGGCCGGTTTCGCGGGGCGGATCGTGCGGGCGACCGTGGCGGGGTTGTTTCCCGATCCGCACACCTGCACGGCGGGCGGGCCGGACGACGTGGTCGTCGTCACCGGATCGATCTACCTGCTCGGCGAAGTGATGGCTCGGATCGAGCCGGATCGCGGGACGGGCGAAGGGCGGCTGCAGGATTTATGACGAAAAAAGGGCGGGGTGCGATTACCCCGCCCGCCTGTTTTCAGGCTTCGGTCACCGGCCTAATGGCCGAGGCGCGAGGCCATCGCGTAGATGATCAACACGAGGAGGATCAACCCGGTGCCGAAGAAGAGGAAGCCGAGGGTCTTGGAGATGTTCTTCCGGCCTTCCCAGTCGTCCGACCGCACGCGGTAGACGCCGAGGGTGCCGGCGGCTACGAGGCGGTCATACCACCGGCGGCGCTCGTGCAGCATCTCGGTCTTCGAGATCCGGCCGGAGAAGATCACGGTGTCCATGGGGAACTTCTCGATCCGGAAGTGCGTGTTGAAGAAGTGGAATGAGAAGATGAAACCGGCGGCCAGCAAGGCTTCGTCCGAGTGGACGACCATGGCGATGTTGATCACCCAGCCGGGCAGGAAGAGGGTGAAGAATTTCGGGAACCACAGCACGAGCCCGGAGAAGCCGATGATGAAGATGCCCCAGAATACGGCGAAGTAGTCGAAGCGTTCCCAGTAGGTCCAGCGGTCGAACTGCGGCCGCGGGCCTTTGCCGAAGAACCATTTCTGGTGGGCGACGAAGTCGCGCCAGTCCTGCAGCGACGGCACCATCGAGTCCGGATGGAAGACGATGCGGCCGAGGTGGGGCAGCGAGAGCCGGCCGGTGGCGGGGTCGCGCAGTTGGGCGCGCGAGTGCCAGAAATTGCGGACGAGCGAACCGACGTGGAGGATGAAGTAGGCGAAGGTGACGACCGCGGCGTAGTGATGGAGCGTGCGGGCGACCTCCGCGCTGCCGAGGAACCGGAACATGATCTTTGCCCAATCGGTGTAGTAGAACTTCAGGGGCATGCCGGTGATCACGAGCGCGAGGAAGCTCGTCACCATCATCATGTGCAGGAAGCGCTCGAACGGTGTGAAGCGCGTGAACACCTCATCGTCGACGTGGGCCTGGACCTTGGCTTCGCGGAACGACTTCGAGTCGTGCAGATACAGATACACGGAGCGGAAGAGCCAGAAGGCGGTGTGCAGGCCGAAGAAGCAGAAGACGCTCACGAGCAGCAGCGTCATGAACCAGAAAACCTTGTTGAGGATCGGGTAGTTCTCGGCGTCGAGCGGGTTGGCGTGCGCCTGATATTGCGTGAAGTTCTCGTTCACGCCCGGGTGGCATTGCTGGCAGGTGGCGACGATCTTGGTCTTGTGCAGGCGGGACCGCTGGTCGCTGACGGGGAAGACGTCGTGGTGGCCGTGGCAGTCGTAGCAGGCGGCGACATCGGAGGCGACGTTGGGCTGGCCGAGGGCCATGGCCTTGCCGTGGTAGGTCTCGCGGTAGTGTTCGAGCCGATCCTCGTGGCATTTGCCGCAGCTCACGTCGCTGACGGCCTTGAAGTGGGCGTTGGCGGGTTTCTCGATGTCGTGCGCGGAGTGGCACTCGATGCAGGACGGGCCCTTCTTGTCGCCCTTGAGGAGGAGCTTGCCGTGGACGCTCTCGTTGTAGACCTCCTCGATGCCGAGGTGGCAGGTGCCGCAGGTCTTGGCGACGTTCTGGTGGTTGCTGCGCGAGTCCTTGTCGACGGAGCGCTTGATGTCGTGGACGCCGTGGCAGTCGTTGCACGACGGGGCGACGATGAGGCCCATCTTGGTGAGGGCCTTGCCGTGGATGCTGTCGAGGTAGTGGCCGGCGACCTCCTTGGTGCCGATGCGGTAGTTCTTCGCGAGTTTGTCGTCGTTGTGGCAGGTGCCGCAGGTCTTGGGGAGGTTGAGCTTGAAGACGGGCGAATCCAGCTGCTTCACGGGCAGCATGTCGTGCGTGCCGTGGCAGCTGGCGCACGAGGCGGCGTCGGACGCGCCCATCTTGTGGCTCATGCCGTGGATGCTCGTGGCATACTGGGTGGTCTCCTTCTCGTGGCAGGAGGCGCACTGGGCGGGCTTCAGTTTGGCGGGGTGCTCGGCCTCCTTGATGTCGGCGTGGCAGTCGATGCAGTTGGTTTTGCCGTGGACGGATTTTGTGAAGAGCTCGGGCCGGATGCCGATCCACTGCGGCGCCTCGCCCTTTTTGCGCGGCTTGAACTCGGCCTCGTGGCACTCGAGGCATTCCTTGTTGGAGACAAGGGGGGCCTTGGCGGCAGGCGCCGCGGGAGCCGCCGGGGCGGAGGCGGCCGCCGGAGCGGAAGCCTTGGAGGCTGGAGTCGCGGTGGGTTCCGCCGCGTGCCCGGGGGTCAGGGCGCAGGCGGCGACGGCGAGCAGCAGCCGGAGGGACGTGACCTCACGGGCGCGCGACGCGTTCATAAAAACAGTATGTCCGGTCGGGCCTGCGGCTGCTACGCGGGCATTGACCGAGTATGCGCGCCGCTTGCCAAGAATCGACGCGGCGGTGGGCGCGGTGCGCCGGATGACGGGAGGCGCAGACGCGCGCCGCGAAGCCGGGCGGGAGGCCGGAAAACGAAACGCCCGGGTCAGACGAACTCGCGGTAGACGGGCTCGAACATCCGCGCGCTCACATCGGCGAGGAGGTCCGCGGGCCGCGGCACCTGCGCAAGGCCGGTATCGTGGGCGATGCCGGCGACGGCGGCGGCGATCCGCGCCGAGATTTCGCGGATGCGCGACAGCGGCGGGAAGACGCGGCCGAGCGCGAGGTCCTCGGGCTGCACGAGCGAGGCGAGCGTCCGGGCTGCGGCGAGGAACATGGCGTCGGTGACCTCGCGCGATTCGCTGGCGAGGACGCCGAGGCCGACGCCGGGGAAGATGTAGACGTTGTTGCCCTGGCCGGGGACGTGGCGGCGGCCGTTGAGTTCGACGGGTGCGAACGGGCTGCCGCTGGCGAAGATCGCGCGGCCTTCGGACCACGTGTAGGCCTGCTCGGCGGTGCACTCGGCCTTCGAGGTGGGGTTGGAGAGGGCGAAGACGATCGGCCGCGGGTTGATCCGGCACATCGTCGTGATGATCGGGCGGGTGAAGGTGGCCGGGGTGCCGGACACGCCGATGAGCGCGGTGGGCCGCAGCAGCTCGACGGCTTCGGCGAGCGAGCCGACGAACGGATGCTCGTGGGCGTAGGGCCGCTTGTGGGCGGCGAGGTCGGTGCGGCTGCGGACGACGAGGCCCTTGGAGTCGACGAACCAGCAGCGGGCGCGGGCTTCGGCCTCGGGCAGGCCGTCCTCGACAGCGGCGGCGACGAAGAGATCGGCGATGCCCGTGCCGGCTTCACCGGCGCCGAGGAAGAGCACGCGCTGGTCGGCGAGGCGCGAGCGGGTCTCGCGGATGGCGGCGAGCAGGCCGGCGAGCGCGACGGCGGCGGTGCCCTGGATGTCGTCGTTGAAGCTGGGCAGCGCGCGGCGGTGGCGCTGGAGGAGTTGGAAGGCGTTGTGCGTGCCGAAGTCCTCCCACTGCAGGAGCGCCTTGGGAAAGACGGTGCGCACGGCCGCCACGAACTCGTCGAGGAAACCCTCGTAGTCCGCGCCGCGGGCGCGGGGCTGTTTGAGGCCGATGTAGAACTCGCCCTTGTGCAGCGAGGCGTTGTCGGTGCCGACATCGATCGTGATCGGGAGCGTGTAGGACGGGTGGACGCCGGCGCACGCGGTGTAGAGCGAGAGTTTGCCGATCGGGATGCCCATGCCGAGGGCGCCGAGATCGCCGAGGCCGAGGATGCGCTCGCCGTCGGTGACGACGATGAGGCGCACGGTTTCCTGCGGCCACTGGCGGAGGAGTTCGGCGATGCGGCCGCGTTCGCGGAGGCTGATGAAGAGGCCGCGGGGGCGGCGGTAGATGGAGCCGTATTCGAGGCACGCCTGGCCGACGGTGGGCGTGTAGATCAGCGGCAGCATCTCGTCGATGTGGTCGACGACCATGCGGTAGAACAGCACCTCGTTGCGGTTCTGGAGATTTGTCAGGTAGATGTATTTCTCGATCGCGTCCTGCTTCCGGCGCACCGCGGCCAGGGTCCGGTGAATCTGCTCCTCGAGGGTGAAGACCCGCGGCGGCAGCAGGCCCCGGAGCCCGAGCATGTCGCGTTCCCGTTCGGTGAACGCGGTGCCCTTGTTCAGGAGCGGATCGGAGAGCAGTTGCGGGCCGCGGGGAAAGCGCTGCTCGCCCCAGGCGCTGAGCCCGGGCGTGGCGGAGGCGTTGAACATACGTTCGGGGAGGAAGCGGCCGGCCTACTTCTGGATGCCACCGTTGTGGCAATCCGCGCACGTGAGCTCGGCGTCGAGTTCGCCGGACGGGTGCTTGAACTCCAGTCCCTTGGCGGCGAGCAGTTCGAGGTCCGAGCCTTTGCCCTGCGCGATGATGGTGTGGCAGGAATTGCAGTCGCTGGAGCGGACCTTCTGGCCCTGGGCGGTCTTGTGCTTGTCGTCGTGGCAGCGGAAGCAGCCGGGCCAGTCCTTGTGGCCGATGTTGTTGGGATACACGCGCCAGTCGGCCTTGCGCTCGACGAAGATGGTGGACGCGAAGATGGACTGGATCTCGCGGATGGCGCCGTCGAGTTCGGGGGCGAGGGCGGCGTCGGTGTATTTCGACCGCAGGAAATCGGCGATCTTCTGCGGGGCACCCGCATCGGTCGTGATTTCCTTCTGGGTCATGGCCTGGACGGCGACGCGTTTGATATTGGGCAGTTTCAGGCTGAGGCGGCCGGCGACCATGGCGCCCTCGACGGCCTCGTTGGCGGTGGGGAAGACGTGCGCGGGCCGGTTGTGGCAGTCCATGCAGTCCATGATGCGGATCTTTTCGGCCGGCGGTTCGCCCTTGAAGGAGTCGATGCGGAAGACGCGGGAGCTGCCGTCCTTGAGGTTGGTGACGCGCATCCACGGGATGTCCTGGCGCTTCTCATCGGTGGCGTAGTATTCGACGCGCTCGGTCTCGCTGACGTGCCAGTGGATGCCGCCGGCGTGGCCGCCGGGCTGGCTCGTGTTCACGTGCATCAGCATACGCGCGGTGTAGGGCGTGTTCTTTTTGTCGGAGAGGAAGTGATTGTAGATGATCTCGGTGTTGCCGTGGAACTTCTCGGGCCAGTGGCACTTCTCGCAGGTGTCCTGGGCGGGGCGGAGGTTCTTCAGCGGGGTGGGGATCGGGCGCTGGTAGTTGTCGAGGGTGTAGCCGACGAGCTGGTGGATGCCGTTGAGCTTGGCCTTGATGAACCATTGCGCGCCCTCGCCGACGTGGCAGGCGACGCAGTCGACGCGGGCGTGCGAGCCGCGTTTGTAGGCGACGAACTCGGGGTTCATCGCCGTGTGGCAGACCTGGCCGCAGAAGAGATTGGACTCGGAGTAATGGAAGCTCTGGTAGCTGCCGAACGCGCTGAGCAGGATGAAGCCGAGGCCGGCGGTGCCGAAGGCGTAGATACGGCGGCGCTGGACGGGATTGGTGAAGTCGAGCCGCCATTTGTCGGGCATCGTCGCGGCGTGCTTGATGGCCCAGCGGCGCTGCGCCCAGGCTCCGAAAAACACGAGACTGAGGCCCGCGATCAGGAAGGCCGGCGCGACGATGTAGGTGAAGATCCCGAGGTAGGGATTCCGGTCCCCTTGCGTGAAATCCATCCAGACGAGCAGGGCGAACGAGAACAGCGCGCCGACGGCGAGCACGCCGCCGATGGCGCTGATCCAGTTGTTGAAATGGGAGCGGGAAGCCAGGACGGGTTGGCGCTCCGGCGCGGGGTTGGTGTCGGGCATGGCGGGAGGGAGCAGAAGGGACCGTTAAAAAAACCAGCGCGTTGCCGGGGCTTCGCGCTGGGGTGAGAATCGACTGGGGCGGGAGGTCAGGACTTGAACTTCCGGATGTAGGCGACGAGTTCCTTGATCTCGGCGTCGCTCAACTCGTCCTTGTAGGCCTTCATCTTCTCTTTGCCGGACTTGTCGAAGACGCCCTCCTTGGTGGCCTTGAACATGGCGTCGTCCTTCATCTCGGCCTGGACCTTGGCGTCGGTGTAGTCGCGGATGTTGAGTTTGCGGCCGACCTTGGTCTGCGCCTTGCCGTCGGCGCCGTGGCATTTGGCGCAGTGGTTTTCCCAGTTTTCGGCGACCGGTGCCGCCACGAGTGCCGCCACGAGCATGAGGGGCGCACCGAAGAGGATGTGTTTGGAGGTAAGTTTCATGGTAGTGACAACGGCCGCCAGTATGGCGCATGTGGGGTGTTTCGGGCTGCGCGTGGATTGCCATGTAGGTTGCATGGCTTGCGGACTTCAGGCGGGCCACGGCGGCCGGTGTGCCCGGCAACGGATGCGCAGCGAAACCCGAAAACCGCGGAGCCGCTCCGGTGCCCGGCAGGCATAGTCGCGCCACGCCGGCCGCGGTCGGTCCGGCGCGAACCGCCATGACCGCGAGGGTTGATGCGAAGAGGCCGGCGCTCGAAGCGGAGCGGCAGGCGGCGCGTCGCCGGCTGCTGGGGGCGTTGTTCGCGCCGGAGACGATCGCCCTGGTGGATGTGCCGGGGCGGCTCGGCGTCACGCTGGGGGAGAACCTGCGGGAGTTTCCGGGCCGCTTGGTCGCGGTGGGCTGCGCCTGCGCCGGCGGGGCCGCGCCGTATCCGATCACCCGAGACGTGCCGGAGGGCGTGGACCTGGCGCTGCTCGGAGGCACTGCCGCGGAGGTGGCGGTGCGGCTGGCGGAGTGTGCCCGCGCCGGGGTGAAGCTGGCGGTGATCCTCGGCGCGTCGGGCCTCGATGCGGCGGTCGTGCGGCGCGCGACGGCGGGGACGGCGCTGCGCGTGCTCGGGCCGGGGAGCGGTGGCGTGATGGCGCCGCATCTCGGGCTGAACGCCCTGGCTGCGGGCGGGATGGCGCCGGCGGGCAGCGTGGCCTTTCTCAGCCAGAGCGCGGCGGTGGCGGCGGCGGTGCTGGAGTGGAGCGTGCGCGATGCGGTCGGCCTGAGCGCGCTGGTGGCGGTGGGCGGCGGCCGCGATGTCGGGTGGGGCGAGTTGATCGCCAGTCTCGGGGCCGATCCCCGCACGCACAGCATCCTGATCCACATGGAGGCGATCGGCGATGCGCGGGCGTTTCTCTCCGCGGCGCGCGAGGTGGCGTTGACCAAGCCAGTGCTCGTGGTGAAGACGCGGCAGCCGGACCGGGCGGCGAGGGGCTCGGCCGCGGCGGCGGACGTGACGGCTGAAGCGGATGCGGTGCTGGAGGCGGCATTCCGGCGCGTGGGCGTGCTGCGGGTCGAGACGATCGCGGAGCTCTTCGACATGGCCGAGGTGCTGGGGAAACAACCGCGCCCGGGCGGACCGCGGCTGGCGATCGTGACGAACGCCGGCGGACCGGCGGCACTCGCGCTGGAGCCGCTCACGGCCCACGGCGGTCAGGTGGCGACGCTGGCGGAGCCGACGCGCGCGGCGCTCGCGGCAGCGGGTTGCAGCGCCGCGGGAGCCATTGAGGCGGAGGAGCTCGGGACGCCGGCCGCGGCGGTGAGGGTGACTGCGGGCCTGCGGGCGGTCGGGCAGGATTCCGGCGTGGATGGCGTGCTGGCGATCTGTGCACCGACACCGGAACTGGACGCGGCGGCGTGGGCGCGGAGCCTGGCCGAGGGCACGTCGGACGCCGGCAAGCCGGTGCTCGCGTGCTGCCTGGGCGCGGCGAGCATGGTGGAGGCGCGGGCGGTGCTGGCGACGGCGGGAGTGCCGGCTTTTGCGACTCCGGAGCGGGCGGCGCAGGCCTTCGTCTATCTGTGGCGGTATGCAGCGAATCTCGCCGCGCTCTACGAGACGCCGCGGCTGGCGGATGGCGTCGACGTCGGAGGATCGAAAAAGGGTTTGGATGCGGCCCGCAAAGCGGCGCGGCGCTCGAAGCGCGGGCTGCTGACGCCGCGCGAGACCGCGGCGGTGCTGGCGACGGTGGGACTCAAGGTGGCTCCGGCGGCTGAGCCGAAACGCGGCTCGGGGCTCGCGGTGGAGCTGGTGCTGGGCAGCCGGATCGATCCGGACTTCGGGCCGGTAATTGTGTTTGGCGCGGGTGGGCGCTGGGCCCCGTGGTGGCGCGATGTGGCGGTCGGATTGCCGCCGCTTACGACCACGCTGGCGCGGCGATTGATGGAGCGGACGCGGGTGCGCGGGGCGCTCGCGGCGGAGCATGGTTTCCCGGCGGCGACGGTCGCGGCGTTGGAGGCATTACTGGTGCGTTTCAGCCAACTGGTCGCCGAGCAGCGGGCGATCGCAACGATCGAGATCAATCCGCTGCGGGTGACCCCGGAGCGGATCGTGGCGCAGGCGGCGCGGGTGAAGCTCCACGAGTCGACGGCCGCGGAAGCCGCGGCGCCGCCGCCGGCGATCCGGCCGTATCCGCACCACTACACCGTGCGGCGGCGACTGGCGGATGGGACGACGGTGTGGCTGCGCGCGATCCGGCCGGAGGACGAGCCGATGATGGTGGAGTTTCACCACACGCTGTCCGACCAGAGCGTGTATTTCCGCTACTTCACGACGCTCACGCTGGCGCAGCGCACCAGCCATGCGCGGCTGGCGCGGCTCTGCTTCATCGACTACGACCGCGAGATGGCGATCGTGGCGGTGCACACGGGCGCGAAGCCGGAGATCATCGGCGTGGGCCGGTTGTGCAAGGCGCACGGGAAAAACGAGGCGGAGTTTGCCGTGATCGTGGCGGATCCGTGGCAGCGCCGCGGGCTCGGGACGCTGCTGCTGGAGCGGCTGGTCGAGGTGGCGCGCGCGGAGAAGGTGGCGCGGCTCACGGGCACGGTGCTGCGCGAGAATCACGGCATGCGGGCCGTGTGTGCGCACCGTGGATTCTCCGAGCAGGCGATGCGCGACGACCCGGAGCTGCAGGTCGCGCTCGCGTTGTGACGCGCCGGCGGCGTCCGGGCGTTTCCCGCACACGCGCGTCGTGCGTCCTCGGAGGTTGAGTTTTGGCGGAGAACGCGGTTTTTGTGACGTCACCGTCGACGCGCCCCACGCGTCTCACCGCCCGCATGTCGCACCACGCCCCCCGACCCGAGGATCTGTTTCTCACGCGCCGTGAATTTCTCGCGCGCTGCGGGCTCGGCTTCGGTGCGTTGGGCGCGGCGGCGATGCTGGGCAGCCCGGTGTGGGCGGGCGAGGGCGGCGGGCTGCGGATGGACAACCCGCTGGCGCCGCGCGCGCCGCATTTCCCGGCGAAGGCGAAGCGGGTGATCCACATCTTTGCCAACGGCGGGCCGTCGCAGGTGGACACGTTCGACCCGAAGCCGGCGCTCGACAAATGGCACGGCAAGCCGATCCCGCTGGACCTGAAAACGGAGCGGAAGACGGGGGCGGCGTTCCGGTCGCCGTTTGCGTTCAAGCGTCACGGCCGGTGCGGGCTCGAGGTGAGCGAACTTTTCCCGCACGTGGCGGAGAGCATCGACGACATCGCGGTGATCCGCTCGATGCATGCCGATGTGCCGAACCACGAGCCCTCGCTGATGCTGATGAACTGCGGCGATGCGCGGTTGCCGCGGCCGAGCATGGGCTCGTGGGTGACCTACGGGCTCGGCTCGGAGAATCAGAATCTGCCCGGCTTCATCGCGATGTGTCCCGGCGGTTATCCGATCCAGGAGGCGCAGAACTGGCAGAGCGGATTTCTGCCCGGCATCTACCAGGGCAACTACATCGACACCGCGCACAGCGAGGTCGAGAAGCTGATCGAGAACATCGTGAACCGCGCGACCTCGCGGGAGGACCAGCGCAAGCAGCTCGATCTGCTGCAGCGGCTCAATGCGCGCCATGCGGCGAAACGCGCCGGCGATGCGCAGCTGGAGGCGCGGATCCAGTCCTTCGAGCTCGCGTATCGGATGCAGCTGGAGGCGAGCGATGCGTTTGCGGTCGGGCAGGAGCCGGAGGCGATCCGGGAACTCTACGGCGATACCACGCAGGGCCGGCAGCTGCTCACCGCGCGGCGGCTGCTCGAACGCGGCGTGCGCTTCGTGCAGGTGTGGCACGGCGACGGCCAGCCGTGGGACAACCACGACGACCTCGAGGTGAACCACCGCAAGCTCGCGCGCGAGAGCGACCAGGCGATCGGTGCGTTGCTGAAGGATCTCCGGCAGCGCGGCATGCTGCAGGACACGCTGGTGATCTGGGGCGGGGAGTTTGGCCGGACGCCGACGGTCGAGCTGCCGACGGCGGGGGCGAACCAGGGCAAGATCAACGGCCGCGATCACAATCACTACGGCTTCACGATGTGGCTTGCCGGCGGCGGGGTGCGCGGCGGCATGGCCTACGGGGCGACGGATGAATTCGGCTTCAAGGCGGTCGAGAAACCGGTGCACGTGCACGACCTGCACGCGACGGTGCTCGCGCTGCTGGGCTTCGATCACGAGAAACTGACCTACCGCCACGCGGGCCGGGATTTCCGGCTGACGGACGTGCATGGCAAGGTGGTCAAGGAGCTGATCGCGTGAAGTTCAGGCCAGACGGGAAACGGATCGGGTGGCGGGCCGGCATGGCCGTCGGGCTCGGGCTCGCTGCGGCGGCGCGGGCGGCGGAGCCGACGCCGGAGCAGGTGGAGTTTTTCGAGGCGAAGATCCGGCCGATCCTCGTCGAGTCGTGCTACAAGTGTCACAGCGTCGAGGCCGGCAAATCGCGCGGCGATCTCTTCCTCGATTCGCGCGCGGCGCTGCGCAAGGGCGGGGCGGGCGGACCGGTGCTCGTCGCGGGCAAGCCGGACGAGAGCCTGCTCATCCAGGCGGTGCGCTACAAAGACGAGGACCTGCAGATGCCGCCCGCGGACGAAGGCGGCAAGTTGTCGGACGAGAAGATCGCGCTGCTCGAGCAGTGGGTGCGGATGGGCGCGCCCGATCCGCGCACGGGCGGCAAGGCGCACCCGCTCGACATGGCCGCGGCGCGGCAGCACTGGGCGTTTCAACCGATCGCGAAACCGGCGGTGCCGGATGGCGCGACGGGCGCGCGGGCGGTGGACGCGCTCGTCGACGCGAAGCTGAAAGAGCGGGGAGTCGCGCCGGCGCCGGAAGCGGAGCGGCGGACCTTGCTGCGGCGTGTGACCTACGACCTGACGGGCTTGCCGCCGACGCCGGAAGAGATGGCGGCGTTCCTCGCGGACCCGCGCCCGGATGCGTATGCGCGCGTGGTGGAGCGGCTGTTGGCGTCGCCGCGCTACGGCGAGCGCTGGGGCCGGCACTGGCTGGATGTGGCGCGCTACGCGGACACCAAGGGCTATCTCGCGGGCAACGTGGAGCGGCGGTATCCGTTTTCCCACACGTATCGCGATTACGTGATCCGGGCGTTCAACGAGGACAAACCCTTCGACCGCTTCGTGGTCGAGCAGCTCGCGGCGGACCACCTGCCGCTCGGCGACGACAAGTCGGCGCTGGCGGCGCTCGGGTTTCTCACGCTGGGGCGCCGGTTTCTCAACAACCAGAACGACATCATCGACGACCGGATCGATGTGACGACGCGCGGGTTGATGGGGCTGACGGTGACGTGTGCGCGGTGTCACGACCACAAGTTCGATCCGGTGCCGATCAAGGACTACTACGCGTTGCACGGCGTGTTCGCGTCGTCGCAGGAGCCGGAGGAGAAGCCGCTGCTGGGGCCGCTGGCGGACTCGCCGGCGTATCAGGCGTTTCTCCGGAAGTGTGCCGAGGTGGAGGCGAAGATCCGGGCGCGCGAGGCGGAGGAGGTGGGCAAGTTTCTCGCCGAGGCGCGGGCCGAGACGGGTGACTACCTGCTCGCGGTGCACGACGCGAAGGCGCAGCAGCCGGCGAAACTCGATGTATATGCCGGGGCGCGGAAGCTGAACGTCGAGGTGCTGAAGCGTTGGCAGGCTTTTCTCGCGCCCGCGGAAAACGCGGCGCATCCGGTGCTCGCGCCGTGGTTTGCGCTGGTCGGCTTGTCCGAGGCGGAGCGCGCGGCGAAGTGGCCGGAGTTGCTGGCGGCGTGGCAGGCGGATGCGGCGAAGGCCAATCCCGCCGTGGTCGCGGCGCTGGCGAAATCCGGGCAGCCGTTGAAGGCGCTGAAGGACGTGGCCGCGGCCTACAACGCGGCGTGCAAGGCCGTGGAGAAAACGGCGGAGGCCGCGGGCGCGGCGGAGCTGCGGGAGTTTCTGCGTGGTGAAGGCAGGCCGCCGAAGGTGGCGGATGCGGAGGTCGCGACGATGATCCGGCGCGAGATCAACAACCGGACGGCGCCGCTGAAGCGCGAGCTGGAGTCGCTGAACTGGACGGAGCCGGGCGCGCCGCTGCGGGCGATGGCGCTCGTCGACAAGCCGAAGCCGGCGAACTCGGCGGTGTTTCTGCGCGGCAATCCGGCGAATCGCGGGCCCGAGGTGCCGCGGCAGTTTCTCGAGGTGATCGCGGGGGAGAAACGCGAGCCGTTCCGAAACGGCAGCGGCCGGCTGGAACTCGCGGAGGCGATCGTGAGCCCGACGAATCCGCTGACGGCACGGGTGCTGGTGAACCGGGTGTGGGGCTGGCATTTCGGGACGGCGCTCGTGCGGACGCCGAGCGATTTCGGCGTGCGGACGGAGGTGCCGGTGCAGCGGGAGCTGCTCGACTGGCTGGCGGCGTCGCTGGTGCAGAGCGGGTGGTCGGTGAAGGAGCTGCAGCGCTGGATCGTGCTCTCGGCGACGTATCGCCGGTCGAGTGTGGGCAGCGCGGCAGCGGAGGCGGCCGATCCGGAGAACCAGCTGCTGCATCGCTTCAACCGGCAGCGGCTCGATCTGGAAGCGCTGCGGGACACGCTGCTCGCGGTGTCGGGGCAGCTCGATCTCACGGCGGGCGGATTGCCGGACGATCTGACGAAGCAGCCCTTTGCGCGGCGGCGGACGGTGTATGGCTTCCTCGACCGGCAGGACCTGCCGGGGATGTTCCGGACCTTCGATTATCCGAATCCCGATGTGAGCACGGCGCAGCGCTTCGCGACGACGGTGCCGCAGCAGGCGCTGTATCTCTTGAACGGACCCTTCGTGCACGAGCAGGCGCGGGCGCTGGCGCGGCGGGCGGAAGCGGCCGCGGCCGGCGACGACGCGGCGCTGGTGCGGGCGATGTTCCGCGTGGGGTATCAACGCGCGCCGGAGCCGGAAGAGCTGGCAGCCGCGCAGGCGTTTCTGGCCGAGGTGCCCGAGGGCGAGCCGGCGCGGCCGGCGGCGGCCGGCTGGCAGTATGGCTGGGGAACTTTTGAAACGGAGACGAAGCGCGTGCAGGTCTTTCAGCCGATGGCGGTGCGCGATGCGGCGCGCGCGACACCGGAGGCGGCGTATCCGAGTGGGACCTACGGCTACGTGAGCGTGACGCCGGCGGGCGGGCATCCGGGCGACACGGCCGGCTACGCGAGCATCCGGCGCTGGACGGCGCCGACCGCGGGCACGGTGAAGATCGAGGGGGCGTTGAGCCATCCGAACGCCGGGGGCGACGGCGTGCTGGGGCGGATCGTGTCGGACCGCCGCGGGGTGCTGGGCGAGTGGACGGTGCACAACGGCCGGCAGGCGACGAATCTCGCGGCGGTGAAGGTGGAGCTGGGCGAGACGATCGACTTCGTGGTCGAGCCGCGGGAGACGGCGGGTTTCGACACCTACAACTGGGCGCCGAATCTCACCTACACGGGACGGGGCGCGAAGACGATGCGCGCCTGGAATGCGGCGCAGGACTTCGGGGCGCCGGCGTCGGAGATCGCGCGGCTGTCGCGGCGCGAGGAACTCGCGCAGGTGCTGCTGGCGTCGAACGAACTCGCGTTCGTGGACTGACGGCAATCGCCGGTCGGCAGCCGTGGAAGATCGGAGGATTTCCCGCCGATTCAGAAAAGCCGCAGATTGACGGGCTGGAAATGGGCGGGGAAGGCAGCCGGCGGAGCCATGCGGAAGGTCGGAAACTTCCGGATCTCGGCTGCAGTTGGTGCGAACGCGCCGGCGGACGCGGGGAAAGAAAAAGCCCGCCGGGCGGCGGGCTCGGAGAAAACGAGTTTCGGACCCGCTCAGGCTCCAGCGGGCACGAGCGTGACGCTCTGGACCTCGATGCGGTCGATCGGGGTGCTCTTCTCGCCGCCGCCGCCGGACTTGGTCGGGACGCTGGCGATCTTCTCGAGCACATCGTCGCCGGCGACGAGTTCGCCGAAGGCGGTGTATTGGCGGTCGAGGAAGCGGGCATCGCCGTGCACGATGAAGAACTGGCAGCCGGCGGAATCCGGGTGCTGGGAGCGGGCCATGGAGATGACGCCGCGGATGTGGGGCTTGGCGTTGAACTCGGCCTTCACCTTGTAGCCGGGATCGCCGGTGCCGGGCATGCCGCGGGAGCCGGCCTTGGTGTTGGGGCAGCCGCCCTGGATCATGAAGCCTTTGATGATCCGGTGGAACGCCGTGCCGTTGTAGAAGCCCTCGCGGGCGAGTTTCTTGAAGTTCTCGACCGTCTTGGGGGCGACGTCGGGCCAGAAGGCGATGGTCATGTCGCCGTAGGACGTCTTCATCACGGCGTTTTCGTTGGCGGTGGCGGGAGTGCTCATGGAAAGGCGGGATGCGAAGCGGCGGCGTGCATCGCCGCAAGAACCGATTTGCGTTCCCGGCGCGGGGCCTGCTGGAGGTAGGCATGACTCCGTGCGCATGGTTCCGGGTGGCGTTGGGAATTCTGGCGGGCGCCGCTCCGGCGGCGGCGGCCGACGTGCTGCGTCCGAAGGTGGTGGTCGTGGCGATGTTCGAGCCGGGAGCGGACACGGGCGACCAGCCGGGCGAGTTTCAGCTCTGGGTGGAGCGCGAGAAACTCACGCGCGTGCTGCCGTTTCCGCAGGGTTACCGCGATCTGCGCACCAATGCGGACGGCAGCGTGCTCGGCGTCGTGACGGGCGTGGGCACGGCGAAGAGTGCGGCGACGATCATGGCGCTCGGACTCGATCCGCGGCTGGATCTGCGCCGGAGCTACTGGCTCGTGGCCGGCATCGCGGGCGGCGATCCGCACGATGTTTCCCTCGGCTCGGCGGTCTGGGCGGAGTGGGTGGTGGACGGCGACCTCGGGCACGAGATCGATGCGCGGGAGATGCCGGCAGGGTGGAAGACGGGATTCCTGCCGCTGCGCAAGAAGCGGCCGTATGAGTTGCCGGTGGATCGCAGCGAAGGGGAGGCCTACCGGCTGGTGCCCCCGCTGGTGGAGTGGGCGTATCAGCTGACCAAGGACGTGGCCCTGGCCGACACCGAGCCGATGCGCCGGAAGCGCGCGCTCTACACCGGATTTCCGCAGGCGCAGCGTCCGCCGGTGGTGATGAAGGGCGACAATCTCGCCGCGATGACCTACTGGCACGGGAAGCTGCTGAACGCGTGGGCGAACGACTGGGTGAAGTATTTCAGCGACGGGCTGGGCAACTACGTGACGACGGCGATGGAGGACACGGGCACGCTGCAGTCGCTGACGTTTCTCGATCGGGCGAAGCGGGCCGACGTCCGGCGCGTGCTCGTGCTGCGGACGGTGAGCAACTTCGACATGCAGTGGCCGGGCGGGGATGCGGCGGAAAGTCTCAGCGGGGAAAAGCTGGGCGCCGGATATTCGGCTTATCTGCCGTCACTCGAAGCGGCGCATGCGGTCGGCAGCCGCGTGGTGCGGGAGATCGTGGCGAACTGGAGCCGCTATGAGGAGCGGCTGCCTGAGGCGGGAAAGTAAAACGAGATCCTGGGCGCGCGGCGGCGGCCCGCGGGCTGCGATCAGAGACCGGCGACGCGGGGCGCGGCGGCGCGGGCAAGGGCGGCTTGAAAGGGCTGCAGGTGGGCGCGGATTGCGGCGAGTTCGGCGCGGGTGGGATTCTCGGGATCGCCGACCGCGGGCGGCGCACCGTGTTGGGCGAGGCAGCGGGCGAGGGTGCTGGCGGCGGCCTCGGCGCTGAGGGAGCCGCCGTCGAGGAACGGCACCTGGTCGGCGGCGGTGACTTCGCCGCGCGGGGCGAGTTTCACGACCGCGACGCCGGTGAACACGACATGCCGGAGCGCGCGCTCGCCGCCGGAGCGGAGGAAGCCGCTGCGGTCGCCGACGGCGATCAGGCCGGCGGCGGGGTGGTCGCGCTGGAGGCGGGCGGCTTCGAGCAGGACGGCGAACTCACCGGCGCCCTCGCGGACGGTGTCGCCGACGTTCCACGCGGCGCCATGCACGATGCCCACGCCGGCGGGTTGGGACGCCGGAGCAGCCGGGGTGGCGGAGAGAGCGGAGCCGGTGCAGCACAGCGCGGTGGCGAATGCCAGGACGCGGGCGAAGGGGGAGGCGTGGCGCATGCCCGCGTAAAGCAGGGGCGATGCCTGTGCCCTCCGGACAGCGATGAAAAGAATTTCCGCGGCGCGGGGTGGGCGTGAACGCGCCGCATCGCCGGGCGCAAAAAAACCGGCTCCCGCAGGAGCCGGTGGTTGGTCACGCCAGGGTAAGGTCGGTCAGGTGCGCGGCGCGGCGTTGGCGGCGGCGTTGAGTGCGGCGCGGAGTTCGCCGCGGACTTCGTCGGGCTGACGCTCGAGCTGGGCGCGGCAGATATCCATCACGCGGGAATGCGTGGCGGCGCTCTGCGCAAGGCGGGCGCGGGCGGCGGTCGTCAGCGCGGGCTCCTGCAGGCCGAAGGCATCGAGAATCGAGACGATGTGGCGTTCGTCGCCGCTGGCGAGAAAGGCGCCCCACTGGAGGCGCATCGAGGAGGGCGAGCGGACGGACGTCTCGGCGATGCGCTGGCTCGGGAGGCGGGTGAGGCGGTCGAGTTCGTCGCGGACGGGGGAGTTCTGGCCGAAGCGGGCGAGCAGGTCGTTGCCCTTGGCGTGGCCGGACTGCCAGAGCGCGGCGACGACGAGGCGTTGGTGGGCGTCGGGGAGCCGCGTGAGCGTGGTGGCGCAGCGGTCGAACAGATCGGGGTGCTGCGCGAACACGGTCGCGAAGAAGCCGATGCCGACGGCGATGTTGTCCTTCCGGTCGAAGAAGCCTTCACGGCTGAGGCGCTCGAGGGCGGCGGGCACTTCGGCGGGCTTGGGATTGAGGTAGTAGGTCTCGAGCCAGGCACGGGCGGAGACCTCCGCGCGGGAGACGGAAACGCAGGCCAGCGCGAGGCTGGCGAGCAGGAGGCGGTGCAGGGAGTTCATAGGATGTAACGTGGAACGCAGCGGTCGCCACCGCGGGAACAAGGGGTGCGGCGATCGAAGCGAGCGCACGGTAGGACGGACTCCCGGTCCGTAAAGTCTTCTAACGATGAAACCTTTTCATCGGCAGCTGCGCTTATATGTGCGCCCGGTTTTCAGAGGGAAAACGGGCGCGTGGCGTGACGCGCAGCGGTGTCTCCGGCTCATGGATACTGATCCGGCCATGAATGCCGTGCGGGGTAGCGCCGGATCGGGATGCGACCTACGCGGGTCAGATGACTTCGACGACGCGGCTACCTTGTCGGAGCAGAAGGCGAATCCCGGACATGCGGGGCTCGAGCCACGCGCGCAGCGATCGGTTGGTCGAGTTTCCGATGCGCAACCACACAACCACCGGCCCGGCCGCGTCGTGGGCGGCGCGGGCTGCGAAATCCTCATCCTTGGTGACGATCACCGCACCACGGCGAAGCGCCTCGGCCCAGATTCTGCCGTCAGTTGCTTCGCGGAGGCCAAGGTCGTGGACGTGCGCTGCGTCGAGCCCTGCTTCCCTCAACCATTGCGCGAGGGCGGGAGGCAACTGGGCGTCGACCAGAAACGTCACGGGCCGACGGAAACGACGGCATGGTCAACTTGCCGGGCAGCGTATTCGAGGGCCGCTTGGATATCCTCGCGCACCAGGAACGGATAACTCTCGAGGATTTCCGACTCGCTGGCTCCTCCGGCCAGCATGTCGAGCACGTCCTTCACCCGGATGCGCATGCCGCGGATGCAGGGTCGGCCACCGCATTGCTCGGGATTGAAGGTAACGCGATGCAGCTGACTCATGCAGCGAAGCTATGGCCGGGGATTCTGCCCGCAAGCTCGAGCTCGTCACCGCGACCTCAGCTGGCGGCGGGGACGGGGGTGGGGGCGGACAGGACGGACTGGCGGCGGCGGAGGCGGCCGGTGAGGCGCTCCATGTAGAGGTAGAAGACCGGAGTGATGTAGAGGGTGAGGATCTGCGATACGAGGAGGCCGCCGACGACGGCGATGCCGAGGGAGCGGCGGGCCTCGGCGCCGCCGCCCATGCCGAGCGCGATCGGGAGCGTGCCGGCGAGGGCGGCGAGGGTCGTCATCATGATGGGCCGGAAACGCACGACGCAGGCCTCGTAGATCGCGACCTCGGCGGACTGGTGGCGGAGGCGTTTGGCCTCGAGGGCGAAGTCGATCATCATGATGGCGTTCTTCTTCACGATGCCGATGAGCAGAATGAGGCCGACGTAGCCGTAGATGTTCAGCTCCTCGCCGCAGAGCAGCAGCGTGACGAGGGCGCCGAAGCTGGCGGACGGGAGGCCGGAGAGGATCGTGATCGGGTGGATGAAGTCCTCGTAGAGGATGCCGAGCACGAGGTAGATCACGAGGACGGCGATGAGGAGGAGGGCGCCGAGGCCGTTGAGGGAATTGGTGAAGGCGGCGGCGGTGCCCTGGAAGGAGGCGCTGACGGTGGCGGGGAGAGTGGTGCGGGCGAGCTCGGTGATACCGTCGGTCACCGTGCTGAGCGAGACGCCGGGCTCGAGGCTGAAGGAGAGCGTGACGGCGGGGAGCTGGCCGAGGTGGCTGACGGTGAGCGGGCCGACGGCGGTGCGGGCGGTGGTGACCGCGTCGAGCGGGACGAGTTTGCCGGCGTTGTTGCGCAGGTGGAGGAGCGAGAGGGCGCGGGGGTCCTGCTGGAATTCCTCGGCGAGTTTTAGGATGACGAAATATTGGTTGGTCGAGGTGTAGATGGTGGAGACCTGGCGGGAACCGAAAGCGCTGTAGAGGGCGTCCTCGATCTGGAGGACGGTGAGGCCGAGGCTCGCGGCGCGGTCGCGGTCGATGTCGATCATGAGCTGCGGGCTCGTGATCAGGAGATCGGTGGAGAGGTCGCCGATGCCGGGGACGCTGCGCATTTTTTCCTGAAACTCGGGGGCGACGCGGTAGAGCTCCTGGAGATCGGCGCCGTAGAGGGTGAACTGGTAGTTGGAGGAGGACGTGCGGCCGCCGATGCGGATCGCGGGCGGGACCTGCGGGAAGGCGCGGATGCCGGGGACCTTGGCGAATTCGGCGCGGAGCATCTGGGCGACGCGCTCGGCGGAGGGGCGTTTGGCGCGGTCGACGAGGCGGATGTTGAAGCGACCGGTGTTGTTGGCGCCACCGCCGCCGGTGCTGGTGGGGCCGATGGAGACGGTGAAGACCTCGACGTAGGGGTTGGCGGAGAGGACGCTGGCGGCGGCGCGGGCGTAGTCGCGCATCGCCTCAAATGACGTGTCCTGGGCGGTTTCGATCGTGCAGCTGAGCACGCCGGTGTCGTCGGTCGGGATGAAGCCCTTCGGGATGCGGACGATGAGCCAGCCGGTGAGCACGACCATGAGCGCGGCGACGACCATGACGGTGAGGCGGAAACGCAGGGCGAGGCGCAGGGTGTTTTCGTAGAGGCGGAGCGAGCCGGCGTAGATGCCCTCGGTGAAGGCGAAGAAGCGGCCGGGTTTCGCGGCGTGGGCGCCGGGTTTCAGGAACCGGCTGCAGAGCATCGGCGTGAGCGTGAGCGAGATGAAACCGGAGACGAGGATCGCGGCGCTGATGGTGACGGCGAACTCGTGCAGCAGCCGGCCGAGCACGCCGTCCATGAAGAACACGGGGATGAACACCGCGACGAGCGAGAGCGTCATCGAGATGATCGTGAACCCGATCTCGCGCGAGCCATCGAGGGCGGCCTGGTGGACGGGTTTGCCGAGCTCGATGTGGCGGATGATGTTTTCGAGCATCACGATCGCATCGTCGACGACGAAGCCCACCGAGAGCGTGAGGGCGAGGAGCGAGAGGTTGTCGATGCTGTGGCCGCCGAGATACATGACGATGAACGTGCCGAGGATCGCGATCGGCATGGCGATGCTCGGGATGATCGTGGCGGTGAGCGTCCGCAGGAAGAGGAAGATCACCAGCACCACGAGGACGACGGCGAGGCCGAGGGTGAACTTCACCTCGGCGACGGACTCGCGGATGGTGCGCGAGCGGTCGACGACGATGTCGAGATTCACGGAGGCGGGGAGCTGCTCGCGGAACGAGGGCAGGAGCGCCTTCACGGCGTCGACGACCTCGATGGCGTTGGTGCCCGGCTGGCGGCGGACCTGGAGGTTGATGGCGCGGTCGTGGTTGAACCAGCCGGCGGATTTGTCGCTCTGCACGCTGTCGATCACCTCGCCGAGATCGGCGAGGCGGACGGGGGCGCCGTTGCGGTAGGCGACGACGACGCGGCGGAAGGCCTCGGCGTTGCGCAGCTGGCCGGAGGCCTGGAGGGTGACGGTCTTGTAGCGGCCGTCGAAGGTGCCGGCGGGGAGATTGACGTTGCTGGACGCGAGGGCGGCGCGGACCTCGTCGATGCCGATGCCGCGGGCGGCGAGGGCGCGGGGATCGAGGAGGACGCGGACGGCGTATTTCTGGGAGCCGGTGACCTGGACCTGGGCGACGCCGTTGATGCTGGAGATGCGCTGGGCGAGGAGCGTCTGGGCGTATTCGTCGACCTCGGACAGCGGGAGCGTGGCGGAGTTGAGCGAGAGCTGGATGACGGGTTCGTCGGCGGGATTGGATTTCCGCAGCGACGGCGGCGAGGGCATGTCCTGCGGCAGGCGGCGCTGGATGGCGGAGATGGCGGCCTGGACGTCCTGGGCGGCGGCGTCGATCGAGCGGTCGAGGTCGAACTGGAGCGTGATCTGCGTGGTGCCCTGGGAGCTGGTCGACGTCATCGAGTCGATGCCGGCGATGCTGGAAAATTCCTGCTCGAGCGGCGTGGCGACGGTGGCGGCCATGGTCTCGGGGCTGGCGCCGGGGAGATTGGCCGTGACGGAGATGGTCGGGAAATCGACGTTGGGCAGGTCGTTGACCGGCAGGGCGCGGTAGGACATCGCGCCGAAGAGGCTGAGGCCGAGGGTGACCAGCGTGGTCATCACCGGCCGGCGGATGAAGAGCTCGGGGATGTTCACTCCGCTTTGCGTTTCTTGCGTTCGCTGGTGGCGCCGGCCGCGGGGGCGGCGGCGGCGAGTCTCACCTCGACGGGGCGGCCGGGCTGGACGCGGAGCTGGCCGTCGACGATGACGGATTCGCCGGCGGCGAGACCCTTGGCGATGACGGCTTCGAGGCCGTGGGTGCGCTCGACGACGACGGGGCGGAGCTCGGCGTTTTTCTCGGCGGTGACGACGAAGACCTGCGGGCCCTTCTGGGTATTCTGCAGCGCGGCGACGGGAACGACGAGGCCCTCGGGGGCGGCGAGGTGGACGCGGAGATTGGCGAACTGGCCGGGCCAGAGGCGGTGGTCGGCGTTGGGGAAGGTGGCCTTGAGTTTCACCGTGCCGGTGGCGGGATCGACGGCGTTGTCGATGAACGTGAGTTCGCCGGTGACGGCCTTGTCGGGGTGGCCGTGCGGCGTGGCGGTGACGGTGATGGGGCCGGCGGCGCGGTAGCGGGCGAGGGTGGCGAGGTGCTGCGACGGGACGCCGAAGGCAACGTAGATGGGGTCGAGTTGGTTGATGACGACGAGGGCGGTGGTGGCGTCGCCCGCGCGGACGAGATCGCCGAGGCGCGCGCCGAGGCTGCCGGTGCGGCCGGCGAGCGGGGCGCGGATCGTGCAGTAGTCGACCTGGAGGCGGGCGCCGGCGAGGGAGCTCTCGGCGGCGGCGAGCTGCGCGGCGAGGGTGCGCTCGGCGGCCTGGCTGTTCTGGAGCTGTTCCTGCGAGACGAAGGAATCGGTGCTGAGGGCGCGATAGCGGGCGAGCTGGGCGCGGGCGTTTTCGAGCTGGGCCGTGTAACGCTGCACCTCGGCCTCGGCGGTCTGGACGGCCTGGCGGAACGGACGGGAATCGAGTTCGAAAAGGAGGTCGCCGGCCTGCACCTCCTGGCCTTCGCGGAAATGGATCTTCAGCGCGGTGCCGGTGATCTGCGAGCGGACGGAGGCGGCCATGATCGGCTCGACGCTGCCGACGGCCTCGAGGGTGAGCGGGACGACTTTTCGCTCCGCGGTGCCGACGACGACGGGCGGGACGCCGCCGGGGCCGCGGCGGCCGCCGCCCGCGGAGGACTTCGTCTTCTCGGCGCAACCGGAACCGAGGGCGACGGCCAGCAGCGTGGCGACGGCGGTAAACGAACCGGAGAGGCGGGGCATGAAGCAGGAAAGGATCGCGGCGGGGCGCGCGGACGAACGGGGCGGGGACGGATAGAGGTGGGAGGAGGCTTCAGGGCGCGACGAGTCGGGGGATTAACCCCCTCCCACGGTGATTACTGCGCGGCGGCGGCGGACGCGGTGAGCGCGGGCGTGGTGGCCGGCGGCTTGCGGTGCTTGGTCGCCTGCTCGTAGGCGTAGGCGAGCTTGATGAGCTCAGCGTCGCTGTAGGGCAGACCGAGGAAGGCGAGGCCCGCGGGAATGCCGTCGGTCGTGAAGCCCATCGGGACCGTGATCGTCGGCGTGTAGATGAGGAACGTGTTCAGCGAGACGACGCCGCCGTTGCTCTTGTAGGGCGGCGTGGTGGCTTCCGCGATGAGCGTGGGCTGGTGTTCGACGGCCTTGTAGGCGAGGGCGGTGACCTTGGCGTCGGCCATGACCTTGGCCATGTTCTGCAGGAGTTGCTCGCGGGCGCGGATGCCCTCGAGGATGCGCGCGGGATCGGCTTGGCGCGCGCCGCCGGATCGGCCACTGCCGCCCGAGTAGCCGACGCCGGCCGCGGCGGCGCTCTCGGGATGCGCGGCGCGGTAGTTGGCGACGGTGGTCTTGAAGCTGGTCGCCATCGCGGGATGCGCGTCGATGTCGGCCTGGTTCTTGAATTGGGAATTCGGGTTACGGGAGAGGTAAACGCGGAGCGCCTCGGCAGTGAGGGCCGGATCGCCGCCGCGTTTCGCCTGCAGGGCGGCGCGATCCGGAATCGTGACATCGACGAGCGTGGCGCCGGCGGCCTTGAGGTCCGCGAGAGCTTTCTGGAAGAGGGCGTCGACTTTCTTGAAGTCCTCGGAGTCGGGGCGGGAGCCGCTGCCGATCGCCTCGCGGATGACGCCGATGCGGGCGCCCTTGAGGGCGTTCTTATCGAGGTAGGACGTGTAGGTCTTGGGCGTGTGCTGGACGCCGAAGGCGGTGATCGGGTCCTCGGGATCGTAGCCGACCATGATGTCCATGAGCTTCGCGAGATCGGTGACGGTGCGCGTCATCGGTCCCATCTGCGCGGTGGGCACGGGATGTCCGTCCCACATGCCGGTGCGGCTGATGAGGCCGGGTGTGGCGCGCATGCCGGCGAGAGCGCCCCACGCGGCGGGGCGCTTGAGCGAGGAGCTGGTTTCCTCGCCGAGGGAGAGGAGGCCGAAGTTGGCGGCGAGCGCGCCGCCGGCGCCGCCGGACGAACCGCCGACGGTGCGGTCGAGGGCGTAGGGATTGCGCGAGTTGCCGGTGAGGGCGCTGTAGGTGTCGCCGCCGGCGAACTCGCTGAGGGTGGTCTTCGCCAGAATGATGGCGCCGGCGGCGCGGAGCCGGGCGATGACGAACGCATCGAGCGGCGTGACGTAGTCCTTGAAGACAACGGTGCCCTGCGTGGTGGCCATACCGGCGACGTCGATCTCGTCCTTCACGAGCACGGGAATGCCGTGCATGGGGCCGACGAGTTTGCCGGTTTTGGCGAACTCGGCGTCGAGTTTCTCGGCATCGGCGAGCGCGGCGGGATTGACGGAGACGATGCAGCGGATGGCGGGGCCCTTGAGGTCGTAGGCGGCGATGCGATCGAGGTAGGCCTGGGTGAGCTGGCGGGCGGTGAAGCGTTTCGCGAGGAAGCCCGCGTGGGCATCGGCGATGGTGAGTTCGAGCACATCGACAGGCGCGGCGGGCAGGGTGGACGCGGTGAACGTGGCGACGGCGGCGGCGCACGCGAGCGTGGCGGCGGTGCGCCGGAGGGCGCGGGAGGGAAACGAGGCGGTAAACATGGCGAAAGGGCGGGGCAGAAAACTCAGCGGGTGACGGCGGCGACCGCGGCGGGACGCGGCTGGTAGTCGAACTTCTCGCCGGGCAGCGGCGGCGTGGTGGGCGGCAGCTTGTGGACCTTGGCGAGCTGCTCGAAGGCGTAGGCGAGACCGAAGAGCGTGGGCTCGCTGAAGGGGCGGCCGAGAATCTCGAGCGCGATGGGGCCGTTTTCCTTGGCGGTGTAGCCGGCGGGCACGAGGACCGCGGGCAGACCGGTGACGGAGCTGAACGGGTTGTCCTTCTCGCGGTTGTTTTCCGCGAGGTGCGGCTCGGGCGGGAGCGACTTGAACGGATAGACCAGCGCATCGAGCCGGTAGCGGTCCATGAGCGCGACGGCGGCGTCGCGGAGCGTCTCCTGCGTGTCGCGGCGCGCGAGATAGTCGGCGTGGTGCATGAGCGAGCTGAACTCGCGGTAGCCCTTCACGATGCTCGGCTTCACGAGGTCGCCGCCCTTGGCGAGGAGTTCGTCCATGTTGCGGATCGGCGCCTGCGGGCCGAGGCGGCGGAAGTAGAGGTCGTAGGAAAACTGGGCCTCGTAGTAGTTGGTGCGCGTGTCGGCGAGGAGCGTGAAAAGATCGAGGCCGGTGCTGACCGGCTCGATGATCACGGCGCCGGCGGCCTTCATGTCGGCGATGGCTTTCTCGACGAGGGCGACGCCCTCGGCGTGGGCGGGGCCTTTGCGGAAGAGATCGCGGAAGACGCCGATGCGGGCGCCGCGCAGCGCGTCCTTTTTGAGGAAGGTGGTGTAGGAGGCGTTGGGCGTGCGGCCGGGAGAATGGATGGTGAGGAGGTCCTCGGCGTCGAAGCCCGCGACGACGTCGGTGACGACGGCGACATCGTAGACGGTGCGGGCCATCGGACCGCAGCGCTCCTGGGCAAACGACGTCATGGTCTGCCCGGTGCGCGGGATGAGGCCGCGGGTGGGCGCGAGGCCGACGAGGGAGTTGTTCGACGTGGGATTGCGGATGGAGACGCCGGTCTCGCTGCCGAGGCCGACGTGGGCGAAGCCGGCGGCGAGCGCGGCGCCGGTGCCGCCGCTGGAGCCGCCGGGCGTGAGCTCGAGGTTGTAGGGATTGAGCGTGCGGCCGAGGACGGTGCTCTGGTCGCCCTTCTTCGGGGTGCCGAACCAGTCGCTCATATTGACCTTGGCGAGGATGATGGCGCCGGCGTCGCGGAGGCGTTTCACGACGGTGGCGTCGTGGAGCGGCTGCGAGTTTTTCATCGGCAGGAAGCCGCACGAGGTCGGCAGGTCCTTCGTGTCGAAGAGATCCTTGAGCACGACGGGCACGCCGTGGAGCGGGGAGCGCGGGCCCTTGGCCTTGCGCTCGGCGTCGAGGGCGCGGGCGGTCTCGAGGGCCTGCGGGTTGAGCGCGATGACGGAGTTGATCTTCGGTCCCGCCTGATCGTAGGCGGCGATGCGCGCGAGGTAGAGCGAGACGAGTTTCTCCGAGGTGAGGGCGCCGGCATCCATCGCGGCGTTGATGTCCGCGAGGGTGGCGGTCTGGAGATCGAAGGTCGCGCCGCGGGCAGCGGCGGTGAGAAAGGCAGCGGCGAGAGCGGCGGCCTTAGCGAGCCTGGGCAATGCGGGCATCGGAGGTCTGGTAGGTGAAGGTTTCGCCGGGGAGGGCGGGCGTGGTGGGCGGATTCTTGCGGCGCTTGGTGGCCTGTTCGTAGGCGTGCGCGAGCTTGAGGAGTTCGAGGTCGCTGTTGGCGCGGCCGAGGAACTGGAGCGCGATCGGGAAGTTGTTCGACGGCACGTAGCCGCTGGGCACGACGACGGCGGGGAGGCCGGTGGTGGAGGTGAGGTTGTTTACCCCCGGGCGGTCGCCGTAGCTGCCGCCGCGGCGTTCTCCGGAGCCGCTGCGCGCGGAGTCGCGCTGGGCGACGACGAGCGTGAACGGCTGCACGAAGGCATCGAGTTTGAAGCGGTCCTGCAGCTCGGCGATGAGGTCGATATACATCTGGCGGGCGGTGTAGCGCGCGAGGTAGTCGGGACTCCGGTGCGGCGGCGGGAGCTCGGCGGCGGTGAGCATCGAGGCGCTGAATTTTTCCTTGCCGACCTTGGCGATCATGTCGGCGGTGGACTTGAACGGCGCGGCGGCGCCGAGGCGCGCGAGGTAGGCGTCGGTGAAGGCGAACTTCTCGTATTCGGCGGTGCGGCCGCGGCCCTGGCTGGTGTCGGCGGCGATGCCGGGATTGCCGGTGAGGATCGGGTCGACGACGTAGGCGCCGGCGGCGCGGAGATCGGCGACGGCTTGTTCGAAGATCGCGCGGGCTTCGGCGAACTCCTCGCCGGCGGGGATCATCTCGCGGAGCACGCCGAGGCGTTTGCCCTTGAGCGAGGCGCCCTTGAGTTCCTGCGACCAGTCGCCCTGCGGAAAGCTGCCCATGGGCGAGAACGTGGTGAAGTCCTCGGCATCCCAGCCGGCGATGACGGAGAAGAACGCGGCGACGTCGTAGACGTTGCGCGCCATCGGGCCGGGCCGGTCCTGCGTGGCGCCGCGCGGCACGATGCCGGCGCGGCTGATCATGCCGTAGCTGCCGACCATGCCGACGACGGAGCAGTTGGAGGACGGGCTCTGGACGGAGACGCTGGTGTCGGTGCCGACGGCGAGCGTGGCGAAGGTGGCGGCGAGCGCGACGCCGGAGCCGTTG
>JACCEB010622863.1_pt1 | contig 48381 bp, 39 predicted proteins | sample 7454761 | NCBI WGS metagenome assembly JACCEB01 (sample SAMN15323454, study PRJNA562643) | freshwater metagenome | isolation source: river surface water | place: USA:Blue River Watershed | collected 2017-08-18
CCCGAAATCCATGTGATTTTTAATTCAGGGAATATGGGTTGTGGGGTCGCCTGGAACCAAGGAATATTGCACTTACAGTCTGAATGGACTGTTATCATGAATAACGACGTCATTGTGCCGTCGTCTTTCATTAGGCCGTTAATTAAAGCGGCCCAAAGTGGCAAATTTGTGGCGCTTTCGCCGGCGATGATCGAAGGTTCTCTTGATTATGACTTTCAATCCAATGCCAAAACATGGTCGATGGAAATGCGCTCTTATTCAAGAGTCGATTACGCGCACCTAGTATGTTTGATGGTACATCAGTCTGTTTTTGCTAATCACGGCTATTTCTTCCCATCCCCAAAGCTTGTGGGCTTTGAAGATACATTGTTTTTTAATGAACTTCGGAAAAATAATGTTCGATTGGGAACGACCGGCAGCATATGGGTTCATCACTTTGGGTCTATCACTCAGTCAATAATGAAGCGTGAGCGGGGGTTAAAGAACACTGATAGTCTTGGTTCGAGTCGAAATAAGTACCTGATGCATGAGTCGTTCTTTGTTCGGAAGTGGCGAAAGTATCGATCTGAGAAAACAATGAAAAAAAACGAAAATTTTGAAATATCTAGATATTCAAGATCTATCCATGGGCAGTTTTTAGATGGCGCGTTTATTTGGAAAAGACATCAAGTAAAGAGCATATTCATTTCGCCACAACTGACTCTACCGGTAGATAAGGTCTATGTACTGACCGTAAAAACATTTGTAGATCGAATTCAACATATTCGGACCCAGCTCTCCGCACAGAACATTCCATTCGAGTTTATTTATGACTACGATGTCGAGGATATTGGTCCGGCGGAGCGCGATCAATTTAGCGATAATTATCAATTAACGTCAGCCCATCAATCCATTACTTGTAAACATATTAAGGCCTGGAAGAACTGTATTGAAAACGGGTATTCACGAATCTTGGTCCTTGAGGACGACGTGCTTCTCAAGCCAAACTTTATTACATGCTTGAGTTTTTATTTACAGGAGCTACGTGGCATAGATTGCTTCCTTCTCTTTTTGGGCGGGGCCGATACCCGGGTATCAATTCGTGAGCTATTGTTTGGTCGGCCGATATTTAAACGAGCTATTCGCACAGCGGACGCTTATGTTACGGATTTAACTGCGTGTAGAAAAAGAATCCATTGGCTTGAATCAAATAGAATATCAAAACCCGCTGATCACCTTCTCGTAGAGATTGACAAAAGCGTCGGCAACACACAATACTGGACCGCGTCCTATTTGGCTGAGCAAGGAAGTGTGTTTGGCTTGTTTGACTCTAAGTTAGATACATTTCGAATTAAACATTCTAGGGTCTTCAATCGTACTCGATATTTATTCCGAAAAATAAAAAATCGAGTGATATGGGTGCGACTTCGGCGCTTATTATGGATTGATCGATTCCATCAGCAATCACAACTTTTATGATGCTCTTAAGCGTGCCTAGGTACCTGAACTGGACGAGGCTTGGTGTAAGTCAAGTGCTTATCGGCCTAGTTCTTGTTTCACTCTATTTTTCGCCGGCCCTATCCAATCTGTTTGAGTTCACCGCCGTTATTCTCGTAGCGACAAGCAAAGCACTCCGAGGGCGTGTTCGAGATTTTATTTTAAGTCCTTTGGCAAAATGGTACGGCTTATTCCTCTTGGTGTTGATTCTTGGGGCGGTTAACGGACTACTGCGCGGTAATTCGGACTTGGGCGAGATGTGGGGGTGGCGTAAGGTGTTGCTGCTTCCGATTGGTGCGGCGCTTTTTATGGGAGAGGAAGCCGCCAAGCGACTTCTAGCGGTGGGGTTTGTGGCGGTCTCAATCGTGTTCGCTCTCTGGTCTAACATTAACTTTCTGATTGGTTTAAATCCGGTTGTTGCCAAAAACTATGCCGTGCAGGGAATATTCTTTACGGTTGCGGTACTTTTTTGCATAGAGTTCTTCCGCGAAAGTAGGTCGACAAAAGTAAAAGTGATCTGGATTACAGCAGCGGGCCTACTAACCGTCTCGGTGTTCTATTTGACGAGCGGACGGAGCGGGTATTTGTCATGGTTAGTGGGCGTTCCACTCTGTTTACTACTTCAGTCTTTACCAGGGAGTGCTACACGCAAGATCGCTATATCCTCAGCTGCGCTGGTCATCGGATTAATGTTTGTTTATTCATCTCAAATGGGAAGGGCCGCAGTTTTCTCTGGCCTAGCTGAAATACAAGTAACACAGTCCCAAGAGAGGGTCAGCAGGCTAGAGACTAACGCAGAGGCACGGCAGCTATCGACGCGAATGGGCGATCGCTACAATATGTGGGGTAAGACGGTGGAAATGTTGCCGTCGTACGGGTTCGCTGGCGCGGGACTGGCGGGTTTTGCTAGAGTTTACGATCACCACTGGAAGCCCGTTGACGACATAAACTGGCAAGGTCTAGGCGACCCCCATAATCAATATCTTAAGATTGCAGTTGAACTAGGCGTTCCAGGATTACTTGTTTTTCTCGCACTTCTTCTTGTCTTAATTCGATCAGGGCTGAGACAACGGCCTCTCCGGGGCGTTGGCGTTGGAGTGTTATTTATGTGGTGTTCAACGAGTTTTTTCAGTTCCCATTTTACTACCTTTCATGAGGGGCATTTTATCTGGCTGTTTCTTGGGATTTTTATAGCCTCGAATATCGACAGTTATAAAAGGGTAGCATCCCGGAATTAGTTAGTAGCCTATTTATGCGCATTTTAATTTCTGGCTATGCTTTTCCATCTCTCGCTGTTGGCTTAGCTAGTGCGTTTACTGACAAGGGTTATCAGGTAGAAACTTTTTTTCTTGACAACAAGAGGCACTGGGTTGATCGCATTTTTCTGAAGCGTTTCAATAGCTTACTCAAAAATCTTTTTTTTAGAAAAAAAGATTTTTATATGTTTACAGAAAGTCGATACAATCAGGAAAGCTGGTATCAGCGACGATTCGAAGATGTATTTTTGAGGTTTAACCCTGACATAGTTATCGTTATCCAGGGTAAGCCGGTATTTTCTATATTAAAATTCAAGCGAGCAACTACACACTTTATTGGTTGGTGGATTGAGCCCAGTGATCGGGAAGATGAGATTTTGAAAAATTCTCAAGGGTTCGATGATTATTTTAGTTACTCGAAAAAGGCTGTAGATATATTAGTTTCTCGCGGTGTGCGGGCTAGATATATGCCACATGCGTTTAACCCAACAATCTTTTTTCCACAAAAAAATGAAAAGATCTATGACATCGTTTTTGTGGGCACCTGGAGTCCCTGGCGAGACGAGGTTTTAAAAAAAGCCTTTGACTTAACGAAAAACATAAAAATTTTTGGGCCCAAATGGGCTTCCCGGTCTACCATCCCGAAATCTGTTCTCATGGCCGCCTATGGCGGGGAGTACCTGAGCGAAAGCGCTGTAAATGAGCTCTACAGCCAAGCGAAAATTGTGCTCAATGCGTCAAGAGCTCATATGAGCTCAGGGCTCAACCTGAGGTTCTTTGAGGTTTTGAGTGCAGGGGCTTTGCTGCTTAGCGATACAGCACCCGAGATCGGTTTCCATTTCCAGCCTGGACGGGATTTAATGGTTTTTGATTCACTCGACGATTTGGGACTAAAAGTTACTCATTTGCTTGCAAACAAGGAATTAAGGGGACAGATTGCTGGGTCGGGTTATCGCATCGTATACGCAGACCACAGTTACTCTTCACTCGCGAGTAGACTGATTGATCAGTGTTCGGTGTTCCATTAAGTTTTTTCACGGTTAACTCACTTTTGAAGCTCATTCTGCAGCCAAACCCTGATACTATGTTCATGGTTGAACAATACGTTATAGTTTTTTCGCTGTGCCGTCGAGGCGCTGGCGGGCGGTAGCGTGCCGAAAATCAAAACATACCTTGGCCGCGGAAAACCAAGCCCGCAAAAAACCTAAAGACATAGGCGTTATTCAACGTCAATAAAAATGCAGATATTAAGAGACGAGATGTATTTTCGAGTGCTTCGGGCGCTTGAGAGATCGTCAAACGTGACCCAGCGTGAGCTCGCTAATGAGACAAATATTAGTTTGGGCGGGATAAATTACTGCCTCAAGGCGTTGAGCGAAAAGGGTTGGATCAAGATTCGAAACTTTCAAAAGAGCAAGAATAGAATAAGCTATGTATACAAACTCACTCCGCTCGGTATTGCGGAAAAGTTGACTTTAACTCAAACGTTTCTAGCCAAGAAATTGGCCGAATATGAAGCTCTTCGATTAGAGATTGAAGAGTTAAATTCGGAGATTGAAGAGCGAGCGATTTTAGGCAAACTAGAGGGTTAAGTGTGATTGATCTAACGAACAAAAACATATTAATAACAGGAGGCACAGGCTCTTTTGGCAAGGCTTGCGCAAAGAGGCTGTTACAAAAGTTTAAGCCATCTAAACTTATTATTTTGAGTCGAGATGAGTTTAAGCAATCTGAGATGGAGAGCGAATTCAGCGAACTCGACGAATCTAATGCACTAAGGTTCTTTTTGGGCGACGTTCGCGATTCGGAGAGGCTTAATCGGGCTTTCAAGGGAGTCGACTATGTTATTCATGCTGCCGCACTCAAACAGGTACCTGCAGCGGAATATAACCCTTCGGAATTTGTAAAGACAAATATCGAAGGAGCGCAAAATGTAATCAACGCAGCAGCAAATCAGGCTGTTAAGAGGGTAATTGCGCTATCAACTGATAAAGCTTGTAATCCGGTAAATCTCTATGGAGCTACTAAGTTATGTTCAGATAAGCTTTTTGTGTCAGCAAACGGCTTCTTTGCTAACGATGAAACGCGATTCTCTGTGGTTCGCTATGGAAATGTGATGGGAAGCCGTGGGAGTGTGATCCCGTACTTCCTAAGTCAGCGCATGCAGAAGCGTTTGACAGTAACTGATCCTCGAATGACACGATTTTGGATAACGCTTAACCAAGGAGTTAATTTTGTTTTGACTCGCCTCACTAATATGATCGGCGGTGAAATCTTCGTGCCCAAGTTGCCGAGTATGAGCGTTATGAACTTGGCTAGATCGCTGTGTCCCGAGTGTGAGATTTTGATAATTGGAATGAGGCCTGGCGAAAAAATTCACGAAGTTATGATTTCAAAGGATGATGCGAAAAACACTCGAGAGTTTGAGGATTACTACGCGATTCTCCCAGACAACAAATTTTTTAGCGCACGTTACGATTCCCTCGGCGGTGTGCCTGTTGCAACTAATTTTGAATACAACTCGGAATCTAACCCCATTTGGATTACACCTGATGAATTACGAAAGTTGATGAATGAATCGTTTTGAGACGTTATTCGAGAAAAAACACGTAAGCTGTCAAAACCGAATATTACGAGGATAAGCGCTAAGTTCTATCGTTTGCACTCGTATTTTCTAACGGTGGCTTATTAATTTATGGATAAATACGGTAAACCAATCGCGCCATTGTTGGCGTTTAAGAAGGTATTTTTCTCGGAGAATGAACTTCTGTTAGAAAGAGAAAAAAAAATCAATAATGAGTACACAATTCAACCGAGACGACTCCGTTGTAAGAATTGTTCATCACCATTTGAGGGGAAAGTTGACTTTGTAAAGCAAGGAGTTGGCTACAGGTTTTGTGGCAAATGCGGACATCTTAATGGAATCTATGAAGATACCGAGTCTTTTTGCCGAAAAGTATATGCGCAAGACGGAGGTGACAGTTACTCACGTCTTTATTCGGCCACAGACCGCACGGATTACTTTTCAAGGGTAGAAGAACTTTATAAGCCGAAGGCGGATTTTCTACTTGAAGCGCTCAGACATTATGAAAGTGACGTTGGTGATCTTATATTTACAGATGTTGGTGCTGGTTCTGGATATTTTGTCGCGGCGATGCGGTCGCTTGGAATAGAGAAGGCTATGGGATATGACGTTTCGAAAGTTCAGGTGGAGTTTTGTAATCAGATGCTTGGCGCTGAAGTACTACGCACATACGATCTTGAGAAGACGAACAGTTTTCTAGAAAACGTAGAGGGGGATGTGATCTCATTAATCGGAGTGCTAGAGCACCTCAGAGATCCCAGGGGCGCCCTCCGCGCCCTCAGGTCCAATAATCGATCTCGTTATCTGTTTATTTCTGTACCGTTAGTTAGCCCCTGTGTTTTTTTTGAGTTAGCGTTCCCCTCCATTATGGCGCGGCACCTTTCTGGCGTGCACACACACCTCTACTCCGAATCGTCACTCTCGTGGATGGCCAATGAATTTGGGTTAAAACATTTGGCATCATGGTGGTTCGGTTCCGACGTAGTGGATTTATATCGGAGTATCGCCGTGAGGATGAAACAGATAGATCCGCTGAATACCCTCGCTGCACGCTGGGAGAGGTTATTTTTGCCAATCCTTGACGAGTTGCAGTTAGTCCTTGACAAGAAACATTTGGCATCTGAGGTCCATATACTCTACAAAATAGAGAGATGACTCCTCCGCGGATTCTGGTGACAGGCTTTGGCGGCCTACTCGCACCCTATCTTATTGAAGCAGCTTCTAGTAAGGGTTTTGTGATAACCAGTGGACGTAGAACTGGCGATATACCATGTGAACTTGCGAATCAAGCTCAAGTTACCGAACTTATACGCACTGCGAGACCTGACTGGATATTACATTCGGCAGCAATGACTAACATAGAGGCCTGTCAAGCGAATTCAGAGAAAGCGATAGAGGCTAATATCCTTTCTGTCGAAAGTTTGGTTGCGAATTTAGGAAATGAGAAGCGGGTAGTACTGTTTTCTACTGACCAAGTTTATCCCGATATTAGAGGGCCACACAGTGAAAGTAGGGAAGGTCCGGTTAACGTTTACGGGCAAACAAAGTTGGTCGGTGAGCGATCAATAATGAAGTATCCCGGCGCGTTGGTGCTTAGAGTTAATTTTTTCGGGCCCTCTCGCTCTCCAGGCCGCGAAAGCATTTATGAATTTATTGTTAATCGCCTGTTAAGCCGTACTGCGACAACTCTCTTTGAGGATGTTTTTTTCTCGCCTTTGCATATGTCCACATTATCAAGTTTAACAATTGAAGCTGTGTCGAGGGGCATGAGCGGCGTTTATAATTTAGGAAGCAGGGACGGTATGTCGAAGGCGCATTTTGGTTTTGCAGTTGCGAAGCATCTTCGTCTAGATAGTAGCTATCTAATTCACGGACAGTCCAACATTGACCCTTTTCGAACTCCGAGGCCACACGACTTGCGGATGGATGTTACTAAAATTGAGAAAGAACTTGGAGTTCGAATGCCAACTCTTCATCAGGAAATAAAGTTGCTATGAAAGAAATAATCCGCATTGGTCGACATACCATAGGCTCTGATTATCCCGTGTATTTTATCGCAGATATTGCGGCGAATCATGATGGAGACCTTGAACGGGCAAAGGATCTCATTTATCTTTGCGCTGAAGCCGGCGCCAATGCTGCCAAATTTCAGAATTTTAAGGCGTCGACTATTGTCTCGAACTACGGATTTCGGAAAATGGGAAATCAGATAGCTCATCAGGCCGCTTGGAAGAAAAGCGTTTTTGATGTTTACAGGGATGCAGCCCTTCCAATAGAGTGGACTGAAATTCTGAAAGTCACTTGTGATAACGCTGGTATTGATTACTTGACTGCCCCTTATGATATCGACATGGTTCAATTGTTGTCGCAACATGTATGCGCCTGGAAAGTGGGCTCCGGGGACATTACATGGCATGAACATATTGCCAAAATGGCCCGCGATGGAAAACCTCTTCTAATCGCGACCGGGGCGTCAGAAATGGAGGATGTTCGACTGGCCATGAGTGTTGCTCTCCGCCACACAAATCAAATTGTACTCATGCAATGCAATACGAACTACACCGCTTCAATCGAGAATTTTCGCTATATCGCGCTCAATGTTTTGAAAGCCTACGACCGGGAATTCCCAAATGTTGTACTTGGACTTTCAGATCACACCACAGGACACACAACAGTTTTAGGGGCAGTTGCTTTGGGGGCGCGGGCGATCGAGAAACATTTTACTGACGACACCCGCCGAGACGGGCCAGATCATAAGTTTTCGATGGATCCCAAGAGTTGGCGCACTATGGTCGATGCTACCCGTGAGCTTGAGGCAGCGCTTGGCTCGCATGAAAAGCATATTATGCCCAATGAGCTTGAAACAGTAGTTATTCAGAGGCGAGCGCTCCGTGCCCGGCGTTTAATTGTTGCCGGTACCCTAGTTAGCAAGCACGATCTAATTCCTCTCAGACCGTGCCCGGCGGACAGCTTGCCGCCTTATCGAGAGGGAGATCTGATTGGACGCCGAGCCACACGAGACATCGAGGAGGGAGATTGCGTACGACTAGGTGATGTTCGTTGAGGATTGGGCTAGTCATTCCGGCGTACAACGAGGAGTCGACTATCGCAGAAGTCGTAAATTCTGTTCGGGCTGCCGGCACTACCATTGTGGTGGACGATTGTTCGAGTGATAGAACAGCTGAAGCTGCACGACAGGCGGGGGCGGTCGTGATTTGCCACAACAGCAATCAAGGCTACGATGCGGCGCTTCAAAGTGGATTCGAGATAGCGACGCGGATGGGTTTAGGAGCCGTTTTAACACTCGATGCAGATGGCCAGCATGACGTTTCGGTACTTGACCGGTTTCTTGATCCTTTGAGAAATGGCACCGCAGAATTAGTTTTAGGTATCCGCCAAAGACCGGCCAGAGTTGCGGAGCGTGTTTTCAACATCTATGGACGGGTTCGTTTCGGAGTCGATGATTTACTCTGCGGGCTAAAGGGATACAGCATAGATTTGTATCTGTCCCACGGAAGATTTGACGGCACACGTTCGATAGGTACGGAGCTCGCTCTCGCCGGCTTACGGCGACATGTAGCAACATGTACCGTGCCCGTGTCGATCCGAAAGCGTAACGGAACACCCCGTTTTGGCTCTGTGGCAAGCGCAAACGGTCGTATTTTTCGTGCCCTATTTCTGGCAATAAGAGCTGATTTTCTGAGTCTTAGAGAAAAGAATAATGGAAAAGAAAAGTTTTAGTAAATCACAGGCGCTTTTCAAGCGTGCAAAAGTGACTATCCCTTCTCAAACACAAACGTTTTCCAAGGGCTGGACTCAATATCCATTTGGCGCTGCCCCCATTTTCTCCAAACAGGCTAATGGGGGCCGCATATGGGATGTGGACGGGAATCAGTTTATTGACTGGCCGATGGCGCTGGGCCCTTTGATACTCGGACACAACCACCCGGCAGTAAATCAAGCGTTGATTAACCAGTTGAATTTCGGGTTTGCTTTTTCATTGCCGACGGATGAGGAACTGAGATTAGCAGAGCGATTGGCAGCGTGGTTCCCGTTTGCCGAGCGAGTTCGTTTTGGGAAAAATGGGTCAGACGCTACTACTGCCGCTGTGCGCGTTTCTAGAGCATTTACTGGAAAGGAAAGGATATTATGCTGTGGATATCATGGCTGGCATGACTGGTTTATCGGGACTACAACCCGTAACATGGGGATTCCGGAGGCGGTAAGTGCGCTTACAACCCCATTCCCCTACAACGACACAGAGGCCCTTAGCGCCTTGTTGGAGCGCTTTTCCGGGGAGGTCGCTGCAATAATCATGGAGCCGATGGGAATCGTTCAGCCTGAGCCCGGATACCTGAAAGCGGTGCGAGAGTTAGCCACGCGCCATAGAGTGGTCCTAATCTTTGATGAGTGCTGGACCGGTTTCCGGATCCATAAACAGGGTGCTTATGGGGCATTTGGAGTCGCTCCCGATCTGGCATGTTTTGGCAAAGCAATGGGTAACGGAGTACCGATTTCAGCAATTGTTGGGCGTGCCGATATCATGGATACCATAGATGAGGTCTTCTTTTCCTTCACCTTTGGTGGTGATATGCTCGGGATTGCTGCAGCACACGCGGTACTTGATGTCTTTGAAAAACAACCCGTCTTGACTCATGTCAATGCGCTTGGCGAGCAACTGATGGCGGGCATAACCGAATTGATCAAAGAGGCCAATCTTGGGGACTTCGTTGGCCTTGTAGGCTACCCAGCCCGTCATTTTCTCACCTTCAAGCGAGGTGGCGAAGACGATTTAATGCTGAAGAGCATATTCCAACAAGAGGCTATCCAAGGCGGGGTACTCGCAGCCGGATGGCACGCACCGAGTCTGGCCCATACCGCGGCTGATGTCGAAGAAACGATCGTTGTTTATCGGAAGGTATTCTCGGATATGGCACATTGGATAAGTGAGGACTCTATCGCTGCACATCTGTATGGCGAGCCGGTAAGAGCGGTGTTTCGAAAGCCGTGACATGAACCCTGATTCTAACTCAGAGAAATCCATGTATCGCTTTATGGAGAAGCTTTGGCCGCTTCATCGTACTTTAAATAGCGACGATATGGAACGTTCAATAGAGCTTTGCGGCGACTATATTGATCATCCCGGCTATAGCATTCACCGCTACCCTGCAAAGAGCGAGGTGCTAGGCTGGTGGGTTCCTGAGCGCTATCGAGTCAGGGAAGCTTGGCTCGAAATAGCGGGAGAGCGGGTAGCAGACTTTGAAGACAATCCGTTGCACCTGCTATCGTATTCGTTGCCTCAAATAATCAGTGGGCGCCTTGGCGATATTCGAGAGCACCTCTGGTCGAACCGCGAAAGACCTCATGCAATTCCTTGGGAGTTTAAATTTTACGAACGTTCATGGGGCTTCTGTCTGCGCCATGCAGATCTAGAAAGATTTGAGGACGACGCTCCGGTTCGTGGAGTAATCGACGTTGAATTTTCCGACGAGGATTTGGTCCTCGGCGAATTCTATCTGCCAGGTGAAACTGATCGCGACATGCTCTTTCTTACCAATATCTGTCACCCGATGCAGGTCAACGACTCCCTGACAGGGCTTGTCGTGGGTTTGGAAATGGCGCGCCGACTGTCGACAAGTAAACGCAATCGCCATGGTTTTAGGCTACTAGTTGTGCCAGAGACTATCGGAACGATTGCATGGGCAAGCAATCACGCGAAAGAGCTATCGCGGGTCGACTTTTCCTGGTTTTGCGAAATGGTGGGCCATGACAATTCGTTTGTCTTGCAGCACTCCAGACAAGGGAGGGATTCTTTGATAGACCGCGCTTTTCTGACGACCTTGCGACAATACCAACGTCACGGCATCGCTCGCACTGGTCCGTTTCGAAAGGTCGTTGCCAGTGATGAGATTGTGACCAACGGACCGGGTCTTGATATCCCGACCCCTTCGCTCACGCGTTGGCCCTATGAGCAATACCATACCAGCGACGACAATCCAAGCATTGTCACCCACGAAAATCTCGACGAAGCGCTAGAAGTTTTCATGGACCTCTGGGCCGCCTTGGAAAGCAACTATTATCCGCAGCGATCGTTTGTCGGGCCAGTGATGCTCTCGCGACACGGCTTGTGGGTCGATTGGCGCCAAGACCTCGCATTGAATCTCAGTACCGAAAGCATTATGCTCTTGCTTGAGGGCGATAAGTCGGTAATCGATATCGCATTCGAGCTTGACCTTCCGGTGCACTCGGTACGGACCTATATTGATCGCCTGGCTGCTGCCGGGATGGTAGCCAAAGCGAATTCCCCGTGGCGAACTCCCGCAAAGCAACTGATCACTTGAGTTGATGTATTTTGGTCTTTCCGAATGAATAGGAAGATGGCCCGACTCGGTCTTGGAACTGTTCAATTTGGCCTTGACTATGGCATAAGTAATCGCAGAGGGCGAACCACTCTTAACGAAGTTTGCGGGATACTAGCAATCGCTGCAGAGAATGGTGTACGTGTCTTAGATACTGCGACCACCTATGGCGAAAGCGAGGCAATATTGGGGACGGCTGGCGTCGCCGATAGAGGATTCGACATAGTTACAAAGACGCCGGTGTTTGTCGGCGAGCGTATCGAGGCAGATCAGGTGAACAATTTGACCTTGGCGTTGCACAATTCTCGGCGTTTGATGGGCGTGGAACGAGTTGCCGCGCTGCTCGTTCATCACCCGAACGACCTTCTCAAGCCAGGTGGCGAAAGGCTCTTCGCTGCGATGGAAGAAGCGCGTGACAAAGGATTTGTCGGGCGCATCGGTGCATCAATCTACACCGAAGCACAAATCGAAGCCTTGCTGGAGCGCTACCCGTTACAAATCCTGCAACTACCGATCAATGTGTTCGATCAGCGGTTGCTTGAGAGCGGCATGCTTGTCAGAATAAATAGGCTCGGCATCGAAGTACATGCCCGCTCAGTGTTCCTGCAAGGACTTCTACTCATGGATCCGGATCATCTTGGTCCCCATTTCGGAGCCCTGCGCGATCATTTGGGCGCGTTTCGCCGCGCTTGCGTGAAAAACGGAAGCTCGGTGTCGCAGGTGGCTTTGGGGTTTGTGCGGTCATTGCCCGAGGTGGACGTAGCCCTAGTCGGGGTGAATGAACAATCCCAACTGCGAGAGCTCCTAGCCGCTGCAGATTTGCCCACGGATCCTTTCGAGTGGGCGCAATACGCTTGGGCCGATTCCGCCATGCTTAACCCATCGAACTGGTTAAACTAACTAAGTGATACTCGCAATACTGCAGGCGCGATACTCGTCATCGCGGCTTCCTGGGAAAGTACTGAAACCACTGCTGGGTGAGCCCATGCTCGCCCGGCAGATCGAACGAACCCGTCGCGCGTGCCGCATAGACCGTTTGGTGGTGGCGACCAGCTCCGCGTCAAGCGATGCCGTCATCGCTGAATTGTGCGACAGATTGGCAGTAGATTGCTTTCGGGGCAGCCTAGAAGATGTGCTTGATCGCTATTACCAAGCTGCTCTGAACTATTCCCCAGACCACGTAGTCAGGCTAACAGGTGATTGCCCTCTGACTGATCCGGCCATAATAGATCTGGTTATTGCGCGACATCTCGACGAAGACAATGACTACACGTCCAATACCCAGCCGGCGACTTATCCGGATGGCCTTGACGTTGAAGTTGTTCGCTTCGAAGTTCTGCGTCGGGCATGGCAGGAGGCGCGGCTCAAGGCAGAACGCGAGCACGTTACCTACTACATTTACACGAAGATGTCCGGTGTGCGAATCGGCCGGGTTGAAAGCCCCCGGGATTGGTCAAGCCTTCGGTGGACCGTAGATGAGCCAGCAGATCTTGAATTTGTCGACCAAGTGTATCGAATCCTGTACCCGAAGAATTCGGAATTCGGAATGCAAGAGGTTCTTGAACTCGTCGTCGAGCAAACCACCCTGGCGGGGATCAATGAGGGAATAGAGCGCAACGAAGGCTTGCGCCGTAGCCTCGAATTGGAAAGGGCTGTGGCAGGTATCAGGGATTACGAGCAGTCATCTGGCTTCCCTGGGGGCGCCAAGCTAATCCAAGAAATGGTTTCGTTCCATGCAACGCGGAACCCTGCGGCCGTGCTAATCCATGACAACGAAGGTACCCTGAGCTACGGGGAGGCAGATAGCTATACGAACCGGCTGGCAAGGTTCCTCAAGGAACAGGGCTTGGTCCGTGGTGATCGCGTCGCGTTCCTCATGGAGAAATCGCGCAGATCGATCCATGCGCTTATCGGAATCCTCAAGGCTGATGCGATTTACGTCCCGCTGGACATCCAGGCCCCTGCGGAGCGCCTGCGAGCAATACTTTCCGACTGCGATTGCAGGTTGCTTATCACGGATGGGGCAGGACTAAACAAAGCCTTTGCGTCCACCGAAAAAATGACCCCACCTCCAAAGATTGTCGTGCTCTGCGTCGAGAGTATTCCAAGTGAATTGCCGAGGTTGCCATCTGTCGTGGTGGCTGACAGTCTAACCGAGTTTGACCCATCCGCTATCGCCTACAAGAATCTTGATATTGATCTGGCTTACATTATCTATACCTCCGGCTCCACGGGTAGCCCGAAGGGCGTAATGATCCGCCATGGCAGCGTTCTGGATTACGTTAGATGGACGGTAAGTCACTTCGCGGTCACACCGACGGACAGGCTTTCCAGTCACGCAGGATTCCATTTCGACCTGTCGGTATTTGATTTGTTCACCGCCATGATGGCGGGAGCTTCTCTGCACCCAGTGCCACGACCAGCAGGGTTGTTTCCGCTGAAATTTCTGGAGTTCGTCGAAGATCGCGGTATTACGATCTGGTGCTCAGTGCCGACGTTTCTATCTCACGTCTCGAAGTCTGGCGTAATTGCGCCGAACCGGATGCCCACTCTGCGGGCCGTTACCTTCTGCGGCGAGGTGATGCCCACGCCAACGATAATTTCCTGGATGACAGCGTACCCGCACATCAAGTACGTCAACCAGTATGGTCCAACCGAGACCACTTGTGCCAGCATGTACTATGACATACAAGACTTGCCATCCGATCCAAAGGTTCCATTGCCTATCGGCAAATCGATCCCCAACAGCGAAGTGTTCGCACTGACCGAAGACAACCGCCTGGCTGCCAAAGGGGAGGTCGGAGAATTGTATATTCGGGGCGCGGGTAACAGCCTTGGGTACTGGAATAACCCGCAGAAGACCGTGTCCGCATTTGTTCAGAATCCGCTGGCAAAAGGGTACACCGACATTGTTTACGCGACCGGCGATCTAGTGCGTCTGCGCACGGACGGAACATATGACTTTGTCGGACGGAAGGATACGCAGATCAAGCTCATGGGTTACCGGATTGAGCCGGGGGAGGTCGAGTTAGCTTTGGTGTCATTGCCGGGAGTTGCTTCTGCCGCAGTTGTTAAGGCAACCGAAAAGTCCTCAGGCGAGCAACTGCTAATTGCGTTCGTGGTAAGCAAAGTCTTGAACATAGAATCAATATTGAGCGAATTGCGAAAGACTCTCCCTCAGTATATGGTCCCCAAGAAGATCTCAATCCTTGAGCGATTACCCGAAAATCAAAACGGGAAGGTTGACAGGCTCAAGTTGATGAACATGGCTGACGACCTCCGCATATGAACGAGATCTCTCTGAGAGAGGCCACGCCCGATGATTATGGGGCGATAAAGAGTTGGCTGGAAGATCCCGAAAATAACGCGTACTTTACGTCTGAGCTTAGAGGCGCAAGAAATTACGAACGAATATTCTTCCTAATTGCATTAAAGCGTACTGAAAACGCCTATTTCATTGTTGTGGACGAAGATGGAAGTTCGCTCGGCCTAGCAGCGCTTATTAACATCGATTACGGTGATCGTACCGGTCAACTTTGGTACGTGACTGGCGAAAAGAAACTGCGCGGTAGAGGTGTCATGACCCAAGCCGTTGGCAGGTTAGTCGAGAAGGCCGGCACGTTGGGGTTGCATAACGTGTTTACATGGGTCGTCGAGGGGAATGACGCGTCGATTCGAGTGTTGGAGAAAAATGGGTTTAGTCTGTTCGGATGCCAGCGTGAGTCGTTCTTCGACGGCAAGACATTCAAGGATAAGTATTGGTATGAAAAGGTCTTATAAGGAAACGCAATGCCATCTTCAGAGATTCGCAAAGAACTTGTGAAACTGATTTCCGAGTTGAAGAGCTTCCCGGAATTCGATGAATCCGTCCCAATAGTCGATTCCGGACTGCTGGATTCATTTGACCTGATGGTGCTGGTGACACGAATCTCCGAAACTTTTGGCGTTCAGTTTGAAGGTCCCGATCTCGTGCCGGAAACATTTGCCAACGTCGGGACGCTGGCTGAAATTATCGCCAAGAGAGCAAAGCTTTAGGATCAAGCAGAAAGCACGTTGTGCCCGGAGCCATTTTTCTATCTGCCCAGGGTCCTGTTACCCGAGCCGACTTCATGTCCGCTGTCGATGCCGTTGGAGTTGGTTCGGGGGATACGGTTATGGTTCATAGCCAGCTCTATTCCGTTGGATCGCTAGCCGGGGTACAAGACAAGAAGGCCCTGACCAGCGAACTGGTGGGCGCTTTGATCGAGTTGCTGGGACCGGACGGAACGCTGATTCTGCCGACGTTTACGTTTTCCTTCTGTCGCACGGGAATCTATGATCCGGCGCGAACCCCCTCCGAGATGGGAACTCTTACGGAGGAGGGAAGGAAGCTTGCAGGCTTCGTCAGAACGCTGCACCCCATCTACTCTGTTGTAGCGATTGGGCGGAATGCCTCGAGTTGTTTTCAGGCACCAACAGCTTCCTGCTTTGGAACCAATTCATTCTTTTCGTATTTGCACGCGCTAGGATCGACGACCGGGAAAGTGAAATTCCTGTCCATCGGGGTAGAGTTACCGCCTACAGTATTTACCCACATCCATCACGTAGAAGAGTGTGTGGGTGTGCCTTACAGGCATCAAAAGAAATTTGAGGGGGTACTCGAACGCAATGGCACCAAGCTTCCCATAGCGACGCAATTCTATGTTCGTGACTTAAGTGTTCCAGTCGAATTTGCCGGTGAGGCTTGCTGGAATTTATGGTGCGAGGCCGGCATTGCGTCAGTCCGTCAGTTTGGCAATTCTTTAGTCTGCGCGGTGAATGAGCGAGATCTATTTGAAGTTACGGCATCAGCAATTCAACATCAGGCCAATTTTCTTTGCAGGAACGGATACAAGGGTGCCCGAAGCGATCTCTGATGTTTCCTGTATGTGTAGTACTGCTAACTAACTTGTCCTTGGCAATTATTGGAACTTGACGCAATGTGGTGCGACGACAAGATCGTTACTGAACGTTTAGTCTTGCGTGTCTTGGCGCCTGACGACGTGACGGAATGCTATGTCTGTTGGCTGAATGATCCGATCGTTTGTCGCTATCTCGAGTCGAGGCCTCAAAGTCAGGACATGGCGGCGTTACGAGAGTTTGTTCGTTCGATGAATGACAGCAATGTCGACTTGCTATTCGGAATCTTCACCAGGGAGGGAGGGAACCATATCGGGAACATCCGCCTTGGCGTGATAGAAAGGGCAGCCGGCAGGGCTGCAGTCGGGCTCCTGATTGGTGAGCCCGCTTCCTGGAATAAGGGTTATGCGTCTGAAGCAATCCGAGGCGTGAGCGATTATGCGTTTCAGACTCAGGGACTCGAGCGGTTGTACGCCGGTTGCCACGCAGACAATAAAGGCTCGCGCCGGGCCTTTCTAAAGGCTGGCTGGCGAGAAGAAGGGCGCCATTACGGGCACTTCAAGACAGAGCGCGGCCGGATCGACATGATCCTAGTTGGTTTACTTAAGAACTAAATTTACAGGGAAATTTCGTGAAGGAACTAGGTAAACCTGAGGCGCTAAACCTCTCCTGTTACGACGTAGTGTTTGTCGACAGCCAAGAAGTACTTGGGAGTGCATGGGAACTGGGTTTATCACATTCAATAAAAGTCAAAACATGCTCACCGACATTGCTGTCGGCTGTGTCTGCGAACACCGAATACGTCGAGGATCGCTGGGACGAAGCCAGTCTGGAGCTATTGTATTGCTCGACAAGTGAAGTCATAGGCAAGCTGCATGAGCGCGCCAAAGGTAGCGCGGAATTGGCCGATTATGCGGTCTTAGTTGCGCGTGGAGCAGTACGATTCCTGCGAGTTCTAACCAAAGCGGCCTGCTTGAGTGAAAACGACCTGACCGAGCCGCGCCTGATACTGTCCGTAGCTACTGACAACGCAGGCGACGCAGAAGGCATAAATTCGCCTTGGATGGAGCTCCTGGCAAACAACCCCCTGGCCCACGAACTTAAGCTGCCTGCAAAGGACAGGCGGATATGCGGGTCATCAAGTACCCGCGCAGGAAGTATCGAGCGGTGGCGCTTGGGCGGTTTCGAGACGGTACTGTATCGTCTCGCAATCCTGGTTTGGCGCTACCTACCGAAACGGTGGGGACGTATGAATATCCTAGTATGCAGCGAAAACGAGCTGGTAATCGAGTCATGTGCGTGCTTGGCATTGCGGGGTGCAACGCTGGAGCACGTTAACGCCTCGGTTGGCGACGTAGCGACGCTTAGCAATGAAGAGCGTGAAGCGCTCGAAGCGCTGATCTATCCGGAAGTACGACGCTTTTTTTCGTACTGGGTAATTCCCGAACTCGTCGAAAGATGCAGCGGTATGTTCAGTAGTGAGCTAGAAGCGGCGCTGGTCGCACAGAAGGGCGCGATGCGTTGGTGGGCGAACTCACTTTCCCGAGACCGTACAGCGGTGAAGAAATTATTGGTAACCAATCACACCGGGTCTCCAGCCATCGTCGGCATGGTTAAGGCATTTCAAGATGAAGGAGTGCTGACAGTAGCGATGCAACATGGGGTGACACCGGAAATTGGCGGCCTGACCAAATTGGGGGTACCCTACTTCGAGAACAATGTAGTTGATTACTTCCTGACGTTCAACGAGGAGGCGGAACGATGCTATAACTCGTCGCCGTACAAGCGCGGCTGCGCGATCTCGATTGGCGCCCCACGGCGCTACTTCCGCACAGGGACCTTGTCAAGGAGATATGGCAAGGAAGCCCCTTCGATGCTATATGTCTCGACCAAACTCTACCACGGAAATCGAACGAATCTCACGGGATTTCTAAACGATCGCTCCAAAGCCCGACAAGAGTCGGACCTGGTCGAACAGGTACTGGGAAAGCTTCCACATCGCCTGATGTTCAAGCCATATCCAGAGGAAAATCGTCGTTATGCAGACGAGGACCCGATCATCAGGTTGGCAAAAGAGAAGGCAAATATCGAAGTTTACGAGAAGTGTATCGATTTGCGCTATCTGTTGCACGCGCATCGCGTGGTTATAGCGTCGCGGGCAACGAGCACCATATCATGGTGCCTGCTATCGGGTAATCCTCTCGTGTTCATAAACTACGCTGCTGAGTATCCACTGAATCCCTCGGCGAAGGAAGCATTTCTTCGTTCGGTCTTCGTCTTCGACGCGAATGAGGACGGCTTTTTTCAAAACCTGCGTGATTTTCTATCCCAACCGGTGCGTGATATTGAGCAGCAGTGGCGCGAAAGGAAAAGCAACCGGATAGAGATGATCAGTCGCTTCATCTCGGGTCGCGGTCCGGGAGCTGGGCAAAGGGCAGCAGATCTGATTTGGGCGCAGTGTGCCAGTCCGAATTAACTTGCCGCGAGGCGCCGAGCGATCATGTCAAGCATTTGGCCATCGAGGCGAAACCGGGCGTTGGGCGGGGAAAATCGAACCTGCTCAGCTTTGTTGTGGGTCGGGGCAGAAAAATGTCATTGACCTGCGTAGCTTAATTCTGGGCAAAACCAGCCCCGACGAATCGTGATTGAGCTGAAAAGCCCTATCGTAACAGGCAGTTTCTGTGCGTCGCCCGGGCCAAAGTGCGTTCCCAATCATGCCACCCTATTCCGTTACTAACGAAACCCAGAGTGGCTTCGACATCGACTAATGACGATCAATAAGACCAATTTGTTAGAGCTCTATGGGCTGACCTATCGCAGGGTCATCGTATTCTCGGTCCTTGCAATTGTGGCAGCGGCGTTGGAGGGATTTGGCATGGCCATGTTTCTTCCTGTGCTCGAATTTATGCAAAAAGGGGCTACAGTACCAAATGGACCGGAGGTGTCGGACCTGTGGCGCAAAATCTTAAAGTTCTACTCCATAATAGGTGTTGAACTGACCCTGAAATCGCTACTGGCCGTAGCAACTGGGCTGATGATATTGAGGGTATTCGCCGTATATGCACGTCAAGTCTACGTGGCCCATCTCCATCAGCATATTCAGCATTCAATTCGAATGAGTCTATTTGACGCTTACATGGGAATGGAATACGGCGCGTTCCAAAGGCTGTCATCCGGTGGATTGATCAACATCCTGACCACGGAATGTCAGCACGCGTCGGGAAGCTTTGCAGCATTATTCGCATTGTTGGCCAACATCGCCATGGTAATTGGCTTCGGCATTGTGTTGTTCTGGCTGTCTTGGCAACTGACGATGCTGGCAGTCCTGTTTTTGGGCGCCTCGGGACTGGCTGTGGTTTACTACACTAGGCATTCGCGGAGCAATAGCTATGCGGCATCCAAGTCCAATAGCCGTTACTCGCACCTTGCGTTGGAACGACTGTCTGTATTCCGTTTATCTAAGCTGACGGCGAACTCAGAAAGAGAGGCGCAACGGGTAGGAACGTATTCTTATGCGATTCGTGAGCAATACGTTTGGCGGGCAAAGGCCGTAGCCAACGTCGACCTCATAATGGAATCGATGGCCATATTAGCCGGCGGCGTGATTCTTTTTGTGGCTGCCGAAGGCCTTGGGCTGAGCCTGGCGGAGGTTGGAGTCTTCGTGATGATCTTGCTGCGCCTCCTGCCGTTAGCAAAGGAAGCAATGAAATCGCGTCAGACCTACCAAAACTCGAGTGGTAGCCGTGCAGCAGTCGCGAACAGCTTCATGACGGCGACCCGTGGTAGGGAGCAGCGTGGTGGAACTCGACGATTTGAGGGTGTGGCACGATCGATAGAATTCGAAAATGTTTGTTTCCACTATCCAGGAACCGAAGTGAAAGCCCTGACGAATGTTTCCGTATCGTTCCCCGCTGGAGCTATAACCGCCCTAGTTGGGCCATCAGGAGCAGGCAAGTCAACTATAGCGGATCTCATCCCGAGTCTGCACGCGCCGACCGAGGGGCGAATCCTGTTCGATGGAATAGACTCGGGTGAGTTTGATCTCGCCAGCCTGCGTCGTGGTGTCGCGTTTGTCTCGCAGGATGCAGCGATCTTGGACGACACTGTTGCCGAGAATCTGCGTTTCGTTCGTCCGAACGCTACCGATGCCCAACTATGGGATGCGCTTGATCGTGCGCAGGCGGCAGATTTCGTTAAGGCATTAGAACTCGGCCTCGAGACACGTCTTGGCGAGCGAGGTACCCGCCTGTCCGGTGGACAAAAGCAGCGCATTTCGCTGGCGCGTGCGTTGCTGCAAGACGCAAGCGTACTGGTGCTTGACGAGCCGACAAGCGCACTTGACGCTGATACCGAGCGCGATATACAGCAGGCGATGAGTGTCCTCCGTGCTTCAGGGCGGGTCACCGTAGTGGTCATTGCCCATCGTCTGTCTACTATCCGTGACGCCGACCAGATTGTTGTAATGAACGACGGACGGCTGGTCGAGTGTGGCAGTCACGAGGAACTGCTCGTATCCGAGGAGTGGTACTCGCGCGTTGCGGGGTATCAGGTTGAATCAGGCGGTGTGACGCCGGCTGCGCCGCCGCTGGCGGCGAATGCCGTTTCATCCACACAAATAGAGAACAGGGGATAGAAATGAGACTGTTTGGGAAGGACCTTGCGACGGACGTCGTGTTCGTCGCGGAAATTGGCGTCAATCACGAAGGCAAACTGGACAAGGCGCTGGAATTGCTACGTGCCGCGGCCGGAGCCGGGGCAGACGCCGTAAAGTTTCAGAGCTTCACTCCCCACCGCTATGTGTCACCTGCGGAGACCGAGCGCTTCAACCGCGTCAGCGGCTTTCAACTCGATCGCGAGGCCCACGATTGCCTGGTCGACGAGGCGTCGCGGCTCGGAGTCCATTTCCTCTCGGCGGCGATCTCGGAAGACTGGGTACCTTATATCGCCGAGCATAGCGAGGCAGTCAAGATTGCTAGCGGTGACCTGAATTTTGAGCCGGTGATCCGTGCCGCCGCGGTCTCGGGAAAGCCGGTGATACTCTCCGTCGGGCTTGGCACGCTCGAGGAGATCGATCGCGCTGTAGATTGGGTGCGCGCCGAGGTGGGAACTGCCGCCTTGGGGGAACGCCTGGTACTCCTGCATTGCGTCACCGCCTATCCGACTCCGATCGAACAGGCCAACGTACGCAATATCCCCTTCCTGCGCGAACGATACGGGCTGGTTGTCGGATATTCAAATCATGTCATCGGTCCAGAGGCCTGCTACGCAGCAGCGGCACTTGGCGCCTCGCTGTTCGAAGTTCACTTCACGGATCAGAAGACCGGGCGCAGTTTCCGGGACCATGCACTCTCGTTCGAAGCGCAGGACCTTGCCGATCTGATTACCCGTGTAACGTTGATCCGCGCCAGCTTGGGCGTGCCGGGCGCTACGCGCCAGCCGGCCGAGGCCGGCAACCTCGCGTCCATGCGCAAGGGAATAACGGCCGCACGCGATCTTGCCGTCGGAACCGTGCTAGCGCGGGCCGACCTGGCATTTGCACGACCGCAAATCGGATTCGCGTGCACCGAGGTGGACCGCCTGATCGGACGACGCCTTGTTGCTGCGGTCGCGTCCGGTCACCCTCTCCTGCCCGACCAAATGGCCGGCAACCAATGAGCCCGGCTGGAGCATGACGATGAAAGTCACAGCACTGATTGCAGCCCGCATGGGATCCTCGCGATTCCCCGGGAAATCGCTGGCCGACCTCCACGGCAAGCCAATGCTGGAACGCATGATCGAGCGCATACGGCGCGCCCGCGGCATCGCTGGCATCGTGCTAGCGACTACCGATCTGCCCGAGGACGATTCGCTGGCTGGTTGGGCTGAGATGCAGGGCATAGGTTGTTTTCGCGGTTCGGCGGATGACGTACTTGGGCGCCTGCATGCGGCCGCCGAGGCGTTTTCGATGGATGTCATCGTCGAAATGCTCGGCGACAATCCGCTGGTGCACTCGGTGCTGATCGAGGCGGCCCTTGGACGCTATGCGGTCGGCGATGTCGATTACGTAGCAACAGTGACTAACGAATATCCGAAAGCCCCTTCTGAACTGCCGCGCTTCCCCATTGGCGTGCGGGTCCAGGTATTTGGCATCGGCACCATCCGTCGTTGCGCGGAACTGGCGGCGGCGCCGGAAAATCGCGAGCACGCAACCAGCTTTATCGCTTCACACCCTGAAATATTCCGCACCGCCTTCGTCGCCGCGGAGGGCCCCTTTGCCGCGACCCATCGGCCGGACGTGACCTTCGCCGTCAACTATCCGCGCAACCTCGAACTGATCCGTGCAGTTTTCGATCGCTGCTATGCGGCCGATGTGGACTTTCCGGTAAGCAAGGCGCTTGCGACCTTCGACGCCGATCCTACACTCTTCGCCCTGATGGGCGAGCCGCGTAACTGAGGGCCACAGTGGTACCCAAAGTCACCGTATATATCACCTGCCACAACTATGGGCGATTCGTGGCGCAGGCCATGGAGAGCGTTTACGCGCAGCTTTACGATGACTGGGAGCTGCTAGTAATCGACGACGGTTCCGCTGACGAATCCGCCGAAGTGATCGCCGCCGTTGCGGCGCGAAACCCGGACCGAGTGCGTACCTATCGCAATGACGTTCCGCGGGGGCTGCCGTGGTGCGCGAACCTGGCGATCGAGGAAGCCCGCGGCAGTTATCTGGTGAGACTGGATGCCGATGACTGGTTTGACGAAAGCGCGCTGCTGACCATGGCCGGCTTTCTCGATCGCAACCCCGAGGTCGCCCTAGTCTATCCAAACTACATCTACGTATCCGAGGATGGAGGATACCTGGGCATCGAGCACCGCAAGAAAGTAGGTAGCGAATCAAAGGTACTCGACCTGCCGGCCCACGGGGCATGCACCATGGTACGGCGGCGGGTATTGAAGAGCGTCGGCGGATACACCGGCGAGCACAAGGCGCAGGATGGCCACCAGATCTGGCTTAAGATCCTGAATCGGTATCGCGTGGCCAATGTGGCGACGCCGTTGTTCTTCTACCGCCAGCACGGATCGTCCCTGACCACGGACAAGACACGCCTGCTCGACGCCCGACGCGAGATCAAGCGCGCTATAGCGGCGCGCCATGAGGGCTCTGTCAAGGTACGCGTCTGCGGGGTGATACCGGCTAAGAACATCGGCACCCACCTTCCGAACATATGCCTCGAGCCGATCGCAGGCAAGCCGCTGATCGACTATTCGATCGAGGCTGCGCTCGACAGCCGGTCACTCGACCATGTTTTCGTCACCTCCGACGACGAGCGGGTGCTGCGCCATTGCGCGCGATTCCCCGGCGTGATCACTAGCCTGCGATCCCTGGACCTTTCAGAGCGAAACGTCAAGCTCATTGAAGTCATACGCGACGCCATGACCCACCTCGAGGGCGACCACGAAATTTACCCGGACGCAGTGGCTATGCTCAACGTCCACACCCCCCTGCGCAATGCCGGTGACATTGACGAGGCGGTGGACTCGCTGCTGCTTTATAATGTTGACAGCGTCGCCAGTGTTTATGAGGACCACGACCTCCACTTCAAACATGGCGAGTTTGGCCTGGAGCCGCTAAACCGGGGTGCCATGAACCAGTTGTCGCTGGAGCGGGAGGCGCTTTACGTCGACAACAGTGCAGTCCGGGTGCTCTGGCGCGAAGTTCTGGCGACCGACAGCCTTTTCGGCCAGACCGTCGGGCACGTAGTGATGCCATGGGAGCGCAGCGTCCGGATCGACGGCAAGGTCAGCCGATATGTCGTCGAGAGGCTTATCGAATACTCTCGCAACCGCCAGCGTACGGAGGCATGAACTCATTGGGCTACAGAATCCTCAACACACTTGACTTGTCCAGTTGTCCGGAGGCGATCGACGCCTTTGATGGCATCGGTACGGTCGATACGATCCCTGCCGACTACGCGTCGGTCAGCGCCGTCATCGGCGACTACGACGCCTACCTGCCGTCGCTAAAGGTTCCGGTGGGCGCGGCCCTGGTTCGGCGCGCCTCCCGGCTCAAGGTAATCGGTACCCCAAGCACGGGAACCGACCACCTCGATCTGGCGGCGATTCGCGCCGCCGGCATTGCCTGCTTCGACATCGCGCGCGAATTCGAACTGATCAACAGCTTTTCCGCCACCTCGGAGTTGGCCTTTGGCGCCCTGCTGGCACTGAATCGCAAGATATGCGAGGCGCGCCGCGCCGTGCTCGAAGGCAATTGGGGACGTGAAGCCTTTACCGGGTTCCAGTTGTTGGGCAAGACCCTGGGAATCGTCGGTCTCGGTCGTCTGGGAAAGATCAGCGCACGCATCGGCAATGGGTTCGGCATGCGCGTGATCGCCTGTGACGTATGCGAAGAATCGGCGCCGGGGGTCATGCTCACCGACTTCGATACGGTCGTCCGCGAGTCGGACGTTTTGACCATTCATGTGCACCTGCGCGACGATACGCGCGGCATGATCAGTCGCGATGTGCTGGGACGGATGAAACCGAACGCGATCCTTCTCAACACGAGTCGTGGTGCCCTGGTGGAGGAGGCTGCCCTGCTCGACGCGCTGCGCACGGGCGGAATCGCCGGTGCCTGCGTCGATGTCATCAACGGCGAATGGCTCAATGACGTGCGTCAGCACCCCCTGGTTCAGCACGCCCGCAAGCATGACAACCTGCTTATCTTGCCGCACATCGGTGGGGCGACCCACGAGTCGATCTACGGCGCGCGAATATTCATGGCCCGCAAGGTGGCCGATTACCTGAAGGGTCTCAAATGATCGTCCTTGGCATCAACGACGGCCACCAGGCGAGCGCCGCGATCATGGTCGATGGGCGGTTGGTAGCGGCAATTGCGGAGGAACGCTTCACGCGTCGCAAGAACGAGCACGGCTACCCGCAACACTCGGTCGAGGCATGTCTCAGGCTTGCCGGTTTGGCAGCGAAGGATCTTGACCGCGTCGCGATCGCGACGCGGGACCTTCCCCCTTCGTATTTCTCCATCCGTCGAGATTCGGACTTCTCGATTGCGGATTTCTGGCGCGAACAGACGGATTACTGGTATCCCGTGCTGTACGAGGGCCGCAAGCTGTCCTATCAGGAAGTCTTTCGGGATAAGCTGCGGCCGGAGAACTTCGTCTACGACCGGAGCTTTCTGAAGGACGACGCCGATGTCGCAGGGATGCGCGAGGCCCGCCAGGTCTACGTCGCACAGCGAATCGGCATCGACCCGGCGCGCATCGCGTTCAAGGACCACCACACCGCGCACGCATACTATGGTCTGCTGGCGGCGCCTGCAGCCGATGGCAGGCGCCTGGTATTCACGGCGGATGGATTCGGCGACGGAGCCAACGCCAGTGTCTGGACTGCAGACGGTTCAGGCCAGTTGAAGGAAATCGCGCGCACCGACCAGTGCCATATCGGCCGAATGTACCGCTATGCGACCCTGCTGCTGGGCATGAAGCCGGCGGAACACGAGTACAAGGTCATGGGTCTCGCGCCCTATGCCAATCCGGACTATTGCCAACGCGCCTATCAGGTGTATGCGGAAACCCTTCAGGTAAATGGCCTCGATTTCAGCTACCGGGTCCGGCCGAAGGACAATTTCTTCCATTTCCGCGACCGCCTCCAGGCCGAGCGTTTCGATGCCATCGCGTACGGCATCCAGCACCGAACGGAGGAACTGCTTCTGGAATGGGTTACTAACGGGGTGCGCCAAACCGGCATCCGGGACGTCATCTTCTCCGGCGGTGTGGCCCAGAATATCAAGGCGAACAAGCGGATCTGGGAGTCGTCCGACATCGACTCGCTATTCGTGCCGCCGGGGCCGCACGACGAGTCGCTGTCGATCGGCGCCGCTTATATGGAGTGCGTGGAACACGGGCAATATGGCGATCCGCATGGTGGATTTGCCAATGCCTACCTCGGCATTGCCTACGCTGATGCAGCGATCCAGCGACTCCTGGAACGTCAGCAGGGCACTGGTGGATACACCTTCCGCGAGGCGAGTCCGGCGGATGCCGCCGAGATACTTGCACGCGGCGAAGTCATGGGATGCTTCCAGGGCCGGATGGAGTTCGGCGCCCGGGCCCTTGGGAATCGCTCCATCCTTGCCGATCCGCGTGATGCGAAAGTCATCCAGCGTATCAACGATCAGGTCAAGCTTCGGGATTTCTGGATGCCATTTGCTCCGAGCATAAAGGCTGAACGCGAGCACGACTACATGGTGAATCCGAAGCGGATCGATGCCCGGTACATGACGATGGCCTTCGAGTCGACCCCTGCCGGCAAGGCGGCGATACCCGCGGCCCTGCATCCCTATGACAGGACCGGACGGCCGAACATCGTCGACCCGAAGCAGAACCCGCACTACCACACGCTTATTGGGGAGTTCGAGAAGCTGACCGGGGTCGGCGCCCTACTCAACACCTCGTTCAACCTCCATGGCGAACCGGTGGTTGAAAAGCCGGAAGATGCTCTGAGCACCTTCCTGCGTTCAGGCCTGCCGTATATGTACATAGGGGGTTACCTGGTGAGAAAGTCATGATAGTTCTCGGCATCAGCGATAGCCACGAGGCGCACGCCTGTATCGTTCGCGACGGGCGGCTCGAGGCTGCGATTTCAGAGGAGCGACTGAGCCGGCTTAAGGCAGATATTGGCTATCCTCAGAAATCGATCGACGCCGTACTTGCGCTGAGTGGTGTCGCACCGCATGAGATCGACATGGTCGCCTTTGCCGGACGTGCAGGCTATGTTTTGCCCCGCCTTTACAAGATCAATGCCCTCTTCAAGGTGAAGGACTGGATCCGGCAGTGCGAGCACTACTGGCGACCTGTCTTGCTCGAGGGCCGCAAGCTTACGGTCTGGGACGACTTCGCGCTGTTCCGTCACTTGCGCGGCGACGAGATGGCGGCGGATCCCTATTACCCGTTTATCGAGCGCGCGCTCTTCGCCGACCCTGCAGAACATTCGCGAATTTTCCGCGATCTACGGGTTGAGGTGGTGGAGCGGCATCTCGGCATCGCAGCCCAAAAGGTTCGCTTTTTCCGCCACGAGGACTGCCATAAGGCCTACGGCCTGCATTCGGCGCCGGATAGTCTCGATCGGGCCCTAGTACTGACGGTCGAGGGCGGTGGCGATGATTCCTCGGCGACATTCAGTACGTGGCGCAACGGGACGATGACCGAACATTGGTCCTCGAACGCGGTTCACCTTGGCCGGCTCTATCGCTATGTCACCCTGATTCTCGGCATGCTGCCGGGACAGCATGAATACAAGGTCATGGGTCTCGCGCCGTATGGTACCGAGTACCATGGCAAACGAGCGCGTGATTTCTTCAATTCGCTGTGCCGTATCGAGGGGACCCGGATATTGCCAACCGGTATTGTCAAGGACCTTTACTACAGCGTTCGCGATGCTCTGGAGGGTGAGCGTTTCGATGGCATCGCCTGGGGATTGCAGACCCACCTCGAGGAGGTGCTGCGCGCCTGGGTCGACAACTGTATTGCCGAAACTGGCATAGACGACGTGGTGCTGTCGGGCGGAATTGGGCAGAACATCAAGGCCTGCAAGCATCTCGTCGATGTTAGCAAGGCCCGCTCGATGTGGGCCGGGCCGATTTGTGGTGACGGCTCGCTTGGCGTCGGGGCGGCGTGGCTGGGTCTGCGCGAACTGGATCCCGGGGCCACGATCCACGGCATCTCGACGATCTATCTGGGCACGGAACATAGCTCCCGGCAGGTCGAGGAGGCGTTGGACCGCAATTGCCTAGCGGGGTCGTATACGCTGATACGCGACCCGGGTCCGACACGCATTGCATCTTGGCTGGCTGATGGTGCGATATGCGCGCGCTTTTCAGGGCGCATGGAATTCGGCCAGCGGGCGCTCGGGGCCCGCTCGATCCTAGCGGATCCGCGACGTTGGGATTCCGTGGAGCGGGTGAATACCAAAATCAAGTACCGCGACTTCTGGATGCCGTTTACGCCCTCCATGACCGAGGAGCAGGCGGGCGTCATGATCCGAAATCCTAAGCAGCTATACAGCCCTTACATGACAATGGCGTTCGATCTCGAGCTGGCGTTTGCCAATTCAATCCCTGCTGCCACCCACCCGGCTGACAAGTCTGTGCGGCCGCAGATGTTGCGGCGCGAGGATAACCCCGGCTATCACAAGCTGTTGACCGAGTTCGGGGCGCTGACTGGGCTTGAGTGCCTGATGAATACCTCGTTCAATCTACACGGCGATCCCATTGTCGAGAGTCCGGACGACGCTATCAGGACGTTCCTCAATTCAGACCTCGATATCCTGTTGTTCGATGATGTTGCGGTGGTGCGACCCGGGGTGAAACTACCGGGGGATGGAAATATTGGTCACTACTAGGCTGTCGTTTCGGTAATGAAACCAGGGCAGGATCGTCACGTCAACGCCTTGCAGGCGCGCTCTGCCTACGAACGGGGCGAGAACGTTACCGCGCTCCTGCGCCGTCAGCTTGGTGTTGACGTCAATACCCCGGAAGTAATCGAGCTTGCCTACGACATCCAGTCCGGAAGCTACATTAGCAAGGCGGATGGTAATCCGAATCTAATGCGCCGGTACTGCGATGAGCTGGCAGTCCAAATCGACCCGTTCACCCGACGGGCGGACTCGATCTTGGATGTGGGTACCGGCGAAATGACGATCCTTAGCGGCGTCCTTGCAAGCTTGAATGACATCCCGTCCCATGTTTACGCGCTCGACATCAGCTGGTCTCGCCTCCATGTTGGGAAGCGATATGCAAATCGGGAACTTGGACACCGAGTCTGCAAGGTTACCCCTTTGTGGGCGAAATCGGCGCGATCCCCCTGCCGGACAAATCAGTGCAAATAACGCTGTCGAACCATGCGCTGGAACCGAACGGCACAAATATCGAGATGCTGATGGCGGAGCTGTTCCGCGTTACTAGCGAGCGCCTGATTCTTTTCGAGCCATGTTACGAAACACATAGCCCGCTACAGAGGGAGCGCATGGAGCGCCTTGGCTACATCAGGGATATCAAGGGCGTGGTCAATCGCCTGGGCGGTGAAGTCGTGTCCTCGCATTGCCTGGCGACCCACATGAACGAACTCAATCCCACGACCTGTTTCCATATCCGCCCGAAGCTCGGATCAGGGAATACTGCCAATACGTCGCCGACGCTCGAGCAAGTCTTTTCCGTTCCCGGAACAAGCCTGCCGCTGTCCAACGAGGGTGAGTACTACATTTCATACGATTGCGGCCTCTGCTTTCCGGTGCTGCGGGGCATTCCTGTGCTGCGGTGCGGCAACGCCATCCTGGCGACAGCATTAGCTGCTGAATCGGAGCGATCGGAGCCGTCATGATCGACGAGAAGGCGCCCCCGGTGGATTCGCCGAACGCTCGGAAGGATGGCGATAGCAATCCGCAGGCCGACGGCGACAAGCTGATGCTTGCCTATCTCGCGGCCCGCAACGTCAATAAATTTGATGCGTTGCTGCCGCTGCTGGTTCACCTTCGCGCAAGCCTCGACCCTAGGTCATATGTAGCCTATACGATCGTTCTGTTCGAAAACGTGCACGAAGATATCGAGCGGTCGGGGTTCCACCTGGACGCACTTCGCGAATTGAGTAGCTATTACCGCCCGTTCTCAGGTGCAAGACTCCTTGGGCCTCTGCGCGGACTATTCAAGCTTGGTGCTCTGGTCTGGTTATTTGCGAAACGACGCATGTCCGGCTATCGGATCGTCGTTCTGTTGCCGTGGCAGCTGAAAGGATTACGCGACCGGTTCACGATCGGAGTGCTTTCGGGGTTTGCGAAGGTCTACGAGTTTCCGGGCCTGCAGACACCGGCGACGGCCGATTTTATGAAGCGTTTCGAGCATTGGGGCAAGCTTCAGGAAATCGGGGTCAAGCGCGCCGGAAAGGTAAACTTTGTTCCCAAGTACCCGCCGATCTGCTATCTAGACTCGGAAAAGCAATACCTGACGCGGCCCGGTCAGGCTGATCCGGTTGCGATAGGGATTCCTAGGTTGTATGGGTCGTGGATACCCTTCGTTCAATCCCACGGGTCCCGCCACGTCTCGATGGATCTTGCTGCTGCAGGACTGAACCGGGACTTGCAAAAGTACGGTGTGGTGGTCCTGACGAATCCGCGCTATCACTGGTTTCCCAACGGCGACTCAGACTATCCGGCGATGTTGCACGAAATTGTCGCTGCGTCGAAGCGCCATTTCCCGGCAATGCCGATACTACTGAAGCCCAAGGCGAACATGCGGCGTCTGTTCGACGAGCTTCTGACAAAGGAAGGAATCCTCGGCAACGGCGTATACGTCGTGGATACGGGACTGGCTGCGCTGTCGAGTCGTGCCGTCTGGGCGGCATCGATTAATGAGAGTTCGGGCGTTTTTGATTTCCTGACGTCCAACGTACCAGCAATCGAGTATGCGCGATATGCACCGCATTGGCTCGAGATTACTCCCCGCGGATCTGCCTGGAGAACTTTTCCCGGCTTGCGCTACGTCGAGTCGGTGGACCAATTGGACGCGGCAATGCACGCCATTGCTATGCGCGCCGACACAGAGGACATCAGAAAGCAACTGGCAGAGCACTTGAAACATCGCGAAGATTTGTCTTTTCTGCGCGCGTCGCCTGCGGGGAGTACCTATCGGTGTGCGGAATAGCGGGAATCCTTGGTGGCGGCAATGACGACGTCGGAACCGTCCGGTCGATGATCGGGCGGATACCGCACCGCGGGCCAGACGGGCGCAGGGTGCATGCGTTCGAAGGTGCCGTACTCGGACACTGCCGTCTGTCGATCATCGATCTGTCGGAACGGGCGAGCCAGCCAATGGTTTCGACAGACGGGCGCCACGTGGTGGTATTCAATGGCGAACTCTACAATTACATTGAGCTTCGATCGCAGATTGACGATTATCCGTTCCGCACCACCAGTGACACCGAGGTGCTTCTAGCGGCGTGGAGGAAATGGGGCGAGGGCTGCCTTTCCCGCCTCAACGGAATGTTCGCATTTTGCATCTACGACAGAGTTGGCCGCTTGGCCTTCCTGGCGCGGGATCGCTTCGGACAGAAGCCTCTATTTCTCCACCTGGAGCCGCACAGGCTCTTGTTCGCAAGCGAGGTGAAGAGTCTGCTGGCCGCCGGCGTAATGGTACGACCCAACATGGCTGTCTGGGGACGATACCTGGCTACGTCCTACTATGACGATACCGTGGAGACCTCATTCGACGGGGTGTCTCAATTGCTCCCGGGCGAGTGCGCGACCTATTCGCCAGACACCGGCCTGAAACGGCGGCACTATTACCGCCTTGCCGACCGCTTCGTGTCATTGGAACTCGGGGAGGTCGCTGCAGCCGAGCGAGTCAGGGAGGCAATGGTAGATGCTTGTCGCTTGCACATGCGTGCCGATGTTCCTGTCGGGATCATGTTGTCGGGCGGGCTTGATTCCGCGGCATTGCTTTCATCGCTGGCGTTGGCCGGGGAGCTGAATTCCCGGGTAAAGTGCTTTTCGGTCGACTTCGGACCTGATTTATCGGAAAGTAAATGGATCGAATCGTCGGCGAATTATCACGGGCTAGAGATGCAGGTCGACTCGTTTACCCCGGCCGCATTCGCTGCGTCGATTCGACCGCAGATATGGCATCAGGAGGCTCCGATAGGCGGCCTGATGAACTGTGCGCTCGGCACAGTGGTCTCTGCGGCCAGGAAGCAGGGGTATCCGGTTCTCCAGTGTGGGGCCGGGCTAGACGAGGCGTTTGGCGGATACCGAAATCACCACAACCTGTTCCTCGGCTTGGCTTTGCGTCACGGGGCGCAAGGGATCGAATCCAAGCTGGCAGCCTACGCACGGAATTGGGGCGTCAGCATGGACTTCGCCAGGGCGGCTGCGGAAGCCGAACTGGAAAACAGCCAGACAGCGATTGATGGGACCGTTCCGGTGCGTTTCGAATCCCTGTCTGATGCTATTCGATACGGGCGGCCCCTGCCCGCTGCTGAGCTTGGTGCGACGGGCGATGCACTTCGGGATAGCCAGATTCACTATCTTCAGGGAAGCAAAATCCCCCGCAATGCCAGAATGCTCGATCGGCTGAGTATGGGTTTTGGCATCGAGATCCGCTCGCCATTCCTCGACCACAGGCTTGTCGAACTGGGTCTGGGGTTGGCGCCGGAGCTATATTTTCTCGAGGGGCGAAGCAAGGGAATCGTGCGTAGCGCGTTCAAAGGCGCAATGGACGACGATGTTCGGCTTGCCACTAAACGGAGCATCCAGGCACCGCAGGAAACCTGGTTGCGTCGCGAGCCAATGGTGGGCTACGTGGAAGATCTGATCTCCAGCCGAAGCTTTGCCGAGCGAGGCCTGTTTGATGTCAAGGCCTGTGAGGCGCTGTTTACCCGATTCAAGCGCGGCGAGTTCGATAATAGCTTCTTCGTCTGGCAATGGATCAACACTGAAGAATGGTTTCGCATGTTCGCCGACGGTGATTGGCGGGAGAACAGCGACGCGGCTCCTGAAGTCAGGGACGTGGACTGGACTGCCGGCGCCCCCCCTTGCCGGGAAGCGACTCCGCAATGAGAGCCCTTCGGCCGCGGGCCACCCCGGGCGTCCTGCCCGGGTTGCTGGCGGCCCTGTTTCCGGTTCGCATCAGGGTCGCCCCATCTGTCATCGGGAGCCGGTCGTTTGCAGTCGAGGACATCCGCATCCTCGATGGGATGCTTTGCATGAATGAACACAATCTCGCCGACCGCTACCGTTTTCTCGCGCATGACTTGATTCACGAAGCGCATAGCCGATGGGGAATCCGGCTATCAAGACGCTGGCTGGCGAACAAGCAGGCGATCCATTCGAGTACCCATTTTTCACGGTCGATCAACGACATCTTGGGCGCCGCACTGCAAAGCGACGCCGATCCGTTGTTGAAGGCGCGGGCTGTTCTTTGCCTGCGCCAGGCAACGTCGGGTAACAATGGCTATCAGAACATTCACTTTTTCGACGAGACGCTAGCCGTCGGCAACAACAGTTTTTGTGAGGACGTTACCCGTTTCTCCAGACTCATCACTTTTGGCCAGGCCGGATGCGTGGTGATGCTGGTCACTGTTGGCGCGAAGCAGTGTTTCATGCATTTCTCTACCCACATTGCCTACCAGTCGGTAATGGAATCACAATTGGCAGACTGGTTTGCGCGAGTCCAGACTTCGACGTCCGCCGAGCCGGTGTTCAGGATACTCAGCCACGCACCTGAAAATTACCGCGACCTGGCTCGACAACTTGCTCCCGGAGGCCGACTCCTGGTCCATCGCAAGAAGAAGGCTGACGTCTACGACCTCTATTTTGACGACTCAAGAGAGGCCTTTCGGGGAATGCCGTCGGCAGGCAGTGAGGGCGCTAAGATCGAGTTCACCCGGGAGAATATGTGATCTGCGGTACGGCGGCACCTCGATCGGCACATGCGATGAAGATGCTGATGGTACTTCGGCTTTACTCGGGATTCGAGAAGAGCCTTGCGACCCGAAATTGGCGACCGGAAGGGCTTCCCTCGATCTACAAGTGGATCTCGACGCTTGATGAAAGATGCGACCTGCACCTCGTCTTCACTGCCAAGGATTCGGGAACCACCTACAAATCTGATTGGCTTTTTCCGGACGATAAGGAAATTCGCTTCGACGATTTTAAGAGTCCAGTACGAGTGCTTTCAGGAACAAGCTTCTTTCGCGGAGTGCTGCCGCGAAAGATAGCAATGGTACTCAGGGAGGTCCGTCAGGCTGCCTCCGTTATCTGGAATTGTTCCAAACTTAAGCCTGACTTAGTCTATTTTGACTCTGCAAACGTTCTAATTGCAGCGGTTGTCGCTAAGCTCTTCCCGAGAAAGCCTGTCGTGATAAGGGTACTTGGTGTGTGCAGCTGGTGGTGGTCGGTCGTCGATAGTAGGCGTCCAATAGATAGACTCTACAGATATGTCTTTCGTACCACGCGATTTTCTTTGCTAGTCGGTACGCAGGACGGGAGCGGGACGGAATACTGGTTTGCGAAGGTCTTGCCAGATTCCACTCCAAGGGCCGTGATGCTGAATGGTGTTGATCCCAAGCGGTCAGATGACGTTGAAATCGAGTCCATGACGTCAGCTTTTCGGCAAATGAGACAAGACGGTTACAGGATCATACTTTTCATCGGTCGACTCGAGTCATACAAAGGTGTCGATTATTTTCTCTCCGAAATGTTAGATTTGTTGAAAACGATGAATTGTTACGTTCATGTTATTGTGATCGGATCTGGAAATCTCCTCGATTACTCGAAGGAGAAGGTGGCTCTCGCAGGATATGCAGACGCATTTTCGTTCATGGGTGCGGTTGCGCACAAATACATCGTTAACTTCCACGAGATCGCCGATATCTACGTTTCGACCAATTTCGACGGCAACCTCACCAATGCAAATCTGGAGGCAATTGCTTGCAACGATTGCATACTGATTCCAAGATCCGTGACCAACGAGTATATCGACTGCCAGACGGTCGCTTGGTTAGGTCAGAGCGCCTGCTTTTACGACAGGGAGGGCCAAGAGTCCCTCGGAAATAAAGTCCGGCTACTCCTTGAGCAAGATGGCGCGATCGAGGACTACAAGCGGCGAATCGCGGAAGCAAAGAAAAATTTCCTGCGGACGTGGGATGAACGATTCGATGAAGAGTTTCGTTTGTTGTGTGATTTGAGGCTAAACGCTGAGCGGGCCAACGGATCTTCGGGCAGGGTTAGGAAGTGAAGATCGCGTTGTCCTTAGCTGATTTAGCGTTTGTAAGACTACGGGCTTACTACATTCAGCCAAGCGGCCGCTTTCCGATTGAAGAGATCAGTGCCATACCGGCCAAGTTTACTGGCTTTAGCCGAAGGTAATCGCAATGTGCGGCATTTTTGGAATCATTGGCCGAAACAAGGGTTTCCAGTCCGATTTTGCCATTTTGGCAACACATGCCATGCAGCGGGGCAGAGACTCAAGCGGAGTACTCGATTACACAACACGTTACCGTATCACGAGGGCCGATTTTCAGCTTACATCCCTACTCGCGACGGTTGATTTAGTCAAATCGTCGCTGGCGATAGGTCACAGCAGGCTGATCACCAATGGCAACAGCGACAATCAACCGGTGTTGCGAGACGAGATCGTCGTCATTCACAACGGGATCATCGTGAACGCTGAGCAGGTAGCGAGCCGGCACCAAATCTCGCTTCATCAGGAGATCGACACTGAGATCATTGCAGCTTTGTTTGCTATGTACCTCAAGCGCGGAAAGCCTCTTGAGGATATTCCGCAATTGGTCATCGAAGATTGCGAAGGCGTTATCGCTGCAGCCGTAGTAATTCCTGCTCTTGGAAAGCTGGTTTTGTTCTCTAACAACGGCAGTCTTTACTTTGGACGTAGCGAAGAGGTTTCCTATTTCTCGTCGGAGCGCTTTCCCCTTGCCACCCTCGGCTTGCCGGAAATCGATCAGGTTCGTTTGCGCCCAAAGATTGTGGACATCCCAACCCAGGTCGAGGCCCTTGCTTCTGATGTCATCAACCATACCCATTCAAGACCTAACCTGGTCGCCGCTTTCGTCTCCAACCCCCGCGAGGAGTTGCTGCTGTTTAATGATCTCCCTGAATTGAGGCGATGTGGCAAGTGCGTGCTGCCGGATACGATGCCGTTCATTACGTTCGATGAACAAGGCGTCTGTAGCTATTGCAACAACTGGGATATACGAAACAAACCGAAGCCCAAAAGCCAGCTATTCGATTTGGTCGCGCCCTACCGTCGGACGGGCGACGCCGCCGATTGTTTAGTCCCGTTTTCCGGCGGGCGTGACAGTTGCTACGGTCTTCACCTCATCGTGAGGGAGCTAGGTTTGAAGCCGATTACCTATACCTACGATTGGGGCATGCTGACTGACCTTGGGAGGCGAAATATAAGCCGCGTTTCTGCCAAGCTCGGGGTTGAGAACATTATAGTAGCTGCGGATATTCAAAAGAAGCGAGAAAATATTGCCAAGAACCTTCGCGCTTGGTTGAAGAATCCTGATCTTGGCATGGTGAATATCTTCACTGCCGGAGACAAGCACTTCTTCCAACACATTGAAACCGTGAAACGCCAGACCGGGATCAGTCTTAACCTATGGAGCTTCAATCCCCTCGAGGTCACGCATTTCAAGGCTGGATTCCTAGGGGAACCGCCCGACTTCCAAACGCGCCGCGTTTACTCACACAACGCGCTTAAACAACTTCACTATCAGTATCTCCGGTTTCGCGCCATGCTAAGGAACCCCGCATACTTTAATAGTTCTCTATGGGATACCCTGTCCGGAGAGTATTACAGAAGCTTCACGAAGAAGACAGATTACTATCATGTCTTCGATTACTGGAAATGGGACGAAGATCTCATCGAGAAAACCCTTATCGAGGAATATGACTGGGAGCTTGCTCCGGACACAAAGGCGACATGGCGGATTGGTGATGGTACGGCCGCCTTTTACAATTATATTTATTACACTGTCGCAGGCTTTAGTGAACATGACACCTTTCGAAGTAATCAGATTCGGGAAGGGGAAATTACCCGAGAAGTAGCGCTGTTACGGGTAAAGGAAGAAAATCAGCCGCGCTATCAGAATATTCGCTGGTATCTGGATATTCTCGGCTTTGATTACCGAGAAGTAATTAAAGCTATCAATTCGATACCGAAGCTATGGGCGCCAATACGCGCTCGGTAGATGTGCTATTTGGCATGCCCATCCCATTAGAAAATACAAATACTCTGGCCTTGATAAGAGGGGGGCGTTGATGGGAGGCCATGGTGCGTCGAGCATACTTCTAGATTCGTCCATTTTGGGGTGGGAAGTGCTTGAAGGTAGTCGATGGTGCGCTCATTATGTCGGTAGGCGCCAAGTCGTCGAGCAGGTATTGTCCTGGTTGGAAGATTCTGGTGAACACTTGAATGTAGTTGGTTTGGGTACTCTGCTGGCATCAATGCCAAATGAATGGGCGTTTGTTGCTGCGTCGAGCGAATACCATATTGCGGCAACTGACAAGATTCGATCCTATCCATTGTTTTATTCCAATCATGCCGATAACTGTCTGATATCAAATTCAGCCCGCCTGCTCAGTAGGGACACCAAATCAGAGTTGGCGGGCAAGGGAGTGCTTCTGGAATTCGCGATGGCCGGATATGTAACTGGCTGCGATACGATGTATGCAGAAGTGAAGCAGTTACAAGCCGGCGATCTAGTGGCAGTCCCATCAAATGGAAATGGCACACAGTTGCTTCGGTATTATCGTTATCTTCCTCAGCCGGAGGAGGGCAGTTCGACAAGGTGGGTTGATGAGCTGGCGGAGACGACCGAGAGCATCTTTAAACGGATGATAGACTCCGCTCGAGGCAGACCACTGCTTGTGCCGTTATCTGGTGGTCTTGATTCCAGGCTTATTGTCTGCATGCTGCGCCATTTCGGATATGACAATGTCCGTACATTTTCATACGGCTTACCCGGTAACCATGAAGCCAAGATTGCACGCAAGGTAGCCGCGGCCTTGGGATTCCCTTGGGAATTTGTTCCGACGACGCATTCGGGGTTCCGCGACTTCTTTTGGTCGCCTGAGCGCAAGGCATTTTGGGAGTATGCAGATGGGTTGTGTTCGACCCCGACTATGCAAGACATTCATCCGCTATGGGTACTGCGGAAGCGGGGGCTTCCTGATGACACCATCGTTATCAATGGTCAAAGCGGTGATTTCATTTCCGGTGGCCACATACCGGACAGGCTTCTGAAAGAGAACGGTAAAGACGGGTTGCTCGACGCAATTTATAGTAGACACTTTGCGTTACGCAAGAGTCTGTTATCGTCCGCGAATTTTGTGAAGATTGCTGAGCGTATCAGCCATGCGATTCGTCAGATGGAGATGGTAGCCAACCGGCCGCTCCATCCGGCGGCCCTATATGAGAGTTGGGAATGGCAGGAGCGCCAGTGCAAGTATGTGATCAGTTGGCAGCGTGGCTACGACTGGTTAGGCTTAGGTTGGCATCTGCCATTATGGGATGCTGACTATATGGAGTTCTGGAGCCGGGTCCCGTTTGAACTGAAGATTGGCCAGCGACTCTACAAGGAGTACCTGCGCACCCGAGATTATTTTGGGCTCTTCAAAAATTTCGATCCACCAGTCTGGCGCTGGCCTGGGGCCACTATCGGGATCGTACCCTTGGCCCGGATGGTTGGACTGATCAGCGGTACTCGTAACAAAGAGCGCGTCTATAGTTATGCGCGCTACTTTGGTCACTACGGCCCCTATTATGCACCTTGGGGCGCGAAAAGTTTTTTCCGACGTTCAAGTGACATTAGAAACCCTGTCAGTTTGCTTGTCGATCATTGGTTTCTGGAGAATGGTATCGATGCTGATTCTTCCTGAATACTTGCTGCTTTCGAGTTAAGTGTCTTCAAGCTCACCGGTTTTGATCGTACTGCCGGACTTCAGCGGCGGAGGCGCGGAGCGTGTGGCTCTAATAATTGCGAATGAACTGGCGCGATTTGGTCGAAATATCCAGCTTGCTGTTCTCGGTAGCGAAGGGCCTCTTTGTGATGTTGTTTCCAGATCTGTTCGGGTGCATGATCTACGCAAGGATCGATTGCTTACTGCCATTCCTTCGTTACTCAAGCTTGTTCACAACTTGAAGCCTGGTGTCGTATTTTCGACATTGGGTTATATGAATCTGGCATTACTGGCGATTAAACCCTTTATGCCTAAGGGCGTACAGATCTGGATTCGTGAAGCCAACCTTCCGTCTATCAGTTTGCAAAAAAACAAGCGCTACCGTTTGATGCGCTTTAGCTACGCATTGCTTTATCCCCGCGCTGAACTCATAGTGTGTTCGTCAGAGCGGATGCGCAGAGAGTTCATTAACGATTTTGGATTTAACGCTAGGCGAATTCGTCTCCTGCACAATCCGGTCGACGAAGTAAAAATCCGCTCATCTGTGGCGCATGTCGAGCTTGCCCCAAGCGATATGGTTCGGTTCGTCGCAGCAGGCAGATTGACAAGGCAGAAAGGATTTGATCGGCTACTCGACATGTTCTCCAGAATGGCCGACAAGAACGCAGTCTTGTATATCCTGGGAGATGGTCCGTTAAAGGACGCCTTAAGGCAGCAAGCTATGCAGCTGGGGATTGCTCCGAGAGTTGTGTTCGCAGGATTCCAGAATCCACCGTGGCCATTTTATCAAAACGGCGATGCGTTTCTATTGCCATCTCGGTGGGAGGGTATGCCAAATGTGGCACTGGAAGCGCTTGCTTGCGGCGTGCCTGTTATTGCGACACCAGAGTCGGGTGGCATTAGCGAGGTGGCGGCTGTGGCAAAGCCGGGTGCAATAAAAGTTGTTGAGGCAGGAGAGCCATTTATCGAGGCGATGCAAAGTGTGGTTAGGCGTTCCCAAGATATCAAGCACACTAGCCTGCTACCATCACAATATCGCCTAGAATCAGTGGTTGATACATTTCAGTCCTGGATTGCGGAAATTGGCTAGCTCTGGCCAACTCAGGGTTCTTCATGTAATTGCTGGCTTGGGCACCGGCGGGGCGGAGATGATGCTTGCAAAGTTAGTGGAGGAGACGTTATCTCCGGTTTGTTCAAAAGTATTAGTGTTGATGGACAGGAGTGCTTTATCTAGCAAAGTCGAATCTCTGGGGGCGGATATTGAGTACCTTGGTCTTAGCCAAGGGCGGTTACCGAATCTTCTTGTATTCCTACGATTGCTATCTGTTTCACGGCGATTTGGGCCGGATGTTATTCAGGGTTGGATGTATCACGGCAATCTGGCAGCTTGGGTAGTAAGCCGGTTTGCTTGTCCTCGAGCAAGGCTTTTCTGGAATATCCGACAGACGTTGTACGATTTGGCTTTGGAAAAGCAGCTGACGCGATGGTTGATCGCTGTCAGTCGGTGGGTATCTGCTGCCCCAGAAAGCATTATCTACAATTCTGTGTTGAGTTCTACTCAGCATGAGGCTGTTGGTTATCCGAATCAGTCGACGGTAGTTATACCGAATGGATTTGATTTGTGTCGATTTAGGCCTGATGAGTCCGCGCGTGAATCGGTTCGACAGGAATTTGGGTTAGCTTCCTTAGCGCCTTTGGTAATTCACATTGCCCGCTATCATCCTATGAAGGACCATTTCACCCTATTGCAAGCCATAAAGCGGCTATCGGGAGAAAATTTGGCGGCCAGGTTTCTGCTTGTAGGGCATGGGGTGACCGAATGTAATCAGGTCCTGTATGGTCAGCGCAATGAATTCGGTTTGCAGGATTCACTGATCCTAGCGGGTGAGCGTTTTGATGTGCCGCGACTGATGGCAGCAGCGGATTTGGCCGTGTTGTCATCTGCTTGGGGCGAGGGGTTTCCGAATGTGGTGGGAGAGGCGATGGCGTGCGGAACGCCCTGCGTCGTTACTGATATTGGTGATGCCGCCAAAGTTGTAGGTGATTGTGGCCTTGTGGTGCCGCCACGTGACCCAGACGCTCTAGCAATGGCGGTAGGGCAACTGCTGTCTGAACACGACTTGCGGAAGATTTTAGGTAATAAAGCACGGCAACGCATTCAAGAATTGTTTTCAATTGAGAAGGTCGCAAGAACATATCTTGATCTTTATGAAGGCAAGTTGATCTGATGTCCGACTTTGAATTATCACGTTTGTTACTCTCCCTGGTTTTGCTTCTATCCTGCGCCCTTGTAATGGGACAAATACTGGAAGCTCTCAAGCTGCCGAGGGTGATTGGGGAAATCTGCGCGGGCTTTGTGCTGGGCCCCTCACTGCTGGGGGCTCTGATGCCGGATGTGTACCAGTGGATTTTTCGAGCCTTCGAAGACCAGACCAAGCTACTCTACGTTTTCTATTGGCTGGGCCTGATTCTTCTGATGTTTTCTGCAGGATTTAAGGTGTCCACCACGTTTGCCAAAGGCGATCACGGTTTGGTGCTACGGTTGATAGTTGGCGGAATCGGACTTCCTTTCCTGTTCGGGTTTTCGGCCTCGTCCTGGATTCCCAATCAACTGACGCCCAACCCGCTGGCGTTTTCCCTTATCATTGCGATTGCGATGGCTGTGACATCGATCCCTGTCCTGACAAAGATATTCATGGATCTGGGAATTGGCTCCAGCCGCTTTGCCCGCCTTGCGCTGACCGCTTCCGCCCTCCAGGATTTGTTGCTCTGGACCATCCTGTCGGTGGCTCTGGCATTTCAGCAGGGACAGATTGTCGATGGGCGGGGCCTGCTTCCCGAGGTAGCCGGAACGTTCGCGTTCGCTGCTTTTGCGATTTTCGTGGCACCCCCCTTGGTGCGCCTAACGGGGAGAATGTTCATAGATCGCAGTCCTGAGGAGGCCCTAATTGGCTATACCCTGCTGGTTTGCATGGTGTTGGTGTCTGTGGCGAGCATCTTGCACGTCAACATCGTTTTCGGCGCTTTACTTGCTGGCTTGGTCGTCGGTCGCTTTAGATCCGTCCAGATGGATATGGTACGAAGTGCGATCACCAATGTAGCGGCATGGTTTTTTGTCCCAATCTACTTTGCCTTGGTCGGGTTACAGGTGAACCTCCAAGTGCACCTAAATGTTGGTTTGCTGCTCGCATTCCTTTTCGCGTCGTCGGGGGTCAAAGTGGCGAGCGTACTCGTCGCGACTCGCACTGTCGTCCCGACATGGAAGCACGCGTTGGATTATGGTGTGGTCATGAACGCGAGAGGGGGGCCTGGCATCGTTCTGGCTAGCTTGGCTTTCGCTGCCAGTATCATTGACGAAGATCTTTTTGTGGCGCTGGTATTGACATCGATATTGACATCTCTTATGGCCGGGATCTGGCTGCGACGGCGCCTCGATAGAGATGCTGTGAGCTTTCGGTGAGCCAAATCGATTCTCATTTCTTAGGGAGGGTATCGTGGCCGTAGAAGTACTTTGTACTCTTGGCCCCGCTTCGATGAATGAGCGGGTTATTAGACGACTGACCGACCTCGGGGTGGCCCTCTTCCGCATTAACCTTTCTCATACCGATCTCTCCGACTTGCAGGGAGCGATCGAGTTAATCAGGCGCTATACCGAAGTACCCATATGCCTTGACAGTGAAGGTGCTCAAGTTCGTAACGGCCCCTTAATAGGCGGCAAGGTGACGCTCGTCGAGCACGGGCAGACACAGGCGCGGCGTCTGAAGGGGCCTGGCGATGCCCAGATCTTTGGTTTCTATCCAGAGTTCGTGGTTGACCTTTTGGAGGTGGGTGACTTCATCAGTATCGATTTCAATGCGGTGTTGGTTCAGGTCGTGGGGAAAGAGGGTGGTGGCGTCACGATGCGCGTCCTCAATGGTGGCGTCATGGGGCAGAATAAGGCAGTCACGGTTGATCGAGCGCTGCCCCTGCCTGCCCTGACTGACAAGGACAGGGGGGCAATTAAGATCGGCCGACGGATGGGTATCCGCGACTATGCTCTGTCGTTCGCCAATAGCGGTGCCGACGTAGATCTCATACGGGAGTTGTGTGGCGATCCGGTTCGGATTATTTCGAAGATTGAATGTCGAAACGGATTGATCCATCTAGCGGAGATTGCCGAGCGATCTGATGCCATACTGATCGACCGTGGTGACCTGTCGCGGGAAGTGCCGATTGAGAGGATCCCGATAGTACAGAAGGAGATCATTCAGCATTGCAATCGGGCAGGACGGAAGGTTTATGTTGCCACCAACCTGCTGGAATCGATGATCCACCAACCCGGGCCGACCCGAGCGGAAGTCAACGACGTGATAACGACCTTGGCAACTGGTGCAGATGGACTGGTGCTGGCAGCAGAGACTGCAGTGGGCGTGAACCCTATCGCCAGCGCTAACATGATCGTTCGCTTGATCCGGAGTTTCGAGACCAGTCTGCGGCAAGAGGCCAATGGCTTCTATTACGAGGACGCGCGGTCACTTTTAGTTTCTCCTCATGGTGAGGTGTTGGTCGACCGGCATGCTGACGAGGCCACTAGAAGGTCGTTGCCCGGCCTGCGCCGCATGACAGCCGGATTTGAAACACTCATGGACTGCGAACAGATTGCAGTAGGTACCTATTCACCACTTGTCGGCTTCATGGATCGGGAAACCGTGACATCGGTGCTATCGCGCAGTCAACTCCCATCAGGTCTGATATGGACCATGCCCATATTACTGCCATTGGATGAAGAGGCCGGTTTTGTCCCTGACGTCGGCGAGAGGCTTCTACTAAGTGATCATGAGGGAGGCGAACGGGCGACGATCGACGTTCGCGAGCTGTTCGATCTGGACCTGGACTGGCTTGCACAGGGGTGGTACGGAACCACCGATCTGGCACACCCCGGGGTTGCACGGTTGCGGAAGCTTTCGGGTCGATTTGTCGCAGGAGATGTTCATCTCCTGGCGCGCGCCAAGTCTCCATATCGTCATTATGAACTGACGCCAGCACAGACCAGATCTGTCTTTGTGCACAAGGGTTGGACCCGGGTAGTCGGTTTTCACACACGAAATCCGGCGCATCGGGTCCATGAGTACCTCCAGCTCGCCGCATTGCGCGATACTCATGCTGATGGCCTGTATATCAGCCCAGTGATCGGACCCAAGAAGGATGGGGATTTCCTTCCTGGGCCGATCATGGAAAGCTATCAGACCCTCATGCGCCTTGGCGCCTATCCGGAGGGTCGTGTCGTACTTGGCAGTTTCTCCACGTATTCGCGCTTTGCCGGCCCGCGCGAAGCGGTTTTTACTGCGATCTGTCGGAAGAATATGGGGTGCAGCCACTTCATCATTGGACGTGATCATGCGGGCGTTGGTAACTTTTATGCGGCGGATGCTCTCGATCGGTATCTGGAAGAGATTGGTGATCTTGGCATAGAACTGGTTCGTTTCGGCCCCATCGCTTGGGATGGCCGCCGCATGGACTATGCTCCACTGGAAGAGGTGGCCGAGCCTGTGTCAATTAGTGGAACGCAGGTACGCGAAGCGCTACGGGGCGGGAAACGTCTGCCGGAGTGGTTCATGCGCCCCGAGATCCAAGATCTTATGCTGACAAAGATTGCAGGTCATCAGGAGGTCTTTTCTTGACATGTCAAGACGTGCAATCATATTTTGGTTTACTGGTCTATCCGGTGTAGGAAAGACAACACTCGCTATTGCCTTGCGCGATCGTTTGGAGGAGGAGGGACAGCGGGTTCTTGTCCTCGATGGCGACGATGTGCGAAGTCGCCTGCATCCGCATCTCGGCTTTACACCTGAGGACATTCGACTCAACAACGAATTGATCGCAAGCTTGTGCGAAGAGATACGGGCGGATACCGACCTAATTCTGGTACCGATCATCTCTCCCTATCGCGACAGTCGGATGGCTGCGCGGCGACGACTGGCACCGGATTTCCACGAGATTCATATCTCTGCGCCGCTAGATGTTCTGCATGAGCGGGATACAAAAGGGCTATATAGCGCGGCGCGGCGGGGAGAGGTCGGCAACCTGATCGGGGTGTCACCAGAAAGTCCGTATGAATACCCTCAGACCCCTGAAATGACGATCCTTACAGACAAAGAGTCACTAGAGACGTCTATTTCACGCCTGTTGGAATATGCCCGTAACCGCTTGGCAGAAAGAGATAAATATGGACCGACCTGATTACTACTTTACTGTGGTTGCCGGACGTAGCGGCCAGTCCACTCTCACCGAGATTTTGCGTCGTTACGTGCCAAGTTGCTATCCTGCCTTTGAAGAGCCCGCACCGAATTTGTTGCTGCCGGGAGGACTTGGTCGGTTGGAGTATCGCTTTCGTCGTCGCTTTGTTGAGACAAACGAATTACTGGGGCGGGGCAAAGTATTGTGGGCCTTTGAGGTTGGCGACGATGATTATCTGGAGCAGGTGGCAAAGAGACGTCTGAACATGATCCAGAGGGCTCTGCAGCGACATCGTACCAGCATCTATTTCGATGTCAGCAAATTCTTTGCGCGCGGTCTCCATAGAGGATTCCGCCGTCTGCTTCCAAAGATCGGCCTGTTGCGGTTGGTTCGCGACCCTGTGGCGAATATGCGTAGCTTTCTCAATCGGAGCAAACACTTCCGCCTTGACAACAGCTTGCCTGAAGCTGCATCTAACATTTTGAGACTAGACAGCCACGATATGTCGCTTGGTGAGCTTTATCTATGGGCTTGGTGCGAAATCTATCTCCGCTTTGATCATATGATCGAAGGCGGGGGGGTTTCTCGTTGGGCTGAGTTGAGGACTGAGCGTTTAGATGATTCAAGTCATGTGGAATCAGTCCTGCATGAGTTAGGCCTGGATTTCCTGCCAGTACAACCAGTTGGATACCTTAATACCAACATCGACCAGGGCTTTCGAGAAACGCGCGTTGATAATGATTCTATTATCATTTTCGAGCGCTTTATGAGCCGTCTGTCGTCTCGCTGGCTGGATCGAATCTCTTATTTCAATGGTTACGATCCGCGTGCTAGATGACCAGCCGAAGCGGACTGAGCGTATTCAGGATTTTTTTTCCATTGAGCACGTCATTAAAACCAACCTCGATCTGTATCAAGGCAAGCTGGTCTAATGTGCGGTTTTGCCGGATTCCTCTCGTCGCCGGTTTCTTCAGAGAAAGGTAAAACTATCCTTGCCCGTATGGCTGCCTCGCTGACATTGCGGGGGCCTGACGAGCAGGGGCTCTGGCTTTCCAATTCAGGCACTGTCGGACTGGCGCACCGTCGTCTCGCGGTATTGGAACTGGGGCGAGAAGGCCGCCAACCAATGATTTCTTCATCTGGTCGCTTCGTACTGGTTTTCAACGGCGAAATCTACAACTACCTTGAGTTGCAAGCTGCACTTGAGAAGGACGGGGCAAACTTTCGTGGGCACTCCGATACTGCGGTGCTGCTGGATGCGATTGAACGTTGGGGGATTGGAGAAGCGCTGAATCGGGTTGTCGGCATGTTCGCGTTCGTTTTATGGGACGAACATGAAAAGCGCCTGATCCTGGCAAGAGACCGGTTTGGCGAGAAGCCCCTGTACTACGGCTGGCAGGCGAATGTATTCCTGTTCGGTTCGACCTTGCAACCGTTGCGACAGCATCCGGCCTGGGTTGGCGGAGTGGATCGGCAGGCGCTTGCCGGATTGGTGCGATACGACTATATCCCTGCACCGTTGAGCATCCATCCGGGTATCAAGAGGCTGTTGCCCGGCACTTGGCTTGAAATGGCTTGGAAAAACGGGCGCTGGCAAGAGCGTCAAACAACCTATTGGTCGGCTTTAGCCGCTGCGCGGTCGGCCAAAGCTTCCCCATTTGCCGGAGACCTTTCTTCTGCGGCTGATGCCTTGGAAGCACATTTGGTCCGGACCCTCAAAGGCCAGACGTTGGCCAATGTCCCCTTGGGCGCGTTTTTGTCCGGGGGCATCGATTCCAGCGCGGTAGTGGCTCTCATGCAGGGCCTGTCTGGCCGCCCGGTCAAAACCTTCACGATCGGCTTTGACGACCCTGCCTATGATGAATCCGCTTCTGCCGAGGCCGTTGCTGCGTATCTGGGGACTTCGCATACAAGCTGTCGACTGACACAGGTCGAGGTTCTCGAGTTCATCCCACGGCTGGCATCGATTTACGACGAACCCTTTGCCGATGCTTCTCAGATTCCGACGGCACTAGTTTCTCAGGTGGCGCGCCGTGATGTCACGGTCGCATTGTCCGGCGATGGCGGCGATGAGATCTTTGGCGGCTACAACCGCTATCTTTTGGGGCCGCGTGTCCATGCGTATTGCAGTGCATTGCCTCGCTCATTACGGGGAGTGATCGGGCTGAGCTTACGATCGGTTGCGCCATCGACGTGGGATAGTCTGCTTGGCTTCATGGCAGATTCTTCAAGGCCGCTTCACCTGGGTGAAAAACTTCACAAACTTGCCAGCGCACTGCCCGCAGCAAATTCGCGCGAGCTTTATCAGCACTTGGCCACCTTTTGGCATGGTGATTTTCCTTTGGTGGGGGCTGGAGAGAGCTCAGCCGGCTCCGGACTGGATGATAGCGTATGGCAGTTAGACTGGCCGTTTGCGGAACAGATGATGTTGGCCGATACCCTCACTTATTTGCCAGACGATATTCTCGTTAAGATGGACCGGGCAGCTATGGGCGTGAGTCTGGAAACGCGGGCGCCGTTTCTTGACCATCGTTTGTTCGAGTTTGTCTGGTCTTTGCCGCTCGAATACCGCATTCGCGGCAGGGAAAGTAAGGCATTGCTGCGCCAGCTGCTATATCGCCATGTGCCGAAAGATCTGGTCGAGCGGCCAAAATCGGGCTTTGCCCTGCCGATCGGTCAGTATTTGCGCGGACCGCTGCGTGATTGGGCTGAAAGCCTGCTTGATCCTGCTCGTCTCAGGCAGGAGGGCTATTTTGATGTTGGCAGGGTGCGGACCGCATGGGATCAGCATTGCTCTGGACGTTTCAACCGCCAATATGAGCTGTGGAGCATTCTGATGTTTCAAGCCTGGCTAGACCATACTGATGAAGGTATCTTGTGTAACATCAACGAAGTAGGCGGGAGTAGTTTCAATAACACGGAGTTGCGTTATGGGCAGTAGAAAAATGGGTCATGCACGCGTTGCACATACCGAATCTCGGGGGAATCAAAACAGAGCATTTGGCATTGCCTTTGCCATTGTTTTTTTTGCTATAGGGCTCTGGCCACTGATTTCGGGTAATTCACCGCGGGTATGGGCGATTGGCACGAGTAGCCTGTTCGTGGTTCTGGCAATTGCAATACCTGGCTCGCTAGGACCGCTAACAAA
>JACCEB010030477.1_pt1 | contig 48356 bp, 41 predicted proteins | sample 7454761 | NCBI WGS metagenome assembly JACCEB01 (sample SAMN15323454, study PRJNA562643) | freshwater metagenome | isolation source: river surface water | place: USA:Blue River Watershed | collected 2017-08-18
ATTTGCTCGCAAGGAATCGGCGCCGGCGATTGCCGATCCTTGCAATGCTCAAGCTTAGACTCACTGGAAGTTATAACGTGCTGCAATTTGGAAAGTTCTTCCTCTTGGATCGGCAACGCGCGGGTCCCAGCCCGCACCAATCACGCCGTCAACGTTATGCCATGTAAACGGCGGTTGGCGGTCGAGAAGGTTGATGATTCCTGCGGTAATCGTCGCTGATTTTGATACGGTATAAGTGCTAAATAGGTTAAAGGTAGTGTAGGAAGACACTTTGCGACGCGGCAGTGGCGTGCTGTCGTAGCCCGACATATCCTCATCCATGTAACCGTCCTTGTAGTCCATAGAGAGGGTTGAATTCCAATTACCTTGCTTAAAGCCCACGCTGGCAAAGACCTTCCAGGGTAGGTAGAGCGTGGTCGATGTCCACTGGCCAACATACTCAATCAACGGCGCTGCGGCGGTGAGACGCTCTTTATGACTGATCATCCTTGTGGCGTTGACCAGCGTGCTGATGCGTCCACCTGCCATATTGACGTTATGACTCATGCTGAAATCGATACCACGGGTTTCGCTATCTGCCGCGTTAACCCAACCGGCCTGGATATAGTCGACAGCACCACTTGGGGTACGAATAAAGCTGTCCTTAAACAGTGCGTAGTTGGTAATCATGAAAGTTGGGGAAAGACTGCGAATCCGATCATCAAGCTTAACCTGCCAGTAATCGGCTGAAAACTGCAGATTTTTTGCAGGTGCAAACACAGCGCCAAGCCCGACTTGTTGGGAGGTTTCAGGCTTCAGGGTCGGATTTCCGCCAGCCCGGTAGGGCAGGCTTGAGCGATTACATTGATTGGGGTCTGCCGGGCATTTCTCCGGGTCATTAAAGGTGCCCGTTAACGCTAGGGTGGATTGACCCAGATAGAGCTGTTGTGGTGTTGGTGCTCTAAATCCTGTATTCGCTGAGCCTCGGATTAAGAAGTTTTGACTGGGTTGAAACTTGAAGGCTATCTTTGGATTCGTGGTCCCACCGAAGTCTGAATAATCATCATGTCTTACAGCGAGTTGGACTTGGAAGCTCTTATGGAAGGGTACGAGCAGTTCACCATAAAGCGCACGAATGTCGCGTGAGCGATCAGGCGATGATGGGTTGCCGGGACAGCCCATGACCGAGTTGCTTAAGGCTGCGTTGGCCGTTGTGAATGTTGATACGCAATTGAAGTTTTGCGATCCAGAAAATTCGTAGGATTCTTTGCGGATATCAAAGCCCAAAGCGAAGTCAATCATGCCCGCCGGTGCTTTGGCGAGCTCGCCACTAATCACCCCGTCGGCTTGTACCACGCTGGTCTTGCCACCAAACAAACGGCCACGAGCCTTGGTCGACTCGATCAAATCGATCGCCGCCTGGCTTTGCTTTTGCCCAGGCATTAAAAAGGGATTAATTTTGCCGCTCGCTAAAGCATCAATGAGCTTTTGCGTGTAGGCATAGCCATCGACCATATTGGATGAGCCTTCTGCCGTACCACGGGACAGGCCAAGCTTGTAGTTATACTTTCCAACCTCGCCTTCCATCCCTGTTGCAATACGAAGATTTTCAGAGCGGTTTTCCAGGGTCCGGTAGCCCCAATCCGACATCCTCAAGCGATAGGCAATCGGCTTGGTGGGATCAAAGTCATTGGCACCAAAGTTCTTCATATTGAGATAGTGCGGGCCATTGACTGGATAATGGGTGATTGCATTGGAGGTGGTGCTGAACTGGTAGGGCGTGAATTCAGCCAGCACATCCGTACGCGACCCGACTACTTCCGCAAAAGCTGTTGCGGTCGGACTGAGTTTGAAGTTGCTGCGCGCTACATAGTTCACACTGTCAACTGGTGGTGTGAGCATAAATTGCCGGCCGTAGTCAGTCGCACATCGGTATTTACTGTTGGCCGTTGTGTACCCAAACTTGTCCCAAAAGGCAACGTTATCAGCAAGGGGTACGCCAAAGGGCAATGCCTGGCATTGTCCCTGAATCGCCAGTAAATTGAGATTGGTGTACTTCAGGGGGTCACTTGGACCGATGGTAGATCCCGTGGTTCCCAGGGCAGTTCCGGCGGCGCCGATGATGTTTGCGTGTGGTGCACTGGTGGTGTCTGGGGTAAGTCCGCGTGCGGGCTGATAGCCTGTTGCCCAATCCCGGTCAATACCGCGCAAAATATCATTGCGGTCGATCGTGACGCTTGCAAGCATATTCACGCCGTCCTTTTCAAGCGAACCCCAACCACCGGTCAAGGATAGGCGTCGCGTCTCGCCACCGCCCTTAGCCTGCGGTGTAGAGCCTGTAAATTCGGCTGTTACACCGCGCATATCGTTTCGAAGAATAAAATTAATCACACCACCAATCGCGTCGGTGCCATAAATGGCCGAGGCCCCATCTTTGAGGACTTCAACGCGTTCGATGGCGGCAAGTGGAATAGCGTTTAAGTCGACTGCCCCACCACTCATGCCGTGGGTGGAAACACGTCGGCCGTTGAGCAAGACCAAGGTACCTGTTGGTCCAAGCCCGCGCAAATTGGCAAACGACGAACCTCCGGTCAGGCGATCTTGTTCGGCACCGAAGACATTGTTGCGCGATGTCGCATTATCAACGTTTGCTGCATTAGCGCCTAGTGTGCGCACGAGAGCCTCAGCACTCGTGAGGCCTAATTGACGGATATCGTCTGAGGTGATGATTTGCAGTGGAAGTGCCCCTTCGTCCGCAACCCGCTTAATGCTTGACCCTGTGATTTCAACACGTTGCTGCGCGATCGATGGCGTGCACAATAGTGGCGTGGCGAGGCCAACCGCGGCCAGGGCTCCAATCATTCTTTTTAGCTTCACAACAAGGCTCCTTTTGCCGATACGGACGAAATGGCACCGAAAACGATGACTGATAAAACCCGAATCATGTCACGGACTTGTCATTGATGCATCTTTTTCGGGACCGAAATCAAAGCGCCTGGCGGTGGGTGCCAAGTCTCTACTTCATGCAGGGTTTGCCCTATGCGGTGGTCATGTCGCTCTCGCTCGTCTTATTCAGGGATTTGGGCATCTCAAACGCAGACATCGCATGGATGACCGCGTGGCTTTATTTGCCCTGGGTGATTAAGCCGCTTTGGAGCCCTTTTCTTGCACCAATCGCTTCCGAACGACGCTGGGCCCTTTCGATGCAAGTCCTCATAGCCCTCGGCTTTGTTTGCCTGGCGGCAGTGCTTGCCATGCAGTGGCCTTATTGGCTCTGGGCGGTCTGGGGTTTTCTGTGGTTGATTGCTTTGGCTTCGGCGACCCACGACGTTGCAGCTGATGGTTTTTACCTTCGCAGCCTTGATCAACAATCACAGGCAAGCTTTGTCGGAGTCCGCAGTCTTGCTTTTCGACTGGCAATGCTGAGTGTATCGGGTGGCTTTGTTGGCTTGGTCGGCAAACTTCTTGAGCAATCAAACGATCCCTTTGATGTTTGGTCGCAAGCGTTTTTGATGCTGGCCTTGGGCGTGGCAACACTTTGCTTTTGGCATGGCCTTGCGCTCCCTGGCAAACAGCAAGGTCAAGCCACGGCAGCGAGCCAAACCGGGGCAGAAAACCAAGCTCATGCGGCGATTCCACCCGATGCCCCCAGTGCATTTGCCCAATACCGACTGGTATTTGTTGATTTTTTCAGGCGCGATGATCTATGGCCTTTGCTTTGTTTTCTGCTTTTTTATCGCTTTTCTGAGTCTCAGCTGTTGCGTTTGCTGGTTCCTTTTCTCATGGATGCCCCTCAGAAGGGTGGGCTTGGACTGAGCCACGGCGAACTCGGCATGAGCTACGGGGGGCTTGGGGTGCTCGCTTTGAGTCTGGGTGGTTTGGCAGGCGGTTATGGCATCGCACGCTGGGGATTGCGACGGCTTCTATGGCCAATGGCTTGCTGCCTAAATGTTCCAAATCTGGCCTATGCCTTGCTCTCCTGGTATCCCGAAGTTGACAAGTATTGGGCCTATTTGGCCATCACCGCCGAGCAATTTGGCTATGGTTTTGGCTTTGCAGCCTATCTGGTTTTCATGATGCGGGTGTCCGAAGGCATGCATGCGACTGCCCACTACGCCATTTGTACCGGCTTTATGGCGCTCGGCATGATGGTCCCTGGCATGCCCGCAGGGTGGATTCAGATGCAAATCGGCTACGCAGGTTTTTTTGTTTGGGTGCTTTTAAGTGTATTGCCTTCGTTTATGGTCGTTGCCTGGGTTAAGAAGCGAGGCCTGGGCTTAGAGCCTGCTTAGCCTAAACGTTCAGCAATCCAAGCGTCGATCTGGGCACCGAAACCCGCCATAAGCCAAGGCGTGACAGTCCTCTGCTGTGCTGCGTGGCGGATTCCAAGCGTCGACATGATCGCGATCAGGTAGCGCCGACCCCCAGGTTTGATCGAAGAAACCAGGCCGGCGTTGGCAGCATACGACCAGGTTGATCCAGTTTTGTGCGCAAAATTGACGCTTGCACGGTCTTGTTGGGAGAGGAAGTTTCCAGGCCAGCGTTCTGGTCCGATTTGCGCCTGTCCTTGAGCATTGATCCACAGCTTTGGTAGGCGTGCTGGGATACCTTGCACCCAATTTGGAAGTCCGCAAAGCAGGCTGCTTGATAAGACTTCGTGGAGAGCTTGACGCTCCATCCAATGCCAAAAGCGTTTGGCACTGCTCTCAGATATAAAATGTTGACCGATATTCGAAGCTGTCGTTGAATCCGATTTCCGGGAGGTGCTCAGCCAGGGTGGACTAACACCGGCCTCTCCGCTCGCATCGAGCATCAGCCACAGTAAACGTAAGCAGTCCCAGGAAGTCATCTGCAGTTTACCAACGCCCGCACCATCAGGGTTACGCCATCCGCCTTGTGGCGTGCTGTTGTCAAATCTTAGGCCATGAAGACCAAAAGTTTGAAAATGATTATTTATATCGTTACGGTTAGAAGATCGATCAATCAAGCCTCGTTCGTGAAGTAAGGCCACGAGCGCCTCGGTCGCTTCATTGCTGCTCACGCTGATCATCCGATCGCAACAATCGCTGATACTCAGCCGCTCTCGGCCAACGATCGCCATCTCCTCCCATCGAAGCGCCTTTTTGTCGATGAGCAGGCAAACACCCACGGCCACCATCAGCTTAATCACGGAAGCCGGATAAGGCGCAATAGCGCGATGGGGCCCTTCCCCGCTTAGATGCTCCAGATGTTTAAACTCGCGCCAGTTTGCGCCCGGTTGCCATGCAATCGAATCTTTGGCGTCATTAACTGGATCGGCAAAGTAGCTGATGTTATGCGGCCCTGTTGCGGTCCTCGGATCAAGGTCTCCCCTTAGGCCTTCGCTGTTGCCTGCCTGAATCAAGACATGTGCCCAAGATGCAGACCCTATCTTGCCTAGCGGTGGCAGCAATGCAATCGAACAATCAATCGTCGGGAACGGGTCGCGCATCGATGGGCTTGTTGCTTGGATGGCTTGCAAGAGCGCACGCCGCAATACCGCTGCCAATTCATCATGGGTTGGCATCATCCGATCATCGTTCTCGACCGCTGGATCTTGTTCGGCTCGTAGTCGGTGCGGGACGGCACAGAGTCCGACCACGTTGGCCATGCGAGTCGCAAAGATCCTGCGCCCTCGCATCGATCATCCTAGTCGATGAGAAAGTCGATCGCTCTAGGTAAAGCATCGCGACCAATGGCTATACCCATACTCAACATGGCTGCTTCAATGCCAGCTAATGCACCTAAAATGGTTGGCTCATTCATATCGCCAAGGTGTCCAATACGAAAAACCTTGCCCGCCATTGGACCCAGGCCGCCAGCCATCGCCACCTGAAACTTTTCACGCGCAATGGTTCGAATAGCCTCTGGATCAAAACCTTGAACAGTTACGGCCGTTACAGAAACCGATCGTGCTGAGGGCACTTGACAGAAGAAATCAATAGCGCCTGCGCTTGACCATGCCTCGATGGCTTTAAAAACAGCCCCGGCTAGTCGACGATGTCGTGCAAAAACTTGGTCGAGCCCCTCTTGTTGCAGCAGGTCAATAGCAGCTCTTAGACCCATCAACATTTGGAGCGGTGGCGTGCCGCAAAACTTTCGATACGCATGACTACCTGTACGCTTGGTCCAGTCCCAATAGAACTTTGGCGATGGATTATCAAGTGAAGCTTGGTGTGCGCGTTCGTCAACCACCACAAAGCCCATGCCCGGTGGCAACATCAGCCCTTTTTGTGAACCGCCAACGACGAGATTGACACCCATGGCATCCATGGCAAACGGGGCAGCGGCTAGCGATGACACCACATCAACCACATAAAGCGCAGGGTGTTTGGCTGCATCGATCGCCTGCCTTATGGCGGCGATATCGCTGGTTATGCCTGTTGATGTATCGGTTTGAACCGCGAAGACCGCCTTGATATCGCCCGTCTTGTCGGCACGCAGCACATCTTCGACTTCGTTAGGATCAATCGGAAAACCCGGTTTCCAGGGCGTGCGAACGACTCTGCGGTCAAGCGCCTCGGTTTGGATAGCCCAGCCTTCAGAAAAATGCCCAGTCGAAGGAATCAAGACCGCATCGCCTTCGGCCAATACATTGGCAATCGCAACCTCCCAGGCACCGTGGCCGTTGGCAGAATAAAGATAAACCTCGCCACGTTCGGTACCCACCACTGCTTGCATGCCTGCTTCACAGTCCTTGATCAAATCATCAAGTCGTGGATCGGCAAGATCGATCGATTGCCGATGCATGGCATCGAGTACTTCGTCGGGAATACGAGTGGGCCCGGGCGCGTGAAGAAAACGCGAACCGGGAATTCTCTTGGAATACTGTTGCATAGACAATATCGTTCTTAAAGTTACTTATAAATGACTTCGGGAAGCCAAAGGCCGATTTCGGGGAATATATAAAGCAATGCAAGCGCCACGACCTGTATCGCCATAAAGGGCATCATGCCTGCAAATATTTGATTTAAGGTGACTTGGGGCGGTGCTACGCCCTTGAGATAAAAGGCTGCCATAGCAACTGGGGGCGACAGAAAAGCGGTTTGTAAATTCAGAGCAACCAGCAGACCAAAAAACAAAGGGTCAACCCCAAATTTAGGTAAAAGCGGAATGAAAATTGGCATGAAAATCACAATGATTTCAGTCCATTCAAGCGGCCATCCGAGCAGGAAAATGATCACTTGCGACAAAAGCAAAAACTGAATTTTTGATAATCCAAGCGAAAGCACCCAACGCTCGATCAGCTCCTGGCCCCCCAAAAGCGCGAAGGCTGCGGAGAAGATAGACGATCCAACGAAAAGCCAACACACCATCGCGCTGGTCTTTGCAGTCAAAAATACCGACTCCTTGACCACTGTCATATTCAGTTGCTTGTAGGCGAAGGCCAGTAGAAAACCGCCAAGTGAACCAACGGCTGCAGCTTCGGTCGGCGTTGCCAGGCCAAAAACAATGGTTCCTAAGACCGAAAGGATCAAAAAGGCGAGCGGAAAGAAAGAAGCTAGCAACATCTTGAAAACTTCAAGGCGCACCATGGTCAAACGCCAATAAAGCAGCCCCACTAACGCCAGCATGATGCCAGCGGTGATCTTGTACCAAGTCGGCAAGACTACGTCAGCGGTCTTGTCGGCTTGATCTGAGATTTTGTCCGAACTCGCCTCGCTCAAGCCCGTACTGCTCGTACCACGCTCGGGTTCCTGGCTTGAAGCCGCAGAAGCATTGGAAGATGGAGGTTCTGACAGACCTGTTGAGCTGCTCGTCGGCGGCTCAGCAAGACCTGTTGAACTCGTCGTCGAAGGGGGTTCCGCCAACCCGGTTGATGTGCTTGACGGTGGTTCTGAAAGGCCAGTTGAGCTGCTTGTTGGAGGCTCGGCAAGACCCGTGGAACTCGTGCTCGCAGGGGGTTCGGCAAGTGTGCTGCCAGACTGCGCCGTCGAATCAGCTGATAGGGTTGTTGGAGCGCTGTCGTCCGCTTCGTATGAAGGCGATGCAGCAAGATAAAGCAATCCGAGAAAACCCAGGCAAAAAATGCCTGGGATCAAAAGTATCAGAAACTCCTTGAGCAGGGCTTGCATGGGCACATCGATATTGCTCGCCCCCTTGAGTCCCTTCAAAAATGATGTCAGGGCGTGGGTGCCAAACTTATCGCGCAGCAGCTGCAGGATCGGGGGTAGGTCGACCCGCCGCTCTTCTTCGCTTAAGGGTGGCATCAGCGAAGGCTTGATCTTGGCAAGAACAATCACATACACAATGTAAAGACCAGCCAACATCAGCCCAGGGAAAAAGGCACCTGCGTAGAGCTTGACCACCGAAACCCCAGCGGTTGCGCCGTAAACGATGAGCATGACCGAAGGGGGAATCAGAATGCCCAAGCAACCACCTGCAGTAATTGCCCCAGCGCTCACCCGAACATCATAGCCCGAGCGCATCATCGCCGGCAGCGCAAGTAATCCCATTAAAGTCACAACCGCGCCAACAATGCCTGTCGCCGTGGCAAACACGGCGCAAGTAAATAAGGTGGCGACTGCAAGCGATCCCGGCACCCGGACTAGTGCGAGTTGTAGCGATTTGAAGAGTTTTGCGATGAGGTTGGCGCGTTCAACCAGGTAGCCCATAAAAACGAAGAGTGGTATTGAAATGAGAACGTCGTTGCTCATCACCGCATAGGTTCGCTGCACCATCAGATCGAGTGTGAGTCCCACAGCTTTGGACGGATCTCGGGACCAATAAGCAAACAGCGCAAAAATCATGCCCATACCCATGAGGGTGAAGGCAGTCGGGAACCCCAACATGATTGCCACAACAACCAGGGCAAGCATGAGCAATCCCAAATGTCCTGTTGTCAAATTACCCCAAGGCATAAGGATAATCAACGCAAGTACGATGAGCCCCATCAGACTGAGGCCAAACCAAAGCTCTTTGCGCATCTCAGTCTGCCTTTACCATCGATTTAAGTTTTTCAACATCAACTTCTTCGACGTCTTCTTCGCGCGAGGGCCAGTCGCCGTCTCGGATACAAATAAGGCAACGCAGGATTTCAACAAAACCCTGGAGTAAGAGCACTGCTCCAGCCAGCGGAATCATGGCCTTAAAGGGGTATAGCGGCGGCCCATCGGCGGTGATTGAAGAATGTTCCCGGATGGCCCAGGATTCCCCGGCATAGGTATAGCCGGCCCAAACAATGGCCACCACACCTGGTATAAAAAATAAAAAGTAGAGCACTAGATCAAGGCTTGCCTGGGTTCTGGCTTGCAAAAACCCGTACAAGATGTCGCCTCGTACATGACCATTTTTTGACAGGGTATAGGCCCCAGCCATCATGAATAAAGTGCCGTACATCATGATTTGGACATCAAAGGCCCAGGGGTGAGGACTGTTGAGAATATATCGTGCGAAAACCTCATAACAAATCAGTGCGGTCAGCGCGATGATCAGCCAGGCAAAAAGTTGCCCGACCCAGGTCGACACTTTGTCAACAAGAAGGAAGAGTTTTTGCATTGTTTTTGTCCTTGGGATTCGGCCGTATCAAGCACCTCGAAGTGCTTGATTGAATCGTTGCGCCTGGCCTGCTTTGAGCTTGGGGCTTTACGGCGTTGGAGGGTTTTAGAAAGAAAGCAATGAAGCGCTACAGCTATTGGCTAAGAGCTTTCGCAAAACCCCCCGGGCTACTCACTACTAAGATTTAGCCCTTTTTAGCAGGCGCCGGTTGGGCAAAGTAATGGTCAAAGGCCATACGGCGGTTCACGTTGGTGTCAAGATCCCAACGAACAACCCTTGCGGCGAAGGCGCGTTGTGAGTCAACAATCTCCTTGAAGAGCGGGTTTTCCGCCGACTTCTTGGCTACCACCTGATCGTAGACGACCAATTGTTGCTTAAGAATCGGGTCGGGTGTCTTATAAAAGCGAACCGATTGCTTTTCGCGCATTTCGATGTAGTCCTTTGAGTAACGATCGCAAGCTTTCCAGGACATGTCTGCCGAAGATGCTTCCACTGCGTTGTCAATGACTGCCCGCAGCTTAGCTGGAAGCGCATTGTATTTATCACGATTGAAAAGAATTTCAAACTGTTCTGCATTTTGGTGGAAACTTTGCAGCATACAAACTTTAGAAACATCGGGAAAACCAAGTAGTCGATCCGAACTGGCGTTATTAAACTCAGCTGCATCAAGTAAGCCGCGGTCCATGGCAGGAATAATCTCGCCCCCAGGCAAGGCGTTAACGGCTGCACCCATTGCCGTGAAGACGTCGATCGAAATGCCTACAGTCCGGAACTTCAAACCCTTGAGGTCGTCAACCTTCGTGACTGGTTTTTTGAACCAACCAAGTGGCTGAGTCGCCATCGGGCCATAGACATAGGACTGCACGTTTGCACCGACCGTCTTGTAGAGCTTGTCAAGAAGTTCTTTACCACCGCCGTATTTGTGCCAGGACAAAAGCATGTTGGCGTCCATACCGAATGCGGGACCTGAGCCCCAGAGTGCCAGTGCTGCGTTCTTGCCGTAGTGATAAACCACCACGCCGTGGCCACCGTCAAGCGTTCCTTTCGAAACAGCGTCTAGCAGACCAAACGCTGGCACGACGGCGCCTGCGGGTAAGACTTCAATTTTGAGTTCACCGCCGGTCATGTCATTGACTTTTTTGGCAAAGTCATTGGCATATTCATGAAAGATGTCTTTAGCTGGCCAAGTGGATTGAAAACGGAAGGTCGTGGTGGCCTGTGACTTGGCGATCATCGGAAAGCCAAGTGAACCAATCGCAGCCGAACCTGCAGCGGCGCCGCCAAGAAACTTCCTACGCATCGCGGTACTTGTCATGGAATACTCCTCGTTGATAAAACATGAAAAAAGCCGGTCTCAAATCGACGCTTACCCTAATTTTGCTAGCCCATTCGAGCACCTGCCATGGCGCGACCACGAGTCGATGAGCAAAATAAGAGCAAAGCGAGCAAGATGATCGCTCAAAACAGTGCAGCATGTCACATTGGAGAGATTGTCGGTCATGAATGGCCCCAATCCAGGGAGTTTTGATGAATCAAGCATTTCCTAACAATTCTGCTTCGGGGGCGGACATGTCAAATCAATTAGGTGATGAACAAGCGACTGGGTTGGGCTTGTCATGGCCGATGGACGCGCGTATCGGCCGTCGATTCTTTGATCATCCCCGCGGACTTCGCATGCATTGGCTCGAGGCGGGCAATCCTAAGCATCCAGCTGTCCTCATGCTTCATGGATTTCCTGAGCTTGCTTTTAGCTGGCGAAAACTCTTGCCCTTGATCGCATCGCAGGGTTTTTACGCGATCGCTCCTGATCTGCGCGGCTATGGAGCCACCACAGGATGGGATAGCCGTTATGACGGTCCCTGGCAGAAGGCTTCGATGATGCAACTGGTTGCTGATGTGGTCGGCTTCTTGCAAGGGATTGGCGTGAGAGAGGTCCACAGTCTTATCGGACACGATTTTGGCTCCCCGCTCGCAGGATGGTGCAGCCTGATGCGGCCCGATCTTTTTCAGCGCCTCGTGCTGATGAGTGCACCCTTTTCATCCCCGGCCACGATGCAGCCGGTCGACCCCCACCGCGCTGACCATGTTGACGCTGCGTTTGCTCAGCTGAATCCTGCTCGCAAGCATTATCAAATCTATTACACAACCGAGCATGCCAATCGTGACATGTTGCAATGCCCTGAGGGCTTAAAGGCGTTTTTGCGTGCCTACTACCATGTTAAAAGTGCTGACTGGGCAGCCAATCAACCGCATCCTCTGGGCGATCGGTCGGCGAGCACCATGGCTGTCATGCCTACGTATTACATCATGCGTGCTGATGAGAACATGGCGCAAACCGTGTTGTCGCATCATCCGAGCCAAGATCAGGTGCTGGGCTGTAAGTGGCTGCCAGACGACGAACTAGCCGTCTACGTTGATGCCTACAAGCGCACGGGTTTTCAGGGCGGGCTTAACTGGTACCGATGCGCTTGGGATCCAAGCGTACAGTTTGCCCAGCAAGCCTATGCAGGGGCAAAGCTCCGATTGCCAACGCTTTTTCTAGCGGGCGAAGCCGATTGGGGTATGTATCAGTGGCCAGGCGATCTCGAGGCGATGCAAGCCGCTTGTTTGCATTTTGAGGGAGCCTATCGAATTCCTGCTGCTGGTCATTGGCTACAGCAAGAGCAACCGCTTGCAGTGATGGATTATTTAGAGCGGTTCTGGCAACGGAGCTAATGGGAACAGGAGTTAACGGAGCTAATGGGAACAGGACTTAGGATCAGTCGTTGAGGTGGCAGGCCGCCATGTGGCCATCGCCGATATCTTTGAGGACGGGCGCTTCGTTTCGACAGCGGTCCATGGCTTTAGGGCAGCGAGGATGGAAATGACAGCCCTTGGGCGGGTTGATCGGATTGGGTACATCGCCGGTCAAGACAATCCGTTTTCGTTTCACGCTAGGGTCTGGTATCGGAACCGCAGATAACAAGGCCTCGGTGTACGGATGCTTCGGGTCGGTGTAGAGCGCACGCGACGACGCAATCTCCACGATACGGCCGAGGTACATGACCGCGACCCGATTGCTGATGTGCTCAACAACCGATAAGTCGTGAGCAATAAATAAATAAGTGAGTCCAAACTTTTCCTGCAAATCTTCAAGCAGGTTAATCACCTGTGCTTGAATGGACACGTCGAGGGCTGAAACCGGTTCATCACAAACAATAAGCTTTGGCGAAACCGCAAGAGCCCGCGCAATACCAATGCGTTGTCGCTGACCGCCTGAAAACTCATGAGGGAATCGGCGCATATGGTCTGCATTAAGGCCAACCGTCTCCAAAAGAGAAACGATACGATCCTCATAATCTTGCTGTGTTTGGGCAAGCTTATGGATACTCAGCGCTTCACCGATGATGCTCGCCACCGTCATCCGTGGATTAAGCGATGCAAAGGGATCTTGGAAAATGATTTGCATGTCGCGGCAGGCGGCCCGCAACGCTGCCTTATCCATGGCTGTAACGTCTCGGTCCTCAAACCAGACCTGGCCGCTTGTCGGTTCGATTAAGCGAAGAATGCATCGACCGGTGGTCGATTTTCCACATCCCGATTCGCCCACCACCCCAAGTGTTTCGCCAGCTTGCAACTCAAAGCTCACCCCATCGACAGCATGTACCTTGTCGACGACCCGACTTAGCACGCCACCTCGAATTGGAAAGTGCTTCACCAATTGCTTCACGCGAAGCAAGGGCTTGGCTGTGCTTTGTGTAGTCATCATCCACCTAACGATACAAAAAACAAGCCACTTGGTGACCGTCTTTGACTGGCTTGAGCAGCGGGTCTGTGTCGATGCATGATGCCTGCGCTTTTGCGCAGCGTGCAGCAAAGCGACAACCCGCCCTGGGCTGAATCAACTTGGGTACGGTGCCCGGGATTGCTTCAAGGCGCTGCTTTTTGTCAGCGGCCAAATCGATCCGAGGAATAGAACGTATCAATCCTTGGGTGTAAGGGTGCATGGGCTCGCTAAAGAGCTGTTCGACCGAAGCTTCTTCCACCACCTTGCCTGCATACATCACAATCACGCGCTGTGTGGTCTCGGCGACAACACCCATGGCATGGGTGATCAACATAATCGCCATACCCATTTGTTCTTTGAGGCGATTCAGCAGATCGAGGATTTGCGCCTGAATCGTGACATCAAGTGCTGTGGTGGGCTCATCTGCAATCAATAACTTAGGGTTACAGGCAAGGGCCATCGCGATCATGACCCGCTGGCGCATGCCACCAGAGAATTGGTGAGGATAATCATGAACGCGTTTCTCAGGCTTTGGGATGTTGACCAAGGCAAGCATCTCGATGGTTTTCGCGATCGCCTGCTGCTGGCTCAGTCCTTCGTGGAGTCGCAAGGCCTCAGCAATTTGCTCGCCCACCGAAAAGACAGGATTCAGCGAGGTCATCGGCTCTTGGAAGATCATGGCGATTTCACGCGAGCGGACCGTTCGCATCTCAGCGTTTGTTGCTTTGACCAGGTCGCGACCTTCAAAAAGAATCTCACCGCCAGCAATAAAACCCGGCGGCATGGCAAGAAGCTTCATGATGGTCATGGCGGTTACCGATTTGCCACAACCCGACTCACCCACCACGCCCAGCGTTTCCCCGCGGTTGATATGGAGATCAACGCCGTCCACAGCATGCAAGATGCCGTCATCGGTGCGAAAGTGGACCTTTAGGTCGCGAACGCGTAACAGTGCTTGCTCAGACTGGTTGGATAGCACTGGGAGGCCTCACAAAACCCGGCGCGGATCAAATGCATCACGCAAGCCATCGCCGATATAGTTAATCGTCAAAACCGTGATAAAAATCATCAAGCCCGGGAACAAAGCCCAGTGGGGTGCAATATCAAGATGGTCTTTGGCATCAAAGAGGATTCGACCCCAAGTCGGAATATCAGGGGGAAAGCCAAGCCCCAAAAAGGATAGCGTCGACTCGGCGATGATGGCGGCCGCTACGTCGATCGTCGCGGCCACAATCACAGGACCCATAGCATTCGGGAGAATATGTTTAAGCACTTGGCGGGTAGGAGATGCACCGAGGGCGCGAGCAGCTTCGACAAACTCCTTTTCGCGAAGCGATAGGAACTGTGCGCGTACCAGTCGCGCTACCGGCATCCACCGAAGCCCCCCAATGACGGCCACCACAAGAATGAACACACCGGTTTCTGGACCAACCCACTTCTTTAAGGCGTCGTTAAACAAATAGAAAATCAATAACAACAAGGGCAGTTGAGGCAGGGATAAAAATAAGTCAGTGAGCCACATCAGAAAAGCATCAACCCAACCCCGGGACATGCCAGCGATGGCCCCCACCAATACACCGACCAAAATGGCTATCACCATCGCGGCAAGCCCGACTGCCAGCGAGATGCGCCCGCCGTAAAGCATTCTTGCCAACAAGTCCTGGCCAAGATCGTCCGTGCCCATCGGGTGTTTGATTGACGGGCCTGCAAGTCTTGCCGAAAAATCGATATCGTTAATAGGAATGGTCCAAATCAGCGGACCGAGCAACACCGACAGCGCGATCAACACGAGGATGACGGCGCTGACAAGTGCGAGCTTATGACGACGAAAACGGCGCCAGGCTTCGGAACCAGGACCTTGCTTTCGCCCGCTGCTGCTTGCTGGCTTATCGATAGGAGATGCGTGGGTCGAGCCAGCCATAAATCACATCCGCAAGCAAATTACAAAAAACAACCAAAATCGAAAAAACAAAAGTGACCGCCATAATCACCGGGGTGTCGTTAGCAAGCATGGCCGAAATCAATAACGATCCAATCCCGGGCACTCTAAAAATTTGCTCAGTCACAATCGCACCGCCGAAAATCGCAGGCATTTGTAATGCCACCAAGGTAACGACCGGGATAAGGGCATTGCGCACCACATGTTTACCGATGACCACCCTTTCAGCAAGCCCCTTCGATCTGGCTGTGGTGACATAGTCGAGTCGAATCACATCAAGCACGGCCGAGCGGACATACCGCGTCCAGGACCCAGCCTGAAAAAGACCAAGTACGGTCACCGGCATGATCATTTGTTTGAAATGTTCCCAATAAAATCGCCAGCCAGTTTCGGCGATATCTGCCCGATACACAAAGGGCAGCCAGTCGAGCGTTATTGAAAAAAGAAGAATGAGCAGGATGCCGGTAAAAAAGGTTGGAAGCGAAAATCCAATGAAGGCGAGCGTGTTGGCGATCTGATCGAAAATCGAATAAGGCTTGGTCGCCGCGTAAATGCCAACCGGCAGGGCAATTGCAAGCGCCAAAAGCTGCGACGAACCGATCACGACGAGGGTTGTAGGCAGGCGTTGCAAGATGAGTTGATCAACATCCATCCGGCTCACGAAGGAAAATCCCCACGAACCCTGCAGCATCGCAGTGAACCAGGACCAGTAGCGCACAAGCACCGGATCATCCATGCCAAATTTGCGGCGCAGTTCGGCGGCTACTTCGGGCGGGACATTGGGATTGGCGGCGAGTTCACCAAACGGGTCGCCGGGTGCGAGCGCAAGTACGGTGAATAGCGCCAGGCTGATACCGAGCAGACTAGGGATGGCGATTAATAATCGCCGAAGAATATATTGGCTCATCAATAAGGCGCAGGCGCCCTAGAGGCGCCCGCTCGCTTTGGTTTAACGCAGAATCAAGCTTCGCGATACCAGTCGCGCAACATCCACAAATCGTTATCCCATGCGCTCAACGGTGCGTTGAGTTTGCTCGACATACCCGCAACGCGAGGGCGTGCAACGACGGGAATCACGGTGTAATCGCCTACGGCCAGGTCATTCATCTTCACAAACATCGCAGCACGCTTGACGGGGTCCTGTTCCGATTCTGCAGCCTTATGGGTTGCATCGTATTCGGCATTGACCCAGCGTGTGATGTTTCGACCTTGCCACTTATTCGCCTTACTTGACGCATTCGTCGATACAAACTGATTCATAAAGAGCTCAGGATCGGGCTGCGTCATCGTCGTGGTGTACATCTGTACATCGCAGAAAAACTTGGTGTAGGTGTCGGGGTTGGCGACATCCGATGAGAAAAACACCGAGGCTGCGACTGATTTGAGTTCTAGATCGATACCGGCTTTCTGAGCTGCTTGTTTGATGATCTGCTGTGTTTTCTGACGAGGCGCATTGATCGATGTTTGGAAAACAAACTTTAAGCGCTTGCCATCTTTGATACGAACGCCGTCGCTGCCCTTTTTCCAGCCTGCCGCCTCAAGTGTTGCTGCGGCTTTGTCAGGGTTGAAATCGTACTTCATATTTTTTGAGACAAACCGACTTGGATTGTTCAGAAAATTAGCAGTGGCAAGACCCGTTCGGCCGTAGATGAAGTTTTGAATACTTTGCTTGTCAACAAGCATGCTCATCGCACTGCGAACGGCTGGGTCATTCAAAATTGGGTGCCTGCTTTTGGGGTGGGCACGCTCACCTTCAATTTCGGTCCATGGGTCGGCAGAATTCAATTGAATAAATTCAATGTTGCCGCCCACAGTAATCGTCGTTTTTCCTTTGCCACCTGTCTCGAGTCGCTTGAGCACTTCGTCTTCGACTTGCAGATTCCAGGCGTAATCGAACTCGCCTGTTTGCAGTACCGCACGTGCAGCCGACACCGCATCGCCACCGCCTTTCATCTCGATACTATCGAAGAAGGGTCGGTTGGGCTCATGGTAGTCGGTGTTGATCGCTCCACGAACCATATCGCCCGGTTTAAAGTCGATGAACTTATAGGGCCCTGTACCCACCGGTTTGAGATTGGTTGGGGCTTCGCGAGACTTCGCACCAATGTAAGCCTCAAACAAATGCTTGGGGATGATCATCCCAGCGGTGCCAACTAGCGGGTCGGCCCAGAAGGGACTTGCACGCGAGTTTTCTACCCTTACGGTGTAGGTGTCGATCTTGGTGACTTTCACGTCTTTATAGGTGGCAACGGTCACAGCAGCAGAAGCAGGGTCTGCTGCAAAGGCGGCAGTGAAAACGACATCGTCCGCCGTAAAGGGCTTGCCATCGTGCCATTTCACGCCTTGTTTTAACTTCCAGATCACCCATTTGCCATCGGGAGCGACCGTCTTATTAGCGACTGAGGGCACTTCGGCAGCAAGGATCGGTACCAAATTGCCGTCTGTATCCCAAGCAGCTAGCGGCTCATAAAAAATCCGCGAGCCTTCCTGATCTTTAGTTCCGGTTGCAAAGTGTGGATTGAGTAGCGTTGGTCCCTGCCACCATAAAACCCGCAGTGGGCCACCGCCGCCACGCTTGGTCGGCTTGTACGCCGATTTGTATTGTTGAGCATGGGCCACACCAGCGTGCATGAGCAACTGTGCAGCCATCGGGGCTGTGAGACCGGCAAGCACCATGTTGTGGATGAAGTCTCGCTTACTAAGCTTTCCGGATTTGACGGCTTCAATCTCTCGGCGTAGGCCGTTTTCGATCTCACGCAATTGCATCATGATCTCCCGATTTTTACCCCAAGGGTTTTAGTTTGATTTAAACAAGCCTTCCTTTTTGCGGCAGCGTAAACGGAAATTTAGCTTGCTGCAACTTAAGCCCACAAGAATTGGGTCTAGGGCCTTGCGTCATACTCATTATCCCGATAAAAGCCTGAAATCCTTGCCCGGGCTTCATGCATCTCTTTTGTGTTTGAGGAGTTTTAAATGAGCGTTCAACGATTTGCCATCTCGCTGCCAACCATGACCCCGGGTACGAGCCGTAGCATCCAATGCTTGCGATTCGGCCGCAAGGGCGCGCGGCCTAAGCTTTACATCCAGGCGGCAATTCACGCGAACGAAATGCCAGGCACCATGGCGTTGCACCATTTGATGCCTCAACTCATTGAGGCCGATGCAAAGGGATTGATCCAAGGTGAGATTATTGTCGTACCAACAGTGAATCCTATTGGTCAGGCCCAGCTTGTCGGCAATCAACACTTGGGTCGATATAATCTTTTAAGTTACGAAAATTATAATCGTAACTGGATCGATTTAGCGCCTGCAGTTGCTGAGCGGATTGCGAAAAAACTTGGTCAAGATGCCGAGGAAAATATCGCTCTTATACGTAAAACAGCGCTCGGGGTACTCAAAGAGCTCGAGCCAGTCAATGAGTTGAGAACCTTGCGGGTTGAAATTCAAAAACTATCGGTTGACGCTGATTTTGTACTTGATTTGCACTGTGATATCCACGCCGCGCTTCATTTATTCATGGCGGCTCGCGATTGGCCACAGGGTACAGCGACAAAGTCAGGGCCAGCTTATGAACTCGCGGCTGATCTCGGTTCAGAGGCCACGATGTATAACGAACCCTACCCATCGGCACTTACCTTTTCGGGTGTTAACGGCGCACTGTGGGCAAGGCTTGCCGAGCGTTTTCCCGAAGCATCCATCCCGCAAGCCTGCATGTCATGTACGGTGGAAATGCGAAGCCAATTCGATGTCAGCCACGCTCAGGGTGAACAAGATGCAGCACGTTTGCTGCGCTGGATCGTCCGTCAGGGCATCATCAAGGGCGAGCCCGGACGCCTGCCACGATTAAAGGTTCCGGCCACACCCATGCAAGGTATGGATGTGGGCTATTGCCCTAAGGACGGCTTTTTGGCCTATCACTTAGAGCCAGGGGCGAAGGTTAAAAAGGGTCAGGCAGTTTGTGACGTTATTGATCCAGCAAACCCTCACGGCCCAAAGGCCCGAACGACGATTTATGCTCAAACCGATGGCGTGCTTTTCGCCAAACGTCTCAACGGCTCACTGGCTTGGCCAGGGCTTGTGCTTTATCGGATTGCGGGTGAGCAAAGGCTGGCACACCGCGCGGGTATGTCGGGACTCGATGATTGATGGCCCAACGCGCCTGTATGTCGGGACGCCATGACTGATTCATCAAATTAGTCCTAATTACATGCCTAGTCGCCCGCCAGGACGCGCAAGATAAAACCATTCCTGGCCTGGTTGGGCTTTGCTATTAGGGAAGATTACATAGGCGTCTTCTGGGGCGTAAATCAAGGCGCCGCTTGCGCGCTTGCCAATTAATTCACCTTGTTTGATCGGGTCAAAACTCTTCCAGTCTTTGGCAAATGAGTCATGCGAATCGTAACGATCAAAAACATCAAATAAGCCCATGACCTCCGGTTTGGCGACTGCTTGCGGCTTCGGCCCGGCAAGCATGCCTAAACACTTCATGGTGTTGATGATCGCCTCATAGGCAATTTCACGACCACCCGGGTCGTCATGCTGGCCGCACTCAAGCGTGATCGCCCAACCACCGACCGAGCGCATGTATTCGGTTGTTCCAATCCCATAGGATGGATCAGTGTTCACTGACGCTTGCTCAATGAGGCCCTCTTGAAGCTCTCGAGCGCGTCGAGCCATACCTTTGGCATAAGTATCAAGCCAACCATAGACATAGCGCTTACAGCCTAGCCTTAACGCAATAGCTTCTTCCTGATCAGCAAGCGCAAAAGGTTCAAGATCGCTCTGATTATTACTAGGCCCAAAAAGTGCAAAGGCTTGATCACCGCTTTGAAACGAATGAAGATCAAGCAAGCCGTCGTGCTCTTTCAAAAGCGGACATAACCAATTCGCAACATGGTCTTCATAATCGAAGGGCTCGGCGCAAGGCATTAAGCGCCGGTTGAGATTGCGATCTCCTTGGCGACGTTGCAAGCGCCAGGCTTTGGGATTGGTCACGGGGACTAAGCTTAGGTGGCCGCATAGCAGCTGCAGTTCACTGCTTATCAATTGTTGAACAATGCGCTGAATTGCAAAACTCCCATGCGTTTCGTTACCATGCACGGCCGCAGTGACAATCAATCGCGGCCCTGGTCGTGGGCTTTGAAAGCGCAGCACGTGAAAGGCTAGCTCCGCTTCAATCGGTAATTGTTCTGTAAGTGCCCGCTGTGATGCATTCGGTAGCGTGGGCAGATAGTTGCCTTGTTGGTGTAAGTCTTTGCTCATAGAAATTGCGTGCTTGAATGGCTTAAATGGTTTGAATGAAACGAGGCGTTTCGAAGGCTCTCATCGGCGGGACTTCCTTGGTCCAAGCGCTTATCCAGACCAAGCAGCTTTGAGCGCTACAACCTTGCGACAGGCTTGATGCACCACGATCGGCTGTTAAGGCATTAGGATTGCCATGTAAACAAAGACCAGGATAGGCCTCGGCTGGATCCCACCAGGCGCCAGTCGATAGGCGAACAACACCCGGGCGAATGCCGTCGTCGATGACAAGGCTGGCAAGACATGCGCCCCGTCGGTTCATGATGCAAAGCAAATCGCCTTCTTTGAGCTGCCGACGCTCAGCATCTTCAGGATGCATCATGATAGGTTCTCGATCGTTACACTTTGCTGCTCGGCTTGGTCCAGCGTGGTCGAGTTGGCTGTGAAGCTTCGTGGCTGGCTGATCGGAGATGAGATGTAATGCACGATGTCGCATGGCTTCTTGCCACATCGATGATGATTCAAGCCAGGCTAAATCGACTTGGTCGGCTGCTGACTGAATAGCCTTGTTGGCATGCCTATGAAGATCTTGGGAAACGGCATGGTTCGTATCGATCGTTGGATGGGAAGACAAATACTCGAAGGGCTCGATCCAACGCGGGTAGGGCCCGCAATCTGGTAGTGAAAAACCCTCAATGGTTTTACTGCTGATCTCGATGCGACCACTGGGCGTTGGTAGCGGATTGTTAGCTGGGTCCTCTCGAAAATCGGCAAGAAGCACCTGAGCTTGCTCATCGAACTCGATGCGAAGACCGCCGCCGCTGCAAAATTGCTCAAAGCTTGGCAGGTTTAAGCCGCGTTGGGCGAGACTTTTCGCTTGGCGATCATAAAGGGCCTCGAGCCACTGCCTGCTGCTGCGACGTTCGGTGAAATCCTCATGAACGCCGAGCAATGCAGCAATATCGCTAAATATTTCATAGTCATCTCTTGCATCTCGGTAGGCTGCCTCAATGGCTCTCATCCAAATCAAATGCGGGTCGCGATGGGCGTAGCCGATATCGTCGCGCTCGAGCGTGCTGGTTGCAGGCATAACCAAATCGGCCATTTTGGCGTTGGCGTTCCAGAACTGTTCGTGGACAATAATGGTGTCTGGTCTTTGCCATGCTCTGGCTAATCGGTTTAGGTCCTGATGGTGGTGAAAAGGATTGCCGCCTGCCCAATAGAGTAGCTTCAAATCCGGATAGCGCCTTGCTTCGCCATTATAAAGATACGATTCTTTAGGCTGCATCAGTGCGTCGGCAATGCGTGCAACCGGTATAAAGTCCTTCACTTGGTTCATGCCTTGGGGCAGCGTTGGACCCCCAAGCATTGGGCCTGTTGATCCCATTACATTACTTGGGCCGTAAGCCAGCGCAACACCGCCGCCCGGTAGTCCGATCTGACCAATCACACTCGCAAGCCCGATCGCCGCCCAGAAACTTTGCTCACCGTGCGATGCGCGCTGCAATGACCAGGCCACATTGATGAGGCTGCGTTGGCTGGTCAGCGCTTTAGCAAGGCCGCGAATCTCAGTGCTCTGGATATCGCAGATAAGGCTCGCCCAGCTCGCATCTTTTCGCTGACCATCAACCTTGCCAAGCAAATAATCCTTCCACGCTGCAAAGCCAACGGTGTAGCGGTCTAAAAAATCTAAATCAGCGTCGCCTGCGAGGATGATCTCGGTACTCAGTGCGAGCATCATGGCGGTATCGGTATTGGGTCGAATCGATAGCCATTCGTGCTTGCTTTGAGTGCGCCCAGTCAGGCCGTCCCAAGCGTCAATCGCAATATCATCTCGAACCGGACTAATGTTGACAAAGCGACAACCCGCTTCTGCCATGCTTTGTAGCCCATCGGGCAGTTGATGAAGCGATGCACCGCCCTGACCAATTTGCGCATTCTTAGCAGCTGCGCCGCCAAATGACACAAAGAGCTTGGTGTGTCTTTGCAAGGTCTTCCAGTCGTGGTGCTCAACAATCAGTCGGTCGATCGGCAAAAAGACGTGGGGCAGGATGACTCGACCAGCACCAAGACTGTAGGTATCAACCGAGCGAACATAGCCGCCAAAGGCGTTTAGGAAGCGGTGGACCTGACTCTGAGCGTGGTGAAAGCGCCCAGCGCTAGACCAACCGTAAGAGCCTCCGAAAATAGCCTCATTACCGTCATGCTTTTTCGTGTATTGAAGCGCTGACGCAGCCAAGCCACAGGCCTCTGGCCAGTCGAGTTCCACAAAACGATCAGCGCCCCGAGCGGTCGTCCCAGAAGCCATAGGACTTTGAAAACGGCCTTCACGAGCGGCTATTAACCAGGCAAGACGCGCAGCTGGCCTGGCAATTCTGAGTGGATGTCGATAAGCCTCCTTCATATGTAGACCGATTGAGCAGGGCTTGGGGTCTCGCTCAAAGGCTTTGAGCGCACCCGAGTCATCGACGCGATATGTGCCCCAGTGGCTTGCAGTAAGTTGCCCTGGAATGAGCGAAACACCTGGCTTCAGTGCTTGGACTTTATGATTGAGTGGTTCGCCATGTTTATTCGACAAACGTTGTTCATGGCAAATGCTTTGCTCATTGGCAAGGCTTTGTTTCGCTTTCGGAGCATCAACATCTTCCGAAACAGTAGCGATTGGTTCTCGGGGGGCCTGGCCTGCGATTTCGGGGGGCTTATGGTCCATGACTAATCCTGGCATCATCCTGTGCACAAAAACTGCAGAGAAAGCTCATGGTGACACTTTACGCTGAAGGCGATCTTCTCATTTCACGCGATGAATCGATCGTGACCGCGACCTTTAATCGTCCACAAACTCGAAATGCGCTCACCTTTGATATGTACGAGCGGCTTTCGGTGCTTTGCAAGCAAGCCGCGCATGATCAAAGCCTTCGAGCGATTATCCTCACGGGTGCAGGCGAGAAGGCCTTCGCCGCAGGGACTGATATTTCGCAATTCAAAGCCTTTAAGTCGGGTCAAGACGGCATTGACTACGAAAAGCGCATGGAGGCTGTTCTTGATCCCGTCGAGAAATGTCCGGTACCGCTTATTGCTGCAATTGCAGGGGCATGCACCGGCGGCGGGGCAGCGATTGCTGCATGTTGCGATTTAAGGATTGCAACGGCCGATATGCGCTTTGGTTTTCCGATTGCGCGATCCCTTGGCAATACCCTCGCATTAAGTAACTTTCGCAGGCTTGTTGCCCTGATGGGACCAGCAAGGGTGAAACATCTGATCTTTACCGCGCGTTTGATGGAGGCTCAAGAGGCCTTGTCGATCGGCTTTTTAAGCGAGGTCGTCTCCAATGTGGCTGATTTGATGCCAAGCGCTCGAGCGCTGGCCGAACAGTTGGCAGGACATGCACCCCTCACGATGATGGCTTGTAAAGAGGCCTTGCGGCGCATCCACGCCGATGGTGATCACGCCGATGATCACGACCTGGTGATGCAAATCTACGGTAGCGAGGATTTTAAGGAAGGCATGGATGCTTTTCTAGAAAAAAGAACACCGCAGTGGAAAGGTCGATGAGTACTCCCTTTCAGTTTATCGATGTCAGGATCGATGGCGCACTTGCAGAAGTAACGCTTAAGCGCCCACAACGACGCAACGCCTTATCGCAGGCCCTCATGCGCGAAATGATTCGCTGTGCAAGGGAATTGAGCGATAGGCTTGATCTTCATGTGGTAATTCTTCGAGGCGAAGGTTCTTATTTCTCGGCGGGGGCTGACTTGCACGATGCGCAAGCCTGGGCTCAGACTGAAAAGCCATTGATTGAACGACGTGAAATTGCATCGCTCGGCTTTCGCATGTGCCAGGCCTGGGAGTCGATGCCGCAAATCGTGATTGCTGCCATCGAGGGCTATGCGGTCGGTGGCGGGCTCGCGCTTTCATTGGCTTGTGATTGGCGGGTTTTGGCGCGAAACGCCTTTGTGTCGCTGCCTGAAATCGCGCTTGGCATTCCGCTCACTTGGGGAACCATACCCCGGCTTAATGCATTATTGGGGCCAGCAAAGGCCAAACGATTAACGATTTTATGCGAACGCATCGGCGCCCAAGAGGCCTACGACATCGGCCTGGTTGATTGGCTTAGCGAGCAGGCTGAGGCCTTGAAGTTGGCTCGTGAGATCGCACAACAAGTGTTAACAAAGCCGGCAAGCGTTGTTCGAATGAGCAAGGAAAGCGTTCAAGCGGTTGCCAACATAACGCATCATGCAGCAGGCTATATGGCGCATGATCAGATCGCGCTCGCTGCAGCCAGTGAAGAGTCAGTACGGGCAAGGGCCGATGCACTCAGAACATAGCGCCGCAAGCCAACGAACAAACCAAATCCCACCGCGTGCACTTGTTTTGCTGTTGGTACTCACCTTGGTGTGGGGTACCAACTGGCCCTTGTTTTCGCTAGCGGTCAAAGAGGTTTCGGTTTGGACTTTCCGTAGCTTTTCCTGCCTGACCGCGGGGCTTTTGCTCCTGGCCTACGTCAGGCTTCGAGGTCAGTCAATCCAGATCGAAAGGCGACACTGGCCAGTTGTGGTGTTGTCATGTTTTTTATATATGGTCATATGGAATATCACGAGTACTTACTCGGCTGTCTTATTACCTTCAGGGCAGGCTTCGGTTCTTGGCTTTACCATGCCTTTGTGGGCAGCCTTGTTTGGCTGGCTTTTTTATCGCGAGCCTTTGCGCGGAAGAATGCTTATTGCATTAGCTTTTGGCGCAAGCGGCGTGGCCTTATTGATGGTGCCAAGCTTTCGAGACTATGCCGATGCACCTCTTGGTTTTGTTCTCGGTTTAACCGGGGGGGCTGGATGGGCACTTGGTACGATTGTACTTAAACGCGGATCGGTTGCCGTATCTGCCTCGGTACTTACGGGCTGGCAATTGCTCATCACGGCTCTGCCTTGTTCCATCGGGGCAGCCTGGTTTGGTGATTGGCAGTGGTTTGTACCAAGCACGCAGTCCTTGATCGTTATTGCCTATATCACAGTCGTGCCGATTCTGATCGGTAACGTATGCTGGATCGCCATTGTTGGCTTGCTGCCAACCCAGGTGGCAGGGCTTTCCGCGATCGCAGTACCGATGGTAGCCATGGTCTCAGGCGCGCTCATGCATGGCGAACCCTTAGGACTTACTCAGTGGCTTGCGATGGCTTGTACGGCGCTTGCTTTGGGCTTGCTGTTGGTGAAGCGAAGCGGCGCATCCCACTGAGCCATCGGTCATAGTCCGATGCTTTGCGCTGAAAATAGTCCAAAACCTTCGGGTGTGGCAGGATCAAGAATCGCTCGGCAGCCATGGCTTCAACCACGCAAGCAGCGACCTCGTCAGCCTCAAGCATGCCATCAACAGCAATGGCTGCGCTTTCGCGTCCTGCTGTCATGGCAGTTTTGACGCCCTGTGGGCAGAGTACCGATACCTTGATGCCCTGGTCGCCATACCGAATCGCTAACCATTCGGCAAAGGCGATTGCGGCATGTTTACTCACAGCGTAAGTTGCTGAATTCAGCGAGGTCAAAAGGCCTGCGGCCGATGCTGTTTGTACCAAGTAGCCTCCACCCTGTTTGAGCATGATTGGGACCACGGCACGTGCGGCGTAAATATGAGCCATGACATGAATTTGCATGTTCATATGCCAAAGCTCATCGCTGCTCTGTTCGTCGCCCTCGCGCACGATGCCTGCATTCGAGCAAAAAACGTCGATCGCTCCGAATCGAGCATGTGCTTGGGCGACGAGCGATTGGATATCCGACTCGTGAGCAACATCGCATGCAAGGGCTAAGCACTCAACGCCTATATGACTAATTGCCGCGGCAATCGGATCGAGCTTTTCCGCTTGCTGGTCAGCTAGCACAATCGCTCTGGCACCTTCTCTGGCAAATCGTAAAGCCATCGCTTTGCCAATGCCTGAGGCTGCCCCTGTCACTACCACCGATCGCTCATTGACTTGCATGGATGACCTCATTGTGATGGAAGCGGATTTAGATTCCATCATCGCAGCTCTCGGGCCAGTTGCATACCGCAGCAAGGGTAAAGTATGCAATACGTGGAACGATCCGATTGGACCTAAGCTCACTTTCTGAAGAAGATGTCACGATGCATTTACATACGTTATGGTTTGCCTTCATGGTTGTTTTTGTTGGTGTTTTCTCGGTGGAGGCAAAGGCTTGGGGCTTTGAGGCCCATGAATTGATTGCTCGACAGGCTCAAAGCTTGTTATCGGATCAAGCGCGAAAGATGCTCAGCAGCTTGCTTGCCCAAGAAGAGGCTGCAAGCTTAGAAAGCATTTCAACCTGGGCAGACAAGCATCGTGAGTTTCCAAGCTCAACATGGCATTACGTGAACTTTCCTAAAGGCGAGTGCAAGTATGTTCAAGCCCGAGATTGTCCCGACGGCAACTGTGTGATTGAGGCACTTCCTTTGCAGTTGAAGCTTTTCAAAACATCCAACGATCCTAAAGAGCAATTAAAAGCTTTTAAGTTCATCGTTCATTTGCTCTCCGACGTTCATCAACCTTTGCATGCTGCCTGGGGCGAGGACCGAGGCGGGAATCGTTTTCAGCTCCAGGCATTTGGCCGTGGTAGCAATTTGCACGCCTTTTGGGACAGCATCCTAATTAGGCAGGCCGCCGGCGGCATCCAAGCCGTTGAGCGCGACGTCCAGCAGCAACTAAACAAACATGCGGGAGAAAAGCCGGGCGAGGTTGAGCAATGGGCACTCGAATCATGCAGGATTGTCCTGCAAGAAGGCTTTTACCCTAGCGGTCGGGACGTCGACCAAGCCTATGTTCAACAACACCGCGCAACCGTCGTGAAGCGGCTTGCGCTCGCAAGTCGTCGTCTGGCTGACACCATCAATCAACTGGCGGCTTCGCGCTAGTTATGCAAGCCTATCGTCCATGGCTTGGCATTTTATTCATGTGCCTGGCCAGCAGTTTTTTTCCGGTCATGAATGGTTTAGCCAAGTTGATGAGCGCAAGTTATAGCTCAGAACAAGTGGTTTGGGCACGCACGCTCAGCCACTTGCTGCTTGTGCTGGCGGTCTTGCTTCCCCGTTATGGGCCGCAAGTCCTCGTAACCAAGCGACCCAAGATTCAGTTTTTGCGATCTTGCATGCTGCTTTCTTCAACCTTTATGTTTTTTTCTGCGCTCAAATTTATTTCGATTGCACAAGCCGCTTCGATATCGTTTATCGCCCCACTTATTGTTGTCGTGCTTGCCGGACCATTACTTGGTGAAAAAGTAACGCTCACGCGCGTCATCGCCGTGGTTGTCGGCTTTGTCGGCGTCCTGATAGTCATAAGACCTGGAACATCGGTGTTTCAATGGGCCTCACTACTAATTGTGGGGAGCGCGAGCTGTTATGCGATTTATCAGTTGCTTACTCGGAAAGTTGCAGGCATCGATCAACCTGAGACCTCGGTGGTTTACTCGGCCTTGGTCGGTTCGGTGATTCTCAGCTTGATCGTACCCTGGTTCTGGACCGATCCGGCAAGCTGGCTCGATGTGCTTTTACTTTGCAGTTTGGGCGCCTTGGGCGCCTTGGGCCACTATTGCGTTGCTCGTGCCATGACTTATGCGCCTGCAAACTTCGTATCACCTTTTCATTACTGGCAAATGGTCGGGTCGGTTGCAGTCGGCTATTGGATGTTTGGCGATTTACCCGATAGCTTTACCTGGCTTGGGGCTTCATTGATCATCGCTGCTGGGCTTTACGTGGGACTTAAAGCTGAGCGATCCTCGCCAGCGCCTGAGCATAAGCCTGATTGAGCATGTTGGAATCACTGGCCGAAACTTCCATATCTTGTAACAATCCATCGCCGATGCCATACACCCATCCGTGGAGGCTGAGCTGATGGCCTCTGGCCCAGGCATCAAGCACGACCGTGCTTTGACCCACGTGGCGAACCTGTTCAATCACATTTAACTCGACCAGCCGGTCGTGGCGCGATGACGCTTGCACGCGCTCCAACAAGTCTTGGTGGCGATCGCGAACATCCTGGATATGTCTTAGCCAATTATCAGCAAGCCCGATGCGTGCCGACTCGAGCGCGGCCAGTACGCCCGAGCAGCCATAATGGCCTACGACGATGACATGTTCAACACCGAGTCTTTCCACGGCAAATTGCACCGTTGATAAAGCATTTAAATCGGAGTGAACCACGATATTGGCAACGTTGCGGTGAACAAAAACTTCACCTGGCTCGAGCCCGGTAATCTGATTGGCAGGCACACGGCTGTCTGAGCAGCCAATCCACATATAGCGTGGATGTTGTTGCGATTGCAGCCGCTTGAAAAAGCCTGGGCGCTCAGATTCCATACGTTGCGCCCAGGCTTTGTTTGCTTCAAACAAAGCCTGCAGCGATTCCCCAGCTTGTGAAGCTGTCTTTGACATCAGCGAACAACTGCCAATTGGTCGCGCTTACCCGCTTTATAGGTATAAAGTGTGAGTGCTCCATTCTTGATATCGCCCTTCTGGTCGAATGCAATAGTGCCGGTCACACCCTTGTAGCCCTCAGTGGCTGCAAGCACTGGCAAAAATTTCGCAGGCTCGGTCGAGTTAGCCTTTTGCATGGCCGCAACCATGACATTGACCGCGTCGTATACGTAGGGGGCATAAAGCTGTACGTCAGCGTTGAATTTAGCCTTGAACTTCTTGCCGAAGTCTTCCATCGACTTTTTGGCTTCGCCCTCAACACCACCTGCTTCGGCGCAGACGACCTGACCATCGCCCATCGAACCAGCCGCAAGCTTGGGTAGTTCACCGGTACAAATGCCATCACCACCCATAAACTTGGCACTGATACCGAGTTGCTTCATCTGGCGAAGCATCGGTCCGGCAACTGCATCCATACCGCCGAAAAAGACCACGTCGGGCTTTTTCGCCTTTAAACTCGTGAGAATGGCTGTGAAGTCAGTCGCTTTGTCATTGGTGAATTCACGGCCGACCACTTTGCCACCGGCGGCTTTAACACCTTTTTCAAACTCATCGGCAACACCTTGACCGTAGGCAGTACGGTCATCGACGACTGCGATGCTTTTGCCCTTCAGTTGATTAACTGCATATTTGCCGAGCGTTCCGCCAAGGTGAACATCGTCGGCTACAACCCTGAAGGTCGTTTTGTAGCCCTGTCGGGTGTAGCGTGGGTTGGTTGCTGATGGGCTGATTTGGGGAATGCCTGCGTCGCTATAAATTTTCGATGCAGGAATCGATGTGCCAGAGTTTAGATGGCCAATCACACCAACGACTTTGCTGTCGACAAGTTTTTGCGCAGCGGCTGTGCCTTGCTTGGGGTCAGCTGCGTCATCTTCGGCGAGCAATTCAAACTTGATTTTTTTGCCGCCGATGGAAATCCCCTTGGCATTGAGTTCTTCAACGGCAAGCCTGGCACCGTTTTCATTATCTTTGCCCAGGTGTGCGATCGAACCGCTCGTTGGTCCGACGTGGCCAAGGCGAACCACTGCTTCTTGTGCGATGGCGTGTTGCGAAACGAACCCGAGCAAGACAGCGCCAGCAAGTGCATGAAATTTAAACATCATGATAAAGCTCCTTTAGGTTATTCAAACGGGTTTAATGACATCGAGGCAACAAATGAGCGTGGTACTAACAAGAGCCCTTGATCGTTTCGTAACAAGTGGCCTTGGAAAACAAGACTTATTCACCAAGAACTACTCGCCAAGATAGGCGGCACGAACTCGCGGGTCATTTAACATCATGCTTGCCGCTCCTTGCATGATGATTTCGCCCGATTCAATAACATAAGCACGATCTGCAACCTGTAGCGCTCGCGCTGCATTTTGTTCCACAAGTAAGATCGTCATACCTTCTTGATGAATATTGCGAATGACCTCGAAAATCGTATCGACCATCATCGGCGATAAACCCATCGAGGGTTCGTCAAGTAAAAGCAATTGGGGCTTGGCCATCAGGGCTCGCCCCATGGCAAGCATTTGTTGTTCGCCGCCACTCATTGTGCCTGCAAGCTGCTTGCGACGTTCTTTAAGCCTCGGAAACAGGGCGAAAACTTTTTCAATGTCGTTGTCGACATCCTTATCGTCGCGCAAGTAAGCGCCCATTTGAAGGTTTTCGAAAATGGTCATCCGCGTGAAGCTGCCTCGCCCCTCGGGCACCATCACCAGGCCGCGTTTGGCCAAATCCCAAGTGCCTAAGCCGTCGATCGGACTGTTCTGAAAGCTGATTCGACCCGAAAGCCTTGGATGCAAAGCGGTGAGTGCCTTTAGGGTTGTGGTTTTGCCCGCACCATTAGCTCCCAAAAGACTAACCAGTTCACCTCGCTTGACGCTGAAAGAAATGCCCTTGATCGCGCGAATCCCGCCGTAGGCTACATGGAGTGCCTCAACATTGAGCATATTCATGCGGAGGCACCAAGATAGGCTTCAATAACTTTGGGGTGGCGTTGCACCTCGTCGGGTGCGCCTTCTGCGATCACTCGGCCACTATCGAGAACCGTGATGATATTGCATAAGCCTGCGACCAGCTTGACATCGTGTTCGATGAGCAAAATTGTGCGGCCATCTGAGCGGATACGCTCGATTAAGTTGCGCAAGGTATTTTTCTCACTCGCATTCATACCGGCTGCTGGTTCGTCGAGCGCTAGTAAACGAGGCTCGGTAGCCAGTGCTCGAGCGATCTCAAGCCTTCGCTGGTCGCCGTAAGACAGGCTGTTTGCGCGATGCTCGGCATAGTGCGCAATGCCGACATAATCGAGAAGTGCCATGGCTTCCTCACGCAAACGAGCCTCTTCGCTATAAAAATGCCTGCTACGCCATATCGCATCCCAAAGGCCGGCGCTTGAACGGATGTGGCGTCCAACGCGAACATTATCGAGTGCACTCATGTCGCCAAACAAACGAATGTTTTGGAAGGTTCGGGCAATGCCTGCCATGGTAACGGCGTGAACCGACTGGGGTCTGTAGCTTGTCCCCTGCAGGACAAATCGTCCGCGATCTGCCGAGTAAAGCCCCGTAATTAGATTGAATAAGGTGGTTTTACCCGCACCATTAGGGCCGATTAAGCCGTGAATATGGCCTGCCTCGATACGCAAATTGACATCGGCGAGCGCTTGTAAACCGCCAAAGCGCTTGCAGACCTCGGTAATTTCGAGAAGGCTCACTGCGATTTACCCCCGGCCGATTGGCTGAGTGGGCGAGGCCATAGGCCTTTAGGGCGCAACAACATGATGCCTATCATCGCCATTGCAATGAGCAATTGCCTCAAGATTGCCGCATCAATCCGTCCGCCCGTGAGATTTTGGATGTCACCTGCGATGTAACGTAAGACTTCGGGAAGCGCAGCGAGCATCAAGGCTCCCAGTATCACGCCAGGCAAATGACCCATACCCCCAAGGACAACCATGGCTACGATCATGATCGATTCCATAAGGCTAAATGACTCAGGTGAGACAAAGCCTTGAAAAGCGGCAAACATAGCGCCTGAGACGCCGCCAAAGCTTGCGCCCATGGCGAAGGCAAGCAACTTCATGTTGCGGGTGTTGATGCCCATCGCTTTGGCCGCGAGCTCATCTTCACGGATCGCCATCCAGGCTCGACCGATTCGCGAATGTTCTAATCGATAGCACACAATCACACTGACAACTACGAGCCCTAGAAAGAGCCAGTAGTAAAGCGTCACCGATGCAATCTTGTAGTCGGCAATCACAAGGGGTTTGCTAAAGCTCAGCCCCCAAAGACTCATCGGATCGATGCGATCGAGTCCACGCGGACCGTTTGTGATGTTGATCGGATGCTCCAGGTTATTCATGAACACCCGGATGATTTCCCCAAAACCAAGCGTGACGATGGCAAGGTAGTCCCCCCTGAGCTTGAGCACAGGGAGTCCCAAGAGTGCGCCGGCAAGGGCCGCGAGCCCAGCGGCTAGGGGGATCACAAGCCAGATCGGTGTGTGTAAACCTTGGGGAAAGCTTTGGGCGAGGCTTTCGAAAGTTTCAATAAGATGCGGAGATGCCATGAGGGCATACATGTAGGCACCCACCGCGTAGAAGGCAACAAAGCCCAAATCCAGCAGTCCCGCGTAACCGACAACAATATTGAGTCCTAGCGCTAAGAGCACATAAAGCATTGCCAATGCAAGAATTCTTACCCAACCTGCACCAATGCTTTGAACGGCCAGAGGCAGTAGCAAAAGGCCAAGGGCGAGCACGAGAAAAATCGGCCAACGGTGCTTGAGTGCTTGCATGCTCTAAGCTCTGTCGGCTACACGTTCACCCAAAAGTCCCGAAGGCCTGAGTGTGAGCACAAGAATGAGCGCTACGAAGGCGAAAATATCAGCGTAGTGTGAGCCGAGTACACCGCCTGTGAGATCGCCAAGGTAACCCGCGCCAATCGCTTCAACCAGTCCGAGCAACAAAGCCCCAAGGACTGCCCCCGGTAAATTCCCGATGCCGCCTAGCACCGCAGCGGTGAAAGCCTTGAGACCCGGCAAAAACCCCATGGCATGTTGGACCGTGCCGTAATTGGCAGCCCACATGATGCCTGCTACCGCAGCGAGGGCTGCGCCGATGACAAAAGTTGCCGAAATGACGCGGTCGGGGTTAACGCCCATCAGTGCTGCGACCCTTGGGCTTTCCGCCGTTGCGCGCATGGCCCGGCCAAGGCGGGTCTTGTTCACCAGGATCATCAGGATGACTAAGACGATGGCTGTCACCAGTAGGATCAGCATTTGGGTGATGGTGATGACCGGACCTCCGAGATCGATCGGATCCACTGGCAAAAGCTGAGGAAAGGGTTTTGGATTGGGCTTCCAGATGACCATCGCGACGGTTTGCAGCAAAAGACTGACGCCCATAGCGGTAATCAAAGGTGCAAGCCTTGGTGCGGTTCTCAGCGGCCGGTAGGCAAGTTTTTCGATGGCAAAGTTAAGCGCAGCGCAAACGAGCATGGCCACTGGCATTGCGATGAGCAAAAGCACCCAACCTGGGAGTCCCGAGTCGCCAAGCAGGCTTACGACTGTAAAAGCGACCATGGCACCAACCATCAATACTTCACCGTGGGCGAAGTTGATCAGATTGACAATGCCATAAACCATCGTGTAGCCAAGGGCCACCAAGGCATACATGCTTCCCAGCACCAGACCGTTGATCACTTGTTGCAAGAATATGTCCACCCTTGAATGCTCGCATAAGACCCGAAAACGGTACAAGCTGATGGCATTTGCGGGGACTTTGCGGTTCGACCCTCTTGGAGCATGACAGGGGCCGTGCTAGCCTGCCTTGGGAGTTATCAATGCCTAATGATCTTGAGCACGTTCTGCAAGCACGCTTTGGACAGCGTTTCGAGTTACCTGCCGAGTTGACTGCCGCCCAAGTCGAAGCACTTGCGCGTATTGCCCGTCACACGACCCACCGCGCCTGGTCGGATCAAGCGATTTCAGAGCCCTTGCTGCAAGTGCTTACTGCCTGTGCCTTGAGTGCGCCTTCAAAGAGTTTTTTACAGCAAGCCGATTTGATTCGAGTCAGGCGGCCTGACTTACGAGAAAAATTCAATCGGCTCATTCCTTCGATGCCATGGATCGCTGATGCGCCTGAGTTTTGGGTGGTTTGCGCCAACGGCAGGCGCGTGCGGCATTTGTTTGCGCGACAGGGTCAGCCCTTTGTTAATGAGCATTTGGATGCCTTGTTTAACGCAAGCATTGACGCAGGGCTCGTATTAATGAACTTTATTCGCGCCGCAGAGGACGCCGGTCTTGTTTGTTGCCCAATCAGCGTCATTCGCGATCAGGCCGAGCTGGTGTCGGGCTGGCTCGAACTACCCCAGCATGTCTTGCCGGTCGCAGGTCTTTGCATGGGTTATCCGCAGGGTCCACGCAATCTAGTTCCTCGCCTGCCCCTTGATGCAAGCGTTCACCAAGATCGCTTTGATGATCAGCGCATCGATCAACAACTCGCTGAGTTCGATAACCGCTGGATCGAGGCGCAAAGCGCAAGTACTGGAAAGCCCGCCACACCCTGGACTGTGGACAAACAAATGCAGTACAGCAAGACCCAGCGTCCAGACTGGGGCGCCTTTGTGCGCAAGCAAGGATTCTCGACGGATTGATAGCAACATCGCTTGCTTGATTGAGAAGAGGCCACTCATCGGAAGGGGCAGGCCATGTGCGACATTGACTCGTCGAGAAGCGGCTACTGATTGAAGCTCTGATACTGAAAGGTACTTACGATGCACGACGCTTTACATGCCACACCCGGCGAATTGAGCAAACAAGCCATGTTGATCGACGGTCAATGGGTTTCAAGTCTCGAGGACGAATGGATCGCGGTAGAAAATCCCGCCACTCGGGAGGCTTTTGCCCTGGTGCCCAGAGCTCGTTCGGCCGATGTCGATCGGGCTGTCAAGGCTGCAGGCACCGCTTTTAGTCGATGGAAAAAGACATCGGCGGCTGAGCGGGGGCGCCTGCTTTATCGGATTGCAGATGCTATGGAGGCTGCTAAGGAAGACTTGGCGAAAATGATAAGCCGTGAAAACGGCAATGCCTTGCGCACCCAAAGCCGCGGCGAAGCAGCGCTCGCTGCCGAGGTCTTTCGTTATGTGGCTGGCTTGGCGCGCGAGCTCAAAGGCCACAGCATGTACTTGCAGCCAGAGACGCTTGATTACACAAGGCGAGAGCCCTACGGTGTGGTTGGCGCCATTATTCCCTGGAATGCGCCGCTGGTGCTTGCCGCTTTAAAGGTTGCGCCTGCGCTGATGACCGGCAATACCATGGTGCTCAAGGCCTCCGAGGAAGCGCCGCTTGCTGTGTTGGCGATGTCGAAAATCTGTGCCGATCATTTGCCTGCCGGGGTACTTAACACCATCACAGGCTACGGTGCTGAGTGTGGTGCGGCAATTGCCGAACACCCGATGATCCCGAAGATCTCGTTCACCGGTTCGACCGCTGTGGGGCGTTCAATTCTGGCAGCTGCAAGCCAGCGGGTCGCTGCGGTCACGCTCGAACTGGGAGGTAAGAGCGCACAAATTGTCTTCCCGGATGTCGACTGCGACTTTGTGACCGAAGGTGTGATTACGGCGATGCGTTTTTCGCGGCAGGGCCAGTCCTGTACCGCAGGGTCGAGGCTTTTCGTCCATGAATCAATCGCTGATCGCTTGATCGATCGTCTCAGTAGCCGGTTGAGGGCGATGCGGGTGGGCGACCCATTGGATGAGAGCAGCGACGCAGGATCACTGGTGAATGAAAAGCAGTTCCGTCGTGTCTGCGGTTTTGTTCAGGAGGCTATCGAGCGCAAGCCCGAGGCGCTCTTGCTCGGTGGCATGCCACCGGTGCAAGGCCCCTTGTCGAAAGGCTACTTTTTTGAACCAACGCTTTTCTTCGATCTTCCCGAGGATGTCCGCATGACGCGCGAGGAGGTCTTCGGACCGGTCTTATCGATCGCCACTTGGAAACACGAAGACGAAGTGATCGAACGGGCTAATGCCTCGCACTATGGCCTGGCAGCTTTTGTCTGGTCGCGTGCCGGTGCGCCAGCCCTTAGGGTTGCCCATGCACTCGATGTGGGTTGGGTGCTGATCAACCAAGGCGGTGGGCAGTCGATTGGCCACTCCTACGGCGGGATGAAGCAAAGTGGGGCAGGCCGCGAGTTTTCGCTGGAAGGTATGTTGGCAAGCTTCACTGATCTCAAGCAGGTCTCAGTGAGCCTGGGGGATCAGGGATTTGAGAAGCTATAACGATATGATTTGAATGCGTACGTTCTGGGGATGAACATGGACAAAGTTGTTGGCTTTATTGGACTCGGTGCGATGGGCAGCAAAATGGTTGCCCACCTGCCAGCGGACACACATCGTATCCTTTTCGATTTGGACACTGAACGGGCTCAAGCGATAGCCAAGGGCCTGTCGGGGGCAGTCTCTGTGGCGACCACGCTCGATGAATTTGCAAAAGCGCAGGTGGTGATATTGATGTTGCCTGATAGCGCCGTGGTCGACGCAGTTGCTCTTGGGCAGGCTGCATCACCTGGCCTCATTCATCGCCTTGCGCCAGGTTCTTTGTTAATCGACATGAGCTCAAGTGATCCAATGCGCAGCCAGGCTTTGGCTGCCAGGGCTGCCGAGTGCGGTATTGCCTTTCTCGATGCACCGGTCTCAGGCGGCACGGTTGGCGCCGAAAAGGCAACACTTGCGATCATGGTTGGAGGCGAGGCACCCGATGTCGAGCGGGCACGAGGATTACTCCGCTGCATGGGCTCACAAGTCACTCATGTGGGCGGCCATGGTGCCGGTCATGCGCTTAAGGGACTTAACAATTTGCTCGCAGCAACGATTTTCGCTGCAACGAGTGAAGTCTTTGCTGCGGGCGAGCGCTTTGGGCTTGACCCGGCAGTGATGCATCAGGTGATTAACGCCTCAAGCGGCGGCAGTTTTGTGACCAACACGATTTGGCCTCGCTCGGTCCTGCCAAAAACCTGGAATTTTGGTTTTGCCTTGGGGCTTATGCACAAAGACGTTGGCATCGGCATGTCGCTGGTGAGGGCGGCAGGCGCAGAGGCCCGTTTGCTCGAGGAAAGTGCGGCCTTATGGGATGAGGCAAAAAAACAGGCAGCTAGCAACGCCGATTTGTCTGACTATGCCCGCTTAATGATGAGCAAAATGCCTTGATCTTTCTCTAAAGTCTTTCATACTGTGATGTCCAAGAAGGCGGATAGCCTCGGGACTCGGGGTTTTTCACCAGCCTTGAAAACACAGAAGGGAGACCAGCATGTTCCAACGTATTTTGCTTGCCTACGATGGGAGTGCCGCTTCACAGCGGGCCTTAATCGATTCTGACGCAGTTGCAAAAATGACCGGTGCACGCGTTCACTTGGTCGCTGTCGTACCTGAACCAACAGCCCATTTGGCCTTCGAGGCCGGCATGCTTGATATGCCTGACCCTGCGGAGCAACGCGGGCATGCCAAGCGTAGGCTCGATAGTGGTATGACCTTGTTGCGCGACCATGGTTTTGAGGTAAGTGGTGAAGTCTTATTTGGTGACCCGGTCGAACAAATCGCCGATACGGCCGAGCGTATTGGCGCTCAGCTTATTGTGGTGGGACACCATCGCAACCGCGGCTGGCTCGAACGTTGGTGGAACAGTCCGATCTCTGCAGCCCTCATCGAACGAGCGCATTGCAGCGTGCTCGTATCGATTCACGATTGACAGCGCTCTACCGGCACTATCGGGGTTCTTTACCGGTATGACCGGGGTCCTATACCGGTGTTACCGGGGCCGCACGAAATAGCCGATACAGCGCCAGTTTTGGGCGTCTTCGCGGTACATCACCAACATTTCGGTAATCGGTTCGATAGCAATATCGGTTTCAAAATTGATGATGATGTACTCGCCAGCAGGACCTTTGGGAAGATCCTTGGTTGCACGACTTAAGCCGGCACGACGTTCCTTAATCTCGCCCAAAGGTTCGCGTGCTGCGCCTGCCATCCGAACCCAAACCTCTTTGCTCACCGACGCTTTAAAGTGCTTAGCCGATTGATCCCAGGCGCTTGCATAGTCGCGCTGATCCATCGCGCTTAAAAACTGCTCGGCCGATTTCAGTGCAAGCTTCAAGGCCTCGGGCTTGGGCTGTTGCGCAGCACTTTGCAACGATCCGTTCGCAACCTTTGGCGTTGCCTCCAACGATCCGTTGGCGGCCTTTGAGGTTGCCTCCGATGGCTGAGCCGCAAGCAGCCCATGAGCAGTGCTTAATCCGAGCGCAAGCGCAAGCCAAAGAACGTGCTTGGAGACAAACCAGAGCCTGCTCAACGCGCTGTCTCCGCTTCCATCTCTGCTTGTTCTAAGCGATCCTTTGCACGCTTTCGCGTGGCAAGCCAGCCCAAGCCGAGAACGCCTACGATGGCGCTGACGTAAATCGCCGCTCGAATGGCCTTGTGAACCATATCGTCACCGTCAAGATAAGCGTCGAGCAAGGCTTCATTGGTGACCATGTGTGCTGCTGTGTAAGCAAGCACAGCCGCTCCGAGTTGAATAATGATGGGGAAGCGCTCAACCAGCTTCAGCACAAGTGTGCTACCGAAAATAACGATCGGAATGCTGATGAGTAAGCCAAGAACCACCAGATCGAAAGCACCCTTCGAAGCACCCGCTACGCCTAATACGTTATCGATGCCCATCAAGGCGTCGGCAATGACGATGGTTTTCATCGCACCCCAAAAGGTGGTTGCGCCAGCCTCTTCGTGGCCACCGTCATCGGTGTCGGTGAGTAGTTTGTAGGCAATCCAAAGCAGCCCGAGTCCGCCGACAAGCATTAGTCCTGGGATTTTCAACAACCAGACAACGCCAAGTGTCATCACCGACCTCACGACAATGGCGCCTACGGTTCCCCAAAGAATCGCTTTGCGTTGTAAGTGCGAGGGCAAATTGCGCGCTGCCAGTGCGATGACGATCGCGTTATCGCCAGCAAGTACCAAGTCGATCAAGATGATCGCCGCTAGGGCCGACCACCAAGGCATTGTGAACATTTCCATGCTTGCTTTCCCTACGAGAGAGCGCGATTAGACATGAAAGCAAAAGCCCGGTCAAAGGCATGGGTGATGTTCCGCACTCCCGAAGTCGTCTTCACGCTCGACCAATACATAGGGGTATTCGGGACATTAACTAGGCAAATACACCGATCGCATCACACTGCGAGCTTGAAGCGGTTTTTAGTGTTTAGTGAGCGGCCTAGGCTGCGAAAGGAAGGCGATTCGTGGGACTTTTTGAAAGCTTGAAACAAGGCGATGCCTTGATGCAAATGTTTGCAGGTAACGATAACCCAGCCGCTGAGCAGTTCATCAGTGAGGCTGAGGTCCAAGCGATGCGGGGACGGCTTGCGATTCGTGAATCCTTAAAAGCCTTCGTGCGCGGACGTGTGGTCAGCAAGGGGGCAGGCTTTTGGGTTCTCACATCCGATGCAATATTGGTCTTCGGCGAAGCAGCTTATCCCTATCGGATGCCGTTTTCGCAGGTTGAATCGATCACTGGCGAAGAGGGGCAATACGGTCTCACGTTAAGGTTGCGGGTGAAGGGGGCGAGTTACGCGGTGTTTGGCGTGAGCACGCGCATGGGACTGGCCTTTGCGCGCATGCTTGCCCGAGCGAGCGGTATTCAGGCACAGGGACTGCAACAACGCTTAAGCGCTGAGGACATCGAGGTCGTTTTGCATCGGTTCAAAGACGCAGCTTTTCGCATCGATCCGGTGGGTGCTCTCATCGAGCAGCAACCCGAACTATGGAAGCAATGGTTGGGGCAAAGCGCAGAGCACGGCATGTTGTTAGTTGATGAATATGCGAGCGCACGCCAGCATTCTGAGGCCGTGCAGGTCAAGGCTGCCTAGGCCTTTTCCCGATCGTAGGGCTTAACGAGCTGCTCGCCCTGCGATCTCGCTAAAGGATTGACGCACATAGCGGTGCACGGCCTGGTGCTCGCTTCGGTGGTGCCACAGCATGTCAACGTGAGGGGAGGGTAGCTTCAGCGGCAGCGGCGTGCTGAACACCTTCTCGGCCATGCCACTTGAGGCAATAAAGTGCGTCGGCAGCACCGTAAGCAAGTCGGTTGTGAGGACAACCTGTCCCGCCGTAAAAAATTGATTCACCGTGAGCACCACCCGTCTTCTGCGACCGATGGCTTCGAGCGCTTCGTCAACAAAACCATGGGGGCGACCCGAAAAGCTGACCAGCAAGTGCTCCGCTGCGCAGTAGCGCTCAAGATCGAGGTTAACACCCGCCAAGGGATGATCTGGTCGCATGACGCAAACATATTCCCCTTCGTAGAGACGCCTGCTTCGAAAGGCATCGGCTGCGTGGCTCTGATCTGCCTGAGTGCTGATCGCTTCGGCCTCTACCGCTGGGAAGTAGCCCAGTGCAAGGTCAAGCTCGGCCGAGGCGAGCAATTCTCTTGGATCACGGGAGAAAAGCGTTCGAACACGCCAGGAAAGTCCGGGGGCCTCTTGTCGTGTTTTGCGCATCAGCGCTGGAATCAGTAGCGTTGCCGTTGAATCAGCCATCGCCAGGGTGATGGTTTCGTTGCACTGCCGAGGGTCAAAGCTTTGATCAGGTTCGAGTGTTTGGCGAAGCTGTGCAAGCGCAGCTTCAATACTTGGCCAAAGCTGTAAAGCCCGCAAACTTGGCTTAACCCCATAGCCTTCTCGAATGAATAAGGGGTCATTTAAGGCATCGCGCAGACGAGCTAAAGCATTGCTCACTGCGGGTTGACTCATGGCCAACACTTCGGCTGCTCTTGTCAACTTTCCTTCAAGCATGACGGCTTCAAAAACCCGCAGCAAATTCAGGTCGAAGGTTCTAAAGTTCATGATTAAACCCGCTTAAGTATCAGTTATGTCAATAGTTATCATTCTAACTTATCATTTGAAATAATTGCTGCGTTGCCGCAATATGCTGGCTATCAATCATGAGGCAAAGACCTCTCCTCCCTCCTCAACATTCCAAGGAACGATCATGGCAACGATTTCAATGCAAACAGGCAGTTCGGTTCTCAACGCTACAAGCCACCAGGGTCTTGAACGGGTGACTGAGGCATCGGGTCTTTTAAAGCGTGTGTTTGAACGTATGATCGCAGCGCAGGAAGCGGCCGCGATGCGCAGGCTGGCTCGTTATCACCATGCCCTATATGTCGATTTGGTGAAGCAGGATCATCGACTAGCGGAAGAGTTTTTCGCTGCCAAATCGCGTAGCGAAGCCTAAGCCGCAATGCTTTGACTTAGTATCAGCTCTTTTACACCGAGGCGAATTGCCGGTTAGGGGGAGCTGTGGCCACGCGGCAAGTGTCGATGGCCTATCGTGTTTTGGCGGTCTGCACCGGACTCAATGTTGTATCCCGGGGAGTTGCTGAGAGCTTTGCAGTCTTTCTGCTGCCTCTCAGCATCGCATTCAGCGCAAGCCGCGCTGAAACGACGCTCGCCTATTCGTCGTTCATGTTTGTTTTGGGGCTTTGCTCGCCGCTGACGGGTTGGGCGGTTGATCGGTTCGGTCCTCGGCGCGTTTACCAGCTTGGGATTGCGCTTTGCGCTTGCGCATGTTTCAGTGCCTCACTTGCACCCAGCCTAACCATGGTTTATGTCTCAATTGGGCTAATGCTGCCCTTTGGGGTATCGGGCATGGGCACCATCGCAGCCTCGAATTTGGTGAGCCGCTGGTTTAAATCGGGGCTCTCAACTGCAATGGGTTTGCTCGCTGCCGCGCTCGGCACCGGCATCCTGATTTTCGCCCCACTTTCGCAATCGCTTGTCGAGTGGCTAGGATGGCGTCATGCCTACCGAGCGCTTGCGCTAGCGCTTGCTGCAATATGGATACTGCAATTTTTTTTGCCCTGGCAGCGCATGCAGGCCGAAGCCAACATGGCAGAAAGCGCGCTAGCTGTGCCTGTGGCAACGCCGAGCCTTGGATTTGGCGCACTCTTGCACGAGGCAACAAGAACGCCTTTGTTTTGGGCGCTTTTTGGCATTATGTTTGTCACCTCGGTGAGTACTTATGCGGTAACTGTGCAACTGGTTGCCTACCTGGTCTCGACAGGCCTAACGCCGCTTCACGCTGCCTGGGTCTTCGGTGCGACAGGGCTTGCATCCATTCTTGGCATGCTCGCTGCTGGCCATTTGGCAAGACAGTGGGGTGAGGTACGTGTGGCGAGTATTTCCTATGCTGCTACTGTCCTCGGGCTTTTGTCACTCGGACTCTTCGAGCACTTGCCTCATGTCGGCTTTTTGGTTTTTTATGTTTTGCTCTTCGGGACGATGCAAGGTTCTCGAGGCCCGCTTGTGGCCGTCTTGGCGGCTCGAGGTTTTGCAGGTGCCCATCAAAGCACCATGTACGGATTTGTTTTAATCGGTATGGGTCTGGGCGGAGCGCTTGGATCATGGGCTTCGGCAGCACTCTTTGACTGGTTCCAAAGCTATAAAGCCATGATGATGCTTTCAGCCGCAGCGGCTGTCTCGGGATACGCAATTTTTTGGCGCATGAAAGCCTGGAACAAGGCATGATGGGGATTTAGCCCTAGCGCGCTCGAGTAACGAGCGAACGTTTCAGACTTCCCGGGGGAGGCCGAGTTTGAGTCATACCGTTAATCTCAATGGGCAGGCTGAAGCAGGCTTCGCCCGAACGATGTGCCCGATGAACTGTCACCCCACGCTTTGTGGCATGAAGCTGCGCATCGACAAGGACGATATCGTCGACGTGTCGGGTGATCCTCAACACCCCGACAGTCGAGGTTTTCTTTGTGTTCGAGGCCGCGCAAGTGTCGAGATAAGGCGCAATCCCAAGCGCTTGTTGGCACCTTTGTGGCGCGATAACCAGCACGATGAATTTCGCGCTTGCAGTTGGGACGAGGCCTTGAAGCGCATGAACGAGGCGATTGCTGCCAAGCCTGCAGCGAGCACCGCAATTTGGTCGGGGCATGGATCTGCATCATCAACCTATGGTACCCGCGTCATGGGGCAGTTGATGGCGCGCTTTGCTCGACTCCATGGGAGTCAGTTTTTCAGTCCCACCATGATTTGCTGGGGCCTTGGTGCTTTTGGCTTAGGCTTAACGGGGCTTCTTGAGCCGCACAGCAAAGAAGATCTTGGTGATCATGCCGATATGGTTTTAATGTGGGGCGCAAATTTCAGCAGTCAACCCAATACAGCGCCTCATGTCTTGCGTGCGAAAAAGCGCGGTGCTTATCTTGTTTGTATCGATGTCCGATACACCGAAGCAGCAGCCCAGGCCGATGAGGTACTGCTGATTCGTCCGGGTAGCGATACAGCGCTCGCACTTGCAATGCTTCATGTGATTTGTCATGAACATTTGACCGATCAAGCTTTTATCGACAAGCACACGATAGGATTTGATGCGCTTGCAAAGCATGTGCAGGCTTATCCACCGACCTGGGCAGCACAATACTGCGGCCTGCCCGCCGAACAAATCGTGGGGCTTGCAAGGCGCTACGCAAGTACTAAGCCTGCGATGATTGTCTTGGGCGGCAGCTCGATGCATAAGGGAGCCAACCAATGGCAGGCATCACGTGCGGTGTCATGTCTTGCAGCGATTACAGGGCAGATTGCGAAAGCTGGCTCAGGATTGGGGCCTCGTCACGGTAGCGGTTCGATCGGTCAGGGACTAGGTAGTCTTGTTCCGCCCGACTTACGTGATCCGGCCCAAGTCATACCGAATCAGATGTCGAGTATGTTGGATGCGATGGAAGATGGAAGGATCAAGAACTTAATGCTTTTTGGAACGAATATGCTTTCGTCGTTTCCGCAGCGTGCCCGATTGAGCCGAGCCCTGCAAGGGCTTGATCTGGTGGTAAGTCATGATCTCTTTATGAACGAAACAGCGGCAAGTCATGCGCAGCTTGTACTGCCATCGACCGCCTGGCTTGAGGAGCTCGGCTGCAAAATGACCCATACCCATCTTTATCTCAGCGATGCGCTGCTTGCGCCTGAAGGCGAATGTCGGTCCACCTATCAAGTGCTGAAGGATTTGGCAAGCTTGCTCAAGCTTGAGGGCTTCCATCCATGGAAAGATGTCGAAGCCATGTTTGATGCAGTGATTGATCAGCCCTTTACAGGGCATGCAAGCATTGCGTCATTGCGAGCGGGTCAAGGGCGTGCTGCACTGAAGGTCTCTCATATCGGGCATGCCGATCTGCATTTTGATACACCGAGCGGCAAACTTGAGTTGTACTCAGAGCAGGCAGAGCATCTCGGTCTTTCGCCATTGCCCGACATGCCGCTCGACGATGGTGAGATGGTTATGACCGAGCTTGATCTTAATGGGTATCAGTCGATTAGTTTTGGCCATGATTTAGTGCCTCTCTCAGGACGAGTGTTTCGTCTTGCTCAAGGCCGAACATTACACCATTTTCATGGTTTTTATAACAATGGTACGGCACTACCGAGTCTTGCAAAGAAAGATGCTGAGCCCTGGGTTCTGATGGCTTCGGCCGATGCGTGCGTGCTTGACTTAAAGCAAGATGACCAAATTGTTTTATATAACAAACTAGGTAGGATGGTCGTGCATGTGCGCTTGCATGAGCGTTTGCCGCAGGGAACGCTTTGGATTCGCGATGGTTGGCCGCAGTTAAACGCCTTGAGCGATGCTTCGCCGATCCTGCCTGATGCGGCAGTTGACTTGTTTCGGTTTTCAGCAGGTCAATCACGATTTGACCCAAGGGTGTATTTGGCTCGGGCGATCGACTAGCGCAGCCGGAGACAATGATGAAGCTCGCCGATACGCAACAAAGTTTAGATCAGATTTATGACCTCATCGTGGTCGGTTCGGGTGCTGGGGGCTTGTCGGCAGCGATTACGGCCAAGCTCCATGGCCTTGAGGTGCTGGTGATCGAAAAAGAAGCCCAATTTGGCGGGACTACAGCGCGTTCGGGCGGTTGGCTTTGGATTCCGATGAATCCCTTGGCCCGCAAGGCGGGTGTGAACGACTCGATTGAATCGGCAAAGACCTATATACGCCACGAGACTGGGCGGTTTTTTGACGAAAAGCGTACCGATGCATTTTTAAGAGCAGGTCCTGAAATGATCCAGTTTTTTCTGGAACATACCGCGGTTCGCTTTGACGCTGGCTATTTATTCCCTGACTACCATCCTGATGTTGAAGGCGGGATGCCTGGAGGACGTCCTATCGTTGCAGCAGCCTTTGATGCCCGCGAGCTCGGTGAACATTTGCCAAAGCTTGCCCGGCCCTTTCGAGCCCTTGGTTTCGCTGGCCTAGCGATCAGCTCAGGCAACGATCTACTTCATTTTTTTAACTTTAGCCGTTCGCTTCGTTCATTTATTTATGTTGTTAAGCGAATGGCGAGTCATGGGCTTGACTTATTACGCTATGGACGAAGCATGCGCTTAGTCAACGGCAATGCGCTTGCGGGCAGGCTTGGAAAAAGCTTGTTCGAGCTTGGTATTCCACTGTGGTTATCCTCGCCAGCAACAGGATTGATTCGCGATGGCAATCGCGTCGTCGGTGTCAAGCTCGTGCGAGAAGGCAAAGCGATCGAATTGCGATCGCGACGCGGTGTTGTGCTGGCAAGCGGAGGATTCCCGCACGATCAGCATAGGCGAAAGCGCCTATATCGGCATGATCCGAAAGGTCGATCACACTGGCCTTTGCCCCCCAAAGGGAATACGGGCGATGGGGCAAGCATGGCTGAATCGATAGGGGCGCGCTTTTTCGATGCTTTTCCACAGGCAGCAGCATGGGCGCCTGTATCCGAAGTGCGATGGCCGGACGGTGAAACCGGCTTGTATCCGCATTTTGTCGACCGAGGCAAGCCCGGCATTATTGCCGTGAATGAACGGGGCAAGCGATTCGTCAACGAATCAAGTTCTTATCACGATTTCGTCCAGGCCATGGTCGCTGACGCAAAAGACCCCAGCGATGTCAAAGCCTGGTTCATCGCTGATCGTCGTGCGATTCGTCGCTACGGCTTGGGGATGGTTCGACCCTGGCCGGTGCCGATGGGCTGGTGGATCAAGTCGGGCTATGTACAAACCGCTGAAAGCTTGACGGCGCTCGCAGCGAAAGTTGGTATTGAAGGGCAATCGCTTGTTGAGACGGTTCAATCGTTCAATCGGCATGCAGCCGATGGCCTTGACCCTGATTTTCACAGGGGTGCCAACGCTTATGGGCGGGCACAAGGTGATGCCAAGCATCCTGGGAAGAATCCTTCGCTAGCGCCGCTCGATGTAGGGCCTTATTTTGCTTTGAGAATCCGGCCTGGTGAACTTGGCAGCTTTGCGGGCTTGCAATCGGATGATCAAGCCCGGGTGCTTGACCGCGAGGGCAAAGTCATCGAAGGTTTGTATGCGGTCGGCAATGACGCAGCAAGCATCATGGGGGGTAATTACCCTGGTGGCGGCATTACCCTAGGGCCTGCGATGACTTTTGGCTATCTCTCTGCAAGACATGCAGCGGGTGCTCAGCTGTTGATCGAACAAAGCCTTCGATTAGAGGCTTTTGCCGAACATGAGCTTAAGGATCGGTTTTAGTACGAATTTGTAGATCAATAAAGGATATATCGATATGTCCATTGAAGCGGCTTCTCGCGACCACAAACGCTTAGCCTCAAGAGCATTTATGCCTTACCCGACGGTGGCGCTTGCTGCAGCACGTCAAGGGCCATTGGCAGGCTTGAGTTTTGCCGTCAAGGACTTGTTTGATGTTGCGGGCTATCCAACCAGCGGTGGTCAGCCCATGCTGCTTGCAATGTCTGGCATCAAGACCTGCTCCAGCCCGGTAGTGACCCAGTTACTCGATGCAGGTGCACAGTTTGTGGGTAAGACAATCACCGATGAGCTTGCTTTTTCGATCAACGGACAAAATGCACATTTTGGGGATCCAATCAATCCTCATGCGCCCGATCGCATCAGTGGCGGTTCGTCCTCGGGGTCGGCCTCGGCGGTCGCGCATGGCCTTTGCGATATCGGGATTGGCAGCGATACCGGTGGCTCGGTTCGAGCACCGGCAAATCATTGTGGATTAATTGGCATTCGAACAAGTCACGGACTGGTAAGCCTTGAGCATGCCGTGGCGTTTGCGCCAAGTCTTGATAGTTGTGGCTGGTTTGCAAGCGATATCGATGTGTTTATCAAGGCTAGTGAGGTTTTGTTGCAAGCACCCGTCTGCCAAACAGCCTTGCTAGGACCCATCAATAAGCCACGATGGATGCTTGGCAGTGATTGGTGGTCGGCGCTGGCTCCTGAGGTTGGTAAGGCACATCAAGCGGCGATGCAGGGCATCGGCAATGCGATTGAGCAAGCTGGGCAAGCCTTGTTGTCTTTTGACATCGATTTTCCTGCGTTTGGGGCGACGCGCCTTGATGATCTTGTGCTGGCATTCCGACAGATTCAAGGCTTTGAAGCCTGGCAGTGCGATGGCGCACTGATTCAAGACTATGCACTTTCGCTCGGGCCTGGTGTGGCCGAGCGATTCGCCTGGGCGAGTCAAGTAAGCGAGGCTGATTACATCAAAGCGTCGAAATTGCGTGAAGCCTTCGCGAATTGGATGCAAGGGCAACTGGCAGACGATGGGCTTCTCATCGTTCCGACCATGCCAGATGTCGCGCCGCTAAGGCAGGCAGACTCGGCATCGCTTGATCAGTACCGTGCCTCGGCGATGCGAATGCTTTGCGTTGCCGGTCTTTGTCGCCTGCCGCAAATCAACTTGCCCTTATCACAACGCCTTGGTGCGCCGCTTGGGCTTTCGCTGATTGGGCCTGCTGCAAGCGATTTAGCGCTCTTGCCTTGGGCTAAGTTTTTGATGCAAGCGGGTACCAGGCTGGATCACGCCGCTCCATAAACGACTTGCTACCCTCAATCGCTTCCAAGGTCGACCTGCGGGATGCATGTTCTTCAATGAGCGCATCCAACGCGCACTTATCTAAGATGGCATCGGCGACTGCAAGGCTGCGTGCTTTGCAAGTGGCAACAGCATCGGGCGCATTGCGAAGGATTTGGTCGATGAGGCTTTCAGCGCGCGTACTCAGTGCACTTTCGTCGCTGACAATTTCGTGAACAAGTCCGATGTTCAGAGCCTGCTTGGCATCAAAATGCTCGCAGGTCTGTAGGTACCTCCGCAATTGACGCAATCCGATCGCCTGGCAAAGTTGAGGTAGGATAATTGAAGGTACCAAGCCCCACCGCGCCTCGGTGATGCCAAACCGTGCCCGCTCGCTGGCAAGCACGACATCGCATGCGGCAATCAGTCCGGTACCGCCCCCAAAACAGCTGCCATGGACAAGTGCAATCGTTGTCGGACGCGCATGCTGAAGCCGATCGATGGCAGAAGCGGTGTTTCGAGAAGCTGCAAGATTTTCGGCTTCGCCTTTGCTGGCAAGTGCTGCGATCCAGGCAAGATCAGCGCCCGCTTGAAAGGACTGCCCCTTCGCCGATAAGACAAG
>JACCEB010030201.1_pt1 | contig 48066 bp, 36 predicted proteins | sample 7454761 | NCBI WGS metagenome assembly JACCEB01 (sample SAMN15323454, study PRJNA562643) | freshwater metagenome | isolation source: river surface water | place: USA:Blue River Watershed | collected 2017-08-18
GCGTCGGCCCAGGCGACCGGATCGTGCAGCGGAACCGCGACGCAGCCGCCGTCGGCCGAGTTCTCCCGCAGCACGGGGAGATCGCTGTGGATGCAGGGGATGCCGCGGGCGAGCGACTCGAGCAGCGGGAGACCGCAGCCCTCGGCGAGCGTGGGAAAGACGCCGGCCCGGGCCGAGGCGTAGAGTGCGGCGAGGGCGGTGTCGCTCGCGGCGGCGTGGTAATGCAGGTGGTCGCGGTGCCGGCGCTGCAGTGCCTTGAGCCGGGCGACGATCGGGGCGCCGAAGTGGGGGTTGACGCGGCCGACGACGTGCAGCTCGAAAGCGAGACCCTCGCGCCACAGCGCTTCGCAGACCGCGAGGAGAAAGAGCTGGTTTTTGCGCGGCTCGAGAATGCCCACGCAGAGCAGTGCGGGGAGCCCGGCGGCGGGCGCAGCGGGTGCCGGCGCGGCGGTGAAGTCGGCGCCGAGCGCGAGCGGCGCGACGGCCGGAAAGTGCTCGATGCCCTGCCAGCGCCAGAAGCCGAGCAACTCGTCGCCGCTGGTGCGGGACACGGCCCAGACGCGATCGAAGCGGCTGAGCGCCTTCATGTAGGCGGGATGGCGGGCGACGCTGCGTGGCCAGGTGATATGCGGAAGCCGGAGCGGAATCGCGTCGTGAAAAATCGCGGCGAGGCGGCACGGGCGCGCGGCGAGAAACGCCGTGAAGCCGGGGCGCTCCTCCTCGGAGAAAAGTTCGCTGGTGAGGAACCAGTCGGAGGCGGCGAGCGGGAGCGGGGCACCGTCGGGGGCGCAGAGGCGGCCGGCCCTGAACACGGCGGCGCGGGCGCGGGCGCCGAAAGCGTCGCGCAGGCGCGAGCTGACGCGCGTGAGGCCGGAGCGGTGGGCGGCCTGGCCGGTCTTGGTGACGTCGAAGTAGATCATCGGCGCGCGTCGGCGGGCGGCGCGTCGGGTGCGGGCGCCGCCGCCGATTCGACCGGGGCAGTGCCGAGCGTGCGGTGGAACTCGGCGAGCACGCGGCGGGCGTTCCGGTGGGCGTCGAAGTTTTCCTCGACCCAGCGGCGGGCGGCGGTGCGGAGTTTTTCGGCAAACGCATCGTCGCGCGCGAGCCGGCGCAGGGCGGAGACCCAATCGGCGGGTTGATCGACGGGCGCGACGAGGCCGGTGATGCCCTGGGTGATGGCCTCGGTGGTGGCGGCGGCGGGCGAGGTGACAACGAGCACGCCGGCGGACATGGCCTCGGGGATGACGTTGGGCAGGCCGTCGCGGTCGCCGCTGGCGGCGATCACGCCGGTGTGCAGGAGCACGTCGGCCCATGCGAGCTGGCTCCAGACCTCGTGCTGCGGGAGATGGCCGGTGAACGTGACCTCGCCGGCGACGCCGAGATGGCCGGCGAGTTTCTCGAGTTCGGGCCGGAGGGGGCCGTCGCCGACGATGCGGGCGGCAAAGGCGACGCCGGCGGTGCGGAGCGCGGCGTAGATGCGGAGCTGGTGGTCGAGGCCCTTTTTCTCGACGAGGCGTGCGACGCAGACGAGCTGGAGGACCGAGCGGTCGCGGCGCAGGGGCTTCAGCGTGGGCAGGCGATCGAGGCCGCGGCGGATGCAGACCACGCGGTCGGGCGCGAGGCCGAGCGTAAGCAGGGCGCGCCGGCCCATCTCGGTGGACGTGTGCACGAACGCGGCGTGCTCGAGCTTGTCGCGCAGCCACCAGTCGCCGCCATGTTCGAAAATATCATACGCGTGCGCGGCGGCGCTGAAGCGATGGCCGTCGAGGCGCCAGAGGAGCCACGCGGCGGTGGCGGGGGCGCCGCCCCACGCGGCGTGGATGAGCGCGGGCGGCCGGCGGCGGAACTCGCGCGCGAATATGCACGCGAAGCCGGCGCCGAGCATGTTTTCCCAGAAGTTGAGCCATGACGGGGCGCGGCGGGTGAAGAGGCCGCGGAGCAGCTGGCGGAGCACGGCGGGGCGCCGGGCCGCCTCGTAGGGAATCATCCAAACCAACGTGAGCAGGCGCCACTTGTTGAACGCCGCGACGGGCACGCCGCGGAAACTGCCGCCGCCGCCCCAGAGCGAGTAGAGGCGGAGGTTCACGCCTTGGGCGCGCATCGCCACGATCTCGCGCTGCAGAAACGTCTCCGTGTTCTTCGGGAACGTGGTGAAGAGGTAGGCGATGACGGGCGATGCGACGGGAGCGGACAAGGTGGCGCGAACGTAGGCGGGCGCGGCGGCGCCGGGCGAGAAAGGAAACGCGCGGACCGGGCCGCGGGCGCGGCGGCGCGCGGGTCAGCGCCGGTCGGGCGGAAACGGCCGGCGGCGGAGCTTGGCCTGCGAGACTTCGGCGGCGAGGCCGACGAGTTCGTCGATGATCACGGTGGGGTCCTCCTCGTAGCGGAGCTGGAGGAATTTCTCGCGCGCCTGGGTGTAGGTGGCGGGGTTGTGCATCCAGCGTTCGACGATCCGCGCGAAGTCGGGCACGGACTCGATCTTCTCGGAGCCTCCGCCGTTGCGGAAAAATTTCCAGGTGAGCTCCTCCTGCGGCATGATGCCGCCAAAGGCATTGAAGATGATCGGGCAGCGGAAGTGGAGGGCCTTGGCGCAGGTCGTGGTGCCGCCGCGGGTGACGATGACATCGCTGGCCTGCATGAGGAGATGGACGGCGTCGGAGTAGCCCTCGATGTAGCAGGCGAATTCGGGGTGCAGCGTGCGCCAGTGGATGAGTTCGTTGTAGGTCTCCTTGTTGCGGCCGCAGATGATGATGGCCTGCACGCGATCGGGAAAGGCGAGGAGCACCGGGAGGAGGGCGAGGTGGTTGTTGGCGCCGTTGCCGCCGGTGGCGAGGAACACGGTGAACCGCTCGGGATCGAGGCCGGCCTTGGCGCGGAACTCGCCCCGCTCGGCGGGACCGAGCACCTCGAGATGGGCGCGCGGGCGCATGAGGTAGCCGCGGACGCGGGCGCGTGCGGGCGGGATGCCGCACTTCACGGCGTAGTCGTGCGCGGTGGGGGTGCGGGAGAGGTAGAGGTCGACGGTGGGCTCGATCCAGTTGCGCGAGTAGCCCCAGCCGCCGGAGAACTCGCCGCAGTAGGTCGCGCAGCGCACGCGGTCGGCGCCGAGGGTCCGACGCGCGAGCTGAAAGTAGCCGCGGTTGAGACAGTCATGGACGCTGAAGACGAGGTGGGGTTTGTAGTCGCGCAGGACCTCGAGGTAGTAGTGGCGGCCGAAGCGCACCGAGCTGCGGTTGATGTAACTCAGCACCTCCACGAACGCGTAGAAGACCTTGTGGAGCCACGGGGCCGCGCGCTGGATGCGGTTGTAGAGATTCACGCCGGTGCGATTCACGACCGAGGATTTCTCGAGCATCTGTTCGATGCGCACATCGACGTCGTGCCGGTAGAGTTGGAAGCACCATTCCGCAAACGCCTCGGCCCGGGCGTCGTGGCCGCCGCCGGTGCTGGAGGTGAGAACGAGGATGCGGGTCTTGGGCATCGTGGATTGGTGGGGGGGCGGGCGTGGAGCGGAAGGTGCGCGGGAGGAGGACGCGGTCTACAGGCCGAAATAGCGGGCCTGGATGCGGCGGCGCAGCGGCAGGGAGCCGAAGCGCGAGATGAACGGCGCGATCACTGCCTGGAAGAAACGGCCGGTGCGCACGGTGCCGGAACGGCGGCGGAGGAGCGCGCGGCGGAGGGCGGCGGCGGCGTGGGCGGGCGGCGGTCCGGACTGCATCATGGCATCGAAGGCGGCCCACGCGCGGTGGAGCGGCGGAGGCATGTTCTTCTGTGGGCGGCGGACGGAGCCCTCGAAGTCGGTGCGGTAGTCGCCGGGCCGGACATCGAGAATGATCACCGCCGAGCCGGCGGTTTCCACCATCAGGCTTTCGCTGAGCGCGGTGAGGCCGGACTTGGCGATGTTGTAGGCCGTCTGGAAGGGCAGGGGGAACTCGGCGGCGAGCGAAGAGATGTTTACGAGCGCGCCGTGGTTGCGTGCCTGCATGCCGCGGAGCGCGTGGTGGGCGAGGCGGGCGGTGTTGAGGAGCATCACGCGCAGCTGCTCTTCCCAGGTGGAAAACTCGGTCGCGGTGAACTCGGCGAAGACGCCGTAGCCGGCGTTGTTGATGACGAGATCGAAACCGCCGGCAGCCGCTTCGGCGGAGCGGAAGGTGGCGTCGAGGCCGGCCGCGTCGGAGAGCTCCAGCGCGAGCGGGACGAAGTGGCCCGGGTGCGCGGCGGCGAGCGGTGCGAGCCGGGACGGGTCGCGCGAGGTGCCCCAGACGCGGACGCCCTCGGCGAGCAGCATCTCGGCAAATGCGCGACCGAGACCGGTGCTCGCTCCGGTGACCAAGGCGGTGCGATAGAAGGCGGAGAGTTGGGCGGCGGCGGGCATATCCGCCGTCAGGCCGCGATGCGTTTCAGCAGCAGGGCGACGTTGGCGCCGCCGAAGCCGCTGCTGTTTTTCATCACGATGCGCGGCGCGCGCAGCTCGGTGGTGGGCGGAAGATGCAGATCGGCGCACTCCGGATCGACTTTGCCGAGGTGGGCGGCGCCGGGGATGAAGCCCTCGCGGAGGGCAAGGCAGGAAAAACCGGTCTCCATGGCGCCGGCGAGCGAGAGGCCGTGGCCGGTGAGGGCCTTGGTGCTGCTCACGGCGACCTTGGGCAGGTGCTCCTTGAAAACGGAGCGCAGGGCGCGGGCTTCGGAGACGTCGCCGATGACGGTGGAGGTGGCGTGGGCGTTGACGTAGTCGACCTCGGCGGGCGCGACCTTGGCGGCGCGGAGGGCGAGGGTCATGGCGGCGGCGGAGCCGCTGCCCTCGGGGTGGGAGATGGCGACATTGTAGCCGTCCGAAGCCTGGCCCCAGCCGAGGAATTCGGCGTAAGGGGTGACGCCGCGGCGGGCGACTTCGTCCTCGGTCTCGAGCACGAGGACGGTGGCGCCGCCGGTGCCGACAAAGCCGTCGCGGCTGGCGTCGAACGGGCGCGAGGCGAGATTGGGGTCGGGCTGGAGCGAGAGCGTGCGCATGCCGGCAAACGGCAGGATGGCATCGGTGTTTCCATCCTCGCCGCCGACGATGAACATCCGCTTCTGGCGACCGAGCACGAGGTCGTCGTAGGCGAATCCCAAGGCATGGGCGGACGAGGCGCAGGCGGACGAGAAGCCGCACGAGGAGCCCTGGATCTTGAAGGCGGCGACGAGGTTGAAGTTCAACGTGCCGACAATCGAAGCGACGATGCCGAGCGGGGAGCAGCGCATGACGCCGGCCTTGTGCAGGCGCTCATGGTGGTAGGCCGTGAGGTAGGGCGAGCCGCCGGAAGCGGCGTAGAGTCCGGTGAGCGGATTGGCGATGTCGGCCTCGGTGAGCTTTGCATCCTCGATGGCCTGGATCATCGCGCAGTGGGCGAAGAGGCCGTGGGGCGCCATCGACCGGAGCAGCTCGCGTTTGATCCGATAGCGGGCGGGGAAGGTCCAGTCTTCGGGGTCGGTCGAGTCGGTGGTGAAGTCCTTGATCGTGCCGGTGACCTTGACGGGGATATCGGGCCGCTGGAACGGCGGGTAGAGCTCGAAGCCATGGCGGAGCTCGCGCAGGTTGCGGCTGACGGTCGCGGCGTCGTTGCCGATGCTGGTGATGAATCCGAGGCCGGTGATGAAGACTCGAGGCATTCCCGTGTGAACCGTGGAGGCGGAGTAGAGGACCCGAATGCGGCTCGGTCAACGCGGGAGGCGAAGGAGTGGCGGGCCGAACAAGGCGGGAAATAAAAAACGGCGACCGTGCGGTCGCCGTCGATGGAGCCGGAGCGCGGTGGAGACTCAGGCGTTGATCGCCGCGCGGAGGGGAGTGCCGGTCGGCGTCTCCTGGCCGCTGCCGCGGGTGTCGTGCGCCGAGCCGTGAACGGAGTTGCCGTTGATCGGGACCGGGGCGTTGGCCGCGGCGACGATGCCAAACGTGAGGGTGAGCTCCTCGGCGATGACCGCCTTTTCCTGACCGACGCGGATGGAGCCCTCGAACGTGGCGAGGGGCATCTTCATCCGCTTGGGTTTGATGGAGAGGGTGAGGATATCGCCGGGCTTGCACACGCGATGGGCGCGGACGCCTTCGCAACCGGTGAAGAAAATTGTCTGCGGGCTGACGACCTTGCCGGGCTCGGTCGGGGCGCCTTCGAGCAGATAGAGGACTGCGAGCTGGCCCAGGGCTTCGAGCATGATCGAAGCGGGCATCACGGGGTTGTCCTTGAAGTGGCCCTGCAGGAAGAACTCCTGGCCCGTGATCTTGTATTTGCCGTTGGCGGCGGCGGAGCTGACCGAAGCCTCGTTGAGGAAGAGGAACGGCGGCTGGATCGGCATCACGGCGCCGATTGTCTCGATCGGGATAAATTTGGTCGGCTTCGGGAGGGGCAGACCCCGAATCTTGCAGTCGATGAAGGTCTTTACGTCACCGACGGTGCGCAGGTTGCGCAGCTCGTCGTTGTTGATGGACAGCTGCAACACGTCTTCGACGAGGATCACGATTTCCATCATCGTGAGGGAATCGATCCCGAGATCCTCGATCATCCGCAGATCGTCGTCGGCGTCCTTCAGTTTGGTGCGGAGGTCGGGTTCGACGAAGCGCTCGATGACCCCGATGACAACAGCCGGAACATGTTCGGCATTACCCGTCTTACGAAACTGGACCGCGGCCTCGAAGGTGGAAGGGGAGCAGCGTTTGAGCGCTTCACGAAGCGCGGCTTCATCCTCGGGCGCGAAAGGCTTGGGCGTCGCCGGCATGGGCTTGCTCGCGCCGGGACTAGGTTGAACTGCTTCGGGCATCGTTCGTTCGTTGTATGTCTGAGGAAGGCGAAGTAAACCCCTTATTTCTGACAAGAGCCGCGGGTGAGGACGCGTTTCACGCCGAAGAGTTTCCGCCATGTTGCACACGGTCCGAATGCTTATGCGCGGCAGGCCCAACCGGGTGCTTGCCAGGGTGGCGCGGTAACCGTAACGCAGGCGGTGTCTCTATGCCGACGGATGAGCCGCGTCACCGAACCGTAACCACTGCATGAGCCTTTCCGCGTCCGCGGGGGGCGGCCCGCCCGTCTTCCTGATCACCCACGAATTTTATCCCAAGCGGGGTGGGATCGCGACGTTCACGGAAGAGATCGCCCGGGCATCGGCGGCGTTGGGCTACAACGTGGAAGTCTGGGCGCAATCGGCGCCGGCGGGGGTGGAGCGGGCGGATTGGCCGTTCCGGCTGCGGCGGCTGCCGCTCAAGGGCACGCATGATCTCACGTGCCAGGCCAGGCTGGCGTGGGAATTGGTGCGGCACCGGCGGCAGCTCCGGGATGCGACCGTCTATCTGCCGGAACCGGGGCCCATGCTGGCGATGATGCTGCTGCAGTTTTTCCATGCCTTCCGGCCGCGGCGCTTGATCCTGACCTTCCACGGCTCGGAGATCCTGAAGTTTGCCGGCAGTCCGGTGCGGCGGTGGCTCGCCGGGAAACTCATCGGGCATGCCACGCGGGTGAGCACGTTGAGCACCTACACGCAGGAGCTCCTGCTCAGCCATTTTCCGGAAGCGGCGGAGAAAATCTATCTCACGCCCGGGGCGTTGCGTTCGGATTTCGCGGTCGTGCCGCGGTCGGGCTCGGGCAACAAGGACAAGATCGTCGTCCTCACGGTCGGGCGGCTCCATCCGCGCAAAGGGCAGCTCGAGACGCTGCGTGCGCTGCAGATGCTGCCGCCGCACGTGCGGGCGCGGCTCGAATACTGGATCGTGGGCGGCCAGAACAAAGGGCGCTACGAATCGCAGCTGCGCTGGGCGGCGGCGGCGCAGCCGGATCTCGCGGTGCGGTTCTTCGGCAATCTCCCGGACGAAGAGCTGGCGGGCATCTACGAGCGGGCGGATATTTTTGCGATGACGAGTCTGCAGCTGGAGCGGAGCGTGGAGGGCTTCGGTCTGGTGTATCTCGAGGCGGCGGCGCATGGGCTGCCGGTGGTGGCGCACGATGTGGGCGGGGTGAGCGAGGCGGTGATCGACGGCGTGACGGGCCTGCTGGTGCCGCCGGAGCGGCCGGCGCAGCTCGCGGCGGCGTTCGAGAAGCTGATCCACGATCCGGAGCTGCGGGAACGTCTGGGCGGCTCGGGCCGGGAGTGGGCGATGCGCAACTGCTGGAAGGAATCGGCGCAGGCGTTGTTCAATCCGCAGTGGGAGACCGAGACCGCATGATCGAGTCGCGCACGCAGGTGACGGTCCGTTACGCGGAGACGGACATGATGGGCGTCGTCTACCACGGCAACTATCTGCCGTGGTTCGAAGTCGGGCGGACGACGCTGCTGAAGGAGCTCGGACTGGCGTATCGGGAACTTGAGGACAGCGGTTACCGGCTGCCGGTGCTCGAGGTGGGGGCGAAGTATTTCCGGCCGGCGGTCTACGACGATACGGTGACGATCGTGACCCGGCTGAAGGAGAAGCCGCTGCTGCGGATCCACCTCGACTACGAAGTGCGGCGCGGGGACGAGCTGCTGGCGACGGGGCACACGGTGCATGCGTTCATTGATCGCGAAGGGAAGCCGGTGCGGCCGCCGGCGCGGGCGGTGGCGGTTTTTGCCGCCGCGTTTCGCGGCTGATCGGGTCGTCGGTCGGGCGGTCAAACGTCGCCGTCGAATTCGGCGCGGACGGCGGGATCGGTCTCCGCCGCGCGGAGGGCGGTGAGTAGCGACTCGCCGCCGAGGCGGCGGATCGCCCACACCGCATGGGCGCGCACCAGCGGCAGCGCGTGCGACGCGAGCGGGAGCAGTTGCGGGAGGAGCCCGGGATCGGCGGAGTTGCCGGCGACGATGCAGGCGTTGCGCAGCAGGCCGGGGAGTTTGAGGCGCTTGATCGGCGTGCGGCGGAAAACCTCGGCGAAGCGCTCCGGCGTGAGGGCGAGGATTTCCGCGAGCGGGAGCGCGGCGATGTCGTGGCGCGCGGCGAGCAGCAGCTGGCGGCCCTGCCGGGCGAAGCGATTCCACGGGCAGACTTCGAGGCACACGTCGCAGCCGTAGAGGTGCAGCCCGATACCGGGGCGCAGCTCGCGCGGGATGAGGCCTTTGTTTTCGATCGTGTGATACGAAATGCACCGGCGGGCATCGACGACCCCGGGCGCGGCGAAAGCGCGGGTGGGGCAGGCATCGAGGCAGCGCGTGCAGCGACCGCAGAGCAGGCCGACGGCGGGTGCGGCTGCGCGCTCGCGGATCGGTGCATCGGGCGTGAAGGCGACGCGCGTGAGGATCGTGGCGAGCAGGAGCCAGTTCCCATGCGTGCGCGAGATGAGCATCGCGTTCTTGCCGGTGAAGCCGAGACCGGCGCGGGCAGCCCACGAGCGCTCGAGCACGGGGCCGGTGTCGACGTAGTAGCGGTAGTCGGTGGGCGCGGCGCCATGCAGCTCCTCGAGCAGGCGGCCGGCGGCGACGAGGCCGGGCTTGATCGTATCGTGGTAATCCTCGTGGAGGGCGTAGCGTGCCCAGACCGGCGTCGGCGCGGACGCGGCCGCCGCGGCCCCGCGGGCGAGGGCGGGGCTCCAGTAGGAAACGCCGAGGAGGATGATGCTGCGGGCGCCGGGGAGCACGAGCTGCGGGTCGAGCCGCTTGTCGGTGCTGCGCTCCAGCCAGTGCATGTCCGCGTGCTGGCCGGCGGCGAGCCACGCGCGGAGCGGCGGGGCGACCGGCGGGGTGATGGTGGCGAAGCGAACGTCGTCGAAGCCGAGCGCCGCGAGTCGGCGGCGGAGTTCCTCCTGTTGCTCGCGGGGGATCACAGGGCGAAGGCGATGGCGCCGCGCGGGGAAGGCGGGACGTGCGACGTGGACACCGCGAGCGCGGCGAGCGCACGATGACCGCGGATCACGGGTGCTCCCGCGCGAAGTCGGCGGCGTCGCGCTTCCACGTGCGCAGGACGTGGGCGACGATCTCGTTGAGCGGGCGGCCGTCGGTGAGGATCACGGTGCCGGAGCGCTTGTAGATCGGTTCGCGGGCCGCGTAGAGCGTGCGGATGCGTTCCTCGGGATTCTCGACCTCGAGCAGCGGGCGATTCCGGTGCCGTGCGGTGCGGGCGAGAATCGTTTCGAGCGACGCGTGGAGACAGATCACGACGCCCTTGCCCCGCAGCAGGTCGAGCATGCCGGGCTGGACGACGAGGCCGCCGCCGCAGGCGACGATGGTGCGCTCCGCGGCGTGGCCGCGGTCGATGAAGTCGCGTTCGAGGGCGCGGAAGGCGGGTTCGCCGTTCTGCGCGAAGATGTCGGCGATCGTGCGCCTCTGGGCGCGCTCGATCTCCTGGTCGCTGTCGAGCACGGTAAACCCGGTCTTGTGCGCGATGGCGCGGCCGACGGTGGTCTTGCCGGTGCCCATGAAGCCGACGAGGTAGAGATTGACGTCCGCAGGTTGCATCGCGCCCGCCGACGAAAGGTGCGGCTGCTGGCGTTGCCAAACACGAAAATGGTGCGCGCCGGCGGGCCGGGAAAAGTTTGCGCGCGGCGCGTCGTGCGCGCGAGGGTGGCGCGGTGAGCGAGCATTCCTATGCGTTGGCGAGCGACAACACGGCGGGCGCGTGCCCCGAGGCGATGGCGGCACTGGCCGAGGTGAACGCCGGGCGCGTGCCGAGCTACGGCGACGATGCGGCGACGGCCGAGGCGAAGCGGCGGCTGGCGGAGCTCTTCGAGTGCGCGTGCGAGGTGTTCTTCGTTTTCAACGGGACGGCGGCCAACGCGCTCGCGCTGGCGGCGCTGGGCCAGCGGCACCACGGGATCGTCTGCCATGCGATGGCGCACGTCGACACGGACGAGTGCGGGGCGCCGGAGTTTTTCACCGGCGGCAGCAAGGTGCTGCCGGTCGACGCGCCGCTCGCGAAGCTCACGCCGGCGGTGCTCGCGCCGGTGCTGCGGCGCGGGCATGGCGTGCATTTCCCGAAAGTGCGCGCGCTCTCGCTCACCCAGGCGACGGAGCTCGGCACGGTCTACACGCCGGACGAACTGCGTGCGTTGACGGACTTCGCGCACGCGCACGGGCTCGCGGTGCATCTCGACGGGGCGCGCTTCGCCAATGCGGCGGCGAGCCTCGCGGCGCGCGGCATCTCGCCGGCGGATGCCACGTGGCGCGCGGGCATCGATGTGCTGTGTTTCGGCGGGACGAAGAACGGGCTGCTCGCAACGGAGGCGGTGGTGTTTTTCAACCGGGAGCTGGCGCGCGAATTCGACTATCGCGTGAAGCAGTCGGGCCAGCTCGCGTCGAAGATGCGCTTCGCGGGTGCGCAGTGGAACGCGGTGCTGCGCGACGGCGCATGGCTGCGGCACGCGGCCCACGCGAATGCGGCGGCGCAGCGGCTCGCGCGCGGGCTGGTGGAGCTGGGTTTCACGCTCGTGGCGCCGGTCGAGGCGAACGGCGTTTTCGTGGAGCTGACGCGCGCGCAGTTCGAGGCGCTGACGGCGCGCGGGTGGCACTTCTATCCGTTTGTCGGCGAGAACGGCTACCGGCTGATGTGTTCGTGGGCGACGCAGGACGCCGAGGTGGCGGCGTTTCTGGCTGCGGCGCGCGCGGTGCGCGGTTGAGCCGCCGCGGGCCCCGGGCGGGTGTCGGACAAAAAAAAGACGGGCAGGTCGAACGACCCGCCCGTCGGCGAAAGGCTGTGCGTTGGGTGCGGCGATTACTTCTTCGCCGGCTGCGGGGCCGCCTGCGGCGCGGCGCCGGTCTTGATGTCGAGCAGTTCGACGTCGAACACCAGCGTGGAGCCCGGAGGAATGCCGGGACGGCCGTCGTCGCCGTAGGCGAGCTGCGGCGGGACGTGGAGCTTGATCTTGCCGCCCTTCTGCACCTTCTGCAGGCCCTCGGTCCAGCCGGGGATGACCTGGTCGAGCTGGAACTCGGCGGGCTCGCCGCGCTGCACGGAGCTGTCGAAGACGGAGCCGTCGACGAGCTTGCCGGTGTAGTGGACTTTCACGGTGTCGGTGGCCTTGGGCGTGGCGCCGGTGCCGGCCTGGACGACTTCGAAATGGAGGCCGCTCGGGAGGGCGACGACCGCCTTGTTTTCCTTCAGCTTGGCGAAGTAGGAGGTGTTGGCGGCGGAGTTCTGCTCCTTGAGTTTGGAGAGATAGGCCTGCTGCTTCTTCTGCATGAACTCGTCCATCGCGGGTCCGATCTTCTCGAGTTCGTAGGGGGAGTCCTTCCCCTCGGCGGCGGAGCGGAGGCCCTTGATGAGGGTGTCGAGCTCGGCGCCGGTGAAGGCGAGTTCGGTGAGCCCGACGCGTTTGCCGATGAACCAGCCGAACTCCTCGATCAGCTGCTGGTCGGTGTAGACCGACTTGGCGGGCTGCGCGGCGGCGGGCTGGCCGGGGAGGTTGACTTTCACCTCCTGGGCATTCGCGGCGGCGAGGCCGAGCGCGAGCAGGCTGAGCGTGGCGATGTGCTTCGATTTCATGCGTGGAATTGGGACGGGAAGGAGTAAGCGGGCCGGGAGTTTTGTGCCGTAAAAGTTGCCACCGATGCCAGCCGCGGAGGGGAACGCAATCCCGGATTCCCGCGAGGTCTCGCTTGTATCGGCGGTGGCGTTCGGACATCTCCTCGCGCCTTATCAAATGAATCCCGACCAATTTTGGACCAGCCTGGATGGCCAAATCCTGACGGTGAAGAACAAGGATGAGCGGACGGTGACGCTGTCGCTCGCGTTCTGGCCGCGGCATCCGGCGGAGTTTGAGTTTCTCAAGACCCATCTCGCGGCCCTGAAGTTCACGGAGCGCAGTTCGATGGCGCGTATCGGCATCGAGATGTTGATCCACGGTCAGCCGCACGTGGAGGGGAACCGGATCGAGATGGAGGCGGACGCGTTCATCTACGATGCGAGTTTTCCGAACGCGCCGTATTGGAAGAAACTGATGCGCGTGGGCTCGCCGGTGGGGCGGTTGTTCTACGCGCCTTCGGAGGCAAAACTCTCGACCGGGGAGATCTGGGCGGCGCTGCAGGAGAACAAGCTGAAGCTGCCCAACACGATCAGCATCGATTCGCTCGGGCGGGTATTTCTCACGCCGCACCAGCTGAGCTACACGCTGAGCCAGCGGCTGCAGCGCGCGGACTTCGAGCGCGTGTTGAGCGGGCATGCGGGGCGTGCCTTCCTCGACCGCGTGCAGATCCGGCATGAGGCGGCGCCGCTCACGATTCCGCCGCATTCCGGCATCCTCACCAGCTGCTCGATGTATCTGAAGGAGCACTTCGTGGTGCTGAACCAGGGCGCGGGCAACTTCGGCATCCACACCAGCGCCGTGCTGCTGGATCCGATCAAGACTTTCGGCACGAACATCATGCTTGAGATCTACAACACCGGCGACCAGCCGGTGGTGAATCCCGTGGTGTCGGTCGAGGTGTTCCGCGCGCCGGAGGCCAGCGATCCGGAGTTCAAGTCGCTCGCCAAGCGCCGCACCCGGCTGCTCGCGACGGCGTCCGATCTCTACAAGTGTCTCGACGAGAATCCGCCCGTCGCCAACGGCGAGGCGCGGCCGCGCACGAAGATCACCGTCAAGGGCCAGAGCGCCACGATGGAGAACCACGCGGTCTTCCTGAGGGCGGGCGACGACTGGAAACGGCACGTCGGCGAAGGCGGCCCGTGCGGCCACCGCACGATGATCCAGGCGCTGGACGCGGCGCCGGAGAATGCCGACACGCTCGTGCTCGATTATTTCCCCTCGCTGCTGGAGCAGATCGAGCTGGTGACGCGGATGGGCGACCTGAAGCTGCGCCGGATCATCTTCCGCAAGGCCTCGCGCACGCACGGCTATTTCCTCTCGAGCAACGCGCACGCGCGGCTCGACACCTTCGAGGCGATCGGCCTGCAGGTCTACTGGTTCGACGAGCTCACGAAGGACCTCTACATGCACACCTACAAGAAGGAACACGGGTTCTTCGTGCGGGAGGAGGTGGCGCGGAAATTCCAGGAGTCGACGATCCTCGCGTTCTACGGCTCGGCGATCGGCCTCGAGCAGCAGGACACCGACCGGATCTCGTCGCTGGTGGACAAGCTGACCTCGTTCATCGGCACCAACCTCGGCGTGCTCACGGGCGGCGGCGGCGGCGTGATGCGGCTCGCGACCGACCAGGCGCGCGGCAAGGGCGCACTCACCGGCGCGTGCTTCCTCGAGCTCGAGGCGCAGCCGCCGGAACTCGGCGTGGACTTCTTCAACACGTTCCAGGAGTCCTCGCGGCACTTCCGGCAAAAATGGTTCGAGGCGGCGGATTTCTGCATCTTCAACGTCGGCGGCGTGGGCACGCTCGAGGAGGTGGGCATCGAGATGTGCAACCTGAAGCTCGGGATCCGGCCGCGCGTGCCGTATGTGTTTTTCAACGCGACGTTCTGGACCGACCTGCGGAAACAGCTCCGCACGATGATCCAGACGCGGCGCGCGCCGGCGTGGATGGCGGACTACATCCTGTTCACCGACGATCCGGACGAGGTCGTGGCGTTCTACCGCAAGAAACTGCAGGTGCTCTGAGCCGGCGACCGGTGCCTGTCCGCGGTCGCATCACCGACAAGCGGAGCGCCGGGAGCCGAGAGTCACGAGCCGAGAGTCCAGCGCAGGCCAACCACACTACCCACCTATCGATGTCGCAGGTAACTCAAGCGCGTCTTCCCCGTTCCGTTTTGGTCGTCGGTCCCGGCGGCCGCGAGCATGCGCTCGTGCGTGCGCTGCTGGCGTCGCCGAGCAAGCCGCGCGTGTTCTGCGCCCCGGGCAACGCCGGGATCGCGGGCGACGTCGAGTGCGTGCCTGTCGCCGCGGACAACGTGGACGGCCTCGTGCAACTGGCGCAGCGCGAGCGGGTGGAGTTTGTCGTCGTCGGTCCGGAGATCTCGCTCTCGCTCGGGCTGGGCGACCGGCTGCGCGCGCTGGGCATTCCGGTCTACGGTCCGAATGCGGACGGCGCGCGACTCGAGGCCTCGAAGATTTTCACGAAACAGATCCTGCTGAAGCATCGGATCCCGACGGCACCGGCGGCGTTTTTCCGCGAGGTCGCGCCGGCGCTCGAGTATCTGCGCGCGCGGCCGGCGCCGATCGTGGTGAAGGCCGACGGGCTGGCCGGCGGGAAGGGCGTCGTCGTCGCGCAGACGCGCGCGGAGGCCGAGCAGGCGGTGCGGGAGATGATCGACGGCGGAAAATTCGGCGCGAGCGGGAAGGAAATTCTCGTCGAGGACTGCCTGCACGGCGAGGAGACCTCGATTCTCGTGGTGGTCTCGGGGCGCGATTACGTGATCCTGCCGACTTCGCAGGACCACAAGCGCGTCGGCGACGGCGATACCGGCCCCAACACCGGCGGCATGGGCACGTATTCGCCGGCGGAGGTCGTCACGCCCGCGCTGCTGGAGCGGATCGATCGCGAGATCGTGAAACCCTCGGTCGAGGCGATCGCGGCGGAAGGCATCGCGTTTCGCGGCACGCTTTTCATCGGCATCATGCTGACGGCGGAGGGGCCGAGCGTGCTGGAATACAACACGCGCTTCGGCGATCCGGAGACGCAGGTCGTGCTGCCGCGCGTGGCGAGCGATGTGCTCGCGCTGCTCTGGGCGGCGGCCAACGGCACGCTCGCGGGCGCGAAGCTCGAGCTCCGGCCCGAGCACGCGATCTGCGTGGTCGTGGCGGCGCAGGGTTATCCGGAGGCGTTTGCCAAGGGCGCGCCCATCGGTCTGCCGGCGACGCTCCCGCCGGGCGTTGCGATTCTGCATGCCGGCACGGCGCGCAACGCCGCGGGCCAGCTCGTGATGAACGGCGGGCGCGTGCTCGGCGTGACGGCCCTCGCGCCCTCGCTGCGCGAAGCGGCGCGGCTGGCCTACGAGGTATGCGACGGCATCGAGTGCACGACGAAGTATTACCGGCGCGACATCGGCGCGAAGCAGCTGAACCGGCGATGAGGCGGCGTGCATGGTGGGTCGGCTGCTTGCTGGCCTTTTCGACGTGGCTGCCGCTGGGCGCGGCGCCGCTGGAGCGCGATCTCGGTCAGGGCCTGCGGTATTACCGCGTGCGGAACCTGCCGGCCGATCTGCCCGCGACGGCGAAGGAAGGGGGCAAGGCGCCGGTGTGTGTCGTCGACCTGCGTTTCGTCGAAGCGGAGGCCGAGGCGGCGACGGCGTTCATGGCGTGGGCGCGCTTCCGCGCGAAGCCGCGCTCGCCGGTGCTGGTGCTGGCCAACGCGTCCACCAGTGCGGCGTTGCTGCGCGCGCTGGCCACACGCGAACGCGGCGGCGGCATCGTGGTGATCGGCATGCCCGCGCGGCAGCTCGAGCCCGATCTCCCGGTGAAGACCTCGGGCGAGGAAGAGCGGCGGGCCTATGACGCCCTCGAAAAGAACGTGCCGGTGAGCGTGTTGATCACGGACAATCCGGACAAGGTGCGGAACGACGAGGCGAGTTTCTCGCGGGAACGGCTGGCCGACGCTTCGGCCGAGGCGGCGACGGAGGCGGTCGCGCCGAAAGGCACCCCGCCGCCTCCGCTCGATCTGGCGCTGCAGCGGGCGGTGCATCTGCACCGTTCGCTTGGCGCGTTGCGGCGATTGTAGGCCGTGGAGTTGCTGCGCGCGGGCATGCGCGCGGGCGGTCCGAACTCCGGCTTTGCGTTTCACCGGAATCCATGTCCTTTCGCAGGCCCGCGATGTCGGCACCCGGCACAATCGTCACCGTCTGCACCGCCAACATCTGCCGCAGTCCGATGGCCGCGGCGCTGCTGCAGCATGCCCTGCTCGCGCGGCCGGAGCCGCTGCGGTCGATCAAGGTGATTTCGGCGGGCGTGGCGGCGCGCAACGGCGAGGTGGTCTCGGAGAACTCCGTGCTCGCGCTGAAGAAAGTCGGGCTCGATGTGGCGCCGCACCGCAGCCGTGCGCTCACGCAGAAGATGCTCGATGAGGCGCTGATGGTGCTGTGCATGACCGAGTCGCACCGCGCGATGATCATGGTGCAGGCGGATCCCGTGCCGAAGCATCTCCATCTTTTCCGCGATTTCCTGCCCGGGGCCTCGGACCGCGAGATCGGCGATCCCTACGGCGGGCCGCTGCGGGTCTACGAGGCGGTGCGCGACGAGATGGTGGAATCGATTCCCTCGCTCGTGGAGCACATCCGCACGCTGGTCGGCGCGAAGCCCAACGCGGCATAATCGCGGATTTCGGATTGCGGATTGCGGGTTTAGGACCTGCGCTGTCGGCGGCTTTTTTCCGTTCCGGACCGCGGGCCGGGAAACACGCCGCACGTTCCCATCCGAATTCCGCCAACCGTCACTGTAATGTCCCTCGCCGCCACGCCTCTCCGCACCCTCGATCCCGAAATTTACGCCGCGATCTCGGCCGAGTTCGGCCGTCAGCAGAGCCACATCGAGCTGATCGCGTCGGAAAACTTCACGTATCCCGCCGTGATGGAGGCGCAGGGCAGCGTGCTGACGAACAAGTATGCGGAAGGCTATCCGGCGAAGCGCTGGTATGGCGGCTGCGAGCACGTCGACAAGGTCGAGAATCTCGCGATCGAGCGCGCGAAGAAGCTCTTCGGCGCGGAGCACGCCAACGTGCAGCCCCACTCCGGTTCGCAGGCCAATTTCGCGGTCTACACCTCCGTGCTGCAGCCGGGCGACAAGCTGCTGGGCATGAACCTCAGCCACGGCGGGCACCTGACGCACGGCAACCCGGCAAACTTCTCGGGCAAGCTCTACAATTTCTGCCAATACGGCGTGCGCGAGGACAACGGGCTCATCGACTACGACGAGCTGGCGGCGGTCGCGCAGCGCGAGAAGCCGAAGATGATCACGGTGGGCGCGAGTGCGTATTCGCGCACGATCGACTTTGCGCGGATGGGCGAGATCGCGCGGAGCGTGGGCGCGCTGCTGTTTGCGGACATCGCGCACATCGCCGGCCTCGTGGCCTCCGGGCTGCATCCGTCGCCGGTGCCGCATGCGGACTTTGTCACGACGACCACGCACAAGACGCTGCGCGGCCCGCGCGGCGGCCTGATCCTCTGCAAGGCGGCGCACGCGAAGGCGGTCGATTCGGCGATGTTCCCGGGCGGCCAGGGTGGACCGTTGATGCATGTGATCGCGGCCAAGGCGGTGTGTTTCGGCGAGTGTCTGAAGCCGGAGTTCCGCGCGTATTCGGAGCGGGTGATCGGCAACGCGAAGGCGCTGGCGGCGGCGATGGCCGGGCGCGGCTACAAGATCGTCTCGGGCGGCACCGACAACCATCTCATGCTCGTCGACCTGCGGAACAAGTATCCGGAGCTGACGGCGAAGAAGGCGCAGGAGACCCTCGATCTGGCCCACATCACGTGCAACAAGAACACCGTGCCGTTCGAGACGCGCAGTCCGTTCCAGGCGTCGGGCATCCGGCTCGGCACGCCCGCGATCACGACGCGCGGCTTCGTCGAGGGCGACATGGCCGAGGTGGCGGCGTGCATCGACGCGGTGCTCGCGGCGATCGGCACGCCGGATGAGGCGGCGGCGATCGACGGCGTGAAGAAACGGGTGGCGGCGCTTACGGGCCGTTATCCGCTGCCGTATCGGCTCTGAGCCGACGCCGGTCGGGATTCGAAAGCGGGGTGGCGGCGCCCCGGCCGCGTTCGGGCGTTGAATGCCCGGGTGGAAGTCCCATCGTGGCCGCGGCGATGACGCGACCTTCTGCCCGCACTTTCACCTTTTCCCATCCTTGGGCGATGGGCGTGGTCCTGGCGGTGGGGCTGGCGCTGAGCCTGCTCTCGTTCCGGGAAGGGCGGATGAGCGAACTCGAGCGGGCCGAGAGCGACTTTGCGCACCGCGCGTTGCAGCGGCATGCGTTGACGCGCGAGATTCTCGGCCACTACGAGGATGCGCTGTTCGGGCTGTCGTCGCTGTTTGTTTCCAGCGACGAGGTGACGCTGGACGAGTTCGTGCGCGCGACCGAGCGGATCGCGGGGCGGATCTCCGGCGTGCAGGCCTTCCAATGGGTGCCGCGCGTGGCGGGAGCGGAGCGGGGCGCGTTCGAGCAGATGCTGGCGCGCAGCTACGGCCGGGAGAATCTGGAACTGGGCGCATTCGACGCGCAGGGTGCCCGCCTGCGGGCCGCGGACCGTGAAGAGCATTATCCGATCGCGTGGATCCACCCGCTGGGCGGCAACGAGCGCGCGCTGGCCTATGACCTGAAGACCGGGCCGACGCTGCGTTCGCTGGAGCGGGCGCGGGAAAAACGCGCGATGGTGCTCACGCAGCAGTTCCGCCTCGTGCAGGAGCCGGGCGATCGTTTCGGCGTGGTGATGGTCCTGCCGGTGTATCGACCCGGCGCGAATGGGAGCGGGGAGGAGTTCGCGGGTTTTCTCCAATGTGTGTATCGCGTGCACGATCTGCTCGATACGGCGTATTCGCGGCAGCCGGAGACGATTCTGGAGATGATCTTCGTCGATGCGACCGAGCGCGATCGCGCGCGGCGCGTGCTTTACCGCCGGGGAGCGGATGGCGGCGGCGCGGGCACACCGGCACTCGAGCAGGAGTTCCGCGCGGGCCTCCATCGCGAGATGCCGCTGCCGATCGGCGGGCGCGACTGGCGGATGATCCTGCGGCCGCAGCCGGGCTGGCTCGAGCAACAGCTCACGCTCACGCCGTTTCTGCGCTCGGGGGGGCTGCTGCTGGTTTCGGGACTCGTCGCCGGCATCATCGGCATCATCGGCCGGCGGACCGCGACGATCCGCCGGGAAGTCGCGGAGCGCACGGCGGAGCTGGCGGAGAGCCGGCGGCAGCTGGAAAACATGCTCGATGCACTGCCGGGCATGGCGTTCCGGTGCTCCTACGACGAGCAGCTCACGGTGCTGTTCCTGAGCAACGGCGCCCGGACGCTGACCGGTTGGACGCCGGAGGAATTCACGTCGCGCGCGGTGCATTTCCGCGACTGCGTGCATCCCGACGATCTGGCGCGCGTGCGCGAGGCCACGCGGGCGGCGTTGCAGGATCGGACCGATGTGGAACTCGAGTATCGGATCCGCACGAAGACCGGCGCCGAGAAATGGGTGCTCTCGCGCGGGCGGGGCGTCTACGCGCCGGACGGCACGCTGCGTTTCTTCGAGGGGCTGGCGATCGACATCACGGCGCAGAAGCAGGCGGAGAGCGCGCGGCTCGCGCTCGAGCGCAAGCTGCTCGAAGGCCAGAAGCTGGAGAGCCTGGGACTGCTCGCCGGCGGGATCGCGCACGACTTCAACAACCTCCTCAGCACGGTGATCGGGAACGCGAATCTCGTGCGCATCCGGCTGCCGGCGGAGCATGCGGCGGAGTCGGCGGTGCAGGCGATCGAAGTCGCGGCGATGCGGGCGGCGGAGCTGTGCCGGCAGATGCTGGCCTATGCGGGCAAGGGCCGGTTCGTGATCGAGGCGATCGATCTCACGACCCTGGTCGAGGAGCTGGTGCCGTTGCTGAAGGTGTCGGTGGCGCACCATGGCACGCTGCGCCTCGAGGTGCCCCGCGGGCTGCCGGCGGTGTCGGCCGACGCGACGCAGCTGCGGCAGATCGTGATGAATCTCGTGCTCAATGCTGCGGACGCGATCGCGGGCCGGAACGGCGAGATCGTGGTCTCGACCGGCACGATGCGCGCTTCGGTTGACTGGCTGGCGAGTTGTGTGGCGGGGACGGGGCTGCCGGCGGGCGACTACGTCTACCTCGAGGTGCGCGACAACGGCGTGGGCATGCCGGCCGACGTGCGGGCGCGGATCTTCGATCCGTTTTTCACGACCAAGTTTGCCGGCCGGGGGCTCGGACTGGCGGCGGTGCTGGGCATCGTGCGCGGCCACCACGGGGCACTGCAGCTGCGCAGCGAGCCGGATCGGGGCTCGACGTTCCGCCTGCTGTTGCCGCCGATCGCGGCCGCGGCGACGCCTGCGGTGCGCCACGAGCGCGAGCGGGCCAGCGGCTGGCAGCATCGCGGTCGCGTGCTCGTGGTCGAGGACGAGCCGCCGGTGCGGATGGTGGTGGGTGAGATCCTGAAGAGTTTCGGCTTCCAGGTGACGCCGGTGGGCAGTGGGGCGGACGCGGTCGAGGTGTTTACCCGCGAGGGCTCGCTGATCGACATGGTGATGCTCGATCTGCTGATGCCGGAGATGGGGGGCGAGGAGGTGCTGGCGCGGTTGCGGGCGATCAATCCGGACGTGCGCGTGCTCCTCATGAGCGGCTACAGCGAAGGTGATCTGCTTGGCCGGCTGTCCTCGCCGCGGGGGAAACTGGGCTTTGTGGCGAAGCCCTTCACCCGAACGGGCCTCGAGGCCAAGCTGCGCGAGGTGCTCGCCTAGCCGGGCGGGCTGCGCCGCGGTCGTGGCCGCGGTGCGCGGAGTTTGATCGGGAAGATTTTCCGCGCACCTGACCGAGGGTGCGACCGCTTTGCGCCTTGGCGTGGCGCGGCGATTGGTTTTCGTTGGCCGCCCTTCGTGTCCCAACCCGCCCACACCTCCGCCGCACCGCGTCCGCGCAAGCTCTCCCTGGGCGTGATTTTTCTCACGCTCTACATCGACCTGGTGGGGTTCTCGATCGGGTTTCCGCTGGGGCCGGACCTGCTGGCGCATTACCTGAAGCTGGAGGGCAGCTCGGGTGTGCTCGGCTGGGTGGTGGGGCAGACGAATGCGCTGGCGGCGGCGTTTGGGATCGAGAGCTACGCGCCGGTGCTTTTCGGCGGCGTGCTCGCCTCGGTGTTTTCAATTCTGCAGTTCGTCTTTGCACCCTTCTGGGGCGCGGTGAGCGACCGGCGCGGGCGGCGCGGCGTGTTGCGGCTGACGGTGGCCGGCACGGCGATCGGTTATCTGATCTGGTTTCTGAGCGGCTCGTTCTGGCTGTTCCTGCTCTCGCGGGTGGTGAGCGGCGCGTTCAGCGGCAACCTCTCGGTCGCGACGGCGGCGGTGGCGGATGTCACGACGCGCGAGGAGCGGTCGAAGGCGATGGGCCTGGTCGGGGCGGCCTTCGGGCTCGGGCTGGTGACGGGGCCGACGATCGGGGCGCTCACGGTGCAGATCAACCTCGCGGAGATGTTTCCCGCGCTGGCGGCGTGGGGCGTGAATCCGTTTTCGATGCCTGCGCTGATCGCGCTGGTGCTGTGCCTGGTGAACCTCGCGTGGATCTCCGCGCGGTTCAACGAGACCCTGACGCCCGAGATGCGGGCGGGCGCGCGCGAGCCACGCCTGCGCAATCCGATCTCGGCGATTCTCGGGCTGGAGAATCCGGCGGTGCGGCGGACCAATCTCGTGGCGTTTGTGTTTTCGGTGGCGTTCGTGGGCATGGAGGCGGCGCTGACGTTTCTCGCCCAGCAGCGGTTCGGCTACACGGCCCGCGAAAACGGCTTCCTGCTCGGTTTCCTCGGCCTCTGCGCGATCGTGACGCAGGGCTACATCGTGCGGCGGCTGCTCAAGACGACGCATGAGATCCGCGTGCTGGTCATCGGGCTGGGCGTGTCGGTGATCGGTTTCCTCGCGATCGGTGGGGCGAGCCAGCCCTGGATGTTGTATGTCGGCCTCGCGCTGCTCGCGCTCGGCTCGGGGTTCGTGAATCCGTCGACGACGGGACTGATCTCGCTCTACGCGGCGCAGGACGAGCAGGGGCGGGTGCTGGGGATCTTCCGCTCGCTGAGTGCGCTGGCGCGGGCGTTTACGCCGCTGCTCGCGGGGATCGTGTTCTGGCGCTACGGCTCGGCGAGCGTGTTTGTCGGCGCGGCGGTGCTGGCCGCGCTGGCGCTGGTGATGAGCCTGAAGTTGCCCAAGCCGGCGAAATGAACGGCGCGGCGAGAGTCGCGGCACTCCTGGCGATGCTGGTCCTGGCCGGCTGCGCCACGGACCGCGGCCAACGCGAGATTGCGCGGCCGTTGCGCACGACGTTGCCGAAGGCGCAGGTGGTGTTGCCGGCGAAGACGATCGGAAACTTCCTCGTGCTCGAGGCGAAGTGGGACCGCTTCGGTCCGTATCATTTTCTGATCGATACCGGATCGGCGGTGACGCTTGTGACGCCGGCGTTGGCGCGGCGCTATCCCGGATTGAGTTCGGCGGCGGGCAGCCGGCGCGTGATGGGGGCCGACGGGCGGGTCGTGGAACTGCCGGAGGCCTCGTTGCGGCGGCTGGAGTTGGGCGAGGTGCGGTTCGACGATGTGCCCGTGCTGCTTTACGACTGTGCGGCGTTTTCGGCGCACCTCGGAGTGCGCATCGACGGCGTGCTGGGTTTCCCGCTTTTCCGGGAGATCCTCCTGACGCTCGATTATCCGGGCAGTCGCGTGGTGCTGCAGCGGCCGACGCTGCCGGGGCCGATGCCGGGAACGATTCTGCGTTTCGACGACGGGCGGAAGACACCGCTGATCCCGCTCCGGCTCGGCGAGCGGACGCTGATGGCGCTGATCGACTCCGGCAGCGACATGGGTTTCAGCCTGAATCCGGTGGGGCTCAGTCCGAACTACGCGTTCGGACCCGTGGCGGGCGGCACGGTCGGCACGCTGGCGGGCGATCGGGTGCAGCGGGTCGGCCGGCTGGCGGAGCCGCTGCAGATCGGCGACCAGGTGTTCGAGTCGCCGATTGTGGATTTGTCGGACGAGCTGTCCGCGATCGGGGCGGGCGTGCTGCGGCACTTTACGGTGACATTCGACCAGGCCAACGACCGCGTGGCGTTCTTCCGGCCGGCGACAACGCCGATCCGGATGGCGCCGGTGCGAAGCGCGGGCGTGAGTTTCACCAAGACGCCGGCGTATTGGCGGGTGGCCGGCGTGGTGCCGAAATCGCCCGCGGAGCAGGCGGGGATCCGCACCGGCGATCTCGTGACGCGGATCAACGGCGACCTCGTGGGCAAGTGGGACTTGAAACGCTACGACGATCTCGTGGCGACGGCCGGGGAGGTGGCGTTGACCTTTCTCCTCGGCAACCACGAGTCGGAGAAACGCGTGCGGGTCTTCGATCTCATCCCGTAGGCGTCGCGCGCGGGGAGCGGGCCTCAGCCCGCCTTGCGCAGGAGAAACGCGGCGCCGCCGTCGTGGCCGTCTTTCCAGGGATAGCTGAGGACGCTGTGGGCGAGCTGGAACGGGCCGCCGGCCTTGCCGGCGAGGAAATCGCGGACGACGTGCTCGTTCTCCTCGGCATCGATGCTGCAGGTCGAGTAGACGAGCCGGCCGCCGGGGCGGACGAGGCGGGCAGCGGCGTGGAGCAACGACAGCTGCTGCTGCGGGTGTTTCTTGAAGTCGCCGGCCTGCAGGCGCCACTTCACGTCGACGCGGTGGCGCATGACGCCGGTATTGGAGCACGGCACGTCGAGGACGACGCCATCGTAGGTCTCGGGCAGGTTATGTTCACGCAGCACGACGGCGAGGTTCTGCTGGAGAGCGTCGGCCTGGACGAGGGCGACCTCGACGGCGCCGGAGCGCGCGAGATTTTCCTTCAGGCGGTCGATCCGGGGACCGGGGATGTCGACGGCGACGAGACGGCCGGTCTGGAGCGCGTCCGCGATCTGCAGGCTCTTGCCGCCGGGTGCGGCGCAGAGATCGAGGATCGCCTCGCCCGCGCGGGGCGCGAGTAATTCGACCGGCAGCCGGGTGGACGGATCCTGGAGATAGAGCTGACCGGCCTTCAGGAGCGCCTCCACCTCGGGCCAGTGGCCGGAGTCGACGGCGAAGAAGCCGGGCCAGCGGGTGGGCTGAAGAAACGCCGGCGGCGCGGCCGTGCCACGCCACCGGGCGTGGACCGGGGCGGGCGTCTGATTCCACTGCAGCAGTGCGCGGGTGGATTCGGGGCCGAACTGGGCGAGCCAGCTGCGGACGAGCCAGGCCGGGTGGGAGAAATACTCGCCGAGTTCGTCGGCACTCACATTGAGCGTGGGCGCGGGGCGTTCGAGGGCGGCGGCGAGTTTTCGGACGACGGCGTTGACGAGCCGGGCCTCGGCAGGGCTGGCGAGGGACTTGGTCTGCTCGACGGCGTGGTGGACGATCTTCGGGGCGCGGCGGTCGTCGCGGTCGGCGATGGCCTCGATGAGTTCGAAGCCGGCGACATGCAGCACGGCCCGCGTGGCGAAGCGTGGCGGGTGAGCGATGAGGCGGCCGAGCGCGGCATCGATCCGGCCGAAATGGCGGACTACGCCGAGGACCAGATGCTGGCAGCGCGCGCGCTCCACGCCGGAAAAGGTGCGCGGGAGGGCGTCGAGCAGCACATCGACGCGCTCGCGCCGGTCGAGCCAGCGGGCGATCAGGCGGGCGGCGTTGGCCCAGGCGGACTGGGAAAAGGACTCGGCGGAAGCGTCGGACGCGGCACTCATGCGCGTTTCAGACCGACGATGGCGGAGGGAGTCCGGGGCACTTTGACAGGCGGTTTGACAAGGCTAGACATTGTCCGCTCAACTCTCCCGTTCAGGCCCTCACTCACGCAACCATGAATTCCGAAGCCGTTTCCGCGCTGCTCGCCAAATCGCCGTCGCTCAAACCGGCCAAAGCCAAACTCGAGGCGATGGAGCCCGGCGCGTATGTGGTGCATCGGAGCTGGGGATTCGGGCAGATAAAGAGTTACGACGAGGCGTCGCAGAAGCTGCTGATCGATTTCAAGGGCAAGAAGGGTCACGCGATGGATCCGGCGTTCTGCATCAACACGATGGATGTGTTGCCCAAGGCGCATCTGCTGGTCCGCAAGGAAACCGACACCAAGACCATCAATGAGCTGATCGCCAACGATCCGGCGCAGCTGGTGGTGGAGGCGTTGCAGGCGTATCCGAACCATGCCGCCACGGCGATCGAGCTGGAGATCACGCTCGCGCAGGTGATCGGCGAGGAGAAATTCAAGAAGTGGTGGTCGGTGGCCAAGAAGACCTTGGCCAAGGATCCCCGGGTGGCGGTGCCGGAGAAGAAGACCGAGTGTTACGTGCTGCGGGAGACGCCGGTCTCGGCGGAGGATGAGATTCTCGAACAGTTCAACGGCACGCGTTCGGCGCGGCGCCGGATCCAGCTGGCGGAAGAGCTGCTGGGCGCCATCGGCAAGAAGGAGGTCAAGGGTGACCTCAACACCGTCCTCAAGGGCGTGGCCGATGCGGTGAAGGACTCCAACCAGCTCGACGAGTCCGAGCGGCTCTACGGTGCGGCGGTCCGCGACGATCTCGCAAAGGCTCTCGCGTCCGACGCACAGTTCGAGCCCACGCAGGCCACGATCATCGCCAACGTGCGCGATCTGCCGCGCATCGCGGAAAAGATCCCGGTGCAGTTCCAGTCCCGTTTCCTCGAACTCATCCAGGAAACGCACCCGATCGAGGCGCGCGATGTGCTCTTCAACCTGCTCAAGACCTCGCAGGGCAAGTTTACGACCGAGTGCATCAACTTCCTCGTGGAGCACGGTCATGCCGACGAGCTGGCGGCGACGCTGAAGCGCTGGCAGACCGAGCAGAACCTGCGCGCGCCGGTGCTCCTCTGGATCGTGAAGAACCGGCATTCCAAGAAGTTTGCCAAGCTCCTCAACGACCTGATCACGCCGCGTTTGCTGAGCGCCATCTTCTTCGCGATCGACTACGAGGCGCTGCAGGCCTCGAGCGCCCGGCGGATCCCGCTGGCCGACATCCTCAGCGAAGATACCGACCTGATTTCGGACCTGCTCTCGACGGCGGATCCGGAGACGGCCCGCGATCTGGCCAACACGCTGATGCTCAACCAGGGCTTCGAGGAGCTGACCAAGAAGTCGCTGCTCGCGCGGTTCATCAAAATCTTCCCCAAGATCCAGTCGCTCGTCGCGGCGGATGCCGAGGGCAAGGAGGAGCAGCTGCTCGTCTCCCGCGCCAGCTACGATCGGAAGCGCGAGGAATACGACACCATCGTGTCGAAGAAAATTCCGGAGAACTCCAAGGCCATCGCCGCGGCCCGTGAGCACGGCGACCTGCGCGAGAATTCCGAATACAAGATGGCCAAGCAGGACCAGCAGGTCCTCATGGCGCAGAAGTCGCAGCTCGAGAAGGATCTCGGCCGGGCGCGCGTGACGGACTTCAAGGATGCCAGCTCCGACCAGGTCGGCGTCGGCACGGTGGTGAACGTGAAGAACGCCGCCGGGTCGGTCACGACCTACACGATTCTCGGTGCCTGGGACGGCGATCCGGACAAGCACATCATCTCCTACAAGACGGCCCTCGGTGCCGCGTTGGTCGGCAAGAAGCCCGGCGACACGGTGAAGGTGAAGACCGGCGGAACCGAAGAGGATTACTCGATCGTCAGCATCGCCCGCTACGCCGACAAGGCGTGAGCGGCGGAGTCGATTGAACGACGCGGCTGCGGCCGCAGCCAAGCAGGGCGGACCTCGAGGTCCGCCCTACTTGCTTTTGTGGAACGGGTTCACCAGCGTCCCCGCGCGTGAACGCCTCGTGGGATATCCTCAAAATCCTGTCGGATCCGACCCGGCTGCGTCTGCTCGCGCTGGTGATGCGCGAGGAGCTTTCGGTGGCGGAGCTGCAGGAAATCCTGGGCATGGGGCAGTCGCGGATCTCCAGCCAGCTGGCGCTGCTGCGCACGGTGAACCTCGTCTCCGACCGGCGGGAAGGGAAGAAAGCGTTTTACTCGCTCCGGGCCGGACTGGCGCCCCGCACGCTCGGCCTGGTGGAGGCGGCGATCGCCTCGGTGCGCGATCTGCCGATCATGGCGGAGGACCGGGAGAACCTCGACCGGATCCTGCAGAAGCGGCGTCGCACGCAGGAGCAGTATTTCAACACGATCGCAGGCCGGCTCGGTAAGAATTACTGTCCCGGACGTTCCTGGGAGGCGATCGGGCACCTCGCGCTGCGGCTGACGCCGCCGATCGAGATCGCGGATCTGGGGGCCGGCGAAGGTCTGTTGTCGCAGCTGCTCGCGGTCCGGGCCCGCCGGGTGTGGTCGATCGACAACTCGCCGCGGATGGTGGAAGTCGGGACCGAACTGGCGGCGAAAAACGGGTTGGCCAATCTCACCTACAAGCTCGGCGACATCGAGTCGGTGCCGTTGCCGGACAAGGCGGTCGATCTCGCGATACTGAGCCAGGCGCTGCACCACGCGCAGCGGCCGCAGGTGGCGGTGGACGAGGCGTTCCGTATTCTCCGGCCGGGCGGGCAGCTGATCGTGCTCGATCTCAACGAGCACGGTTTCGAAAAGGCGCGGGAGCTGTATGCGGATGTGTGGCTGGGCTTCTCGGAGAGCGCGCTGCACGGTTTCCTGAAAAAGGCGGGTTTCACCAAGGTGGAGGTGAATTCCGTGGCGAAGGAAGCAGCCGAGCCCCAGTTCGAGACGTTGCTGGCGAGCGGCGTGAAAGCGGGCTGAGGGGAATGAAACGTTTCCGGGCGAGCGGAGTCTTACGCGCCATGGCGATTCTGCGGCTGGCTGTCGTGGTGGGACTGGCGTTGGGGCTTGGCTTCGGTGCGGCGGAAGCCCGCGCGCGGGAGGAGCTGCTGCCGTTGACGGAAAACCGCAGTATCGCGATCGCGGTGCCCGATGGCTTCACGTTCAAGGCGGGCGCCAACGCGCGTGGCGAGCTCGGGGTCGTATTGAGCAATCGGGACGGGTCGATGAGCCTGACGGTGACCTTCGAGCCGGATGGGGAGAACGAATTCCGGCAGCAGCGCGCCCGGACGGAGCGGATGCACGAAGAGTTTCACACCTACGTGGCCGAGTCGCGGGAGCAGGCGATGCAGTTCACGGAACTGGAGCCGAAGGTGGGGGCGGGGACTTACTGCGTGTTCACCGATGCGCGGCTGCAGGGCAAGCCGGCGAGCGAATACCCGCCGGGCGAGTATCTGAATCTCACCGTGGGCGTGAAGGCGTGGAGCGGCGTGGTGGCGACGTTCACGCTTTTCTCCAACGGCACCGACTCGGGCGAGTATCGGGCGCTCATGCGCGTGCTGCGCGAGAGCGTGCACGAGAAGCGGGCGCCGATGCGGTAACGCGCGGTGGGCGCGACGGACTGACCGGGGGGCGGCGGGCGCCGCGGAGCGTCACATCTTCCGGACGGCGTAGGCCATCGCTTCGGCGATCTTCTCGAGCTGCTCTTCCGTGTGCATGGCCGAGATCGCGGTGCGGATGAGATCCTTGCCGGCGGGAACGGCCGGGGCGATCGACATCACGGTGAAGACGCCCTTTTCGAGGAGGGCCTTCCAGAAGGGGTAAACGCGCTCCTTGGAGCCGAGCACGATCGGCACGGCGGGCGTCTCGCTCTCCCATGTATCGAGGCCGAGCGACTTGAGCATGGCGCGGTATTTCCGGGTGTTGGCCCAGAGGCGTTCCAAGTGCTGGGGCTCGGACTGCATGATCTCGAGCGAAGCCTGGGCGCACGCGGCCTGACTCGGGCTGATGGCGGCCGAGAAGATGGTCTGCTTCGAGTTGGTGCGGAGATACTCGATGATCTCGCGCGAGGCGGCGACGAAGCCGCCGGTGCTGGCGAGGGACTTGGACATGCTGCCGCACATCACGTCGATTTTGTCGTTCAGCCCGAAGTGGTCGATCGTGCCGCGGCCCTGGCGGCCGAGGACGCCGAACCCGTGGGCGTCGTCGAGCACGCTGAAGCAGCCGTTTTCCTCGGCGATCTCGACGATCTCCGGCAGGCGGGCGATGTGGCCCTCCATGGAATACACGCCCTCGATCACGAGCATCTTGGGCGTATCGGCATTCACCGTCGCGACGACCTCGCGGAGGTCGTCGGGGCTGTTGTGCGAGAAGCGCTCCACGGTGGCCATCGAGAGGCGGATGCCGTCCCAGAGGCAGGAGTGGATGTTTTTGTCGGCGAGGATGACGTCGCCCTTCTGGGCAAACGACGCGACGCTCGAGAGGCAGGAAAGGTAGCCGGCGACGTGGATGTGGCATGCCTCGCGGCCGACGAAGGCGGCGAGTTTCTCCTCGAGCTCGACGTGATACGCGCGCGAGCCGTTGGAGGTGCGGGCGCCGGTGGTGCTCGTGCCCCACTTCAGGAGGGCAGCGCGGCCGGCTTCGATGACGCGGGGGTGGAAGGAGAGCCCGAGATAATCGTTGCTCGAGAGCATGATCATCTCCTTGCCGTCCAGGCGCACGGTGGTGCCCCGTTGGGCTTCCATGGCGTGGTAGTAGGGGGCGTATTTGAGGCGCATCTTGGTCGCGTAATCATCGCGACAGCGCGCCTGCAGGGCCTTTTTGTTTTTGGTAAAGAAGGATAACGCCATGTCCTGAGCGGGTGGGGAACCTGAGCAGCAGGCATGCCTAATGCAAACGCAAAGGCTGCCGGGAACGCGCGGCGTGGGACAAAAACTACCGAGTGGGCAACTCGTCGAGCCACGCGCGCAGGTCGGCCGCATAGTCCGACCACGAGCGGAAGCGTCGCGCGCGCGCGGCGGCGGCGAGACGTGGGAGCTCTTCGGGAGCGGCGAGCAGGCGGGAGATTGCGGCGGCGAGCGTCGGGGAATCCACGCGGTCGAGCGCGAGGCAGCCGCCGCCGCGCGTGGATTCGCCGAGCGCACCGCGCGCCGAGCAGACGCAGGGGCGCCCGTGCGCGAGGCTCTCGAGCACGGGCAGGCCGAAGCCTTCGATGAGCGAGGGATAGACGGTGAACGTCGCTTCGGCGTAGGCGCGCGTGAGAGCGGCGTCGGTGACCGGTCCGTCGTAGCGCAGTGGCCGGCCCGCGGCCTGGAGTTGCCGGATGCGGGCGAGGGCGGCGGCGCCGGTCTGCGGTTGGGCGAGGCCGATCAGGTGCAGGCTGAACTTTTCGCCGCGGGCCCAGAGCGATTCGCAGGCTTCGAGGAGGGCGAGGTGATTTTTCCGCGCCTCGATGCTGCCGACGGAGAGGATCCGGGGCGGAGTTATCGGGGGATTTTCCGCGGCGGGCTGCCGCCCGTGGGTGTCTATGCCCAAGGGCACGGCGCGGATGGGCGGCGGGTTTTTCGCGCCGAGCCACGCCCAGTAATCGCGGAGCGCGGCGGCGGAATCTTCGGAGACGGCCGCGATGGCGTCGAACTGCTGCAACTCGACGAGGTAGGCGGGGAACCGGGCGACGGTGCCGGCGGGCGTGAGTTCGGGGAACTGCAGCGCGATCGCGTCGTGGAACAACGCGAGCCGTGGTCCGCGCACGGCGGCGGTCAGCGCGGGCAGGGCGGCGGCGACGGCGGGGGAGAAAATCTCGGGCACGACCAGCGCGCGGGCATCGGGAAACAGGGCGCGGGCGCCCGCGCTTGGGCGGGTGAGGCGGCGCCAGCGGCCGCGGAGACGGGCGGCGAGCGGCCAGCGGGCGCCGCGCCGGTGGGCGGCGGCGTCGGTGCGGAGATTGGCGAGTTCCCAGGCCTCCAGGGCGCGCCAGGTGCGTGCGTGCGGGTCGTGCGTGATCGGCCGGGCCTCCGCGCCGAGGGCGGCGAACAGCGAGCGGGCGACGCGCTGGATGCCGGTGCGCGCATGCGTGTGGCTGGTGTGCGAGAGATCGAGCAGCAGGGGCGCGGGCATGGGCGGCGCGAGCGAAGTCACAGATCGGCGCCGAAAAATCGACGGCGAAAATCGGTGGGCAGGCGGAAAGCGCAGTTTATTCGAGGCGGACGTCGTAGAGCGCGAAGCCGAGGGCGCGGCCCCCGGGTGCCGAACCTTCCGGCACGGGCGCGGTGTCGGTGGACCACTCGAGCTGTGCGAGGCGGGGCAGGCCGGCGGGCAGGGTGACGACGTGCGCGGTGCGCGCCGGGCCCACGTCCCCGCGCCAGAGTTCGCGGTCGCCGAGACGCAAGGTGACCGTGCGCGGGGCGAGACTGCGCAGGGAAAAATGGAGCCGGAGTGGGCGTGTTGCCGGCGGCAGCGTCTCAAGCACGAGGATGCCGCGGCGCTCGGCCCAGAGCCACACCCGGCGTCGATCCTGTTCGCGGCCGAACCAGCCGGCGTCGAACCGCACCACCGCGACGGTGTCGCCGAGGTGTTGGGCGGTGAGCTCGTTGGCCGTGCGCGGGACATCGCGGAGCGTCAGCAGGCCGGAGAGCAGCGAGAGATTGCCGGCGACCAGCCAGACGACCGGAGCGCGGGTGCGGACCACGAGAACATTGAAGGCGAGCTGCAGCGGAAGCAGCACGCGGGTGAACGCGCCCGGGAATCCCTCCCAGACGGCGGTGCCGAGCAGAAGCATCAGGCCTGCGAACACGGCGCCGAGCCGCCACCACCGGTCGGCGGGATCCCGGTGCACGAGCAGAAACGCGGCCTGCACGGTGACGGCGAGTGTGGCCAGCAGTGTGGTCCAGACAAGCGGCCGGTCGGCGACGGTCGACAGGGCGGCGAGGGCCTCCCGGTATTTTCCGACGAGGCCGCTGCCGGGAAGCGAGAAGTTGCCCCAGCCGGGATTGCCGGCGCCGACCTGCAGCCGCACGTAGATGAGCCAGACGGCGAGCGGGAGTGCGGCGAGGACGACGGTCAGGACGTTGCGGCGGGAGAACCACGGGGGGCGGAGGAGCGCGGCGACGGCGAGGAGGGCGGTTTCGCGCGCCAGCGCGGCGGCGGCGAGCAGGCCGGTCGCGGGGCGGTCGCGGGCGCGTTGGGCGGCGTGGAGGCTCGCGGCGATGAACAGGAGCGCGAGGTTGTCGGTGAGCGCGAACCGCACGCTGCCGAGGGTGCCGCTGGCGAAAAGCACGCCGGCCCAGGCGAACCAGGCGCGGGCGCCGTCGACGGCGAGGAGCCGCCAGAGCACGACGGCGAGGGCGAGCCAGACGGCGAGATTGAGCGCGGCGTAGGCGGGCACGATCCAGGCGGGCTGGCCGAGGCCGGCGAGCCAAGCGAGCGCGGGGGCGAGAATGCGGCGGGCGCGATACGGGTAGTCGTCCATCGCCCGGGGCAACTCGGGATCGCGCAGCGTGGGATCGTGGGCGAGCTGCGCGTAGTAGAGTCCGTCGTAGCCGCCGGTGTCGCGGTGCACATAGACGGGCAGCTCGCGAAACGCGGCGATCTTCAGGTCGTCGTTCGGGGCGTCGAGCTGGTAGAAGACGGTGAAGCCGTAAACGGGATGCCAGAAGCGCGCGACCAGCGCGACGAAGCACACGACGGCGAGCACGCCGGCGGCGGGCCAGCGCCAGCGGGCGAGGAGGGTGCGGGCGTTCATTCGAGCTGGAGGAACCGGACGTTGGCGACGGTGCCGAGCGTGCGCCATGGCCCCGGGCAGCGGGAGCGGAGCTGTGCCTCCTCGGAGTCGAAGACGACGGCGCAGAGCGGGCGGCCGGCGGCGCGGGCGATGGCCGCGTAGCGCAGGAATTCCGCGGGCGGCATCATGTCGTGGCGGAGGACGGGAAAGTCGGTGTAGAAATAGAGTGCCCCGCTGAAGGCGAAGGAGGCTACCAGGGCGTCGCGCGGCAGGAGGCGTTGCGCGGCGGCGGAGGCGTCGGCGTAAACCTGCTCGTAGTGACGGAGGTGATAGAGGTGGAGCTTCGGTCCCTGATGGGCGGAGAGCCCGACTCCCCAGACGATGAGGCCGGCGGCGGCGACGGGGCGAAAGGCGCGCGGCCAGCGCGACGCCGGGCCGCGGGCGAGCGCTTCGACCCCGACCAAGGCGAGCACGATAAACAGCGGCATGGCGGGCAGAATGAAGCGCAGGCACCACCACACTTCATGCGAAACTTCGTAGCAGAGGTAGGTGCCGGTGAGCGCGGCGCCGCCGAGTGCGAGCGCGAGCGCCGCGCGGGTGCGCGTGGCGGCATGGGTCAGGGCGGCGAAGGGCAGGAACAGGATCGCGGCGGGCAGGAGGGTGGGCAGCCAGAGGGCGAAATTGCGCGCGGTGGGAGGGAGGTGCCGCAGGTCGAAGGCGGCGCCGACATCGCCGTAGCCGGAAGCCAGCATTCCTCCGTATTGGTGCTGGTTATACGCGAGATACCAGGCGGCGGCGGGGATGCCCGCGGCGATGAAGGCGGCCAGCCGGCGCGGCTCGAGGCCGAGCAGGAGCAGCAGGGCGGGGGCAAACACGGCGTTGGTCGGCCGGACGAGGACGGCAAGGGAGAGAGCGGCACCGGCGAGGGCGGCGCTGCCGGTGGCGCCGGATCGGGCGTGGAGGGCGCACCGGAAGGCGGCGAGCACCCAGGTGGTGGCGAGGGTATCGCTGAGCGGTTGGAACGACGTGAAGAGGAAGACGGGAAAGGCGGCGAGGAGTGTGGCGGCCGTGGTCGCCAGCAGGGGCGCAAGGCCGAGATCGCGCGCGAGCCGGTAGGTGAGCCAGACTGCGGCCACGGCGGCGGCGAGCAGCAGCAGCCGTGGACCGAATGTCCAACCCCCGAGCCGGCCGGCCACGGCGAGGTGAAGCGGCAAACCGGTGGGGTAGGTCGGGGCGAGGAGGTCGGGGGGGTGCGTATCGAGGAACCCGAGCGGGATGAAGTGAGGGCGGGCAAGCCCGGCGGCGGGACCGAACTCGGGCGCGAGGCGAAGCGGCGTGCGGAGGTCGCCGCCGGCCAGTAGCCGGGCGGCATTGAGATAGCCCGACGAGTCCGCGCCCCCGGCGACCACGGTGAGGTGCCGGTTGAGGAAGAAGGCATAGGCGAGCAGCGCGAGCAGGCCGAGGCGGGGTAGCCAGCGCGAGGCGAGGAGCGCGGAAGGCATGACGGAGCGCTACGGGAGGACCGGGACGCTTGACACCGGATGGAGGCTGCGAGTCTGGTGAGCCATCGAGTGAGAGTGAAAGTGAGAGTGAAAGGGGAAGTAGAGCAGCTTTTTGTGACGCGAGGGTGGTCGCGGGCATGAAGGGCGGAGTGCTGCTGCGATTCCTCGGCGCGCGGGTGCGCGTGGCGTTTCTGGCCGGAGGGTTCCTTTTCCTCTGGGCGGTGGCGCAGTTCCACCACCGCGAGACGGGTTTCTCGAGTCTGCTGTCAATCGGCGACCAGCTGAGCGACAACAAGGTGACGGCGCTGAAGGCGCTGCCGCACCACATCTACGAAGGCTCCCCGGGCTACGACGGCGCCTACTATGTGCAGCTCGCGCTGCACCCGACGCTGGACAACCCGGAGCTGAAGAAGTCGATCGACAATCTGCCGTATCGGGCGAAGCGGATCCTGATGTCGTGGACCTCGTGGCTCGCGGGGCTCGGGCGGCCCGCGTGGATCGTGCAGGCGCACGCGCTGCTGAACGTGGGGTGCTGGCTGGCGCTGGCGGTCCTGCTGCTGCGCTGGTTTCCGCCGGACAGCTGGGAAAACTTCCTGCGCTGGGCGGGCGTGATGTTCTCGCACGGCATGATCATGAGCGTGCGGCATTCGCTCGTGGATGGGCCGAGCCTGCTGCTGGTGGCGTTGGCGCTGCGGTGGCTGGAGGACGGACGGCGTATCCGTGGGGCGGTGACGCTCGGGCTGGCGGGGCTGGGCAAGGAGACGAGCCTGCTGGCGACGGGCGGGATCGATTGCGACTGGCGCAAGCCCGGCACGTGGCTGCGGCCGGCCCTGACGGTCGCGGCGGTGGCGCTGCCGCTGGCGGCGTGGATGGCGGTGATCCGGTGGAAATTCGGGCCGGCGGAGGATCCGGGGATGGGCAACTTCACGTGGCCGCTGGCGGGATTTGCGGAGAAGGCCGGCGTCGTGGTGCGCGACCTGCGCAACGATGCCGGGTTCTCGCTCTATTGGGCGGTGGGGGCGACGATGCTGGCGCTGGCGGTGCAGTGGGCGTTTTTCGTGCTGCGCTGGCGGCCGGCGGAGCGCTGGTGGCGCGTGGGGATGGCGTTTGCGGTGATGATGGTGTTTCTCTCGACGCCGGTCTGGGAGGGTTATCCCGGGGCGTCGACGCGCGTGCTGCTGCCGATGACGCTCGCGTTCAACGTGCTCGTGCCACGGGGCTGGAAGTGGCTGCCGGTGCTGCTGGCGGGCAATCTCACGGTGGCGACGAGCCTCTTCGAGTTTTCGCCGCCGCATGAGTTCCACCGCGTGCAGGGGCCGGCCGCCGAGGCGGTGCGGATCGCCGCGGTGAAGGGCTGGCACGGGCCGGAGCGGCACCTGGACGAACGCTGGCGCTGGACCGCGGGGCGCGCGGAAGTGACGCTGGCGAACAACGGCTCGGCGCCGCTGAAGGTGGCCGTGCACGGCATGGTGAAAGTCGTGGCCGGTGCGCGCAGCGTGCGCGTGCTGCTCGGCGAGCGGCTGCTGTGGGGCGAGCGGATCGAGCACGGGACGAGCGAGCTGCGGTTCGGGCTCACGCTGCCGCCGGGAGAGACGACGCTGCGTTTCGTGAGCGAGGAGCCGCCGCGCAAGGTGGGCACGGATCCGCGCGAGCTGGCGTTCCGGGTGTCGAATTTGGACATCGTCGTGGAGCCGGCGGGTCCGCCAAGGTAGCGCGATGTCCGCCACGAGTCAGACCGAGGAGACCGCATCATGAACGGAAGCGACGGCACGCCGAAGGCGAAGCAGGGCGGGAGCTGGCTGCGGCATCTGCCGTGGCTCGGCCCCGTGCTGAAGGAGAACGCGACGTTGCGGCGGGAGAACGCGCAGCTGAAGGCGAACCAGAGCGAGTGGGCGCGGTTCCACCCGCCGGGACATTTCTACTCGCCGCTGCCGTCGCGCGAGGAGGTGGCGGAAGCGTTTGCGCGGGGCGGCTTCGGGCCGCCGTTTCCGGAAGTGGAGCTCAACGAGGCCGGGCAGCTGGCGCGGCTGGAGCGATTCCGGGAGTTTTACCGGGTGCAGCCTTTCCCGGAGCAGGCGACGCCGGGGCGGCGTTTCCATCTCGATAATCCCTCCTACGGGCACTTCGACGCGATCATGCTCTACTGCATGCTGCGCGAGGCGCAGCCGCGGCGCGTGATCGAGGTCGGCTCGGGTTTCTCATCGGCGGCGATGCTGGATCTGAACGAGCAGGTGTTTGGCGGGCGGGTGGAGTTCACGTTCATCGATCCCGACATGAAGCGGCTGCGGCCGCTGTTGCGGCCCGAGGACGAGCAGCGGGCGACGTTGATCGAGAAGCGCGTGCAGGAGGTGCCGTTGGACGTGTTTGCGCGGCTGGGCGAAAACGACGTGCTGTTCATCGACTCGTCGCACGTGAGCAAGATCGGGAGCGACGTGAACCGGCTCTACTTCGACGTGCTGCCGGCACTCGCGCGCGGCGTGCTGATCCACATCCACGATGTCGCGGGGAATCTGGAGTATCCGCAGTCGTGGTTCGACGAAGGGCGGGCGTGGAACGAGCAGTATCTGCTGCGGGCTTTCCTGATGAACAACGCGGCGTATCGCGTGGAGTTGTTCACCGGCTGGTTGTTCAACACGCGGCACCCGTGGTTCCGGGAGCACATGCCGTTGTGCGCGCGTGGGGGCGGGGGCCAGATGTGGCTGAGGAAAGTTGAAAGTTGAGAGAACGGAGGCGCGGCGGCACCGCGGCGCTAGAAGGACGCGATGTTCTCGAGGCGCTTGCGGTAGCGGGCGCCGATGACGGCGGGGGCGAAGCGCGCGCGGATGGAGGCTTGCGCGGCGGCGCCGAGGGAGGCGCCGAGGGCGCGGTCGGAGAAGAGGCGGCGCATGTGCTCGGCGGCGTGCGTGGGATCGGGGTCGGCCCAGGTGGAGCCTTTCGCGTAGGGGCCGTGGCTCTGCTCGAGCGTGACGAGCGGGGCGCGGACGGGGCAGCCGTTTTCCGCGGTGACGAATTCGGCGGTGGCGGACCAGTCGGTCGAAATCACGGGTTTGCCGAGGAGCATGCACTCCGCGACGGCGAGGCCGAAGCCCTCGGAGCGGTGCAGCGAGACGAAGCAGTCGCAGGCGGCCTGGAGCGCGGTGATGTCGGCGCGTGAAAACGTCTCCGTGAGCAGCACGGTGCCGGGCAGATCGCGCACGCCGGCCTGCAGGGCGGCGAAGTCGGCCTCGTTGCCGGCGACGTTCTGGACCTTGATGACGAGGGCGGCGTGCGGGCCGGCGAGACCGGAGCGGCGGAAGGCCTCGACCGCGGCGCGGGGATTCTTGCGGGCAGCGTAGGAGTTGAGGTCGAAAAGCGTGAGGAAGAGAAACGGGTCGCGCGGCAGGTGGAACCGGGCGCGCAGTTCGGCCGGCGGGGCGTCGGGCGGCACGAGCGCGATGGAGTGCGGCATCGTGAGCACGGGCAGCGGCGACTTCATCGCGATGGCGGCGGCGGTGAAGTCGCTCGGGCACCAGATCTCGTCGTAGTAATCGAAGCTCGGCACCCAGGTATCGGGAAACTCGGGCAGTTCCCACGCGAAGTAGGCGATGTTGTAGCGGCCGCGGCGGAAGGCGGGGCCGTGGTGGTGGTCGAGGTCGCGCGAGGCGGGCGGGTCGACGTGGATGACGTTAACGTCGTAGGGATTCGCGTCCTGGAGCCGGTCGGCGAAGGTGCGGTCCGCGAGCCGGTTCTTGCAGTTCAGCTTGAGCGGCACGAGTGCGGAGGGAATCGCGGCGGCATCGGCGGCGCGGACCATGCAGCGGGCGGATTCGCCGACGCCGAGTTCGGCGGTGAGGAAGCCGGCGATGTTGAGGCCGAGCTTGGCGTGGCGGCGGGCGTAGGCGGGGGAATAAGGCGCGTCGCGGCGGGAGAAATCGAAGATCACTTCGCCGGCATCGGTCGCGATGGTGCCGACGCGGAGCTGGCGGTTCTTGTTTTGGGCGCGGAAGCGCTGCCAGGGGCGGAGGCCGGTGACGCGGCCGAGCCACGCGAGGAAATTGGTGACGCCGACGCCGTGGAGCCGGAAGGTGAGCGTCGAGGTCTGGCCGGGGGGGACGGCGCAGCGGATTTCCCAGGGACCGGTGGTTCCGGGCGCGACGGTGCCGGCGAGGCGGGCGTTGAGGTAGAGGGAGAGACCGGGCGCGCCGGTTTCGGGGCCGCGGGCGGCGGGGTGCGGACGGATCTCGCCGCGGATGACGAGGCCGGAGACGCCGTCGAGCGGGGGCAGCCGGAGGAACGCATGCTCGCGGATCCACGCGCTGCTGGAATCGAACTCGTCGAAGAACAGGCCCGAGTAGGCGGTGAAGCGCCGGGAGAATGCCCCGGCAGCGGGCGGCGAGCGATGGCTGGACGGCATGGACGAGGGACGGGCGGGAGACAGTCGCGTCGGAGTAAGGGCGGGTGCAATACCGGGGCAACCTTGGAAGCGCGTGGCGGCGAGGTGCGGTGCGGCGCGGGCGCGGATAAAATCGGGCGCACACCCGTAGGGACGAAGTCGGGGCTTGCGTGGTTTGCAGCGCGGGCGTTCAAGGAGCCTGTCCGCTGCGAAAACAGCACGCTGCTCCCGCATCCGCGTGCCACCAACCACCCCTGAATCACCCTCTGCTGCTGCCTGGGCTGCGCGTTGCCGCGTCGGCATGCTTGCGCTTGTCACCGCGCTGATCTGGGTGGGCTTCTACGACCGGTGGACGCCCGAGTCGTGGCGGGTCCCGACGGATTACGTGGGCGATGCGGTGGAGATTCTGGCGCGGATCAAGGCGGCGGCGGAAGGCGACACGTGGCCGCTGACGCCGCAGGTGATCGAGCGTCTGGGCGCGCCGTTCGGCGCGCACTGGAACGGCTATCCCACGCCGGACAAGCCGCTGATGCTGCTGCTGGGCGCGCTTGCGAGTCAGGTGGGGGTGTTCGTGGCGGCGAACGTGGGTCTTTTGCTGGCGCAGGTCTCGGCGGCGCTGGCGTTCTATTTCGCGGCGCGCTGGCTGCGCTGCCGTTGGGAGTGGGCGTGGGTGGGCGCGGTGTTGTTTTCCTACACGTATCACACGTTTCACCGCGGGCTGCCGCACTTCTCGTTTGTGTTCACGTGGACGGTGCCGATCGGGCTGCTGGCGGTGTGGCTCGTGGCGCGGAGCAAGCGGCTGGAGTGGCGGAGTCCGGGCGCGGCGGTGTGTCTGGTGGCCGCGGTGGGCTTCGGGGTGAGCACGCCCTACAATCTTTATTTCTGGGGCCAGCTGCTGATCTGGGCGTTGCTGGCGCAGGTGTGGGGGGAGCGGCGGCGGGTGAATCTCCAGATCGGCCTCGCGACGGGCGCGGTCGCGCTGGCGGCGTTCCTGGTGACGAATGCGGAGATCTGGCTGTATCAGCAGGAGACGGACGGCGTGCCGCTGCTCACGCGCAACTACGGCGGCACGGAGCGGTATGCGCTCAAGCCGATGGAGATGTTCGTGCCGCCGACCTTTCACCGGTGGGACGCCCTCGCGTCGCTGGGGCATCGTTATCACCGGTGGTCGGAGTGGCGCGGCGAGCCCTACCTGCCGTATCTGGGCATCGTGGGTGGGGTGGCCTTCGTCTGGCTGCTGGCGGTGACGGTGCGGCGGCTGCTGGCGCGGCGGCCGGTGCCGGGGCCGGCGTTGCCGCTGGCGTGGCTGCTGGCGTTTGCGACGCTGGGCGGGCTCACGAATCTCCTGGCGCTCTTCTTCGGCTTCCAGCTGTTCCGGGCGACCAACCGGGTGGCGGTTTTCGTGTCGGCCATCGTGCTGCTGTTCCTGATGGTGCGGCTCTCGCGCTGGAGCGTGAGGTGGCCGCGCACGTGGACGTGGGCGGCGGCGGCCGGAATCCTCGTGGTGGGGTTGGTCGACCAGCTGCCGCGGCCTGCGCCCGACGAGGTGCGCGGGCAGGTGGCGCAGGACGTCCGGTCCGATCAGCAACTGGGCCGCGAGCTCGAGGCGGCGCTGCCGCCGGGCGGCATGATTTTCCAGCTGCCGGTGCTGGGTTTTCCGGAGGTGACGCCGCCGCACCGGCTCGTGGATTACGAGTTGTTCCGGCCGTATCTGGTGACGGAGACGCTGCGTTTCAGCTATGGCGCGGCGAAGTTCCGGTCGCGGAGCCGCTGGCAGCGGGACCTGGAGAACGTGCCCCTGGAGACGCTGCTGCAGCGGCTGGAGCGCTACGGGTTCGCGGCGCTCTACATCAACCGCAAGGGTTACGAAGACCGGGCGGAGAAGATCCTGGGCGAGCTCGATGCGCTCGGCTACCGGAGGCGGCTGCAGGGCAGCGGTGGCCAGCAGGTGGTGGTGCTGCTGCATCCGAGCGCGGAGGCGAAGCTGCCGCTCGGGCGCTCGTTTACGTTCGGCAATGGCTGGCACCCGCGGTCGGAGGACGGCGTGCGCTGGGCGGTGGAGGAGGCGACGCTCGCGTTTTTCAATCCGCATGCGGCGCCGATCGAGGCGGGGGTGAAGTTGGAACTGGTGGGCGTCACGGAGCGCGAGTTGGTGCTCGAGCGGAACGGCGAGGCGATGCGGACGGTGCGGGTCGGCGAGGTGCCGGTGGCGCTGGAGCTGCCGGCGCTGCGATTGGAGCCGGGCGTGAACCAGTTCACGCTGCGGTCGCGGGAGCCGGCGAAGCGGTTGAGCACGGGACGTTACCAGCTGCGGGCCTTCGGCCTCAGGAATTCCTCGATCCGCGTGGAAGGGCTGTTTCCGGGCAGCGAGCGGACCGAGTGAGCGGTGGCGGCGCGCGCTTTCCGGCGCGGGGCCCGGCCGCCGAGAATGAGCGTTGAAAAGCGTGGAGCGGACTGCCGGTGTGGGCGGAGTCACGCATGAACCACGACGAATACCTGAAGCTCGCGGAGGTGGAGGACGGCATGTGGTATTTCCGGTCGTTGCACGCGCATGTGCGGCGCGAGCTGCACCGCTGGATGGGCGGGGCGACGGCGCCGGGGGGAGCGCAGGCGTGGCACGCGCTGGATGCGGGGTGCGGGACGGGCGGCATGATCCTGCGGCTGCGGGAGCAGGAACCGGCGTGGCGGTGGTCGGGCATCGATTTCATGCCGATCGCGTGCGAGCTGGCGCGGCAGCGCTGCGGTCCGGAGGTGGACGTGCGGGTGGCCTCGATCACGGAGCTGCCGTTTGCGGAGGCGAGTTTCGATGCGGTGGTGTCGGCCGACGTGGTGTGTCAGGTGGAGAACCCGGAGGTGGCGGCGCGGGAGTTTTTCCGGGTGCTGCGGCCGGGCGGGCTCGCGATCATCAATGTGCCGGCCTACCGGTGGATGTGGTCGTATCACGACGACTCGTGCCAGACGAAGCACCGCTACACGCGGCCGGAGATCGATGCGCTGCTCGCGGGCGCGGGCTTCGGCGAGCGGCGGACGACGCATTGGAACGCGCTGCCGTTTCCGGCGGTATGGGCGAAGCGGAAGCTTTTCCGGAGCCCGGCGGACACGAGCGACATGAAGGAGTATCCGCGCGCCGTGGATGCGGCGTTCGGGGCGTTGATGGGCATCGAACACGCGTGGCGCGATCTCGGCGGCGCCTGGGCGTGGGGCACCTCGGTGTTTGGCGTGGCGCGCAAGCCGGAGCGATGAGGCGGGTGGCACGAGGTGTGAAGCGCGAGGCGCGGGCGGCGCGCCGCGCGGCGACGGGAGCGCGATGATCCACTACGCGGTCGCATTCGGGCTGCTGCTGCACGTAGCCGGCTGGGGCGTGGGGGCGGCGATGCTGCTCATGCCGCGTCCGTGGACGCGTTTCTGGCCGGTGCTGATCTTTCCCGCCGGGTTGGCGCTGCAGTCGGCCGTGGTGTGGCTGGGCGCGCAGCTGGGCTTTCGCGGGACGAACGCCTACGCGTGGTGGAGCCTTGCGGTGCCGGCCGCGCTGCTGATCGAAGGCGGAGCGCGGCTCGGCTGGCGGCGGGCGTGGGTGGATCTGAGCCGGGTGGGCCTCGTGGGCGCGGTGGCGGCCGCGGTGCTGGTGCTGCTGGTGCTGCCGGTGGCGATCGCGTCGAAAGGCCTGACCTCGCTTTCGCTCGGCAGCTGCGATGCGGCGGACTACGCGGCGGGCGCGCGGGTGCTGATGGAATTTGCGAGCGGGGACCGCAGCGGGTTCATCGGGCTGACGGAGGTGGTGCGGGTGCACTCGGTGGACAACTTCTTCGACTACTGGACGCGGCTGAATCACTTCACCCCGGCGGCGTTGATGGCGTTGAACGGCACGGTGCTCGGGTGCGCGCCGCACGAGACGGCGACCCTGCTGACGGCGGTGCTGCTGGCGGCGGGTGTGCCGGTGGTGTTCTGGGTGGCGCGGGCGATCGTGGGCTACAGCGGCGGCGTGAGTCTGCTGATCGCGGCGCTTTTCGGCGTGAGCCCGGTGATGTGGTATGCGGTGGCGCATGTGTCGCCGGGGCAGCTGCTGGCGGCGCCGGCGATCGCGCTGGTGACGTGGAGCGGCGTGGCGCTGTGGCGTGGGCGGCTGACGTGGCGGCGCGCGGTGCGCTTCGCGGGCGTGCTGCTGTGCGCGTATTGGCTGATTCTGGGGAGCTACAACTTCATCATCGTGGTGACGCTGGTGCCGGCGGTGGCCTACGCGGGCGGACTGGCGTTGTGGCGGCGGCAGTGGGGGCGGCTGGCGCAGTGGGGTGCGGCGATGCTGGCGCCGCTGGTGGCGTGCGGCGTCCTGTTTGCCGAGCGCGTGGCGGGACTGGCGGAGCGTTTCACGCTGCTGCAGACCTTCGATTTCGGGTGGCGGATTCCGGTGCTGACCGCGGAAGGCTGGCTCGGTATGGTGCGCGGCGGCGATCTGGCGCCGTGGGAATTTTTCGGCGTGCGCTGGGTGCTCTGTGCGGCGGTGGTGGGGCTGCTGGTGTGGGCGCTGCTCCGGGCGGGCCAGCAGCGGCGGCGGGCGGTCTGGCTGGTGCTGGCGCTGCTGCTGCCCGTGCTCGGCGGTTATCTTTTCCTGCAGGCGCGCGGCGCGCGGCTGGACACGAATGCGAGCTACGATGCCTACAAGCTTTTCGCGGTTTTCTATCCGCTGCTGCTGCCGGCGTTCTGCTGGTGGGTGACGCTGCGGCGCAGCCGGCGGCTGCACGAGTGGCTGATGGTCGTGGGCGTGGCGGGCGGCGTGGGGCTGCTGAACCTCGTGGGTTGCGGGATGTTCATCTGGCAGATGAGCCGGCCGCCGCTGATCGTGGACGGCGAGCTGCGGCAGCTGCGGAAGATCGAGGCGATGCGTGAGGTGGCGTCGGTGAACCTGCTGATCCCGGACATGTGGTCGCGGCTCTGGGCGCACGCGCTGCTGCTGCGGAAGGCGCAGTATTTCCCGTCCCACACCTACGAAGGCCGGCTGAACACGGAGTTGAAAGGCGAGTGGGATCTCGAAGGCGGGGCGGTCGCCGTGATGCTGCCGGACGGGGCGCGGCGGCAGATCACGCCGCGTTTCGCGCTCGTGCATACGCAGCATCCGCTGCACGTGCGCGTGACGCCGGCGGACGGCTGGTCCGAGCCGGAGGCGGCGGCGCCGGGCGGCGAGCGGTGGCAGTGGACGGCGGTCGACGCGACGCTGCGGCTGACGAATCCGCACGCGTATCCGCTGGCACTGGACGCGACGATCGACGGCTGGAGTCCGCTCGAGCGGCGCGTGCGGCTGGTGCGGGCCGGCGGCGAGGACCGGCCGGGGACAAGGATCGGGCCGGAGCGCGGGACCGTGGGGTTGCGCGTGCTCGGCGTGCCGCCGGGCGAATCGACGCTGGTGCTGCGCTCGGACGAGCCGCCCTACGCGGCGGCGGGCGATCCGCGCGCGTTCGGGGTATCGGTTTTCCGATTCCGGATCACGCCGCGCCGCTGACGATTCTGTCAGGTGGCGCGCTGCACTTTGGCCTTGGCGCGCGACCGGCGGGACGTGTTTGCTCCGCCGACAACATGGCGTCGGCGACGAACTTGCGGCGCGTTTTTTCCGGGAAACGCGTGGTGATCACGGGAGGACTGGGCTTCATCGGCTCGAATCTCGCGCGGACGCTGGTCGGGCTGGGAGCGGACGTGACGGTGGTCGACAGCCTCGTGCCCGAGTATGGCGGCAACCGGCGCAATCTCGCGGGCCTCGCGTCGCGCGTGAAGGTGCATGTGGCGGACGTGCGCGACTGGCCGCGGCTGCCGAGCCTGGTGCGCGGGCAGGACGTCCTCTTCAATCTCGCGGGGCAGACGAGTCACATGGACTCGATGACCGATCCGCAGACGGATCTGGACATCAACTGCCGCGCGCAGCTCGCGATCCTCGAGGCCTGCCGGCAGCACAACCCGGAGATCCGGGTCGTGTTTGCGAGCACGCGGCAGATCTACGGGAAGCCGGACTACCTGCCGGTCGACGAAAAGCATCCGCTGCGGCCGGTGGACGTGAACGGGATCAACAAGATCGCGGGCGAGTCGTTTCACCTGCTGTATTCGCGCGTGCACGGCATCGCGGCGACGGCTTTGCGGCTGACGAACACGATCGGGCCGCGCATGCGGATCAAGGATGCGCGGCAGACCTTTGTCGGCGTGTGGATCCGGCGGCTGCTCGAAGGGCAGCCGATCGAGGTGTGGGGCGGGGAGCAGCTGCGGGATTTCACGTATGTGGACGACGCGGTGGAAGCGTTTCTGCTCGCGGCGGCGAAGGCGGAGGGCGTGGGCGAGGTGTTCAATCTCGGCGGGCCGCCCGCGGTGTCGCTGCGCGAGCTCGCGGAGCTGTTGGTCGAGATCCACGGCGGCGGGGAGATTGCGGTGCGGGAGTTTCCCGCGGACCGGAAGAAGATCGATATCGGCCACTACTACGCGGACGACCGGCTGATCGCGCGGAAGCTCGGGTGGACGTGGCGGACCGACCTGCGGACCGCGTTGGAGCGGACAATCGCCTACTACCGCACGGAGCGGAAACATTACGTGTGAGGGGCGTGACGAGCCGGGGCGTCCGGGCTGGCGGCGCGGTTGGAGGGAAGCCTTGCGCCGGACGTGGGATTCACGGCTAACTTTCCCCGATGGCGCCCGCCCTGAGCTTTGTCATTCCGCTGTATCGCAGCGCCGAGACGATCGGCGATGTGGTGCGTGACATCCAGGCGCTCCGGATCGAGGGGGGGCACGAGATCGTGCTGGTGCACGACGGCAGCGGTGAGGATACGAGCCGGGTGTGCCGGCAGCTGCTGCGGGAGGCGAAGGTGCCGATCCGGCTGGTGGAGCACGCGCGGAATTACGGCGAACACAATGCGGTGCTGACCGGATGGCGGCACGCGCAGGGCGCGCACGTGGTGAACCTGGATGACGACGGGCAGCATCCGCCGCGCGAGGCGGTGCGGATGTGGGAGCACGCGAAGGCGACGGGGCTCGACGTGGTGTTCGGGCACTACGAGGAGAAGCAGCACTCGGCGTGGCGGAATTTCGGGAGCTGGTTCACGAATCGCATGACCGATTGGGCGTTGGACAAGCCGCCGGGTTTCTACCTCTCGAGTTTCCGTTGCGTGTCGCGTTTCGTGGTGGAGCAGGTGGTGGGCTACGCGGGGCCGTATCCGTATATCGACGGTCTGCTGCTGCAGGTGACGCAACGGATCGGGTCGATCACGGTGCGGCATGAGCCGCGGAAGGCGGGCGCGAGCACCTACACGCTGCGGCGGCTGGTGCGGCTGTGGCTGAGCGCGTGGATCAATTTCTCGGTGTTGCCGCTGCGGGTGGCGACGATCGTGGGGCTGGCGATCGCGGGTGCCGGCGTGCTGGCGATGGTGCTCGTGGCATGGATGTGGTGGTGCGACATCGGGCCGGAGTCGGGCTGGGGCTGGATCATGGCGGCGCTGCTGATTTTCTCGGGCACGCAACTCGTGATGCTGGGCATGATCGGCGAGTATGTGGGGCGGATGTTCATCGCGGTGAACCAGCGGCCGCAGTCGTGCGTGCGCGAGGTGCTGACGAGCGAGTGAACGGGGCCGCTGAAGAGCGGTGCCTTGACGCCAAAGCGCGCTACCGGAGCAGCGTTTCCCAGCGGGAGAATTCGCGGGCGAGGTTGGCTTCGACGCCGGCGACGGCGGCGGCGGGCGGGCGACGGCGGAGGCGGGCGAGATACGCCAAGGCGGTGAGCGCGAGGCGATACTCGGCGGAGCGGGGCCACGCGAGGGCGTGGGCGAGGTAGTCGCGGCACCAGGTGCGCGTGCCGTGATCGGCGGCGGCAATGAAATCGTGCCGCCATTTGCGCGCGAGGCGGTGGGAGTTGTGTTCGTCGCGGGCCTTGCGGCCGGGGGAGGAACTCACGTGGTGGCGGATGACGCTGTCGAGGGCGACGGCGTTGGTGCGGCCGGCGGCGCGGGCGCGGAAGCAGAGGTCGATGTCCTCGCCGCCGTTCATGAAGGCGTCGTCGAAGCCGCCGAGCTGCGTCCAGAGTGCGCGGGAAACGAGGAGGCACGCGCCGGTGAGGGCGGGGGGCGTCCAGAGCGTGCGCGTGAGCCGGGCGGCGCGGGGCGGCAGGGTGCGGAGGTGGATGGGTTTGCCCTGGACGTTGATGACGATGCCGGCGTGGTCGATGACGCCGGAGCGGGCATCGAGTTGGACGTTGCCGATCAGGCCGGCGCGCGTGGGGCCGAGGAAGGCGTGGGCGTCGAGCAGCGGTTCGAGCCAGTGCGGGGTGAGGACGAGGTCGTTGTTGAGGAGGGCGAGGAATTCACCGCGGGCGAGGGTGGCGGCGCGGTTGTTGGCGCCGGCGTAGCCGAGGTTGCGGTCGTTGAGGACGACGCGGAACGGCGGAGCGGTGAGCGTGGCGAGCCAGGCGCGGGTGCCGTCGGTGCTGCCGTCGTCGACGAAGATGATTTCGTGCGGGAGATCCGTGGGGAGCGTCGCCTGCAACGAGGCGAGCATCGCCTGGGTGAGCGGCAGGCAGTTGTAGAGCGGAACGATGACGCTCAGGCGGGGTGACGACCCGGCGGCAGAGGAGGCGGGAGACGTGAGGCGGGAGGTGGCCAACGGGGCGGAGGCTCGCGGGTCGGGGGCGCGGTCTCAAGCTTCGGGGTGCGGGGGCGCGGTAGCCGGCGATGGGCGCGGCGCGAGGGGCGGGACGAAGGGAAACTTTTTTGACCGCTGATGGATTTCGCCAATGGGCGAAATCTCGAAATGCGGCGGCGGCTGATCGCCGGCGCGGGGAGTCGGAGGGCCCGCTGATGCGGGCGGGGAGGGCGGAGGGGCGCCGGTGGTCGGGGAGGCGGCGAGCGGGCGGGCGTCCAAGGCGGCGAGCGCCGGGCCTACGGGGTGTCGGAGAGGAGGCGGCGGAGGTAGGCGCCGTAGGAAGATTTGCCGAGCTTGGCGATGTTGGCTTCGAGGCCGGCGCGATCGATCCAGCCTTTGCGCCACGCGATTTCCTCGAGGCAGGCGATCTTGAGGCCTTGGCGGTTTTCGATGACGGAGACGAATTGGCCGGCTTCCTGGAGCGAGTCGTGGGTGCCGGTGTCGAGCCAGGCGGTGCCGCGGCCGAGGATCTCCACGTGGAGTTTGCCGGCTTCGAGGTAGAGGCGGTTGAGGTCGGTGATCTCGAGTTCGCCGCGTTTGGAAGGCTGCAGGCGGCGGGAGAACGGGACGAC
>JACCEB010667852.1_pt1 | contig 48044 bp, 33 predicted proteins | sample 7454761 | NCBI WGS metagenome assembly JACCEB01 (sample SAMN15323454, study PRJNA562643) | freshwater metagenome | isolation source: river surface water | place: USA:Blue River Watershed | collected 2017-08-18
CTCGCGCCGCTCGCCGCCACCGGCACCGCCCTCGCGCGTCGGAGCCGCACCCGGGCCTGCATCGCCACCCGGCCCCGCCGGACGCCGGAAGGTGCGCCGGTCGCGATTGGCCGGGCCGCCCGCACCGCCGCCGTCACGACGATCGTCGCGCCGCGGACGCTCCCCGCCCTCGCGGTCCCGCCGGTCGGAAGCCGCGGGTTTCTCCTGAGTCCATTGGGTGCCGAAGCTGAAGCCCTGCAGTTGGCTCAGGTCGAGTTTGTTGAAATCCGCAGGCGGATTCTCCTTGGGAGCGTTATCGTCCATTTTCGGGAAAGCGGGTTGTGCCCCGCGAGTTTGCTAGTGTGCGTGATGCGCAGTCCAAAATCGGTCGTAAGTGTCCACGCCGGGCGGGCGCAGTGGCAAGCAGTTTCCCGGCCAGCGGTCCCTTTGATCCTCCCAGCCGCACCGCCGCGGAAATTTCCCCCGGGCCGCCGCCACCACCGCGGACTCAGGGCAGCACGTAGATTTCGACCAGCGCCTCGCCCGTGCCCCCATCCGCACTCGAAATCTGGGTCGTGTAGGGCCCCGGCTCGACCGTGACCACCATCGCGCTGTCCGCGCTGCCATTGGGCAGGGCAAACGCCGAAACCCGCGCCGCCGTCGACGACCGGTCGTAGGCCAGTCCCCCGGTCGTCCAACCGGAATTCGTCTGGATCAGTCGCGGGCTGCCCCCCGGTGCGGCCTGCGCAAACAAGGACAGCACCGGCCTCGCCAGCGTGTTCGTCACGCCGAACTGCGCCAGGCCCGGCCCCACCCCGCGCAACAGCAGCCGCGTCGGGCCGGTGCCGCCGACGACAAAGCCGGCAATCAGGGCGTTTTCGCCGCTGCCCGCCATACTGCGCGTGGAGAGATTCATCAGCCGCGCCGGCGCGCCGGCGATCGCATCGTAGGCCTCGACGAGCACCACGCCGCCGCGATTGTCGACGCTCGACGCGTGCGCGGAATAGAGGCCCGACACCAGCGGCAGCAGCAACGCCGCATCCCGGCTGCCGGCCGGCAGCCGAAACGCACCGACCGCTTCCGAGGCGTCCGCAATGCCGAAGTTGAAGGTCTGCTCCGAGCCCACCGCTTCGCCCCAGTTGTCGTTGGCGCCTCGCGGCAGCGGGTTGCTGCCGGAGAACAACTGCAGCCGCGGATCCGGCATGAATCCGCCCAGGCCAAACTCGGCCAGCGTGGGCCCGACCGCGCGCACCAGGTGCGCCCGCAAACCGACCGCCTCCACGAAGAACCCCACGATCAACGTCCGGTCCCCCGCCACCGCGGCACGCGTCGCGAGATTCACGAGCCTTCCGCCGCCGGTGGCCGGCGCCGCGACACCCCGCCGCGTAGCCCCGGCCTGAAACGCCGGCCAACTCGAAGCCGCCGAAAGGGGCGAACCGTTGCCCGCGATCTTGTAGAGATTCCCGTCCAACGAGCCCACGTAGATCGCGCCGTCGGGCGCCACGAGCGGAGACGACTCGATGCCGTCGTCCTGCCCCGATTGATCCGCCACGAACGTCCAACGGATGCTGCCGTTGGCCGGATCGAGCGCACGCACGATATTGTCGTCGCCCCCGTAGATGACCATCCCGTCGCCCCGCACCGCCGGCGACGAGATCGTCGTCACGCCGATGCGCGAAATCCACTTCGGCGGATCCTGGTCGCGGGCATTCGGGTTGAAGGCATAGAAATTACCGTCGCTCGAGGGCACGTAGATCGTGCCGTCGGCGCCCAGCGCGGCGGATGCGTCGATCGCGCCGTTGGTGAAATACTCCCAGCGCCGCGTGCCGTTTTCGTGGATCGCGTAGAAGCGCTGGTCGTTCGATCCGATGTAGACGGTCCCGTCGCTGCCGATCGCCGGCGAGGCATAGATCTGCCCGCCGGTCGCAAACCGCCATCGCTCCGTCCCGTCCGGCCGCACCGCGTAGACCGAACGATCGGTCGAGCCGACAAAGATCGTGCCGTCCCCGCCCACCGCCGGCGCGCCCCAGATCGCCGCGCCGGTGGGAAACGACCACCGCAACGCACCGTCGGTCGAGACCGCATAAAGCCGGCCGTCGCCGCTGCCGAAATAGATCGTGCCGCCGTCCGGCGCGAACGCCGCCGAGCTGCTGACAAATCCGCCGGTCCGCACCGTCCACTTGATGCGCGTCTCGTTCACGCCCGGCCGCAGCGCGTAGAACAAGCCATCCACGCAGCCCACGTAGATTGTGCCGTCCGGCCCCACCATCGGCGAGGCATCGACCGGCTGCGTGAAACTCTGCTCCCACAGCCGTTCCCCGGCAGGCGTGAGTGCCGCCAGCAGACCACGCCGGCTGCCGGTTTCGACGCCGACGTAGATGGCCGTGCCGGCCGGGTTCAGCGCGGGGGAGGACAGCGTGATGTATCCCCCGACGCGATACCGCCATACCTCGCGGGTCTCGGTCTGCGCCGCAAGGTTTACGGCCCCGCCGCCGAACGCCGCCAGGAGCAGACAATACCGCAGCCAGTGTCCGAAAACTGATCCTGATTTTTGCAGGCGGTGCTCGAATCACGCCTCGCCGGGCAACACAAGGCGGAAGCTCGTCCCGCGCTCGTCGCTCCGGACCAGCTCAAGCCTGCCCCCGGCCTGCAGCGCGAGCTGGTAACTTAGGGCCAGCCCCACGCCGCTGCCCCCCGGCTTCCCGCTCGTGCAGGGCTGAAACAGCCGCGCCCGCACCGCCGCCGGCAACCCGCGGCCGTTGTCCGTCACTTCAAAATCGACCCCCCCGTCGCTCCGGCGCATCCCGGTCACGCCCACCGCGCCCCCGGCTCCGACCGCCTCGCACGCATTCTGCACCAGATTGCGGAGCACGAGCAGCGCCAGGTTTGCGGTCCGACCTTCGACGTTCACGTCGTCCGGCCCCGCGGCCTGAAACGTCACGCCACCCGCGCGCGCCTCCGCCGCGACCTTCTGGGTGAGCAACTCCGCGATCTCCGCCGCCGTCAGCCGGAAGTGCGCCCCATGCTGCTCGTCGCGCAGAACGCCCACGACGTCGTTCACCATCGTGCGCAACCGCCGCGTGAGCTCCGAAGCCGCCGCGAGTTCCCCGCCGCTCCGCCCGTCCGTATCGCCCTGGCCCGCCACGATCGTCTCGAGGCCCGCGATCGGCGTCTTGAGCTCGTGCATCAGATGCGCGGTCACGGCGCCGAGCGCCGAGGTCTTGGCGGCCAGCACGAGTTCGCGATTCGCGCGCAGCAGGTCCTCGCTGCGACTGCGCAATTCGCGGTTCGCGTTGTCCAACCGGCGGAACGCCCAGGCCATCGCGCCCACGATCACCAGCGAGCCTGCCAGCCACGCCACACCGGCCGTGAACCAGAGCCGCCGGTCATGCCGCGCCAATTCCGCCCGCTCCTCGTCGCCCCGCAGCCAGAATTGCGCGGCGCCCAACACCGGCGCGTCGCTGCGCCGCCGCAGCGGCACCCAGGCTTCGATCAGCCGCACGTCGTCGCCCACCGGCTCCACAAAGGCCAGTTCCGCCTCGGCCGAGCGGAGATGCAGGCGCACATCGGCTTCGCCCGCGAGCGCCCGGCGGATCGTTCCCGGCGCCTGTGCCGGCGGATCGCCGAGGATACCGTCCGCTCCCACCACGTCGCCGCGCACATCGAAGACCCGCACGCCGAGCACCCCGCCGTAGCGGATCGCCTTGAGCACCGCGATCCGGATCGCTCCGGGGACCTCCCCCGGATCCGTGCCCGTCTCCGCGGCAAACACGTTCAGCTGCATCGTCGCCAGCGCCTCGAGCCGCCCCGCTTCCCGTTGCAGAATCTGCCGACTCAGATCGTCGCGCTGCTGCCACGTGACCACGCCCACCACCGCGCCGAAGACCCCGAGCGTCAACGCCACCACTACGGCCGGGGTGAACCGGCCGGGTGTCACCGTGGCAGGGGCATCGGACATCGCGGGAAAGCACTCATTTTTCCCAGCTCCAGCGCAGCCCTAGCAAGCCTTCGTTCACCCGGTAGGACGCGAGCAGGTCGTTCGACCGGCTGCGCTCCCACTCGTATTCGCCCAGCACGGTCCAGCGCCGCGTGAGTTTCCGCTCGGCCCGCAGGCCTGCGGAGTATTCGTCCTTCACCCGCATCGCCGGACGCAGGCCGAGGCCGACCGTCTGCACGCCGAATTCAATGCGCGTGGCCGTCGCACTGAGCCGCACCAGCCACTGCTCCGTCTTCCACTCGACTTCCTGATCCGCGCGGAGCTCCCGGTAATTGAAGTAACCCGAGCCGTTGTCCCGGTAGTGCAGCAGCGCCACCCGCGTATTGGTCCGCCAGCGTTTGGCGGCGTCCCACACCGCGTCGACGCGCGCCTGCACTTCCTGTTCCGCGATCTTGAGGACCGTGCCCGCGAGTTCGCGTCCCGCAGCCGAATACCGTGCCCGCCGGTCGAAATTCCGCCAGCGCCGCAACGCCCCCACCCGAACTTCCAACCGCTCGCTGTGGATCCAGCCGAGCCAGACGTTGCCCTCGCCCACGGTCCCGTCATTCGCGCCGTCGTCGTAGCGCTTCCGATCCCCGAGCGCCTGCGCCTCCAGCCAGAAGGACCGCGCGAGATTCCAGCGGACCTGCGGCCCGAGCATCGCCCCTTTCACCCGCAATTCCGCGACACTCCGCTCCACATCCGTATCCGAAACGTCGAACACATCGTGCGCGTGATACCCCGTCACCGGCAGCCCGAGGCGGACCTTGTCCCCCAGCCACCATCCCACCTCGGCCCGACTCCAAGCTTGGCTGAGATCGCGCACCACGTCGCCGGAAAAGAAATGCGTCCGCTCGCCGCTCGCGAAATACGAGAATTCCAGCGGCCCTGTCGGCAGCCGCAGCAACACCAGCTCCGCCACGCCACGTGCAAAGGTGCTTCGTTCCTCGCCGGCATGGCTGAGCAGCAGGTTGTCCTTGTAGCCGAACGCGGCGTCGAACGACGCCGACGCGCTCCACGTCGTCCGGCCCGCGAGCAATTTCGCCAGCTCCTCGTCGGCGGCTTCACCGGCACTTCCGGTCGCGGCGCGGCATCCGCCCACGACGCCGCCCAACGCGATGCACGCGCGGAACGCAGGAGCGAGGTTTCGAAGCCGGAGGAACACGGGGGAGGCGGAAAAAGCGCGGGACACTGAGGCGTCCGACCAAGACGCACAAGTCATGTTCAAGGTCGGACGCAGCGAAAAAAAAGGACGGTCGCTCATCGCGACCGCCCTTTGACTGACATTACGCCGAAGTGTATTACGCCAAAAAATTATCGCTTCGGCCCGGCATTCTGCCGCTGCCGACGCTGCTCGTCGCGGATCTGCTTGTGCAGCGCGCCCTGCTGGGCCTCGAACTGCTTCATCTGCGACTCCATCCGCTCCTTGATCGCCTTCTTCTCCTCGTCCGTCGCGTCCCGCAGCTTCTTCGCCAGCTCGTCGTGATTGGCGATCATCGCATCACGGTTCTGCTGCAGCTGCCGCATCAGGTCCTGCAGGCTCGTCCCGCCAGGCCCCTTCTTCGCACTCTCCTTCACCGCCGCCGCAGCCGCGGCCTTGGCATCGCCCACGGAGGCTTGGGCCAAACCCACGCTCGGGAGGAGCGCAAGGATCGCGACGGCGATCACCGGTTGGGCCGATTTAAGGAGACGCATGACTCCTTCCCGTTTGCAATCGCCGTGCCAACCCCAGCCACCACAATCAACTCTCGCATACACAGTGATTTACCCTTCTGAGCCTTCAGGCGGTGACACCGATGATCTTGGGGAAATTCTCCCAAATCGTCGTCGCAACGCGGTCTATTCCCCAGCCGCCGTCCCCTCTTCCGCCTTACCGGTTCCGCCCTTTCCTTTCAGCCGGTAGCGCACGACATCGCGGGAGACGCCCAGCAAGCGCGCCGCCGCCGAGACATTGCCCTGCGCCTGCCGGACCGCGCGCTCCACCATCTCATCAATCGCCGTCTCCAGGGAAAAGCCCGCCTCCGGAAACACAAAATCCGCGCGCAGCCACGCGCTGCCGCCCGCCGCAGCGTTGCCGCGCTCGAGATGGGCAAACGCCAGCCCGTCGTCCCCGCCAAACACGACCGCGCGTTCGATCTCATGCGCCAGCTCGCGCACGTTGCCGGGCCAGCGGTGGGCGAGCAGCCGCGCGCGGCCTTCGGCGGGAATCGGCATCGGCTTCAGGCCGTAGCGCCGGCTCACGCGCACCAGCAGTTCCTCCGCGAGCACCACGATGTCGTTGCCGCGCTCGCGCAGAGGCGGCAGCCGCACGCGAAAAAGGTCCAGGCGGTGCAGCAGGTCCGCGCGGAACTTTCCCTCCCGCACCAGCGTGCCGAGATCGGCATTCGTCGCGGCAATGATCCGCGCATCGACCGGCGTCGGCCGCGAGGCTCCCACGCGCCGCAGCACCTGATCCTCGATCGCCGTGAGGAGTTTGGCCTGCAGCGGCAACGCGAGGCTCGGCAGTTCATCGAGAAACAACGTGCCGCCGTCCGCCGCCTCCATGAGTCCGATACGCGCCGCCTTTGCATCCGTAAACGCGCCGCGCTCGTGCCCGAACAACTCCGCCTCCGCCAACGCATCCGGCAACGCGGAGCAGTTGAGCTCCACCAGCGCCTCGTCCGCGCGGGGGCCATTGCGATGGATCCAGCGCGCGATCGCGGTCTTGCCGGTGCCGGTCTCCCCCTCGATCAGCACGGGCGGCAGCGCGCCGCTCAGACGCCGGTCCGCCGCGGTGATCTTTGCGAGTTGGTCGCGCACGCCCGCCAGGCTCTGGCCGAAGACGAGCTCCGTGTCCTGGCCGCGCCGGAATTCATCCGCGCGCTTCGATTGGCGGATCTTCCGCGCCTGCACGAAACGCAGCGGCAGCTCCTCCGGATCGAAGGGTTTCACGAGATAATCCGCCGCCCCGGACCGCAAGGCCTCCACCGCACCGGCGACGCCGCCTTCCGCCGTCATGACGATCACCGTCGTCGTCGGCGCGAACAGCTTGTCGCGCAGCAGATCCGTGCCCCGGCCGTCGGGCAGATTCACATCGATCACCGCCGCCTCGAACGATAGCCCCGCCAGCGCCTGACGCGCGGCCGCGACGGAATTCACCGCCGTCACCTCCGCGCCTTCCTGCTCGAGGAACCCCGCGAGCCGCTTGCGCAGCAGCAGGTCGTCGTCGAGCAGCAGGACGTTGATTCCGGCGAGCGGAGATTTGGCCATGGCCCGGATGAGTGTGCCGCCGCCGGGAGTTTGCTCCACAAAATTTCACGCCTCGCCGGCGATCTGCGCGGCGGCACGGTATAATCCCCGCCGCCCAAGATCAGACTGCGCGCGAAAATCCGCCCCGGCTCAGTCGACCTTCTTCTTCGGGTTCTTCGCGTTTTTCGCGCGGTCCGCGTCGCGCGCTGCCGCCCGACGCTCCAGCGGCCAATTCGGATCGGGCGCGTGCGCCGCCTTCATGATCGCTTCCGCGCGGGCCACGAGGTCCGGCTTCGTCGCCGCGAGGTTCTTTGCTTCCGCGGCGTCGGTCGCGAGGTCGTAAATCTCGATCGGGCGGTCGTGGCCGTTGCGCACGGCTTTCCAGTTGCCGAATCGCGCTGCCTGGATCGGCCGCTGCTCGTGCAGCTCCCAGTAGAAGTAATCGCGCTGCGGCGCCGGCCCGCCACGGAGGAACGACACCAGCGAATGTCCGTCCGGCTTGAATCCCGCCGGGAGTTTCGCGCCCGCAAGCTCCGTCGCCGTCGGCAGGAAATCCCAGAACGCCCACGGTTCGTCGCTCACGCGGCCCGCCGGCACCGTGCCCGGCCAACGCGCGATCGCCGCCTGCCGCAGTGCGCCTTCATACAGGCCGCGCTTGTAGCCGCGCAGGCCGTTCGAGGCCTGTTCGAAGAGCTTACCCATTTCCGAAGCCGGGTCGAACGACGAACCGTTGTCCCCCGCAATCATCACAAGGGTGTTCCGGTCGATCCCGAGTTCGCCGAGCAGATCGAGCAGCTGGCCGACGTCCCGGTCGAGCCGCGTCACCTGCGCCGCATAGGCTTTCTGGGCGTCGGTCCACGGCTTGCCGGCGTAGATGCCCACGTCGTCGATCTCGTGCCGGCCGTGCGGCAGCGTGATGGCGTAGAAGAGGAAAAACGGCGCGGACTTTTTCGCCCGCACCCACGCGAGCACGTCGTCCTGAATCACGTTTTGCGCAAAGGTCTTGCCCACGCCTTTGCCATCGTTGCCCGGGAGGTCGAAACGCTGGCCGTCGCGATAGAGAAACGTCGGAAAATACGAGTGCGCGTGCCGCTGGCAGTTGTAACCGATCTGGTGGTCGAAGCCCTTCTTCAGGGGACTGCCTGTGGTGTCGAACATCCCCATGCCCCACTTGCCCGCGACCGCGGTCGCGTAGCCCGCACTCTTCAGGATCTGCGCGACCGTCACCGTGCTGGCCGGGAGCGGCAGTTGGCCCTCGTTGGGCATCTCCCAGTTGCCGCGCACCGGCGCGTGGCCGCTGTGCAGCCCGGTCATGAGCGAGGTGCGCGACGGCGCGCAGACCGCCGTGCCGCAATACGCCTGGGTGTAGCGCGTGCCCTCGCGCGCCATGCGGTCGAGCCGCGGCGTCTGGATAAGTTTCTGGCCGTAGGCGCCCACATCCCCCTGCGCGAGGTCGTCGCTGAGAATGAAGATGAGGTTGGGCGGATTCACCGCCGCGCGGGAAACCGAGACGGCGGCGAGCAAAAGCAGGGGCAGGAGCAGACGTTTCATGAAGGGATTCGCTGTCTGTGTCCGCCGACCCTCGCCCCTAGTCGAGCGCGAAACGGGCCACTCGCCTGCTCCGGACGAAGCATCGCCCCCGGCCGACGGCGACGAATTGATTGCTGCGGCGACGGAAACCTACAGGGTGCGACGCGTGACTTTCGAACAGGACGCGGACGCCGTGGCCCGACCCGACGGAGCGCTGGCCCAGGATGTGGCGGAGTATGACCGGCTCGTGCGCGAAGCCGTGTCCAACGGGCAGCTGTTCACGGCCATCGAGATGGCCCGCGACGGCCTCAACCGCTTCGGCGCGCACCGACCGCTCCAGCAGCAACTCGCCCTCGCCCTGACCCAGACCGGTGCGCTCGCCTCGGCCCGCGATGTGCTCGCGGGCCTGCTGCAGGCCGAGTCGGACGAGGAAACGCTCTGCCTCTACGGTCGCGTGCACAAGGACCTGTGGCGCATCGCGGCGACCGAGGACGAAGCCCGCCAGGCGCTCGCCGCCGCCTGCCAGGCGTATGGCGACGCCTTCGAGCGGCACGGCACGTATTATCCCGGCATCAATCTCGCATTTGTCCTCGCGGCGGCCGGCGATCGGCCCAAGGCGCGCGAGGTGGCACGCAAAGTCGAGCTGGCGTGCCGGCAGGAAATCGAAACGGCGCAGGGCCCGGTGAGCGGCTGGCTGCACGCCACGCTGGGCGAAGCGCTCACGCACCAGGGCAGCACCACCGCGGCGGCGGAGCAGTATCGGCGGGTGGCGATGCTGTTTCACGGACGCTGGCGGGACCTCGCCTCGATCCGCCGGCAGGCGCGGGAGATTCTGCGTTTCCAACCGGCGGGCGCGATGAGCGGACCCGCGAGTTGGTTCAACCTCGTGGCGCTGAAGCAGCGCGCGATGGAGTTTTTCGGTCGCGCCGAGCCCGGCGAAGAGTGGCTTGACCGTTGTTTCCGTTTCCCATCGGTCGCGGTTTTTTCCGGCGCGAAACTCGACCAGCCCGGACAACCCGGCGCCGGTTTTCCCACCGCCGCGGAAGCGCAGATCCGGGAGGCGATCCGGCTTCATCTCGCCAACATCAACGCCGGCTTCGGCTATTCGTCGGCCGCCGCGGGCGGCGACATCCTCTTCTGCGAGTGCCTGCTCGAGATGGACGCCAAGGTGAACCTGGTCCTGCCGTGCGCGGTCGAAGCGTTCAAACGCCAGCACGTGAGCTTCGCCGGTCCGGCCTGGGAGCGACGGTTCCACCACGTGCTCGCCCACTCCAACACCTGCGTCGTCGCCAACCCCGCCGCCCACGCCGGCACGGCCGGGCACGAAGCGTCACCGATGGGCCAGAGCTATGCGAATCGCATGATCCAGGGTCTCGCCGCGCTGCAGGCCCAGTCGCTCGACCTCGATTTTCATGCCGTCGCCCTCGGCGACGAACGCTCCGGGGACGCCCGGAGCGACACCGGCGATGTGATCGCGTCGTGGCGCCGCAGCGGCATCACGCCGCACGTGATTGCGCTGCCGACACCGGCTGCGCCGCGCCCGACGCCCCTGCCTGCATCGGCTCCGCATCCCGCGGTTCCCTCGGCCCTCGAAGTCGCCGCGCTGCAGCAGATCAAGTCGCTGCTCTTCGCCGAGGTGATCAATTTCCAGAAGGTCGGCGAGACGCAGATGCCGGCGTTTGTGCAGCACTTCAAAGGCGGGATCGCCCGGTTGATGGAGGCAAACGGTGCCGTGCCGGCGGTGGCCGAGAGCTGGGCCGGCGCGCATTTCTTTGCCTACGACGACCTCGAGGCCGCCGGCCGTTTCGCGCTCGCGCTGCGCGACTTCGCGACGCGCACGGATTGGAAACAACACGGCCTGCCCGCGGACCTGAGTGTCCGCATCGTGCTGCACGCCGGGCCCGTGTTTTCGTTTGTCGATCCGACCCTGCGTCGGACCACGGTCGTGGGCGCGCACCTGAACCGCGTGGCCCGCATCTGGCCGATCGCGCCCGCCGGGCAGATCTACGCCACGCAGGGATTTGCCGCGCTGTGCGGTGCAGCGCACCTGACGACCCTGAGTTTCGAGTATCTCGGTTATCAGCGGACGACCGCCCTCTTCGAGGACGCGCCGCTCTTCCGGATGAATCGTCGGCGGTAGAATCCCGCCCGAGCGCCACGCGTCGGTGGCAGAAAACCCCGGCCGCCGGAGCCGGAGAAAAATTTGGCGCACCCGTAGGGAGTCGAACCCCAAACCTTCTGATCCGTAGTCAGATGCTCTATCCAATTGAGCTACGGGTGCGCGAAAGAGCGCGAGAAGAAGCAGGGATTCATTCCGGAGCGCAAGCGGAATTTCGGCGCGGCGGCACCGAAATTTCACGCGCCGAACTCACGTGGCCGGACGCCAGTCGATCAGGCCGATCTGGAGCAGTCTCCGACCGTTGAAATGATTCCACTTCAACTCGACCGCGAGGTCGAGTGCCCGGTGCATCGGCGGCAGCCGCTGCGCCATTTTCCACGCGACGCCGTGCAGCCGCCGCCCGCGTCCATCCTCGAAGTGAAACCGGAAATGCTGCTCCTTGAACACCTCGGGCGGATGCCGCAGCACGACACCGCGCACGCCGAAGACCGGCTCCGGATTGCCCTGGCCGAAGGGATGCAAGGCATCGAGTTCCTCCATCAGCCGCTCGGTGATCTGCTCCGGCGTAAGCCAGGCCGCGAGATCGAGGCGGGCCTCGGCGATATCGCCGCCGACGTAATTCCGCACCGCCTCCGCGAAACGCGCCCGGAAACTTTCGAGATGCAGTTTGGGCAACGCGACGCCGACCGCCATCGGATGTCCGCCCCAGCTGGTCAGATGCTCGCAGCAGGTGCCGAGCACCTCGACGAGATTGATGCCGTCGACGCTGCGGCCCGAGCCCTTGGCCATGTCGCCCTCGTTGCCGAGCACGACGCACGGGCGGTTGTATTTCCGGGTCACGCGCCCCGCGACGATGCCGACGACCCCGGGATGCCAGGTCTCGCCGAAGAGCACGACGCCCGCATGCGCCATGAATTCACGTTCGATGCAGCGTTCGGCCTCTTCGGTGATCGCGCGCTCGATCTCCTGCCGCTCACGGTTGAACGCATCGAGCTGCCGTGCGGTCTCGTTGCAGAATTCGATTTCGTCGCTCAGCAGCAGCTCGACGGACAACGCCGCGTCGGCGAGCCGTCCGCTGGCATTGATCCGCGGCCCGAGGCGAAACGAAATGTCGGTCGGCGTGATGCCTTGCGCCGGTTTCACGCCGGCGACCTCCATCAGCGCGCGCAGTCCGGGGCGGTGCGTCTCCTGCAGAATCCGCAGGCCGTGGCGGGCAAGGATCCGGTTCTCACCGAGCAGCGGCACGAGGTCGGCGACGGTGCCGAGGGCGACGAGATCGAGGTGGTCGCGCAGCTTGATGCGAAACGCCACCGGATGGTTCTCGGCGCGCAGTTGTTTCAGCAGGCCGTGACAGAGCTTGAACACGAGGCCGACCGTGCAGAGGTGCCGCCACGCGCCGTCCGAGTTCTTTTCGCACGTGTGGACGTGCGGATTGATCAGCAGGCAGTGTTCGAGGGCCTGTTCCTTCGAGCGATGGTGATCGATCACCATCACATCGATACCGAGTCCGCGCAGGAAGTTGGCCTCCTCATGCGAATTGGTGCCGCAGTCGAGAGCGATAAACAGGTCCGGCTTGCCGCCTTCGAGCGCCCGGTCGATCGCGCTGCGGGAAAGCCCGTAGCCATCCTCCGAACGCCGCGGCACGATGAAGCGCGGGTTGAGGCCGAAGCGGCGCAGCACCATCACGAGCAGCGCGGTGCTGCTCACGCCGTCGACATCATAGTCGCCCAGGACCACGACCTGCTCCCGCTGCGCGATGGCCTGGCGCAGCCGCGTGGCCGCGAGTTCCAGGTTGCGCAGGAGGAACGGATCGTTGAGTCCGGCGAGCGCCGGTTGCAGGAAGGTCGCGGCGGCATCGCCATCGCGGAGCCCCGCGCGCAGCAACAGCTCGGCCAGCACGCGGCTTACGCCTGCGCGCTTGCTGAGCGCCTCGACCTCCTCGGCCGGGAAAGGCGTGTGGGTCCAGCGCATGGCTTGGAGAAGGCAGGACGGCCCGGAAAAAAGCCGCCGCCCCTGCGGCTGTGAAAGGCGCGGGAGCGGCGCGCCCTGGGGCGCGCCCTACCCGGTTATTCCGCCGCCTTGCTGGTGCCCTGCCACTCGTATTTCGGCGCCACGTCGTGGTGTTCCTCGACGTGTTTGCGGTCGCCCTTGTGCCACCAGTAGAAGACCGGCGTGGCGATGAAGAGCGACGAGAAGGTGCCCGTGATCACGCCGATCAGGAGGGTGAACGAGATGTCATTCACGTCGCCCGAGGTCGTCAGGATGAGGGTGATGGCCGTCAGGAACGTGGTGCCGCCGGTGATGATCGTGCGGGAGAGCGTGAGATTCAGCGCGCGGTTGATCACCTCGCGCAGCGTGCCGGTGGGGTTCATCTTCAACTCCTCGCGGATGCGGTCGAAGACCACGATCGTATCGTTGATCGAGTAGCCCGCGATCAGGAGGATCGCCGCCACCATCGAGGCGTTGAACTGACGGTCGAACAGCACAAAGACGCCGACCGTCAGGATAAGGTCATGCACCGTGGCGACAACCGCGCCGATGCCGTAGCCCATCTCGAAGCGGAAGGCCACATAGAGGAGAATGAGCACGAGGGCAGCGAGGATGGACTTGAGCGCGTTCCACTGGATTTCCTGACCGACGGCGGCGCCGATACGGGATGCACCGGCCACCTCGAGTTTCGCGTCCGGCAGCGCCTTCTGCAGTTTCTCGACCGCGACGGAACCCTGGTCAAAGGGCGTCGTGATCTTCAGCACCTCGCGAGTCGTGCCGAGGGGCTGCTGGTAGGCGAAGTTGATTTCGCGGAGGCCGGCCTTGGCGGCGGCATCGCGGAGTTGGGCGATTTCGACCTTCTTGGCAAAGTTGAGCGTGACCATATCGCCGCCGGCGAAATCGATGCCGTAGATTTCCTTACCCTTGTAGATCACCGCGCCGACACCGACGACCAGAATGACTACCGTGGCGATGACCGCAGCCTTGGTGTATTTCAGGAAGTCGTAACTCGTGCTCTGCAGCACGGAGAACATCTTCAGGCTCTTGATCACGTTGCCGTGGATCAGCCACTCGAGGATCAGTTTGCTGACGACGACAGCCGCAAACATCGTGGTGAAGATACCGATGGTGAGCGTGACGCCGAAACCCTTCACCGGGCCGGTGCCGAGAACGATCATGATCAGGGCCACGAGGAGGGTGGTGACGTTGGAGTCGAGAATCGCGGACCACGCCTTGTCGAAGCCGGCCTCGAGGGCGGTGCCGAGCGATTTGCCGACGCGCAGTTCCTCGCGCATGCGCTCGAAGATGAGGATGTTCGAGTCGACGGACATCGCGAGGGTGAGCACGATGCCGGCGATGCCGGGCATGGTGAGCGTCGCGCCGATGGACGCCATGACACCGAGCGTGATGAGGACGTTGACGCCCATGCCGATTGCGGCGACCACGCCACCGAGCGTGTAGAACACGATCATGAAGAGGATCGTGAGCGCGACGCTGACAATGAAGGCGTTCTTGGCCGTCACGACGGAGTCGGCGGCGAGCGTGGGCCCGACTTCATACTGCTCCATGACGCGCAGTTCGACGTCGAGCGGGTTGTTGAGCACGTTGGCGAGGTTGATGGCCTCGCGGTCGGAGAAGCTGCCGGTGATCTGCGCGGAGTCGCTGTTGATCTCCTCGCGGACGGTCGGCGCGGAATACAGTTTGCCGTCGAGCACGATCGCGAGACGGCCGAGACGGCCGGCGCGCTGGCCGCCCTCCGCGATGGTGCGGGTGACTTCGGCGAAGCGGACTTTGCCCTCCTTGGTAAACTCGAGGATGACCTCGGGTTTGCCATACATGTCGGGCCGCGCGTAGGAGTTGGAAATCATCTCGCCGGTCATTTCCGGCCGCTGTTTGACGAAGAGTTCCTCGGTGCCGGCCTCGCCCTTGCGGCCTTCCCAGTCGAGCAGCTTGATCTCGTAGCCGGCGGGCGTCTCGACGCCGGGGGCCGGCGTGAGCGTCGGATGCACAATACGGAAATCGAGGCGCGCGGGCGCCTTCACATTGTCGACCACATCGGGATTGTCCTTCGTGCTGATGCCCGGGAGCTGGATCTCGATGCGGTTCTCGCCCACGGGGCGGATGACGGGTTCGGCGACGCCGAGGCCGTTGACGCGCGCCCCGATGATCTCGATCGCCTTCTGGAGTTTCTCCTTCCGCTGAAACTCGTCGACGTTTTCTCCCGGGGTCTCGACGGCCTCGAGGGTGAACGCGACGCCGCCCTTCAGATCCAAGCCGAGCTGCAGGCGGCCATGCGAGAGGCGGAGCAGTTCGCCGAGGAGAATGTCATTCCGCTTTTCGACGTTGCGGAGCGAATCCTCGAGGCGGATGTGCGGGAAATACTGCGAAAGATCGAGCCGACGCTCCTTGCCGATCTGCTTCAGCGCGACGAACTCGCTCGGCGCCTGCAGGTTCTTTTTCCGCTGCGCGGCTTCATCGAGCAGCTTGGCGAACTCGTCCTTCTTGGCGCTCGCGTGGGAGCGCACGTAATCGACGAACGGTTCGTCGTTGAGCGGGATGAGCTGCGTGACCGACCAGCCGAGAATGGCCAGGCAGAGCACGAGCTTCCAGAGGTTGCGTTTGAACATGTGGCGGTTGGGTTGAAAAGACTTCGGGGTGCGGGCCGGACACCGGCGTCCCTCGCCGACCAGCAGGCGGCGGGCGAACGGCGGCGAAACCGGGCGGGATTACTTCTTCTCCGGCGTCGCGGCGGCCTGGGACTTCAGCACGGCGCTGACGAAATTCTTGCCCACCTCGATCTTCGTGTTGTCCGCGATGCGCACGACGAAACGGTCTTCCTTCACATTGGTGATGGTGCCGTAGATGCCGCCGGTGGTGAGGATCTCGTCGCCGGACTGGAGCGCCTTGAGCATCTTCTCGTGCTCCTTCTGTTTTTTGCGCTGCGGCGCGATCATGAAGAAATACATCGCGGCAAACAGCAGCACGTATCCGATGATCATGATGCTGCCGCTCGGGGCACCGCTGCCCGGGGGCTGGCCGGCGGGCGCAGTCGTTTGGGCGAGAAGCGAGGACAGGCCGATCAGTGAGGACATTTTCGTGTTTGCGTGTTGAGGGATTTGAAAAAAGAAAACACGCATCTAACGGATTCGCCTCTCGCAATAGCAAGCCCTCTTTGGCCGGGAGGTGGGAGCGGCGCAACGGGAGTCCGGAAAGTTTGCGTCTCGCCGCTTGCGTCGCCGCATTCCGCCTTTCAATTCAGAACCCTCCAACTCCCAACTTTGAAACCGAAATCCTCCTCCGCCTGGTCCGCCGCCAAGTCCGAAGCACACTACGGGTTCAAACGCTGGAGCGGAGGGCACATCTCGGTCGACCACGACGGCTTCGTGAATGTCCAGCCGCTGGTCGATGGCCGCGGCATCCGGGTGCTCGACGTCGTCCAGGAGGCGCTCGGCATGGGGCTCAAGGCCCCGATGGTCATCCGTTTCCAGGACCTGCTCCGCCACCGCGTGACGCAGCTCAACGCCTGCTTCGCCAAGGCGATCAAAGAGGAGGGCTACAAGGGCTCCTACCGCGGCGTCTTCCCGATCAAGGTCAACCAGCTCCGCGAGGTGGTCGACGAGATCGTCGCCGCGGGCAAGGATTTCAACTACGGCCTCGAGGCCGGCTCGAAGCCCGAGCTGATGATCGCGCTCGCCATGCACGAGGGCTCGCAGCGGCTCATCGTCTGCAACGGCTACAAAGACCACGACTACATCCGGCTCGCGCTCCTCGGCCGCAAACTCGGCAAGAAGATCATCATCGTGGTCGAGCAGCTCGCGGAGCTCGACGACATCATCAAGATCTCCGAGGAAGTCGGCGTGAAGCCGATGATCGGCTTCCGCGCCAAGCTGCAGACCCGCGGCGAGGGCAAGTGGGCCATGTCGACCGGCGACAACGCCAAGTTCGGCCTCAACACCGCGGAAATCCTCTTTGCCTGCGAAAAACTCCGGAAGTCGAAGCTCACCTCCGCACTCAAGCTCGTCCACTTCCACATCGGTTCGCAGGTGCCCAATATCCTCACGATCAAGAACGCGGTCGTCGAGGCGTCGCGTTTCTACTGCCAGCTCGCGAAGATGGGCTTCCCCATGGGCTATCTCGATGTCGGCGGCGGCCTCGGCGTCGACTACGACGGCTCCCGCACGAATTTCGAATCGTCGATGAATTACTCGATGGAGGAATACGCGCGCGACGTCGTGTTCAACATCCGCGAGATCTGCTCCGCCTCCGGCGTGCCCGTGCCCGACATCGTCAGCGAGTCCGGCCGGGCAATCGTGGCTCCCCACTCTCTCCTCGTAGTGGAAGTCTTCGAGCGCATCAACAAACGCGAATCGCTCGGCCACGAGCACCAGCCCAAGCAGAAACACAAGGTCGTCGAGGACCTCGAGCAGATGCTCAAAAACAAGGGCGGCAAACTCGGCCGCCTCGAACGCTTCCACGACGCACTGCAGAAAAAGGAGGAGGCGTTTTCCCTCTTCAATCTCGGCTACCTCGATCTCGAAAACCGCGCCGCCGCCGAGTCCCTCTTCTGGCAGATCTGCGAGGAAATCGCCAAGGAAGGCCGGAAGACCGGCTACCAGCCCGAGGAGCTGCACGATTTGGACAAGCTCCTCGCCGACCAATACGTCTGCAATTTTTCCGTCTTCCAATCGCTGCTCGATCACTGGGCGCTGAAACAGCTCTTCCCGATCGCCCCGCTCCACCGGCTCAACGAAAAGCCCACCGTCAACGCGATCCTCGTCGACATCACCTGCGACTCCGACGGCAAGATTTCGTCGTTCATCGATCTGCAGGACGTGAAGGACTACATCACGCTCCACCCGCTGAACAACAAGCCCTACTACCTCGGCATGTTCCTCACCGGCGCCTACCAGGACATCATGGGCGACCTGCACAACCTCTTCGGCCGCGTGAACGAGGTCCATGTCTTCCTCGAGGACGACGAGCCCAACGGCTTCTACATCGAAGAAGCTCTGAGCGGCTCGCGCATCGCCGATGTGATCGAGGGCGTGCAATACCAGCAGGAAGATCTCTGCCGGAAGATGAAGGCGCAGATCGACGCCGCCACCCGCAAGGACCAGGTCAAACCCCGCGAGGGCGTCCGCCTGCTCGAGCTCTACGAGAGCCAGATGCTCAACAAGACCTACCTGAACATCGAGCCGAAGAACGCGCGGAAGCGGAAGTCCGCGGCGAAGTAAACGCGCCGGGCCATCCTGGCTCGGCTTCCGGCCGCCACCGTGATTGGCGCTTCGTCTACTCGGGCCGCCCCACCTGCGTGGGGCTCATCAGATAACCGATCAGGTCCCGCTGCTCCTCGGCAGAGAGCCCGTTGAGCAGCCCTTCCGGCATCAGCGAATCCCGCGACTCCTCGATCGCCGCGACCTCGGCGCGCTCGACCACCGTCGCCGCGTTCATACTGCGCACCGTCAACGTGCGTTCCGTGCGGGCCGAGATGAAACCGTTCAGGACGCGTCCATCGCGCAGCCGCACGGCGGCGTTGCGAAAGTCCGCCGCGACTTCCGCGCCGGGATCGACGATGTTCTGCAGCAGATAATCGAGATTGGCGCGATTGGCGCCGGTGAGATCCGGTCCCAGCGCGCTGCCTTCGCCGTGGAGTTTGTGGCAAGCGGCGCAACGCTGCTCGAACACGCCGCGCCCCGCGGAAAGATTCGCCCGCGCCAAGACGTCCGGCGGCAGTGCGCGTTTCATTTCCGCGACCACGGTTTTCTTTTCTTCCGCCGTGTCGCGCCACTCGCCCCACACGTCAGCCAACCGCGCCGTGAGCACCCGATCGCCGAGACCGCGTATCTGCCGCGCATGAAACGCCGTGATCGCGTGGCGCGGAATCTTGCCCTCCGCCACATAAGCGAGCAGCGCATGCGCAAAGTCAGGCCGGCTCACCAGCACATCGATCGCCCCGCTCCGATCCGCCGGCTGGAAAAAGGCCCCGTAGGCGTTGGCGATGAGTTCCCCGATGGCCGGATCGTCGAAGCGGGCCAGCCCGCGCGCCGCGATCGGCGCCAGGTGCCGCACGCGCAGCAGCCGCTCACAGATTTCGCGCAGTTCCGGCGGCCGCGCTTCGAGCAAGGACTCCAACGCGGCGCGACGCGCACCGGGCTCGGCGCGGGCGTCGAGCGCGAGCGCTTTCACTTCGGCCAGCGCCCGGCCATCGCCGAACACCACGCCGAGCTCGCGCAACCGGCGCCGCACTTCCTCCGGGAGCGTCTCGCCCTCCATGCGCCGCGCGTAGTCCGGCCAGGGCAACGGCGGCGGCGCCTTGTGCCAGCCCACGAGCGCCTGCGCCGCACCGAGAACAATGTCCGCGCGCACCTCGAGCGGCCGGTCCCGGGTGCGCTCCAACAAGGCGGCGAACGGAGCGCCATTGGCGCCCAGGTCCGACGCCAGCCGCCGCGCCGCGAGCCGCCGCACAGTGGGCCATTCTGCAGCGGCCGCGAGTTCGACGAGAGCCTCCGGAGCCGAGTTGCCCACCGGAATCAGACCATACCAGACGAGCAGCGGGAGGTTGTGATCCGCCGCATCCTCGCGCCGGGTGAGCAACGCTCCCGCCAACAACTCCCGCATCCCGCCGACCGGAAGCCGCTGCAGCACCGAAGCCAGCGCCAACCGCACAAGCGCGGAAGGATCGATCCGCGCGAGGGCGGCAAACTCGCGGACAAGTTCGGTGTCCGCCTTTTCCGCGCGCGCCGGCCGTGCGCTCATCACCGTATCGAGCGGCCACGAATCGGTGAGCAGCCGGACCGCCCACGCGCGCACATATTCGTCGCCGTGGCGCAACAGGCCGCGCAACAAAGGTCGATCCGCCCGCCCGATCACGTGCAACGCCCACAAAGCCCGCAGCACCACCCGCACGTCGCCGTCGTTCGCGAGCATTTCCCGCAACTTCGCCACCTCGCGCTCCAGCGTCGCTCCACGTGCCGAGCGAGATGCGAGTTCCCGTCGTGCCTGCCGCTCGTGCCACGGATCGGCGCTGCGAAGCTGTTCCACCAATTGCGCCCCGGTCGCCTCCCGCAGCCGCGGCGCCTCGCGTCGGACTGCGTCACCATAGCCGATCCGGAAAACCCGCCCGCTAGACCGGTTCACTCCGGTGCTGTTGTGGCACTCGCCGGTGTCACTCCAATCGATGACGTAAAGCGCGTCGTTTGGGCCAAACGAAAGATCGATGCCGCGGAACCACGGGTCGGCGGACAGGAAAAAATCGGGCTCGTGTCGGCCGATATAGCCAGAGCCATGACGCTCCAGCCGCTCGTGATTCGCGCGGCGCCCATGGAAATTGATCGTGAATAGCCCGCCCCGATACCGTTCCGGCCACTGATTTCCCTGGTAGATAGCCATGCCAACATGCGCATGGCCCCCGCCAAAGCCGTTCGCCGCTCCATCCCGCGATTGCTGCCATGAGCGCTTGGTATCGAAATGCCAGTGGTCCGCGTGCTGGTCGATGAGCTCGTAGACGTGCGGGTTGGGCTCGAGCGTATTCTGCCGCTGAAGATGGGATCCCATGATGCCATGCCAGAGGTGACCGTTGACGGTATTAATAAAGAACAGCTCCCCCCTGTCGTCCCAATCGTGCCCCCATGGGTTCGTCGTGCCCGACGTAATCGCCTCGAAGACGCCGTCACGCGGGTGAAAGCGCCACATGCCCCCGCGCACCGGAACCCGGGCCGCAGCCGGCGACAGCGGCAGCCCCACCTCGGCCGGCGACGAGCCCCCGCAGCGCCCGTAGAGCCAACCGTCGGGTCCAAAGCGTAGCCCGTTGGCAAAATTGTGGTGGCTCACTTCCGAAACCGTAAAGCCGTCGAGCACCACGCGCGCCGGTCCATCCGGCACGGCATCGCCATTATCGTCGGGCACAAAAAGCAACTGCGGCGGACACATCAGCCAGACGCCGCCGAGGCCCACTTCCACACTCGTCAACCGCTGCACGCCATCGTGAAAAACACGGGGAGGCTTGAACCCGCTCGGCGACGCCATGTCCGGATCAAGCACCAGAATTCGATCACGCAGCCCGGCCTCGAACTTCACGCCACGCTCCGCATACGTGAAATTCTCCGCCAGCCAAAGACGGCCGCGGTCATCCCACGCCATCGCGATCGGATTCCGCACCGCGGGTTCCGCAGCGACAACATCGGCGCGAAATCCTACCGGGAGCGCCAGCGTCCGGACTGCCGCATGAGCTGCGACCGGCGGACGCTCACGATGGGCCGCATCGCCGGAATCGAACGGCTGGGGAAACTCCGCGGCGGTCGCGCCGACGATCGACAAAAAAACAATCGCGGGGACCGACATGGCAGAGCGCACGCCTGCGAGAGCAGGCCGCACCGCGCGCGAACGCAAGCGACCAACGTGAAATCTCCATGCGGCCACGTCCGTCGAAAGCCTCCGGCGGCGAACCTGCGCTCGTTTGCACATTCATATGCGCGGAGAACTAGACAGAGCGGCAAAGGTGTGTTCAGTCGCCACCGTAACCCAATTGTTTCCGCCCCGTGCTTGAGTTCGCCGTCTTGCGATGCGTTTTCTGGCCGGTGTTTTGCACTTTTTGTTTTTCCTCTTCACCGCCAGAACAAAGTAAGTTGACACCCCGATTTTGATGACCCCTAGTTCGCTTTCCTTCGCTAGCGATTCCCCAAAATCCTCGCAGCACAGATGCTGAAATCCTCAGTTCCCTCGCTCACAATCATCGCCAGTTCGGCACGTTTCCTGCGACTTCCGTCGCCCAAAACGCTCCAACGGCGAAGTGTCGAGGTCGTGGCCTAAGAGAGGCCCTGCTCAACGCGTCTTTGTTGCAGACCGCCGCTTCGAATTCGTTTTTTTCATCCTACCCTCCGATTCTTACCCATCCCAATCATCTGTAATTCTTCATCAACCTTCCTCCTATGACTATCACTAGCCTCCCTCTCGCGATTCTGCTCGGCGACGCGTCCTTGATGGACCTCTTCATCATGGGCGAATGGATCATGTGGCCGATGATCCTCGTATCGTTCGTGATGATCACCGTCGTCATCGAGCGCCTGATTTTCATCGTGCGTGAAAATGCGAGCCGCGAGCCCGAGGTGGTCGAAAAGATGCTCGAGGCGGTCGAGCGTCGTGATGTCGAGGCCGCGCTGGCGGTCGGCAAGAAGAGCAACGATTACATCGCCAAGATCCTGGTCTACTCCCTGACCAACCGCGAATACTCCCTTTCCAACGCGTTCATCCGCGCTTCCGGTCAGGAACTCAGCCGTTTCTCGCAAGGCATGGCGACGCTTGACACCTGCATCACCGCCGCCCCGCTGCTCGGCCTTCTCGGCACGGTCACCGGCATGATGCGCACGTTCGGCGCCCTTGGCGGCGGCGACGTTGGCGCAGCCGCAGGTCAGATCACCGGTGGTGTCGCCGAGGCGCTGATCGCCACCGCCGCCGGTCTCGCTGTCGCGGTCATCGGTCTCCTCCCCTTCAATTATCTGAACGCCCGTGCTGAACAGGCGAAACAGGAAGTGGCCGACGTCTCGCACGCGCTGGAGATCCTGATCAAGAAGTCCGAGACCAACGCTCCGTTCTCGCGCTGATCTTCCGGACCAAGAAAAACGTCCGCGCGTCGTAAACAGCACAGCCCCTAAAAACCATGGCCGGATCATCTGGTGGTAGCAGCGGTGGCAAGAAGAAGGCCCGCATTGAGATCATCCCTCTCATCGACGTCATCTTCTTCCTGCTGGCGACGTTCGTGCTGTTTACGCTTTCGCTGAACAAGTCCGGCGGCGTTTCAGGAATTTCGCTGCCGAGTGCCGAATCGGGCAGTCCTCGCGACCCGTCCGGCGTCACGATTTCGGTCACGGAGGCCGGCACGATCGCCTGGGACAAGGACTTCGTCAGCTTGGCCGAATTCATCGATCGGCTCCGCGCCTTCAAGGCACGCGAGCCGGATGGTCGGATCCTGATCAACGGTGACGAAGGTGCGATGTTCAACGCCGCCCTCTACGTCTTCGACGAAGCCCGCAAGGCGGGTTTCAACAAAATCTTCATCGAAACCAAGGTGCGCAAAGCCGGTTGATCTTTCGCGGCCCCTACCACCCAACCTCACCCTATCATGGCCGGTGCAAGCTCCGCAGCCTCGTCCGAAAGCAAGAAGAAGGCACGTATTGAGATCATCCCGTTGATCGACGTTATCTTCTTCCTTCTCGCGACGTTCGTCCTCTTCACGCTCTCTCTGCAGCGAATCACGTCTGTCGACGTCACCCTGCCCAAAGCGGATCCTAATCCAGCGCCGCCCAACAAGGAAGATACGACCTTGTATCTCCAAGTGTCGGACTCCGATACATTCTACTGGAAGATCGGCAACAACGCCCCCGAGTTGATATCTACAAGTGAGATCGCGCCTCGCCTCGCAGACTACCGCAACACTCAAGGCGAACAGGCCCGCGTCCTCGTTCGGGGTGACAATCGTGCCCGCTTCGGCGCCGCTGTGCTGGTCCTCGATGAAGTTCGCAAATCAGGCATTGGCCAAGTCTCCGTGGAGACGATCCAGAGCCAGACTGGCCGCTAACTCCTCCCCCACTCTATGAGTCGCGATCTAATTTTCGCCGTCGTCCTCTCCCTCGGCCTACACTTGGGAATGTTGTTCGGTGACCGGCTGATCCCGGAAAAGCAGGTCATCAAGAAGGTCGTTCAGGAGGAGAAGAAAATCCAACTGATGGAGATGCCGAAGATGGAAGAACCGGAACCGGAGATCATCGAGGTCAACGAGGACGTGAAGCCCTTGGATCTCGCTCCTCCGATGCAGCAGGATGTTCCCCAGCTCGCGACTCCCGACTCGTTCGTTCAGAAGATCCAGCCGCCGCCCCCGGAGAATGTCACCATCTCGGCGTCGATGAGCATCGTGCCGGAAATTCGCGATCCGAATATGTTCCGTGGTATGAAGGTGTTCGACATCTCCATGCTGGACCAGACTCCGGTGCCGCGCTTCCAAGCCCGCCCGCAGTATCCTTTTGAAATGCGCCGCGCCGGAATTTCCGGCGAGGTCGTTGTCGACTTCATCGTCGATACCAACGGCGATGTGCAGAACGCCTACGCCCTCCGCTCGTCTCAGCGCGAGTTTGAAGCCGCCGCCGTGCAAGCGGTGAGCAAGTGGAAATTCAAGCCGGGCCGCAAGGGCGGCCGGGACGTTCCCACCCACATGCAGGTGCCGATCGTCTTCACCCTCAACGAGGAGTAATCCATCGTGAAACACTCATCCCTCATCCGATGCGCCAAGGCTGCGAGCGTGGCCGCAGCGATCGCCTTCTCTGTCTCCCTCGCCTCCGGGCAGCAGCCGGGACAGAAACAGCACAGCGTCAGCGAGAAGACCCAGGAGGCGTTCGGTAAACTTAAGCCCCTCCAGGACACCCAGAATTACCAGGGCATGCTCGCGCTGCTCGACTCCCTTCAGCTCGTGCCCGGCAGCTACGATGAAGCCTTGGTCTTGGATATGAAGGCCAAGATTTACGGCATGACCAATCAGCTTTCCAAAGCCCTCGTGCCTTGGGAGCGTGTCGTGCAGTTGGCCGATCAACACGGCTACTTCGACAAGAAGACGATCACCGACATCGTTTTCTATCTGGCCCAGATTTACGCGCAGGAGGGCTCGACCTCCAAGGACCCGGCGGTTCAGCAGCAGGCTCTCGGCAAGTCTCTCACCTACTTCAAGCGCTACTTGGATGCGACGCCCAAGCCCACGCCGGAGGCGCTTATGGCCTACGCGTCGGTTCTCTACTATCGCGCTACGGCTGGCGGCAAAGAGCCCGATCCGAAACTCCTGCAACAGGCACGCGAAATCGTTGAGAATGGCCTTCGTAGCTCGATCAAGCCCAAGGAGGGGTTCTACCAGCTCCTCCTCACGCTCCAACAGCAGCAAAACGATACTGCCGGCTCGGCCGAAATACTTGAGCTGCTGCTGAAATCCTCTCCGGGCAAGAAGGACTACTGGCAGCTCCTGATGGCGACCTACCTCCAGCTTTCGGAGAAGACCAAGGATCCTTCCCTTTCCCGCGATTTCCTTGTTCGTGCCATCGTGACTTTCGAGCGCGCCCAAGCCCTCGGTCACCTCAATACGCCGAAGGATAACATGAATCTGGTTTCGCTCTATCTAATGGCGAATCAGTTCACCAAAGGCACCGAGCTTCTCTACAATGGGATGAAGACCGGAAAGATTGAGTCGGAGCCCAACAACTGGCGTGTGCTCGGCCGCTACTTCCTTGAAGCCAACTTGAATCAACAGGCCGTCAAGGTGCTTGAGGAAGCCGCCAAGCTCTTCCCCAAGAACAGCGAAATCGAAGTCCAAATCGCTCAGATCTATCTGCAAATGGAGCGGACCAAGGACGCTCTGGTGCACGCAAAAAGCGCGATCGCCAAGGGCAACTTCGAGACCACCAAGCCATATACCGTTCATTACATGGCTGCCTATGCCTCGTATGAGCTGGGTCAGCTTGATGAATCCCTCGCTGCCATCACGCAGGCGGAGAAATACAAAGAGGCCGCCAGCGACCAACAGCTGCCAAAACTCAAGGCCGTGGTCACCGATGCCATCAACGAGCGAGAGGCCGCAAAGTCAGGCAAGGAGAAGAAGGGCGCTCAGCCAAAAACCGCCGCGAACCAAAAGTAAGCCGCCAGCACTTTACCCATGAAGAAAAGCTACGTCTATTTCGTCATCCCAATTGTAGCGCTCGCCATCTTCTTTTTCGGCTTCTATTGGAACGCCCACAAGGAGTTCGAAGCTCGCGCTCAAGCCAAGGTCGAGAAGGCCAAGTCAGAGAAGGAGGCCAAACTCGTCAAGGAAGCCAAAGACCGTGAAGTGGCGGTCAAGGCTGCCATCGATCTCCAGGAAAAGCGCAAGAAGGAGAAGCAGGAGCGCGATGTGAGGGAGTCCAAGGAGAAGGAGGAACGTGAGAAGTCCCGCCAAGCCCGGGAAAAAGCTGCCCGTGATGCCGATAAGGCGGAAGCAGCCGTCAAGCGTCTCCAGAAGGAGATCGAAGCCGAGAAAAAGGAAATCGTCGAGGTCCAGAAAGAGCGCAAGCGCGTCGCCGACGAACAAGCCTTCCTGAAGGAATACGTGAAGAAGGCCGAAACCAATGCGCGCAGCCTCACTGGCGTCCTCGAGCGTATCGAAGCCGCCGACAAGGCAGCCGAAGCCGCCGCCAAAGCCGCGGAGGCCGCCGCCAAAGCCGCCAAGAAAAGCTAATCCCGCTCAACTTACACCAAGATGAAAAAGTGGATGTATCTTCTCGCGCCCACCGTGATGCTGGGCGTCTTCCTGATCTTCTATTTCTCCTACGTCGAGCAATCCAATGCCAAGAAGGCCGCTTTGAAGGCCAAACAGCAGCAGGAAAAAGTCGTCGCCGAAGAGAAGAAGAAAGTCGCCGAGTCTAAGGCCCGTGAGGACGCGAAAAAGCGTCAGGACGAGCGCGACGCCGAAGAACGGAAGAAGGAAAAGGACCGCGCCGACAAACAGGCTTCCGAAGACAAAAAGGTGCGCGACCAAACGGCTGAAGCTCTCGCCCGCGGAAAGAAAGCCGAAGACGAGGGCAAGGCGCTTGAGGCTCAACTCGACGGCCTGCGCAAGGAGAAGGATAAGCTTAGCCGCGAGGCCTTCGACATCGCCAAGCAAGTTGAACTTGCCCGCGTCGCCCGGCGCAATGCGGAGCTCGAGATTCAGCGTATGACCGAAATGGTTACCCGGCGTGCATCGGAGAGCTCGATGACCAAGCCACCGCCGGTCTTCACGCCGCCCGCGCCCGCCAAGGCGCAGTGAGGCTCCAAATCTTTACGAAGGCCCCGGGTTTCCGGGGCCTTTTTCTTTGCGGGCTCCAAACCACACCGACATGCACCCGTCCGCGGATCGAACAGACATTTCGCAGATCGTCACCGCTTCCGTGCAACGAACCCTTACGGCGCTGAACTCCGAGTCGGTCCGTTGCGCCGAGCGTGAATCGATGTCGGAGAACGACTCGGGATCGCCGGAGAATTCACGCGCTCTTCAATGCGCGCAAAGAAAGGCACCCTCGCGACGAAGTTTCCTCTTGCTTCACCGCAACGAGCCTAACATCCAATGACCTCCCGCCGGTTCCCGGTGGAAAAAGTTCTTTCGACGAAGTCTCCATGAACCAGCCGCACTGCAGTTTGGCGGCACGGTAAACCAATTCGGAGCCAGTTGTTTTTCCGCGGCCACCGCGGGTTTTGTCTTTTGTGTCGGGGCGTAGCTTAGCCTGGTAGAGCGCTACGTTCGGGACGTAGAGGTCGTGAGTTCGAATCTCACCGCCCCGACCATTCTTCCGTCGAAATTGAGCCTTTAGAACTGGGTCCTCAGGCCCCGTTTTCCGCCGTGGCGTCGCCAGCCGCCGGACCTATGTGAAAGCATTCACCGCTAAAGGTTTAGCCGAGCAGTGCTCGAAGCGATTCTGCGGACCTCTCCCGCAACCCCGCTCAGTTCGCCAGCAGCTGCCGGCACTTATTGCTTTGGCAGCGATGAAGGCAAAGGCCGCAAAAGGCATCGATTTCCGCCCGCGCCTGGTGCCGGATCGATCCAATCAGCTGGGAAACATCCCGCTCGGTCCGATCCTCCGCAGGCAACTCCGCCTGCACATGGATCAGCGCCTCGGTCAACGCCTGCTCTGCAGCCAAAAAGTAAGCGAGATACGGATTATTCCCGCACCGACAGCCAGGCAGTTCGTCCGCCCGCGCCGCGGCAATCGATCCCGATCCATCACTCGGCCCCTCCACACTCGCAAACGTCTGCGCCATCGTCTCCGGAATCAGGTGCATCAACGCATCCGGATTCGCAAGCGGGCCCGAAACTGGTTCCACTCTGAGCAGGATCTCCCAGCGACGCTGGATGTCATCCTGACGCGCACGCATTCGTTTCAGAGTTTCCGGTCGCATCGGCAAAGCCTAAGCGGGATATCAAATTTCCGCTCCGCAGATGTTGCCGGAGCTTATGCACGGCTTGCGACACTCGGCGGGGATCACCGCCGGCAGTTTTGGCTCGGACCTCCCTCGCTCCAACTCCACCCTTCCCTTCGAAATGCCCTTCCGGATCTGCAAAATCTTCGAGATCGAGAGCGGTCATCTTCTCACCCGGCACCCCGGGAAATGCCGCTTTCCGCACGGCCACAGCCGCCGGGTCGAGGTAGTGCTCATCGCCGAACAGCTCGACCGCAACGACATGGTCTGCGACTTCAAGGCCCTCAAGGGCGCGTTGGCCGCGTTTCTCGAGCAGTGGGACCATGCCCTCTGCCTCAACACCGACGACCCCCAGTTCGCCCACTTCCAGCGGGTCTACGGCGAACGCATCGTGCCTTTCGCGCACACGGACCCGACGACGGAGGTGCTTGCCCGGGAGGTCTTCCTCCGCGCGCGCGCCGAGTTGCAGCGCCTTGCGACCCTCCCGGATGCCACGTATCCCGTGCGCTCGGAAATCCGCGTCGAGCGTGTGCGCATCACGGAGACCAGCTCCAGCTGGGCCGAATACTTCGAGTAGGCCCCAGGCTCCCATGCGCAACGCCCCCGCCCGTCGCATCGCCCTTTGCCTCGCCGCGAACACCCTGTTCGGTCCGGCGCACCTGTGCCTCGCCTCCGAAAAATCTGCCCCCTCCCCAGCCGCGCCCCCGGCCAAGCCGCATCCGACCGCCGAACCCAATGTCCACGCCCCCGGCGAAGTGGATCGCCCGGAACTCGTGCCGTTCATCGTGCCCAAACCGGCCTCCCTTCCCGGCATCGTCGTCGACGAAACGGAGGCCGTTCTCGAGGGCACCTGGCAGTATTCGACGCACACGCCGCCCTACGTCGGCCTCGGCTACCTCCATGACAAACGTGAGGGCAAAGGCGCCAAGTCCGTCACTTTCAGCCCCACGCTCCCGCACGCGGGCTGGTATGAGGTCCGACTCGCCCACTGCTACAACATCCGCCGCGCCAGCAACACGCCGGTGACGATCCGGCACGCCGACGGGGAAACCCGTCTGCGCATCAACCAGCAGGCCGAGCCCGCGTTTCAGCGCCTCTGGCGCCCGCTCGGCACATTCCGCTTCGCTGCGGGCACCGCGGGGTTCGTCCGCATCACCAACGAAGGCACCGAGGGCAAATACGTGATCGCCGACGCTGTGCAGTTCCTGCCCGTCCCGCCGCCGCGCTGAGCCCCCCCCACCACCGCGGCGCTCAGCCGGGCTCCAGCCCCCGGCTGTCGCGGTCGATGAAGCACGCTGATTCCCTTTGCGGTCCGCGTCCGGGTTCATTCTCTCTGATCGGAACCACTCCTCGCGCTCCCCCCGCGATGCCCTACCCCCTCCGCTTCCTGCCCCACCCTGTCCCTGCCCGCTGGTCGAACACCGTGCGCGCCGTGTTGGCGACGCCGTTTCTCGCCCTCAGCCTCTCCGCGACGCCGGAGCATGAGTTTTTCGAGAAGAAAGTCCGGCCGCTGCTCGCGGAGCACTGCTACGAGTGCCACGCGCCCCAGCACAAAGTGAAGGCCGGCCTCCGGCTCGACGTCCCGCAGGGATGGCTGGTCGGCGGCGACTCGGGTCCGGCCGTCGTGCCCGGCAAGGTCGACGAGAGCCGCCTCATCCGCGCCATCCGCGCCGTCGACAACGAGGTCGAGGCGATGCCACCGAAAAGCACCCTCTCGCGCGAGGAAGTCGCCGTATTCGAAGAGTGGATTCGACGCGGCGCCCACGCACCCGCCGCTCCGGATGCGCCCGCGCTCGCGAAATCGACCGCGATCAGCCTCGAGGAGGGGCGACGTTTCTGGTCCTTCATCCCGCCCGCCGCCCCGCCGCTGCCGGCGCTCACCCGGCACGCAGACTGGCCCCGCACCACGATCGATCATCTGGTCGCCGCCCGCTGGGAAACACACGGCCTCGCGCCCGGCCCCGATGCCGGCCGCGCCGCCTGGCTGCGCCGCGTCACCTTCGATCTCACCGGCCTGCCGCCCACCCCGGAGCAGATCGATGCGTTTGTCGCCGACCGGCACCCCGAGGCCTTCGCCCGCGTCGTCGACGACTTGCTCGCGTCGCCTCATTTCGGCGAACGCTGGGGCCGCCGCTGGCTCGACGTCGCCCGTTTCGCCGAATCCAGCGGCGGCGGCCGCACCCTCCTCTTCAAGGACGCCTGGCGCTACCGCGACTACGTGATCGACAGCTTCAACCGCGACGTCCCCTTCGACACGTTCATCCGTGAGCAGATCGCCGGCGATCTCCTGCCCCACACCTCCCACGCCCAGCGCTCCCGCCAGCTCACCGCCACCGCTTTCCTCGCGCTCGGCCCGACCAACTACGAGGAGCAAAACAAGGCCGCCCTCCGCATGGACATCGTCGACGAGCAACTCGACACCATCGGCAAGGCCTTTCTCGGCATGACCATCGGCTGCGCCCGCTGCCACGATCACAAATTCGACCCCATTCCCACGCAGGACTACTACGCGCTCGCCGGCATCCTGCGCAGCACGCGCACCCTCGAGAATTACACCGACAACGTCGCCAAGTGGGTCGACGCGCCCCTCCCGCTCGACGACGCCGCCAGCCAAGCCCTCGCCGTGCACGAGCGGCAGATCGCCCAACTCGAGGCCGAGCTCAAAAAACTCCGGACACCCGCCCGCGCCGCCGCCAAGGCTGCAGCCCCCGCGGGCGAACTCGCTCCCGGCAAGCCCGTGCCCCTCTCCGCCGTGCCCGGCATCGTGATCGACGAGACCAAGGCCCGCATCGTCGGCGACTGGCGCGAAAGCACTTTTGCCCGCAACTACATCGGCTCGGGCTACCTCACCGATCTCAATGAAGGCAAAGGCGCGAAAACGCTCACGTTCACCCCCGCGCTCCCCAAGTCCGGCCGCTACGAGGTGCGCTTCGCCTACACGCCGAATGCCAATCGCGCCGCCAACACCCCCGTCACCATCCTCCACGCGGATGGCGAGAAGACGATCCACCTCGACCAACGCGAGTCGCCGCCGATTCTCGGCCGCTTCGTCTCCCTCGGCACCTTTCGCTTCGAGCAGAACGGCGAAGGCTATGTCCTCATCTCCAATGAGGGCACCACCGGCTTCGTCGTGGCCGATGCCATCCAGTTTCTCCCCGTCGACGCCCCGGCGGCCCCCGCTGACACCGTAGCGGCCCAGCCCGCGACCGATCCCACCGTCGCCGCCAATCTCGCGACTACCCGCCGGCTCGAAGCCGAACTGCGCAAACTCAAGGCCGAAGGCCCGCGCCGGCCGCTCACCATGAGCGTCGCGGAGTCCGACGACATCGGCGACACCGAGATCCGCATCCGCGGCAACATCCGCACCCTCGGCCCCAAGGTGCCGCGCGGTTTTCTCCGCGTCGCCTCGTCCGGCCCTGCCGCGCCGATTCCCGCCCACGAGAGCGGGCGCCGCGAACTCGCCGACTGGATCGCCGGCGCCGATAATCCCCTCACCGCCCGCGTCACCGTGAACCGCGTCTGGGCCTGGCTCTTCGGCGCCGGCATCGTGCGCTCGGTCGATAATTTCGGCACCACGGGCGACGCGCCCACGAACCAGCCGCTCCTCGATCACCTCGCGCGGCAGTTCGTCGCCGACGGCTGGTCCATGAAGCGCCTCGTGCGCAGCATCGTGCTTTCCCGCACCTACCAGCTCGCCAGCACGGTCTCGCCCGAGCAACTGGCCGCCGATCCCGAAAACCGCCACTTCGCCCGCGCCAACCGCCGCCGGCTCGATGCCGAACAGATCCGCGACGCTCTCCTCTGGGCCGGCGGCCAGCTCAAACTCGACGTCGGCGGCCCCAACATCGGCGAAGGTCCCCACGGCGCCGCCAACCTGCCGGTCAACGCCGAATACACCTACGTCTTCAAGGACACGCGCCGCAGCGTCTACACCCCCGCGTTCCGCAACAAACGCCTCGAACTCTTCGAGGTCTTCGATTTTGGCGACACCAACGCCCCCGTCGGTCTGCGCCACGTCAGCACCGTCGCGCCCCAAGCCCTCTTCCTGATGAATCACCCATTCGTCACCGATCAGGCACGGCACGCGGCATCCCGCACGCTCGCCGCCGCGGATCGCACCGAACTCGCCCGCATCGATGCCGCCTACCGACTGATCCTCGGGCGCGCGCCGACGCCCCGCGAGCGTGAGGTCGCCCACACGTTTGTCACCGCTCCCGACGTGGAAGCCGCCGCCACACCGCCGGCCGACCGCTGGGCGCATTTCTTCCAGGCGCTCTTCGCCTCGATCGATTTCCGCTACCTCGACTGAGTTTCCGCCCCGGAAACGCCACCTGCGCCTCCTTTACCCCTCGCCCACTTCCCATGTCGCCCCTGCCCCACCCGCTGCTCACGCGTCGTCATGCGTTGAAGAATCTCGCCTGCGGCTTCGGCTATCTCGCCTTCGCCGGTCTCGCCGCCCAGGCCGCCGCGCGCTCCACCGCCAATCCGCTCGCCTCGCGCGCCCCGCATTTCCCCGCCCGCGCCAAGCGCGTCATCTTCCTCTTCATGGGCGGCGGCGTGAGCCACCTCGACAGCTACGACCACAAACCCCGCCTCTACGCCGACGACGGCAAGATGCTCGAGTTCCTCGACCAGCGCGCCATCGCCAAGACCGGCAGCGGTGCCGTCGGCCGCGTGATGAAGCCGCTCTGGGACTTCAAGCAGCATGGCCAAAGCGGCCGCTGGGTTTCCGATCTGTTCCCGCACATGGCGCGCCACGTCGACGACTACTGCGTCGTCCGCTCCATGCACACCGAGGGCGTCGCCCACGGTCCCGCCACGCTGTTCCTTCACACCGGCTCCACCAACACCATCCGTCCGTCCATGGGCGCATGGGTGAGCTACGGCCTCGGCACCGAGAACGAGAATCTCCCGGCCTTCGTCTCGCTCAGCCCCACCCTCGCCAACGGCGGCCCGCGGAATTACGGCAACGCGTTTCTCCCCTCGGTCTATCAGGGCACCGCGATCGGCCGCTCCGGCCTCCCCGCCAAGGAAGCCGGCCTGCGCAACGTCCACAGCGCCCTCGATCCCGCCGCCCGCCAGCGCCAATTCGACCTCCTGCGCGCCCTCAACGAAGAACAACTCCGGCTGAAGCCCGGCGACCTCGAACTCGAAGCCGTCGCCAATTCCTACGAACTCGCCTGGCGCCTCCAGAATCACGCGCCCGATGTGCTCGACCTCAGCAAGGAATCCGCCGCCACCAAGGCGCTCTACGGCATCGGCGAGGAACCGACCGACGATTACGGCCGCCAATGCCTCATGGCCCGCCGCCTCGCCGAAGCCGGCGTGCGCTTCATCCAGGTCAACTACTCCGACAACACCAACAACCCGGGCTGGGACCAGCACTCCAACATGCCCAAGCACAAGGACCACGCCGCCCGCGTCGACAAACCGGTCGCCGGCCTGCTCACCGACCTCAAGGCGCGTGGGCTGCTCGACGACACGATCGTGTGGTTCGGCACCGAGTTTGGCCGCACGCCCTATGCGGAGAGAAACGGCACCGGCCGCGACCACAACCCGACGGGGTTCACCGTCTGGCTCGCCGGCGGCGGCTTCAAGCCCGGGTTCGCTTACGGCGAGACCGACGACTTCGGCCACTTCGCCGTGCACAACAAGGTCCACATGCACGACCTCCACGCCACGATTCTCCACCAACTCGGGCTCGACCACGAACGGCTCACCTTCCGCCATGACGGCCGCGATTTCCGCCTCACCGATGTGCACGGTCACATTGTGAAGGACATCATCGGCGCCTGAGCCCTTTCCACTCCCCCTCCCATGCGCCTGCGCCTCCTCGCCTCCGCTTTCCTCCTCGCCTGCGCCACGCTCGGCGCTGCCGACCACGCCGACCGCTATGACCAGTCCCGCGTGCCGCTCGAGGTCGACGCGCCCCGGCCCGGCATGACCAAGATCGTCCTCCTCGCCGGCGGCCCCAGCAGCAAGGCAATGGCCCACGAATACTTCGCCGGCTGCGCCCTGCTGCTCGAGTGGCTCAAGGAGCAACCCAACGTCTGGCCCGTCCTCGCCCGCGGCTGGCCCGCCAACGAACGCATCCTCGAAGACGCCCGCTGCATCGTCTATTTCGGCGACGGCGGCGGCAAACAACCGTTCCTCGAACCCGCCCGCTGGGCCACGCTCCAACGCCTCCGCGCCCGCGGCGCCGGCCTCGTGCTCCTGCATCAGGCGATGGATTTCCCCGCCGGCCCGCAGGGCGACGAAATCAAGGACTGGCTCGGCGCCGTTTTCCGCAGCGACATCGGCTGCCGCGGGCACTGGGACATGGAGTTCACCACGATTCCCCGGCACGAGATCACGCGCGGCATGACGCCCTTCGCCGCTCCCGGCGATGGCTGGCTCTACAACCTGCATTTCGCCCCCGGCGCCACGCCGCTCCTCACCGGCACGGTCCCCGAGAAATCACGCACCTCCGCCGATGCCAAACGGCACCCCGGCCGCGCCGAAGTCATCGCCTGGTCCTACGAGAGCCCCGCCGGCACGCGCGGCTTCGGCTTTACCGGCGCCGACCTCCACCAGAGCTGGAGCTTCCCCAGCCAGCGCAAACTCGTCCTCAACGGCATTCTCTGGGCCGCCAAGCTGCCCGTGCCTGCCGACGGCGCCGCCCACGCCTTCGCCGCGCCGTCGCTCGAGCGCAATCTCGACGACAAGCGCAAGCCCGAGCCCGCCAAGTCCGCCGCCAAGACCAAAAAGGCCTGAGTCCGCACCCCGCACGCGGGACGGAACTCACGCCCCGGCAATGCCCCCGCCGTCGCTCGGCCGCGCGCCCGTTTACCAGTTGTCCGACCGAAACGGCGCCGCCGGCAATCCCGCGCCGTTGAACAGCCGCGCTTCCGGCGCATTCGCCCAACCGTAGCGCACCGCGACCGGCGCCTTGACCGACGGCGCGCTCACCACGAGGCATTCCCCGTCCACCTCCGCTTCGGCCGGCACAAACTTCCGGTCCTCCCCGGCGACCTGAAACGCCACCCGCGCGGGTTCCGCCGCCCGTTTCACGCGCAGTCCCGTCCCGTGCGCAAAGGTCACGCGCATCGCATTCCCTTCGCGCTTGGCGGAGGAAAACATCGGCCCGTGCGCCTCAACGGCTTCGCCGTAGATCTGTTTGCGCGCCTGCAGCGCGAGCCGCTTGCCGACATCCTGCTTGTTGCGCGGATGGATGTCGGCCGGGTCACCGATATCGATCGTCACCGCCATGCCCGTCTGCGGCAGCGCCAGCGCCCGGGCCTGAGCCTCCCGCTGGAAAGCCCAACTGTCGCCGCGGCCGGCATTGCCGCCTTCGAAGTTCGCCAGCTGCACAAAGTAGAACGGCAGCGCCTGCCCGAAGTCGGCCCGCCACTGCTTGATCATCGCGGGAAACAGGGCCGCGTATTCCGCATGCCGCGCGGCGTTGGCCTCACCCTGATACCACAGCGCCCCGCGCATCGTGTAGGGCACGAGCGGCGCGATCATCGCATTGTAGAGGGCGGAAGGCTGGCGCCGGCTCCCCTTCCCCTCGGGCGCGGCAGGCTTCTTGCGCGCCCCGCCTTTACCCGTCTTCCCCTTGCCCGCCTCGCTCTCCCACTTCTGCAGCGCGACTTCATGCGCCTGCTGTTTCTGCGGCAGCTCGGCGAGTTCCGCCTCCCAACGCGCCAACACCGCCGGACCGGCCGCGCTCGCGCGCAGCGCCGCCTCGCTCATCCACGACTCGATCTGCGTGCCGCCCCACGAGCTGTTCACCAGCCCGATCGGCACGCGCAGCCGCTCATGCAGGTCGCGCGCGAAGTAATAAGCCACCGCCGAAAACGACCCCACCGTCGCCGGGCTCGCCGCCACCCACGCCGCCTGCACGTCGAACTGCGGCTGCTCGGCGGTCACACTCGGCACCTTGTAATGACGGATCAGCGGATAGTTCGCCGCCGCGATCTCCGCCTCGGCGTTGTCCGCGCTCCGCACCAGGAAGGCCATGTTGGACTGCCCCGAACAGAGCCACACCTCGCCGACGAGGACATCGCGCACGCGCACCGTGTTCGCGCCCGACACCACCAGCTCGGCGCCTGCGGACGAGGCCTTCTCCGGCTTCAACGTCACGCGCCACTTGCCGTCGGCGCTCGCGATCACCGACTCCACCTGGCGGTTGAAACGCACCTCCACGCGCTCCGCCGCCGCCGCACGACCCCAGACCACGATCGGCTGGTCGCGTTGCAGCACCGCACCGTCGCGGAAAAGCGGGGCCAGCGTGATATCGGCCAGCAGCGGGGAACTCGCCGCGGCGAGACCGACGAGAAACAGCAGGGGGCGAAGGGTCATTTTCGGGGGAGAATCGCTGCCATTTCCTTGGGCGAGCCCCGCGCCCGCAGCAAGCCCGCTTGTTTTCGGCATGCGCCGCGTGCGTGCGTCCGCTCCATCCGCGCCGCACCTCCGGCTATCCGGAACGTCAATACACGAGTTCGCGGAAGCCCCGCACCCGATGAAACGTGATCAGATTCCCGTCGTGCGCGCTCTTCGCCCGGGCATCGCCGCTGCGCGAGAGGATCACCAGGTCGTCGCCGTCGATATCCATCGCCGCGTAGTGCCGCGCCTCCTTCGGCGATGCCGTCTTCGTGACCAGCCCCGCGAAGCACCAGTCGACGAGGTTGCGCGAGAAATGCAGCGTGAGCCGGTGCCGCTCGTTGTTGGGCAGGTCGTAGCGCTCCGCCGGCAGCCGGTCGGGCCGCGTCATCGAGTCGGTCGCCTGCGAGCTCAGCAGCCAGTAGAGTTTCGTCTTCGTATCGTAGCAGATGTGGAAACGCATCTGCCCGCCCGGCATCGGCACGAAGAGCATCGTCTTGCCCGACGGCGCCCGCTCGAGCTGCGTCACCATCGAGCCGTCCGGCTGCTCCACGACTTTCGCCAGCGCCGCGTAGCCCGTGCCGCCCGTGTGCGCACGCATGAGCAGATGAAAGGTCCGTCCCGCCGGATCGTGCCACACATGGTCCGGATCGAGGATCTGCACGACGTTCGTCTCCAGCCAGCCTATGGGCGACATCGTGCGCCGCTTCGGCGTGGTCGCGACCGGCGCCCGGTCCGGAAAACCCTGCCGGAAAAACGGCACGCCGAACATCTCCAGCGCCGGCTCGTTCTGCCGGTAGCCGGGAATGAGGTCCGCAAAGACCAGCTCGCTCGCGAAGGTCCAGCTCGCGCGCTGCGTCAGATCCGCGTCCTCCCGCGCCCGCATCAGCACCGGCGCCAACGCACCCACGGCCCACGCCTTGTTCTCGTTGCCCACCCGCCGTTCCATCACGAGGTAAACGTGTCCGCCCGCATGCCACACATTGCACGCCGACTGGTGCCACGACTGCCCTGCGGTCAGCGCCGCCTGCGCGCTCCAGGTCTCGCCGCGATCATCCGACCGCGCGATCTGCAGGTCGCCGCGCTGGCCGAGATACCAGATCGACTTCCCCGCCCGAAACAGCCGCGCGTGCGTCATCCGCAGCGCGCCCCGCTGCGTCCACGTCCTCCCGCCGTCGTCCGAAGTGAGCAGGAAGGTGTAGGCCGCATTGTTCTGCCGCCCCGTGCCGCCACGCTCATACGCGGCGACGAGCCGGCCGTCCGGCAGCGCGAGAATGCTCGGCGTGTAGAGCGGCATATTCCGGGGATCCGGCGACTCCCCCACCGCGACAAACTCGTCGGCCAACGGCCGGATCGGCGCCGCCAGCGCCGCGCCCGAGATCAGTCCCAACACCATGTAGGCTCGCAGGTTCATGTTTACGGCAAATCGGCCACGAAAACTTGGTTGAACGTCCCTCCGTCGCCGGACACCGGACGCTGATACGCCACCTTGCGCCCATCCGGCGAGACCACGCAGGCCAACGGCAGCGGCGCCAACGCCTCCGCCACCCGCTCCGTCAGCCGCCGCGTCCGACCCGTCGCCACCTCGGTCAGGCACACCGAGTTGTCCATGATGTGTGCGATCTGCCGCCCATCCGGCGTCCACGTAAACGCCGACGCGATGCCCGTAGGGTTCCTCGTGACCTGCCTCGGCTCTCCTCCCGCCGCCGCCACCAGCCAGAGCTGCACCACCCCTGCCTCGTCGCGCAGGAGAAAGGCCAGCTGCTCGCCGTCCGGCGACGTCCGCACCCAATGCCGCGGAGCCAGCACCACGCCCGGATGTTTCCGCCCCGACGTGAAGGTCACCCGCCGCTGCACCGTGCCGCGCGGGGGCGCCGGCCTCAAGGTCGCGGTCCCTTCGAGCGGTCGCTCGCCCGCGCGCGTCACCTCCACCGGCACGTCGACGACAAAGATCTCCGCGTGTTCCCGTCCGTCGGGCGCGACGACGTGGCCGAGAAACGCCAGCCGGCGCACCCCGTCCCGCGCGGGCAGCCAACATTCCTCGAAGGCGCGGCTGATTTCGTCGGACCCGGGCCGCGGCGCATTCACCGTCCGCGTGACCACGACCGAAAACCAATCGCCGTCGTGGTTGCGCGGGTGATTCCGCTTCACCACCACGCCGGACACCGCTCCGCCTTCCCGCACCGCGATCGCCACGTTGCGCTGGTTCACCTCGTGGCCGGCGCCGGTCGTGGCCGGCCCCAGTCGCGCGAGCACCTCGTCGTCGTAGGTGAAGCTCACGCTGCGCCCGTCCGGGCTGAACACGTGCACATGCGACCCGCCGCGCAGCGCCCCCGGCAAAAACGGCGGCGCGTAGTTCATCGCGTCCAACGGCCGAAACCCGCCCGGAGTCGTCACGTCGACCACCGCGCCGCGCCGCCGCGACGGGCCATAACTCCACTCCGCCGTCGGGTTCTCCGGTCCGAGGATGAACACCACCCGCCGCTCGTGCGGGTGATAGGTCGCCACGCCGCACGCCGCGCCGTTGCGACTTTCGAACAGCGTCTGCACCTCCCCCGTCTCAACGTTCACCTGCGCGATCCGCGTGCCGTCGAACACGCTGTCGGCCTTCCGCTCGTCATAGACGATCCAGCGGCTGTCGGGCGACCACACGTTCACGTTGGTGAGGATGTGGCCGTGCGCCGCGCGCGTGACCTGCCGCTCGGCGGCCAGCATCGGATTGCTCATGAAAATCAACGCCCCGCCGATCGCCGCGCTCCACCACCCCGCCGCCGAATGCTTCGGAAGCCATGCCATCAGAACCGGCCATTCAGGCCGAAACTCACGAAAGGGCCGTTGTAGATCGTGCTCACGCGCGTGCCGCTGACGAAGTGCACCGTGCGCTGCGGCTCGTCGAAGAGATTCGCCACGTCGAAGAAGAACTCGAGCTGCCGCGGCAGCCGCACCGTGAACCCGGCGTTGACGATCCGCCGCTCCAGCCGGGTCGTCTGCAGCTGCGGCAGCACGTTGTAGGTGTCGAGCGTCTCGCCGGTGTAGGTCCACTGCACATACGGCCCGAACCACCGGTAGTTGTAGCCGAGGCGGACGTTGGCGGTGTGCGGCACAAAGCCCACCAGCCCGCCCGGCCCGCCGCTGTCCTGTCCGTAGTCGCCCGTCGCGCGCAGGTAAGTGTAGTTCGTCAGCACCGAGAGCCCGCGGAGCGCACCGGGGAGAAAGGTCAGCTGCTGCAGGTAGGAAAATTCGATCCCGTCGACCCGGCCCTGACCACCGTTCGCGTTGCTCACGATGTCGTAGCCGGCGTATTGGCCCGAGAAGCCGTTGTCCGGCCCCGCATCGACCACATCCGTCCGCCGCCGATACACGAAATCGGTGAGATCCTTGCGGAACACCCCGAACGTGAGCTGGCCGACGGGCCGCAGGTAATACTCGAGGGACAGATCGTAGTTGTCGCTGAACTGCGGCCGCAGCGACGGGTTGTCGAGGGTCACCGTCCGCTCGAGATCGTTGGCCGAAAAATTCGGCACGAGATCCCCGAGCGACGGCCGGCCGATGCTCGTCGACCAACTCGCGCGACCGATCAGGTCCGGCGTGAAGGCGTGCCGGAAGTGCACGCTGGGAAACAGATCGCGCGTCACCCCGCGCCGCAGCACCGGCGCCGTGCCGAACTCCGCATTCGCCCGCGCGATCGGATCCGTGATCGCCGGCAGCGTCGCCCGACGCAGCCAGCCCTTGGCCCGCGTCGTCGCCTCCTCCCAGCGCACGCCCGCCAGCACGCCGAGCCGCCCGAAGCGGGTCGAGCCCATGAGATAACCCGCGCGCATCTCCTCCTCGACGCTCGACTCCCCCGTGCGCCGCGACGCCTCCAGCTGATACGGATCCACGCGCCACTGCTGCGGCTCGTGGTCGAGCGAGTAGCTGTATTTGCCCGGATCGAAGCGCGGCACCGCCCCGAGACCCAGACGCGGCTCCAGCTTCGGATACGAAGCGAAACGCGTGAGATCGTCGTCGCTGACGCGCGTCGCGGGATTCACGCCCTGCACGCCGTCGGCCCCGACATAGGCGGACACCTTCGTCGCCGACTCCTGCGCAAACGACTGCCGGTTGAAGAACGCCCCGCCCGTCACCTGCAGCACGCGTTCGCCGAACGTCAGGTCGCGCTTCGCGTTGAGCTCGGCCGTCCCCGCGCGGTTCACCGAAACCGCCGAGGTCTGCGAGACGCTGCCGTTCTGGTAGCTGCGCGGGTCGTGGATGCTCGGGCCCGCGGTCTGCGTGAACTTCGGGAAGTCCGCGCCGCCCGTCTTGTCGAGGATCCAGCCGATGCCGGTCACGGTCGCCGTGAAGTTGCGCCGCACCGCCGGATGCCGCCGGGCACCCGTGTTTCGCTCCGCCCGCGAATAGCCGAGCGTGTAGTCGATCTGCCACGGCCCCAGCCGGTGCTCGCCGCCGAACTGGTGGAAATTCGTCTGGTCGTCGGCTTCGAACGGATTCGTCGCCGCGACAAACGTGGCGCGCGTCGAAGGCAGCACTTCCGTGAGCACCTCGGTCGAGCCCGGCTTGATGTTGCCGCCCCCGCTCGGACCGCCGGCCGCGTTTATCCCCGTCGCAAAGGCCCGGCCGGCGAGGGTCAGGTTGGCGTTGTAGCCGACCTGGTAGCGGTCCGGGCGGTCGGTCTTCTGCGCCTGGAGATTGCGCATGACGTTGAAATGAAAACGCGAATCCGCGCTCAGCCGGAAATCCGCGCGCACGTTGCCCGTGCGGATCAGCCGGTCCTGCACGCCGTCCACCCGGTTGAAACGCTCCGTGAACTGCGGCCGCGATCCTGTCGTATCGAGCATCGCGATCGTGCGCGTGCGCTGGGTGACGTTCTCGTTGTAGACGGCGTTGGCGCTGAGGCCGAGATTGCGCTCCTCGCCGAAGATCCCGAAGGCCTCGCGGTAGCTGAGCGACACGTTGGCCGCCACCTGCGGCGTCGAGCGGCGGGGCGTGTAGTCGAAGAACGTCGGCGACCACTTGCCGCCGAGCCGGAACGAGAAGTCGCGCTTCGTCTTCAGGTTCAGCGCGGACTTGGTTTTGAAGTTCACGCGCCCGCTGATCGAGTTCGCCGGGAGATTCGGCGTCAGTGCCTTGGTGACGGAGATTTCCTCGAAGTTGCTCGCGGTGATGTTCGTGTAGGCCGTCGAGCGCGACATCGCGAACTGCGGCGCCAGCACCCCGCCGTCGACCGTCGTCGTGTTCAACTCGCCGGGCAACCCGCGGATCACGGGCCGGTCGAGATTTCCCTCGTCGGAGGGCAGCGCATACACGCCGGCCAGGCGCATGAGCAGCTCCGCGGGGTTGTCGTTCGCAAGCACGCCCAGCGCATCCATCGCGATCACGTTCTCCACGCTCGCGGCGTTTTTCTGCCGGTTCAGCGCGGCGGCGTTGCCCTCGCGCTCCGCCGTCACGACGAACTGATTCAGCTGCACCGCCGCATCGGCCTTGATGATCACCGGCACAGCGACGCGCGGTGCCGCACCAACCCGCACCGTCACCGTGCTGTCCGGGTATCCGACGTAGCTCACGCGAGCCAGGTACTCTCCCGGGGCCACGTCGGTGAACTGCGCCTGGCCAAACGCATCCGTCACCGCCTCGCGCCCGCCGGGGCTCAACTCGACCCGCGCCCGCGCGAAGAAGTGCGCCGAGTCGCCCGAGCTGACCGTGACCGTCACCGTCGCCGCCGACAGTCCGGCGCTCGCGAGCGCCAGACACGCCAGCCACCACCTCGCCGTTCCGCGGCGAGTCCATCCACGTTGCGCATGCATAGGGGTAAAGCTCTCCGTCACCACCGCGCGAGATCCGGGGGCGCCTCGGCCATCGTCAGCGTGCGGAATCGGCTCACGCGATGAAACGTCATCAGGTTCGCGTTGTGATACGACTGGCCGCCCCAGGAGGTGCGCGAGACCGCGACGAGGTCGTCGCCGTCGAACTGCCAGTCGAGATACTGCCACGCCACGCGGTCGCCGCCCTCGAGAATCTCGCCCTCGCGCCAGCGCAGCACGATCGCGTGTTCACGCCACGTCACGAGGTCGGCCGACGAGGTGAGCACGAGCACGTTGCGCTGGTGAATGGGGCTCGTCTTCCAATCGCGCCCCTCGTGCGGGCGCGTGATCTTCTGCACCAGCGCCCAGTAGCGCCGGCTCTGCGGATCGAAGCGGATCGTGTATTTCGACTGCGAGCCCGGAAAGTGGATGAGGCCCCGGGCGGGGTCGAAGGTCTGCGAGCGCCCATCCGCCGCGATCTCGCAGCGCGCACCGACCTCGTAGCGCGGGATGCCCCGCGCGCCGCCGGTCGTGGCAAACGTATCCTCCGGCCGCGGCTCGGTATGCACGCGGAGGATATTCACGAGACGGCCATCGGGCGCGACCACGACGTTGCCCTCGAGCCAGCCGGGGCGGCGGCCGTTGAACCAAGCCGGATCGAAACGCGTGGCATTCGTCCGCTGCCACTGTGACGCCGCCAGCAGATCCGCGTCGACCGGCACCGAGACCACCAGACTCGCGAAGTGGAGCGGCCATTGCTCGTCGTTCACCCGCTCTTCCACGGCCCGCCAGAGGCGGCCGCCATGTTCGACGACCGGCACGGGCGCGCCGTGGAAACGTCCGCGCACCAACAAGCCGCTCTGCGCATCCTTCGGCTCGGTCCAAGTCCGCCCGCCGTCGGTCGAACGCCGGATCGTGAGGTCGCCATAGCGGCTAGCCGTGCCGTGCAGATACAGCGCGCCGCGGTGGACGAAGAGCGAAAACCACGCCTGCCCCTTGATCTCGCTGCGGCGCGTCCAGGTCGCGCCGCGGTCGCGCGACGTGTAGACGTGCGTGGTGTCGGTCAGCGCCGCGTTTCGGCCGAAGAAATCGTGGGCGGCCACATAGGTGCCATCCGGCAGAATCGCGATCGCCGGCGTGCCGATGTAGGCGCGCTCCGGGTCGGGGCTCGTCGCTACGACGACGCCCGGGGGCGGACCGGACGGCACGGAAGCCGCGGCAACTGCCGCGACGCACGCCCAACCGAGCAGGAGATACCGGATCATCGCGACGGGATCTCCGGGCTCGAATCGGCGAGCGTCAGCGACCGGAAGTTTCTCACGCGATGGAAGGTGATGAAATTGGCGTCGTGATAATTGGCGCCATTCCACGCAGTGCGGCACACCGCGACGAGGTCGTCCCCCTCGAACTGCCAGTCGACGTATTGGAAGCCCACGCGCGATTCGGCCTTGGTGACGACCTGCCCTTCGCGGAAGCGGATGAGCCGGCAGCGCTCCTCCCAGTGCCGGAGGTCGGCCGACGACGTGAGCGAGAGGACATTTCGCTGGTGATGCGGCGTGTGGAGCCACGCATAGCCGGAGTGCGGATTGGTGATCTTGGAGCCGATGCTCCAGTAGCGCCGGGAGCGCTCGTCGAAGCGGATGGTGAACTTCGCCTCGCTGCCGATGAAGTGGAGGTAGTCGCGCCGCGGATCAAATTCCACCTGCCGGCCGTCGGCCGAGATGCGCAGCGCCGCCGCGACTTCGAAGCGCGGGATCCGCTCGTTGGGCGCAGGGAGCGGGAACGCCGCCCCGATCGCCGGATGGGCTTCGACGCGCAGCACATCCCGGAGCGACCCGTCGGGCGCGACCACAATGTTGCCCTCGAGCCACTCGGCATTGCGGGTGTTGAGCCATGTGCGGTCGTGCGTAATCGCGTTGGACTGCGTCCATGCCGCTGCCGCGAGCAGGTCCGCGTCTTCCGCCGCCGACATGACAAACGCGCGGAACGTCCGTGTCGGCGGCGTCGGCGCAAACTGCTCGAAGCCCCGCCAGATCCGACCTTGGTGCACCACGACCGGAGTCGGGGCGCAGTGATATTTGCCCACCGCGAGCAGCCCGCTGCGTTCATCGGTCGGCTCGGTCCAGGTCGCACCGGCGTCCGTCGAGCGGCGGATGATCATGTTGCCGCCGCGCGCCGAGGTGCCGAGCAGGTAGATGGCGCCGCGATGGGCAAAGAGCGTGGACCACTTCTGGTCGCGCAGCTCGGCGATCTGACGCCAGGTGGCACCGCGGTCGCGCGAGTGCTGAATCAGCGTCCGCCCCGCCCGGTCATGCTGCCCGCCGATGTCATGCGACACGAGGTAACTGCCGTCACCGAGGATCAGAATGCTGGGCGAGCCGCAGAAGAATTTCGCCGGATCCGGGCTGGCAAACACCACCGTGCCCGGCGGCGGTCCGGACACGCGGTCGACCGGTGGCAGGTCGCGCGAGTCGGAACCCGTGGCCGCCGGCAGCGGGCTCGCAAGCGCCGCGACGGCCCCGACGAGCACCGCGACCCGGCGCGTCCGCACCGCCAAGATCAAGCCGAGGGAAAACCACCGGTGAGCACGGCTGGACGCGAACAGAACCACCCGATCAAAGTGCTTGGACAGGAGCGCCGGACCTGACGTCCGGGCCACCGCGCACCGCGGAGCGCCGTCCCCGCCTCCCGCCCCCTCGGAGCATCCGGGTCCGTCCGTGTTCACCTGCGGTTCAAATGACTTGTTCACACTCAGAGCTGCTTCGGGTCGAGGACCACGTGTTTGATGCGCTCGCGTTTCCACGTGTAGGTGATGTGCACGCGGCCATCGCTCGTCTGAATCATCGCGGGATACGAATACTCACCCGGCTGGTCTTCGAGCGTGACCGCACGCTTCCAGTCCTGACCGTCGCGCGACACGGCCACCGTCAGCGGCGTCCGGCCCTTGGGCACCGGATTGTAGATCAGCAGGTGTCGGCCGTCCTGGAGCGTGACGGCATCGGTGCCGGAGCTGGGATTCGGGACCGCGTCGATGAGGCTCATGGCCCCCCACGATTTGCCGCTGTCGACGGAGCTGACCGTAAAGATCTTGCCCTGCCGGGTGCGACCGAGCGCCTGAAGTTTCTCCCCGCCCAGCCGGTCGTGGAAGAGAATGCTCGGCTGGATCGCCGAGATCGTGAGGCCGTCGTTGAGAAACGGCGTCTTCGTCCACGTCGCGCCGCCATCGGTGCTGCGCTCGAAGTAGACGCGCCACTTGCTCGGCTTCTCGTCCGTCTCATCGCTCGTCGGCGAGAGGATCGTGCCGTCGGCAAGTTGCACGGGCTTGTTTTTGATCGGACCGAGAATCCCCGCCGGCAGCCGGCGCGACGCGCTCCACGTGCGGCCACCATCGGAGCTCGTCCGGACCTCGCCCCACCACGTCTGCGGCGACGGGCCGACCTTGTAGAAGAGCATCAACGGGGCTCCGCCGCGCGGCTGAAACAATACGGGATTCCACGTCGGGTGCCGCGTGCCGCCGGGCTGCACGCCGTTGGCGACCTCGACGCCGGGCGTCCAGCGGCTGCCCTCGAGGCGCGAGACCCAGATGCCGACATCGGGATGCTTTTCCCGCGTGCCACCGAACCACGCCGCGACCATCCCGCCGCGCGTCGTCTCGACGATCGTCGACGCATGGCACGAGGGATACGGCGCCTGCTCATAGATAAACTGCTGCGCGACGACCGCCGGTGACGGGGTCGCGGCCAACGCCGGCGACGCCGCCGCGGCCGCGAGCGTGAGAAACACACTCAGGGATTTCATGGGGTAGATTCGAGGGGCGCGGCCGGAGTATCGCGCCGGCCGCAGGCGCGTGGGACAGCGGGAGAAACTCAGGCCGCGGGCGCCTTGTCCTCCTGCGGCCGGATGAGCAGCACGATGAAGATCGAGAACAACGCCACGCCTGCAAACACGCCGAAGATCAGGTTGAGCGGCACGTGCCGGTCCCGCAGCACACCGAAGGCCCAGTCACCGAAACCGCCGCAGCTGATGCTCACGAGATTCATGATGCCGTATCCCGTAGCCCGCCACTCGGGCCGCGCGATCTGGCAGAGGATCGGCATGTTGTTGCAGTCGAAGAAGCCCCACCCGAGGCCGAAGATCACGAGGCCCGCGATCGCCATCGGGAGCGTGCCGGCGTTGCCCACGCCGAACAGCGCCGGGAGAAACAACACCATGCCGATCGCGCTCGTGAAGATGCGGCCGCGTGAGGTCTTCCGCATCCAGCGGTCCGCGAGCACGCCGCCGAGCACGGCGCCGAGCATCGACGCGAGCTGCACATAGAGGATCGCGCTCACGCCGGCCTTGCCCTGGCCGAGGTTGAACTTCTCGCGCAGGATCTCCGGCATCCAGTCGCGCACCACCCAACCCGCGATGGCCGGGAGCGTGAAGTAGAGCACGAGCAGGAGGAAATTGCGGTTGGTGAGCAGCCCGCGGAAGACGCCGGTCTTGTCCCCGGCCGGCGCGGAGGTCGATTCGACCGTGGGCGCCGGATCGCGCAGCGCGGCGAGCAGCGGAATCGCATAGATCACGCCGATCATGCCGCAGGTCGAAAACGCCCAGCGCCACCCGTGGTCGTCCGAATCCGCGATGTAGCCGGCGAAACCGCCGAGGATCTGGCCGACGTAGATGCCGGTCTGGTGCACGCCGACCGCCCGCGAACGCGTGTTGCCCGGATGGTAGTTCGTGATGAGCGCCAGCGCACAGGGAATGTAGAACGCCTCGCTGATGCCCATCAGCGCCCGCGCGGCGACGAGTTCGTTGAACGTCGTCACGTGCCCTGTCCACCACGTGACCAGCGACCACACGAAAAGGCTGCCGCAGATCACCCAGCGTTTGCTGAAGCGGTCCGCGATATAGCCGCCGAACGGACTCAGCACCGCGTAGGTCCACTTGAAGCAGCCGAGCACGAAGCCCCAGTCGGCCTTGTTGGCGATCGACGGGATATCCGCGACCATCGAGGCCTTCATTGTCGCCAGCATCTGCCGGTCGAGGTAGTTGAGCAGCGCGACCGGGAAAAGCAGCGCGACGACGAACCAGGCGTAGCGGAAAAAGCCGTTGGAGTTGGGCATCGGGAAATGGGGGTTGGCGCGAGCGCGTCCGCCGACGACGCCGGTCTCAGCGACCGGCCGGCAGCGGAGCGCGCGAGCGGAGCATCACGCAGCCACAGGGCTGGCCAAGGCGAGATGGTGGCGCCGAAATAGTGCCACCATCTCGGTCATGATCCTTGCATAGATGTGGCGTGATTCGGGCGAGACCACGGCCTTCGGCGTGCCGGGGCGGAAGCCGCGCGCCTCGAGCCCGGCGCCGACGTTGAGCGGAAACGTGAGCTGGTCGACAATCCGGCCGACCTCGACCATCGCGGCCGCAGCCTGCGTGATGTCACCGGCCTGCCCCTGCCGGCAGACCCGATCGATCAGCACCATCAGCTCCGGCACGATGTTCACGAGGCCGCCGATGCAACCCGCGGCGCCGAGACCGAAAACCTCGGGCAGGCGCGTGTCGGCCCCCGACATGACCGCGAAGTTCTTTTCTTTCCCCAACGCGATCAGCTCGCGGTGGTAGGCGAATTCCCCGCCGCTCTGCTTGATCGCGAGCATCGGCGCCCGCTCGGCAAACGCGCGCACCGTCGGCAGGTCGATGCGTTTGCCGGTCAACTCGGGGAAGTTGTAGAGCATCACCGGCAGGTCCACCTGCTCCGCGACGTGCAGGAAATACGCGAGCATGTCGGCCTGCGACACCGGATAGAACATCGGCGGCATCAATGCCACGCAGCGGTAGCCGAGGGACTTCGCGTGGCGGCCGATTTCGATCGAGACGCGCGGACGGATGTCCGTGACGTTGGCGAAGAGCGTGAGCGGCGCCGCGAGTTCGGCGACGATGCTCAGCACCTGCTTGCGCTCCTCGGGGTTGAAGAACGGAAACTCGCCCGTGCTCCCGAGGGCCAGCACGCCCTGGATGCCCGCGCGCTTCTCGAAATCGAGATGCGCGGCGAGGCTCGCGCGGTCGACGCGACCCTGCGCGTCGACCGGAATCCACTGGGCGGAGAAGATTCCGCCGGGAAGAGAAG
>JACCEB010345629.1_pt1 | contig 48014 bp, 42 predicted proteins | sample 7454761 | NCBI WGS metagenome assembly JACCEB01 (sample SAMN15323454, study PRJNA562643) | freshwater metagenome | isolation source: river surface water | place: USA:Blue River Watershed | collected 2017-08-18
ATAACAAAAAACAAAAACAAAAAACAATAACAAAAAACAATAACAAAAAACAATAACAAAAAACAATAACAAAAAACAATAACAAAAAACAATAACAAAAAACAATATATAAATAAATCACACTATTTATATATTATATATTCACTCGAAATAAAATGTCAGCCTCATTCATAGCCAATGAAAATATTGATTTACTATGGGAAATTATATTGGAAGAAGAATTTATAAGAAAAGTCGTGTCACGAGAAAAAATTGTAGAATTTCGCAATTATTTCATTGTTCAAATAAAGGAATTTCAAAATGCCACCGCAAAACTAAATATACCCTTGGTTCAATTAAATAAACAGTTCATTACGAATTTTATGACAGTCATGCGGTCTCAACAACCTGTGCCTCAAGTACAACCAAATAAACAATTATACACATCACAAGAAATACAAGCTGAAAGAAAAAGTCAATTCGAAAATGATTTAACCCGGAAACAAAACGAATTTACGCGCGGGATGTCTGTTCCTGTGCCAGAAATTCCAAAATTCAGTGAAGATTTAGATAAACCAATTGGGAGTGCTATGGACGAATTGATTGCGAAAACATTGGCTGAAAGAAATTATGAAATACAACAAATACAAAGACAAATGCCTGGTCCTCCACCACCGCCACAGCAAACACCGCAAACACCACAACAAATCAAGTATATTAAAATTGGCGAAGAAGTAAAAGGACATGTGATGACACCCATTGATGTAAATGATGTATTTGATAAGACACCTGAAAAAAATACAGCACTCATAAAAAATGTATCCTGGGGTGAAAATGAGTATCAAGAATATACTCCGACGCAACAACAACCCTCAGATGAAACTGGATTTAATCATTTGTTTTCAAAATTAAAAAAGGTAGAAACGAAAACCCAAGAACAACAAGATATACTGGATTTAAAAATCTCTGTGAGCGAAATTCAAAAACAAATGACTACCATTCATGAAAAAATAGAAATTCTTTTGAATAGAATAAAATGATGATAATAATAAATAATATAAATATGTTTCATATTATAATATAATCACTATATATTACAATATATTCCATACCAAATGATCATTTATCGTTTCTTATATATCATTTACAATATATGTACTGTTTATATTACATATATAATATTAACATCCGCACGCACACAAAAGAACCAAAATAAAATAAAAATAGATAATAAACGAGTCAAATATGTAAAATACAATTATATTACCAACAAAGACACTATTTGGAATCACGGAGAAGTCGCGTGGGAAACTGGATGGGAAAAAGAAAAAAATGATCTCCAATCGAAACCCTTATATGTTGTAGAATATGACTATTCATCATCCGCAATGGAACTAAAAAATCAAAACAAATGTGATAAAATCATACAAAACCAACAAATATATATAAATGCGTCTTTTTTTGGTTTCTTGAAAATATTTTACGAAGAATTTTTACGAAGAGACAATTTTATTATTCAGTTTGAAAATATTGAACAATCATTATATAATTCAGTATTTTTAATATTGTCTCTTTTCATGAATATTGGTTACAAGCAAACTAAGAAATTGGAAATTCTAGGTCTTTCAACAAGCCGTGAAAATAATGAGTCGTCTTATTTAAAACAATATATGAAAATCAAAAAGAATACGATGAGCTTTTTCCTTGTTATTTTTTATATTTTCATAAAAAATGTGGGAATCGCTGAATGATTGCGCTCATACTTTCTTAACTACTTGTTGTCCCTTATTGTTTGTTTCCACTGTACCAACCATCACTGGTTCAAACCCTGGTTTTTCAAGTGCTTGTAAGTAACTATCGTAATCATATAAATTACCCAGGCGATCATTCATTTTACGGTAAATATATTTCTTACCACTAATGGTAACCTCTTTACCTTTCCATTCAATCGTCTTTTTATTTATAGACGCCACAGTGTCGGTTTGGTCCAAGGATATGGATGGATTATATGAAAACATGTTTGGATTCGTTTGTCCAAATTGAATACAGTGTAGATTTTCCTTTGATCCACGTTTGGAATAAATCGCGCAATCAATAGATGATTCTTTAACCGCCGTCAATAATTGATTTGTAACTTCTTCTTTAATCGTAGAAATTTCAAATAACGCCTCATCACTCGTGAGTGGTATATATGCCATTTTTTCTTTTCCTTCTTTACCCTCTTTTCCAGATTCAACGATCTTGTATTGCTTTTTACTCAAATCTTTGTTTTTTAATTCAATAGACAAATCACTATCTATTTGTGACTTGGTAAAAGACATTAAATAGACAAATACTTCTACGGTTTGTAGTGCTTCAGGTAGATCTTTATGACTACAAATACGACGCGCTCTACCGATGACTTGGTCTAAACGTGCTGGATGCCAATATGGCTCCATAATATGAACGTATCTGGTATTTCGCAAGTTAATACCTTCTGATCCTGATGCGGTAATCATAAATACCTTGATGATTTCACCCGTATTATTATTGTTTGCGATACTTTTGAGTTCCTCATACATGCGCGGCGCGGATACCTCAAAATCACCCCAATTACTATTGTAAATATTACGAATCACCTCTTTTTCTTCGGCGCTTTCTGTACCGGTATATAAAGCAAAGGTTGGTTTCCCACGATCATCCTCGGGTATATCTAACTCCCAAATACCACTCGCGTTTTTCTTGATTTTGAATTGAGCAAACCCATTTTGTTCCAAAACTAATTTGAATATTCCGATACCTTCTAGGGTTCTAAATTGACTATATACTAAATGTAATCCATGATGATCTTCGTCTTGAATATTTTCCAACATATGGAGATACTTTGGACTGTAAGTTTCCAAACCACGAGGAGATAATATTTCATCCGCATGTTCTTTCAAATAATACAGTGTCGCTTCAATACGTTTTTCATAGCTGCGTTTTTCATTTGCGTTATCTGCCATATTATCAATGACATCGTCTCCTTCTACCACGCCTTCCCAATTGCCGTGTTCCTCGTCCAAATCAAAATCAACGTCTATATCTTCTCCACCTTTTTCTTCTTTGGTTTTCTTCTTTTTCTCTTTGTCTTTCTCTCCTCGTGTCAAAATTTCACTGTATAATTGGGTCAAACTATCGTCTTTCTTTTCTTTTTTATCTTCAGCTCGAGTTTCCTCACCAATTTCAGTCAATTGGGGACGCAATTCGGCTTCTTCATCCTTGGTTTGTCCAGTTTTTCTCTCTGGGAATGGTCTTCCTGGTGGTCTGGGAACAACAAAATTACAAAACAATCTTGAAAAAATACGATAGGTCGAGGACGATTCTTTATAGATACCATTTTTGTCCATCACTGCTGCCTTATTCTTTCCCGTGTTTTTTTCCAGTTTTCGTTCTTGTTGGCGTGCCTCTTCATAAATATTAAATTGATAATCGCTCATTGGTATTTTAATGACATGGTAATCCACAGCCTTTTCATATCTTGGTAATAATTGTTCGCTCGCACTTTTAAAATAAGAGGTGAGACCCAGGATTCGTCGTTTGAATAAATCCACATTCTTCATTGTTCCGGTTTCAGGTTCAATAAAACGATTTATAAAATCCTCAAATTTATCTGGTAATGCTTTATACATATGGACCACAATGCCACCCCCGACAACCTCAATTCCATTCTTGCCCAATAAATGTATGATATTCTTCTTGAATTCATCGTCACTGATAGCACCGCGATCAACCATGATCGTTTTACCAGTCATTTTATCCACCACTTCTTTCTTACTGTTTGTTACCCCGCGGTAACTTCCGTCTTTGTTCTCTCTATTCTCAAATCCAAAAGGGTTTCTAGTGACAATTAATTTCTTATTATTTGATGTGTAATCCATGTAATCCAATATTTTTTCCTTTTTGAATATTTCTTGTAACGATTCTTTGGTTACTTTTTGACCGCCTTTGACATCAAGTGGGAATTCCCAGGTTTTAATATAACCGCGCAACATGTTGAATAATATGGCGACTTCATTTGGATAATTGATAATAGGTGTTCCCGACAATAAAACAATACGAGCATTACTTGCGCTCATTAATAATTCATACAAAATCAGTGAAAGCGATTGTGAGACGCGTTCTTTTTTCCCCTTGTTATTGAATGGAATATCCTTTTCTTTTTCCAGTTTATTCACAATACGACTGATTAAATTGTGTGCCTCATCAATGACCACGACGGCGTCGTCGAAAATATTGGTTTCGAAATTATTTGTCATTTCTTTTAATTTTGCTCTTCGTAACCCGTTGTAATTAATAAATTTATATTTCGTTTGTATCATTTCATCGATTTGTTCATTCAAACTTTTCAATTCAGGTGGCATTAGATCGTCAATGTTGCTTTGTGTCTGCTTTACATTCACTAACCAGGCACCTCTTTTTCTATCAATGTATTCTTTTGATAAATTCAGTGCCGTTGATAATGCCTCCACTAATTCTGGTTTATCCACAGTAGAAATCCATTCCCAATACTGACTGGTTTTATAAATAGGATCACCGTATTTTTTGATTTCTTCTATGTAATTTCGGCGTAATGAGGCGGGAGTCATGATCACAATTTTTTTTGTACTCTTCATGCCTTCTGAGACGGCAATAGATGTGGCGGTTTTGCCCGATCCTAACCCATGGAGAACAAGTAACCCGCGGTAAGGCGTATACATATTCATGTAATCCCTCACTAATTTTTGGTGAGTCAATAGGGCAATTTCACCCGTGGTTTTTTGATTCATACTTTCACAAGTAATTGGAGTCGTATCATTGATGATTTGATCACGATATGGTTGAAAGAGTGAATTAATAAAATTCACAAATATTTCACGATTATTCATGTAATAACTCGACACCTTAATATCCACATGTTGTTTTGGTTGTGGTAATCGTTCTACCATTTTGGCATTGTCTAAGAGTTCCATTTCTTTCTCGGTTAATACTTTTTCACCTTTAGGTGGTTTTTGTGTTTTTCGCTCAGTCGGTCTTTCCTCAACATCCAAAACTATTTCTTTCTCCGTTTTCTTTTCAGGAACATAGACTGTTTCGTCGTCCTCTTCTTCGACCAATGTCAATTTAGGTTTGGTTGTTTTCTTTACTTTTGTTGTTTTGACTTCAACCGCAGTTTCGGCTTCTGGTTCCTTTTTCTCGGTGATAGGTGAAACTTTACGCTCACCCAATTTCACCGTATCTTTTACTGTGACTTTACCTAATTTATTCGTTGCTAATTCAGTGCGTAATTTTTCAATATCAAAATCGGGATTTAATTTACGGTCATCGGCAAATTCTATTTTTCGTTTCTGTCCGGTTTTATCTTTTTTTTCTTTTTTAGGAATCACTATTTTAATCGTTCTATTTTCATCAAGTTCAGTGACGATTGGTTTTACTCTTAAAGTATCGGTAATTCTCTCTAAAGGATTTTTTCTTCCATCATTCTTTATATCATCACTCATACTTATATATAAATATAAGTTTTTTAATTTAGTGTTTTAAATTATTTTATAATTAATATATATGGTAAAATTAACTAGAAAATACAAAAAAAAGAATAGTAGAACCAAATCTATGAAAAAACATAAAGTATCCAAAAAAAGTAGGAAATCTAGAAATAAAAAAATAATATATATTAAAAAAAATAGTAGAAAACAAAGAAGAGTTGGAGGAGGTAGTGATATTGATGGTGAAAGTGAAGATGAAGAATTATTTAATATAGAAAGTGGAATATCACGAAATAAAAGTATAAGCGGTGACTCTTTTGATATTGAAAGTGGTAGAGAAAGTATTACACCTGTTATTACACGTAGAAATAAAATACCGTCCGCTAAACCATCTCCAACAGCAAGAACTCAATCACCATTTGTTTCAATATTTTCAAGATTTTCGGGAAGTTTGGGTGATTTAACAAAAAGTATTTCACCTTATCCAAGAAAAACATCAAATATATCTCCAAATATAAGTAGTTCAAGCGCGGACAGTGAAGAAGGCGGTGTAACAAACACGAGTGTTCCTCTTCCAAAATATGATTTACCATTCTCAGGAGTAGAAGTTCATACTGAAGAATATCAGACGTATTTAACAAATCCCAGTATAAAAAGATATAAACCAATGGCACCACTTGTATTTGAATCGCAACAGAAGCGTTTCAGTAAATTTTTAGATAATTCAGGTTATACAGGTCGCGAAAAAGAAGATTTAATGAATAAATTAACCGATCCTGATTTTATTCATCACTTAGATATATTCATTAATAAAATGGATAGGAAACAAATAGAATTAAAACAAATGCGAGATACATTAATAGGCGAAACACAAAAGAATGCGCGCGAGTCACTTCGTAAGGATATACAAGAAAAAATAAAAAGCGCAAATAAATAAAAAATACTCTACATTTATTCCACAGTTCCCGCATATAAATCCAACTTTTGGATTGCCTCATTACATGCTATTTGCTCTGCCTTGCGTTTGATTTTATGTTGTCCATCACCCAGGAATAAAAATATTTTTCCATCGTTTTTCTCAATATATTCACGAATCGCTCCAAAATTTTTCAATTCGTCAATATGTAATGCCTCTGTTTGACTACAATTATAGACTTGTTGTCCAACGCATAAATAAACACCCATTTTATATCCATTGTCTAAATCATGTTCGATTTCCAAATAATGCGGAGTCACCTTGAATTCCTTTTGTATTTTCACCTGTAATATGTTCTTGTAATTGTCGTCATTTTGAATCAAGGCAATCCAATCAATATGTTTTTCAAAGACATTTTCCACGAATTTTTGAGCGATTTGAAATCCAGGTCCAGTGACAAATATATTTTTAAACCATCCTTCGTCATCTTTCACATCGATTTTATTGAAATCCAAAAACAGCGCTCCCAAAAACGCCTCAAACAGACATCCCAGTTTCTTCAAATTCGTGCGGATTTTCTTTTCCTCCGCGTGTTTAGAAAGAATCAACCAGTTGTGTAGTTTCATTTCTAGTGCGATCTTTCCAATTGCCTCATTCTTGACAATCGCGATTTTCTTTTCGGTCATAAACCCCTCGTTTTCCTTGGGAAATCGGCGGTATAAATAATATTTAGTTACTAATTCCAAGACACCATCGCCTAAAAACTCCAAATTTTCATTCGATTTTGTTTTTAATGGCATACAATCAGGTGGTCTATCCACGATCGTAATATTTTGAGACGCGTTTTCAATATGAGGTCGTTTGGTATAAGACCTATGAACAAAAGCGCGTTTATATAAATTCAGATTATTAACAATATTGGGAACACCGTATTTAGTGAGAATAGATTGAACTTCGCTCAATGTAATCTCCACATTCGCAGGATTGTATGGGTTAAATATTAGACCATCTTCTCCTTTAATAATATCATCATCGCGTATTATATTTTTATCTTCTTGATTCATAATGCTGTAACAAACTAAATAAACTATATATTTAATAGTACCATTTGTTTATATTGTTTTCATATATATTTACTTTTAGGAAACTTACTTTCTCTCATCGTTATAAAAATGGTAAATGAAAATATCAAATAATTTATCATAATTTATTATTTTTTATATAATATTCCATTCTTTGAAAAAATATAATATTTAAGGTATATATAAATATGCCAGTTGGAATGTTCGTTCAATCAAACCCATATACTAACACTATCGCATCAAGAACCGAACAAAGTGGTGGTTCATTAGGTGGTAACAAAAAGGCAGGTATTGTCACATTTGGTACTACTTGGCAACAAGGTAACATGGGCAACTTTTTAAGACGTGCCCCACAAACTACCCCATCCTTATTAGCAATGAGACTATTAACTACCAGACGTCCAGTACAAGGTACCAGATACCAAGTATATGCCAGACGTGGTATAATGTAATTTCATTTTTATCTGGGGTATTACAGAATAGTTTTATTTAGGAGAAATAATACATTTAGTAAAAAAATAATTTAATAACTAAATTAGTAATTATATTATTACGCAAAGAATGATAATTAAAGTTGATGTCCGAGAACAAGAAATGTTTAAATTAATCAAATACTATTTAGAAATTAGTCCATCCTATAAAAATATAAATATTGTAAGTGAAAACTTACCATTAGGTGATGTAATTATTTGTGATGAAAACAAAGTTGAAAGATTGATTATAGAGAGAAAAAGTATTCGGGATTTATCATCCAGTATAAAAGACGGTAGGTATGAGGAACAATCGTATCGTTTAAATGGATCACCATTTAGTAACCACAATATTATATATTTGATTGAGGGTGATTTGAACAGTAAATTTTTATTTAAAGATCGTATTGACAAGATTTCATTGTATTCAGCTATGTTTTCATTGAACCATTATAAGGGATTTTCTGTATTGAGAACATTTACGATTGATGAAACTTCTTTAGTGATTTGTAATATGGCATATAAAATGAAAAAATGTGATGTGGAAAATAAAAAACCTTATTACAAAAATAAACTCGATATTTTACCAGAACCCGTTTTGAAACCAATATCAGAGTTGAATACTGAACATACAGATGTAGTTATTCCTGAAACTCAAGTTACTGTGGAACAAACTGTTGTTGATAATAACGAAAGTAATGTGAATGAAACAAACGAAGTAAATGAAGTAAATGAAAAAGATTACTGTGCTGTAATTAAAAAGGTTAAAAAAGAAAATGTTACCCCGCAAAATATAGGTGAAATAATGTTATGTCAAATACCTGGAATCAGCTCTGTAAGTGCAATTGCGATTTTAAAACAATTCCAAACCTTGCCTAATTTATTGAATAAACTAAACGAAAACAATGATTGTTTAAATGAGGTATCCTATATAAATTCCAAAAATCAAACCAGAAAAATAAATAAAACGGTGATTCAAAATATTAAGAAATTTTTATTATGTTAAAATTTTATTATGTTAAATTTTTATTATGTTAAATATATAGATATATATAAATGAGTGGCGGTGATCATTGGTTAAAAATAATTGGATTTTTAGTAGTATTGACTTTATTTTATTACTTTGCTACAGGTGCATTAAAAATTCAAAATAACTTATTAGAAGGTTTTGTAAAAATGACAGATACCAGAGGTAAAACAACTGACAGCGGCGAACCCAGTACGAATGCTGGTGTAGCAGGGTCTTCGGGAAATATTGCTAACGCAATCGGAGAACAAACGATTAAAATGCAGGACACTTTTTTAATAAAAAAATACAGAAAAAACTATGAAAATCTCGTTATTAATGCCGACGAATATGTTAGTTATTTAATGTTGGAAAATTTATTGAAATTAAAAACAGACGACAGTGAAGAATCCAAAAACGCAAACATTGATATATTAGAAAACATTAATAAATTGAGCGCATCAAAATCATCGTTAAACGGAATCATGAAATTTGTGGATTCAGTATAAATATTATGTGAATGAACGTTTTTTCACATAATATTTTTAGAATTGGGTAGGGTTTAAACACGAATTGCTACCTCGTTATCAGCATAATAACCACGATCAACCAATTCTTGCGTAAATTTGGCACCCCCCCAATTAGGATCCATCGCATTTGGGCTATACAATAAACCGTCTTGGGTCTCATCCATTTTGTCTAAAGGGGTTGTCGCACCAACATAAAAACTAGATTGATCATAGGAAGGCATGGAGTTTGTATTATAAGGTGGATCATTTCTTCCAGCATCTATTAATTTGGTTGGATTTGGATCCCTACGTGCGGACTGATTATTTACAATTGCTGGTGGTAATCCACCTTGAGGCTCAGTAACACCTGGACGAACTTTATATACAGATTGTCCTTGAGTATCATATGTTTTTTGTAAAAATAAAATTGGACACCTTATACCCTGACTACGTTGCCATTCCATGAATTCAGTATAATCTTCTAAATTGTCAAACTGAAGCGGATTGACTCCTGGTATTTTTGCCAATTTTGAATTATATAGATATATTTTTGAACCGTTTTGTATTAATATATTCGGACATCTAGGATTTTTGATTGCGTTACTTTCAAAACCTTCTTGAAATATTCTATCAGGACTATATTTCATACAAAAATATATTCCTGCTAAAAATACTATAATTATAAAAATAATAACCAACATATATATTATTTATAAAAATAATTTTTCTTGTTGAATAATAATATTCTAATAATATATATAATAATAATGAAATCCCTAATAATTGAAGATAATAACGATGATGAAAAAAAACAAATCATTGATGAAATCAATAATCTTATTAATGATAATAAAAACGTATTTTTATTTACTTATATGGACGGCTGCGGACCATGTAATTCTACTATACCTGAATGGGATAATATATCTAAATCTGAAAAATTAAAAGATGATATCAAATACAGTGACGATGTGGTAACGGTGCGTATTAATAAAGATTTGTTTCCTTTATTGGAAAATATGGGTAGCGAGCCTGGTGGATTTCCTTCTTTAAGACATGTTACCAAGGACCAAGTGGAAGAATTTGAAGACTGGGATTCTCCTATAAAAGACAGATCCACTGATTCTTTTGTTGAATGGATTCAAGACAAAATTTCTAAAAAAAAGGATGTTAAAAAACAAAAAGGTGGTAAATGGTCATTAAAATACAAAAGAAGTATTAATTGTAAAAGACCACGCGGATTTTCTCAACGCCAACATTGTAAATACGGACGTAAAAAGACTACTCGAAGGAAAAGACAAAAAAGAAAACATAAATAATTTTATATTTGATTATAATCTTAAATATAAAATAAATAATAAATAAAAAAACTAAAAATTTAAAAAACTAAAAAAAGAATTTTAAAATTGAAATGAAATAAACACAAGTGGTTATAGTATAATAAACAGACAAAACAAAATGGACAAATCATTTCGCTTATTTGACTTTAACATTAATATTTTAAAATCGGCAACATCATCATCTGGTAGTGATGAAGAACCAGAGTATAAATCCCGTATTGATTCTCAAGCATTCTTGATTCAAATGTTTGGTATTAACAAAAAGGGCGAAACATGCTCCATTATTGTTGAGGATTTTAAACCATTCTTTTATGTAAAAGTTGATGATTTCTGGACAACTCAAATCAAAACAAACTTTCTAGACGAAATCAAAAAGAGAATCGGCAAATATTACGAAAATTCCATTTGCGATTGTAAATTCGTCAAGAAAAAAAAATTATATGGGTTTGACGGTGGAAAACAACATAAATTCATTTGTTTCAAATTCGACAATATGCCTGCTTACAACAAGGTGAAAAATTTATGGTATGGAAAAGACCGCAAACTGATTCAGGGCGGTTGGTTATATGGCAAGACCAAGACTCAATTGTATGAGGCAAATATTCCGCCATTGTTGCGTTTCTTTCACATCATGGATATTAGTCCATCTGGTTGGATTGCCTTACCAAACAAGAAAACTATTCAAATCAATAACGACAAAAAAACATCATGTACTTATGAATTCCGTATTAGTTATAGTCATATTATTCCTTTAAATATTTGTGAGGACCGTGTTCCTTACAAGATATGTAGTTTTGATATTGAAGCCAGTAGTAGTCACGGTGATTTTCCAGTACCGATCAAATCCTATAAAAAATTGGCGACAAATATCATTGAATATTTTGAATTAAACCCTGCGATTTTAGAAACCAAAGACAGATGTAAAGACGTGCTACGAAATATATTATTATCCGCATTTGGATACAAAAATATGATTGAAATTGATCTGGTGTATCCAAAAGCTCCGCCGAAAAACCAAGAAATCCTTGAGACGCTTATCGAAAAATGGTTGGTGTCACCTGTACGTAAATTGGTTGAAAATGAGGGTGAGGTTGATATTGAAAATCAGTTCAAAATAGAAGAAATATTTGAAAAAATGAATGAAGAAGAAGACGACGCTGGATATGGCTATCATTCGTATTACAGTAAAAAAGAAAAAGTCGATAAAAAAGATACAGTCATTGATATATTATCCAATAAAAAATACGCTCGTGAAACCAAATTAACCGAATTGAATATTTCTTTAAATTCATTCTTTCCCAAATTACAAGGTGATCGTGTTACTTTTATTGGATCAACGTTTTTAAAATACGGTGATCAAGAGCCATACTTGAATCATTGTGCGGTTGTCAATACTTGTGCCAATGTAGACAACGCGGTGATTGAAACGTATAAAACTGAAAAAGACCTGCTTTTGGCGTGGAAAAACCTAATACAAAAGGAAAATCCTGATATTATTATTGGTTATAACATATTTGGTTTTGATTATGAGTTCATGGTGAGACGCGCGGAGGAAAATTATTGTGCGGATGAATTCTTGAGATTATCAAGAAACTCGGATGAATTATGTGCCACCTTGGAAGACGGGCGATATAAAATAGAAGAAAGTAGTATTCAAATCGCAAGTGGTCAGCATGATTTGAAATATATCAAGATGAATGGACGAATTCAAGTGGATATGTATAATTTCTTTCGTCGTGAAGAAAACTTGACATCGTATAAATTAGATTATGTTGCTGGTCATTTTATCGGTGATTATGTGAAAAAATATGAATGCTCTGGAGGTGACGAAACAACTGTTATACAAAGTGCGAATTTGACCGGATTATTAGTAGGCAGTTATATTCATTTTGAAGAAATCGGTCATTCCGTTGATTATTATAAAGACGGTGAAAAATTCGTTGTGACATACGTGGATAAGACAAGTGGGAAATTTGAAATACGCGGTGCGATCAATCCGGACATGACAAAAAAGGTGAGATGGTGTTTAGCCAAGGATGACGTCACTCCAAAGGATATATTTCGGATGACCAATGGTGATCAGAATGAACGCGCAATCATTGCGAAATACTGTATTCAGGATTGTAACTTGGTCCATTATTTGATGAACAAAGTAGATGTCATGACCGGTTATATTGAAATGTCTAAAATTTGTAGTGTGCCGATTAGTTTCCTTATCTTGCGTGGTCAAGGCATCAAACTCACCAGTTATGTGGCGAAAAAATGCCGGGAAAAAGAGACGCTCATGCCAGTGATGGAAAAAACCGAAAGCGACGAAGGATACGAAGGCGCGATTGTGTTGGACCCCAAATGTGACTTGTATTTAGACAATCCAGTGGCGTGTGTGGATTATGCGTCGCTGTATCCGTCGTCCATGATGAGTGAAAACTTGTCTCACGACAGTAAAGTATGGACCAAAGAATATGATTTAGATGGTGACTTGATTGAAACGACTGGAGAACAAGATGCGGATGGAAATTTCATATATGACAACCTTGCGGAATACGAATATGTAAATATCACCTATGATACATACAAGTATGAAAGAAAATCGGCGACCTCTGCTGCGGAAAAGATCAAATGCGGTTATAAAATTTGCCGGTTCGCCCAGTTTCCCAATGGAACACGAGCCATTATGCCGTCGATTTTGGATGAATTGTTGGCGGCAAGAAAATCAACACGAAAACTGATTCCACAACAAACAGATGAATTTATGAAAAATGTCTTGGATAAAAGACAACTTGGTTACAAGGTAACTGCGAATTCTCTTTATGGACAATGTGGTGCGAAAACGAGCACCTTTTATGAGAAAGACGTGGCTGCATCGACGACTGCGACAGGTCGTCTCTTATTGACGTATGCCAAAAAAATCATAGAAGAATGCTACGGTGATTCCATTTGTCAAACTGAAAAATATGGACCCGTGCTTACCAAAGCAGAATATATATACGGCGACAGTGTTGCGAATTACACGCCTGTGTATATAAAGACAAATGAAATATTTGATATTTGCACGATTGAAGAATTAGCAAACAAATATGGAAAAAATACATGGACACAATGTTTAGAACCTGGAAAACAAGAAAAAGAAGTTTGTGAATTATACGATATTCAAACATGGACGGAAAAAGGATGGACCAAATTACAAAGAGTGATTCGTCATAAATTAGCACCTCATAAAAAAATGTTGCGAATATTAACACATACGGGAATGGTAGATGTTACAGATGACCATTCATTAATATTGAATTCGGGTGAAGAAATATCTCCAAAAGATGTAAAAGTTGGCACTGAATTACTACATTTTCCACTTTTAGAAAAAGTGGAGCAAAAAGAAAAACCGGTAAATATTACGAAAACAAAAGTATTTAAAACCATGCTTGATGCTGCGATTTACACAAATTATTTGAATAGTCGTCATATAAATTTTGCCATATCGTATTTTAAGAATGAAATATGTATTAGTACAGAAGAACTTTCATTATTACACTCTTGTCAGGTTATTTCAATGAAAGAAATCCCATATGAAGGATATGTATATGATTTGACAACCGAAAATCATCATTTCGCCGCAGGAATTGGAAATATGATTGTTCATAACACGGATTCTGTATTCTTTACATTCAATCTTCAAACGCCCGATGGAAAACCTATTCGTGGAAAAGACGCGTTAGAAATAACGATTGAGTTAGCCCAAGAGGCAGGTCATTTGGCTTCCAAGTTTTTGAAAGGTCCGCATGATTTAGAATATGAAAAAACATTCATGCCCTTTTGTTTGTTGTCCAAAAAGAGATATGTCGGAATGCTCTATGAACACGACCCTGATAAAGGTAAGCGCAAAGAAATGGGTATTGTGTTGAAACGCCGAGATAATGCGCCCATAGTAAAGGATATTTATGGCGGAATCATTGATATTTTGATGAAGGAAAAAGATATAGTCAAGGCAAAAGAGTTTTTGCGACATTGTTTAAAAAATATTGTCGAGGAGAAATACCCGATTGAAAAATTAATCATCACCAAATCTTTGCGTAGTGGTTACAAAAATCCGCAACAAATCGCGCACAAAGTGTTGGCGGACCGGATCACTGCGCGCGATCCGGGGAATAAACCTGGACCGGGTGACCGAATACCGTTTGTATATATTCACAATGCGGACAAGAAAGCATTACAAGGTGAAAAAATAGAAACACCTAGTTTTATCCGTGACAACAAGATAAAAATAGATTATTCGTTTTATATTACGAACCAAATCATGAAACCCGTCCAACAAGTGTTTGCTCTGGTTCTTGAAAAGATGTGGATCATGGACGGCAAAAAAGGAAAAGTCGATAAATTAAATATGGAAATCAAAAAATTAAAAAAGACGATTGATCCGGAGAAATTAGATGATAAAATAGAGTCTTTGAAAAACAAGGAAGTCAAAGCGCTGTTGTTTGATGAGTTTCTACGCGAATCCAATAATCAAAAAGAAGGTAACGCGGTTGTCACGAGTTTCTTTAAGAAAAAATAAAAAATCAATCCAAAAAATAAAAATCACAACAAATATATATAACAAATGAAACTATTCAATGATATATCTAATTTCAACAATGTTTCCGATTATTTACCGATTTTAAACGGTATTTTATTCGTGGAAACATTCATCATTTTTTTCACTCTACATAATGTTCTTCGTTCAAAAAAACTCACTTTTTGGTATCAAAAATTCCAATTGTCAGCGGTTTTAGCCGATGTCTCTATCGTATTTTTAGTCATTATTTTAACGCGTTTCTTGTACCCTTTTTTATTTTCCCATTTTTCTCTCATACTCTTTATTTTATTAGCCCTTTTTCTTCAAATCACACATGATATTCTCTTTTATAAATTCTTTACATGGGTACCTCGCGGAATAAACGCAATGTTGGATGTTTTCAAGGATTATGCCACTGAAATAAAACAGAAAGCCATTATAGGTGATAGTATGATTATGATTTTTTCTTCTTTATTGGCATCACATTTTGCCACCTATAGTTTCAATATGAATATCATCAACCTAATTTTTACATTGTATTTTATTCCATACGTATTGTTTATTAAATACTAAATACAATACTAAAAAGTCTAATTATTCACAAGATTTTGCCGAATAATTTCACGCGACATACCTTCTAATTCAAATAAATACTTCACTTCATGATAATAATTCCACATATTTGAGTATTGTTGTTCATCTATAGATGATAATATTTTTTCAAGGTCATTGAGATCGTATATATGGATAGAAACGCACAACCGCTTATAATCAATCAACTCTTTAAAAGGTAACCATTCCACATCATCCCATACATACACCGGTATTGTTCCAAGTAAAAAACATTCAAAAAACCGAAAGGAACCACGTCCATATCCACGCGGCGCCAATGCGAATTTAGAATTGATCGTCGTTTGTATGAAACTCTGTTGTAAATCCTGATTCACTACTGGGCTCCACCCACCCGAATTTATAATTTTGAAACTAGGTATTTCATTTAATATTTTATTATTCAACACAACACGTCTTACATAATTGGTATCGTTTCCAACAAAAGAACATAAAAATTCTTTTTCGTGAAACTTTTTTTTATTCATGTTTAACAACGTGTGATTCACATCTTGATAAATAAGTGGAATCGGAATATTACAAGAACATGCTCCGTATATAATGGTGTTTTCTGGTAATTGAAGTTTTGGACCATCATCATGTTGAACAACAGTAAAATATCCTTCTTCCCCTGGGGGATTATTTTCGACCCATGTGTTTAAGGCATCCTGCATTTCCTGTTTTTTCTCATCAAACCACCCCTCTATTTGAAAATTTGTCCAAAGAGCAGGAATATATTTTCTTTTTAACAAGGGAGTATTTTTTATAAAAAAATCCAGAAAATATTCTTCTAGATAAAGACCATTTTTAAATGGTGGATAATTATCTTTATTTTTACAATAAAACAAACTGTGGTTAATCATATTATTATTGAATGATTAAGTATTTAAATATTTATTAATTTAAATACTTATATAATGTTCTCTCTTTGTATTCCAACTATGAATCGTTTTGATGATTTTTTAATTCATAATATAACAAAATATTTAGAAAACAATTTAATAGATGAAATCGTTATAACCGACGAAAATGGTAAAGACATTGAAAAAATTAAACACCACTTTGGTGAAAATAACCCAAAATTAAAATTATTTAAAAATGAGCACAGACTTGGTCCTTTTATGAATAAATTACGTGCGTGTTCTTATGCGAAAAATGAATGGATTGCTTTAATTGATTCAGATAATTTTGCGGATGAGGATTATTTCATTACATCCAAAAAATATATTGAAACAAATATACAACAACACGAAAAAAATGTGATATTATCACCAATACCGAATATACCTGACCCAAATCTTAATTTTTCAATATTAGAAGGTATTATATATAAAAGAGGGTCTTTTCCAAGATCTCATTATTTTGAATATACAATATTAATGAATCTTGGGAATTATGTTATTAATAAGTATTTAATAGATCATTTAGATATTTCAAATGAAACCCGTAATATTCAAAATTCATCAACATGTGATGTTATATTTATGAATACATTATTATTTGAACAATTAGATTTGAATTTCCATGTAGTGCCTGAATTAAAATATACACATGTGATACATGACTTGAGTATATATAAACAATTGGGCGAAATATACAAAGATTTTAATGAATGTATTAGACAAAGACATTTTCGTTTTATAACATGTTAATGATAGTAATAAATATAGTGTAAATATAATATAAATATATTCGTTTAATACTATTTATAATAATATTTTAGTAATTCATGTTAATTTCCTTATATGAATTAATCGCCAAATATCACATAAAATTAAAGGGAATTTTACATGTAGGTGCGCATGATTGTGAGGAAATACGAGACTATGAGGTTTTTTTACCAAGAAATAAAATTTTGTGGATAGAAGGATTAAAAGATAAAGTAGATTATTGTAAAATTATCCATCCAGGTGTATTAATAGAAGAAGCTGTTGTATCTGATAAATATGAAACTGTTAAATTTAATCGAGCAAATCTACCACAATCATCATCTATATTTGATTTTGGATTACATGAAAACTATTATCCTGAAATTAATTATGTGGATTCCTTTTATACAGATACAAAAATGTTAAAAGATATTATTCACAAATACGATATTCATTATAATTTTTTGAATTTAGATATTCAAGGTGCTGAGTTAAAAGCGTTAAAAGGTATGGAGGATTATTTACCCAATGTTGAATATATTTATACAGAAGTGAATTGCGATTATGTTTATAAAGATTGTCCGCTTATTGGTGAAATCGACGAATATTTAAAAAAATTCGGATTTGAACGGGTTGAAACAGTATGGGAAAATGGTTGTAAATGGGGTGACGCGTTTTATATTAACAGAAGATATACACAAGTAACCATATTTGGTACATGTCGTTTCAAAAAAGTAGATTACAATACGAATTTAAATGAAATGATTAGTTATACTCATACTACAAAGGAAGTATTACAACTCATCAGTTTTTTAAAAGGTGAAATCGTGATTCCGCCGCCATACAATACCTTGTGTTTTAGAACAGCAATTGATAAAAGTATTGGTATAAATATGGATAATCATTATAAATGTAAATTTGATAATAGTCAAGTTTTTATTATAGAACTTTGTTCTCGTAAGAAATATATACATAATAATTACATATTACATCATATTTGTGTCGATAAACGCATGACAATTTTTAATAATAATACACCTAGACATATTTTGGACAGTTATACAATTGAAACTCAAAGTGACGAAGAAATCGAAAATGATATAGTAGAAATTCAAAAAATATTATATCCAAGAAAAGTGGTTATTGTATCACATTATAATTCAAAATTAAACGGCGAATTTATTGACTCTCGCAACAATTTGGTTTGTCTATTAGATAAGATTTGCCAAAAACACAATATTTCTTTTATTAACCCACGCGAGGCACTTGGTCAATATACTCAAGAACAAGTCATGTCTGATAATTTAGGTCATTATACGGAATTTGGACTCTGCGAATTCGGAAAGTATATGAACAATTATATCAAAACACTTGTATAATCGTGATTTAAAACCACATAATAATAAGATAATAACATGTGAATAAAACATGTTATTATATAGGTAAATCAATAGGTAATGATAAGCCCCCTTTTAATAATTTCGAATGAGCATGTAAATTATTTATTAATATCCATTGATCGTCTTTTAAAATATATGGTCTTCTAATACCATTTTCATCAGTCTTCCATTCAATTGGGTCTGTAGTATAATCATTACAACTAAACGCATTTTTTTGATTAAATAATACTACACCACCAGTATGAAAAGGTTCTGTACCGAGTAAATAAATACCAATAGAAGCCGCATCAAAAATAGTATTATTATATTTATCATAATTTGAACAAGCATATTCGTGGACACCTTCTTTGTTCCAAAACACAGGTAATAATTGAACAATTGTTTTGTTTAATTCATAATATCTTGCCAAACATGTCATTTCTGACATAAATTCATTTGATGTTTTAATAAAATAAATCAAATAATCAATAAATGCGAGTAATGCTGCGCTGTTTTTAATATACATGATTCCAGAAGAACAATGATCTGGATTATTAAACATATAACAAAGGCGATTTTTGGAAAATTCTTCTAACCATTTATTTGGATCATCATAAATTAAATTATCAATTTCCATGAAAAAACAATTTTCTAAATTTCTTTGAATCATTAAATTATATAAAATAAAAAATCTTTCAAATGACCTTACGAATAATTGCTCCCGACCCGTTAATCCATGGACAATCATAAATTTTCTACGATTTTTTTCAACGGTTTCATTAAATTCCTTGTGAATGACGTCATCATAATTAATGATATGAACATTATATGTATTAATTAAATCTAAATAAGGAGAATTTAAATCATCTATAATTAAATAAATATCGCCTTGATAAAAAATACGAATCTGATGAATACAATATACTGTATAATCTGGTAATTTCCCAACAAAAGATAATGCTATATTCATTTTATATAATATATAATTATTTATTAACAATTATTAATCTTTATATTATATTTTAATCTAACATTATTTTTATAACCTGAAGTTATTTTGTATATATCCTTCAAAGACAATATCGTTAGATGATGGATCTATATATGGTAAATTATATACAATTTCATTATACAACCCTCCGGCACCTCCAGATTGACGATTATTGTTTAACAAAGTCTGAATCAAATTTTCAGTAATATTTGATAAATGATTTATAAGTTCTCCTTCTTCGTCAGGCTGATCAGCGTCAGTCCGAGGTTGTTCATTCGTAGCTGTATGTAAAGTTGTCCCTCCAGAAGATTGCGTGTCCTCAGTTGAATTATTTACAGGGGTCTCTTCTTCTTTCGTTTCTTCTTGTTCAGCGTATCGTTCATTTTCTCCTTCTTCTTCATGATCTTCTTCTTGTTCTTGATCCCGATTAGGAGACGATCGTCTGCTTGTATTTATTTCTTGAATAAGCGGTTGTCTTCTTGGTGTATAATTTCGAATATCATAACGACATACAGGACATCTCACGTGATTTCTAAACCAAGAGGTTAGGCTTTCATGGTTAAATATATGCCCACAACCCAATATTTGTGTAACATTATCAGAATCATCAAAATTTTCCAAAGTTATAGGACAACTCGAATTTAACGGGTTTTCAATATTTGAATACAATACTCTGCGAGTTCCATTGTTTATTTGATCTTGAGTTGGATACACTGGTACATTGTCATAAAAATTCAATAAAAAATTACCGAGTCCTAACCCAGTTCCAGTAGTTGTTCTTGTAGAAGGCGTGGTTCTATTATTTAATGGTTCGCCATATAAACGTTGAAATATATTTGGAGTACTCGTAGTATGCGGTCTATTATAAGTAGTGGCACGATTTGGACTATGAAATATATCATGAATATTATCATAAATACTGTCACCATTATCACCTCGTCTTCTTTGACGTCGTGTATTTTCACTTTCTTCATTTCTTCCAATACCCCTCCTAGATCTAACTCTAATATTTTCTCTCTCTCTACGATTCCTATCTCCGAATCCATTTATATCGTAATTCATATCTGTTACACCAGTTATATTATTGATTATATTTCTCAATTCACTTATATTTTCATACATTAAATCAATATCTTCGTACATCATATTTATATCATGAATTGTTTGATTATACATTTCAAGATAAATATTCAATATAAATCGATCATTATTATTTAATAAATTCAAACGATTGAATCTTCTACCATAAAAATCTCTTTCTGACATTTATTATTAAATAACAAAAAAATACATTTAAACGCATTTTATTATTAATATATAATTGTGAATTATAATAATGAATTTTGAAAATTACGAAAATAAAGGACTATCTGGTCTTACGAATTTAGGTAACACGTGTTTTATAAATTCGTGTATGCAAATTTTGTCTCACACGTATGAATTGAATGATTTTTTAACAAAAGAAGAAGGTAGTTATTACAAAAAACGTTTAAAAAACAAATATGAATCCGCATTGATGGTTGAATGGGATAATTTGAGATCTTTAATGTGGGAAAGCAATTGTGTAGTGAGTCCCGGAAAATTCATTAAAACTATACAAAAATTAGCACAAATTAAAAAAATGGACATGTTTACTGGTTATAATCAAAACGATTTACCGGAATTTTTATTGTTTGTTATAGATTGTTTTCATACGGGTTTATCTAGGGAAGTAAATATGTCGATCAATGGCGAAGTTGTTAATAAAACAGACAAATTGGCGGTTCAATGTTTTGACATGATTAAAAATATGTATTCTAAAGAATATTCTGAAATATGGAACATGTTTTATGGAATACATGTATCTCAAATTAAGGATTTATCTAGTGAAGAAATCTTGGCATGCACACCAGAACCATTTTTTATGATTGATTTGTCGTTACCACCTGAATTGAAAATGCCAACTTTGAATGATTGTTTTAAGTATTATGTAACCGGCGAAACACTAGAAGGTGAAAATGCGTGGTATAATGAAAATACTGGAGCAAAACAAAATGTTCAAAAAGAAGTTGTTTTTTGGAGTTTGCCCAGTATTTTAGTAATTGATATAAAACGATTTAACTCGGATACTCGTAAAAATCAAACATTTGTTTCATTTCCTTTAGAAAATTTAAATTTACAGGAATATGTAATTGGATATAAAAAAGAATCCTATATTTACGATTTATATGGTATAAGTAATCATAGCGGTGTATCGCAGGGAGGACATTATACAGCATTTGTTAAAAACGCAAATGGTAAATGGTATCACTTCAATGACCAATTTGTAAATGAGGTTACGAATTTAAATGAATTAATCACGCCAAAAGCATATTGTTTATTCTATAGAAAAAAAACAATTCAATAATTCGAAATTTTATATTTTGTGTTTTTTTAAGTTTAGGAAAAAATAATAACTCAAGTATATTTAATAGTAATCAAGATATGTCATATTCTTCATCAAAAAGTTCATTAAACAATTCATCAAATTCTTTAGAAGAAGGAATATTCAGTTCAATTGGATTAGGCTCTAATGCGTCATCTATTCAAGGTACTCGTTCTTTGTCAAGCAGTGGTACAAATAATTCTTCATCAACATCGTCATTCATTACTAATTTTCTTACTTATACAATTCTAGTAATATTTATTATTTTATTATTAATCAATGGAATACAATATTATTTTGGTGTCGATATTGTTACAAAAATAAAAGAATTATTTCATAAAAAAACGGATGAGGATAAGGATATTAAAAAAGATGATCAAACTGGTGGTAAAAAAATATTTCCAAGAGTTAAAAAGCCGGTAATCAAGGAAGAAGTATTTAATATTCCAGGTAATTATTTTAATTATGATGATGCGAAATCCTTATGTCAAGCACAGGGAGCACGTTTAGCGACATATAGTGAAGTAGAAGACGCATATAATAGCGGTGCGGAATGGTGTAATTATGGTTGGTCCGAAGGTCAAATGGCATTGTTCCCGACTCAACAAACTACCTATGATGGATTACAAAAGATTAAGGGACACGAAAACGATTGTGGTCGTCCAGGCGTAAATGGTGGATACATGGCAAATCCTGAAATCCAATATGGTGTCAATTGCTATGGGTATAAACCAAAAATGACAAAAGAAGAAGAAGAACTAATGAATACAAGCACACCTTATCCAAAGACGGAGAAAGATTTAGAAATGGAGCGCCGTGTGAATTACTGGAAAACCAAATTAGATGAAATATTGGTTTCTCCTTTTAATTATACCAGCTGGAGTCGGGTTTAGCATTCTTATTAATGAATTATTATTATACATTATACAAATAATAATTTATTTTTTTACTAAATATAATATTACATCATTATCATCACATACTCGATTGTTATGATGACATGTAATCAATGTATAATAAAACCAATGATCTGTATTTATATTAAAAACTGAAATATCAGTGTTTCGATTAATATCTTCTATAATTAATATTCCACCTTTATTTAAAAATTTAGCACTGTTATTTATTACATTATTTTGATGATGAATCTCATGGGTTGAATCATCAATGATTAAATCAAAAAAAACATTTGTATCATTGAATGATGAATTAATTGAATCTTTATTGGATACATCAATTTTATTGTAAATTACATTTTTTATATTCATATTTTTACATTTTTGTATTTTATCTTCATCTAACTCAAAAGCATAAATATTTGCGTTTTTAAAATATTCATTCCATAACAATAAACTTGCCCCGGCTTCGATTCCTATTTCCGCAATATTTATTTTTCTATCTGTAAATTGTGAAAATAATAAAGAATATATTGCGGTATACCCTTTTCGATGACCGCAACATACACTATCTAATGATAATGGACTTTTATCTGTATTAAACACTCCTCCTAAATGACACATATTCGTTGTACAATTTGTAGAATCTATGAATAAATTCATATAAATTAAAGATAAATAAAAATATTACTTCAAACGAACAAATTAATTCTGTAAAATTAAAACTTGTACCGTATAAAAGAATAAAAATTGATTCATCTTTTTTTAAATATAAGAAAGGTAATTCAATTTATGCCAAAATTAAGAGTTTTAGAAAAACAAGAAATACAAAAAGAAAACATGTCTGCGAATCAAGAAACACAAACAGTCCAAGAAGAAAAAAAAATAGAAATTATAGAAAACGACGACCCCGAGGTTAAAGGTATCTTACAAACAGTTTATGAATATGTTGTCAGCGCAATAAATACAATCGTTCCTGTATTGAAATGGTTGTATTTTATATCTAAAATGTATATTATATGGATTACCATACATTACATATCGTGTCAATTATATGTCCATTATTGTGTTCCAAGTGGAATCACTGGGTACTTATTGTCGCCGTTCCTGGTGTCGTCCCCGCAATGTAAAGCATTACGCTGGGCATTTTATAACGGTGGAAATATTATTGACAATATGTGGAATTATTTAGGAGTATGGGCTTCCACTCAATTGTTAAAAATTGAATAAATGTCATTCTCATGTTTTATATTTTATATATTTGAATAATATATATAAAAACATATGGAAAAAAGCATTTTTTCATTGCCGTCAGTATATGCGCATATTTTGAATGGAATATTACTATTTATTGCGTTTATTTTGTTTTGTAAAAATTATTCAAAAATCTGTCGTTTAGAACCATATAAACTAATTATATTGACTCTACTTTTTTCTATGTGCGTTGGTGTTCATAGTCTATCCCACTTGGGAATGGAAAAAATATATGGTTTGAATCCTTTGTCAATTATGTTACAAAAGTAAAATGTAAATAACTACTAAAATTAAAATCTTGTAATATATATCATGAGTGGTTCTGAAATTTTGGTTTTTATAATTTTGTTTATACTATTTATTGCCTTAATTGTCGTGTTTATGAAATTGATTAAAAAAAGAAATGGCTTCACAAATAGGAAAGAGAGTTATAAACAAATGTCCTACTTATAAATTATGATATAAACGAAAAATAAAATATATATTCTATTTATATTTTATTTAGTAAAATATTATTTAAAGAAAACTGTATTACTTAAATTACACATAATAGATGCTAACTGCCAGACAAGAACAAATATTACGTGAGCCTATAGAAATTACAAGACATTTCAAAAAATGGAGTATGAATGAAATAAATCGTCTTCATAATGAATACGAAATAAAAGAACTAACTATAAGGCAAATCGCAAAATTACATGGACGCAGTTATTTATCCATATTACATAAACTAACAAGTGAAGGCTTAATAGATGAACACTGGGAATCCGCTAGGGGATTTTACGAAACAACTGATTAATAAACCAAGCTGAAGTGGTAATTACATATTTTTCCGGGTGTTATTCTGTTTTTTCACTTCAGTTGATATCGTTTTCCGTTTTTTTCTACTTGTTTTTTTGTTATTTTTGACTTGTAATAATTCAAATAATTTGTCATATAAATCGTCTTTAATCACCTCATCGTTATTGATTTCTTCATAATCGCGTTTCTTATTATGGCTTGACCCACCAGAAAATAAACTCATCGGAACCACCATATGATCACTTGAAGTAATCGATCCACCTTTCATTGAATGAAAATATTCACCAAGATCATGAAACAATGGTGGTAATACGCCATAATTGTGATTATCGCCTCCACCAGTTATTATATATTGATTCATTATTGTATATACAATATGTATATATAATTTTATTTTTACTTTAGCGAAATAAACTAAAGTAAAAATCAGGTTTTCATTTAATTTTGACTAGTATTTGAATTAGAATTGGAATTTGAAAATCGTTTCAATTCTTGGACGGTCTTAAATTCACGATGTTCTTTTAGATAATTCACAATTTTTTTGACTTGTTCCTCACTTGATATGATTTCTCCTAAAGTCTTTTCCACATATTTAAAACTCAATGGATTCGATACTTTATTGGTCACAAATTTTAATTTACCGTCACTGATTTGAATATTGGCATTGTTTAAATTATTTCGTTCTGCATAAGTATACAACGATTTAGATAATTCCGCTCGTTGTTCTCTCAATTCATTTAAATTATCATTTAAAATTTTAATTTTATTATCCAAAGATACCCATTTTTGTATGTTTTGTTCAAATGACATGTTTATTTATATAACTCAATAAAAAATTATAAAGAATTTAAAATTATCAAGTTTTCAACCACATACACATACTTGTACGACTATTTCTTGCTCTGTTAAAATACTCTATTTCATAATATACCTTTTGATTTATTTCCAAAGCAATGTCTCTGAATTTAATCAAATTGGATAATATTCTATTTTTTTCTTCAATCAATTCTTTTCGCACCACCGGTTGTTGCCGATTGATTTCCTGGTAAATCAAAAAAAGACGGTTCTTATCCAATAAAAATTTCGTTCTAAATTTCTTTACAATCGCAAATACATTATGCGAATATATATTTGAATAACGACTACGAATTATTTCCGGAATAATAAACTGATTTGTATCTTTAATTTCTTCTACTTTTTTTTGTACAGATTCTACGAATTGACTAACTTCTTCTATCAATTTATCATCTCTCATCAACAACACTTTTCCTGACAAAAATTCACAAGTGCTTTCTAATTTATCAAATTGATAGGCTGATGTTTTGTGTGCCCCAGCTTTCGCATCTAATTTCAAATAAGTGATTAGTGCGAGCATAAATGAATTAAAAGCGGTTAATGCGGACACAATTGTTGATCCATATTCATAAAATCCCAGAGTAATACTCAAAACCGTACAAGCAGATGATATAAAAATAGTGGGAAGCATAATAAAATAAAGACATTGCTCACAATAAGTTTTGGATTCCACATATAAAATCTTTTGACCTTTCAAATATAGAGCAATTAAATCCAGAGTGATTGAATTATAAGCACGTTTTCCAATAAATGCGTCATTAATTGTTTCTGAAAATTTAGAAAAACTGTTTAAAAATTTCATTTCATCTCTTAAGTAATTTGAATTTTCTAAACAGGTGACTTCATTATTTGAAACATCTAAAAAATGATAAAGCAATTCGGTTTCTTCAATATTAATTGATACATATTCTTCAACGTCATTACTAGAAACATCATTTTCTTTAACTTTCTCGTTTTCTTGTTTTTCTTCGTTCTCTCCATTTCCGAAAAAAAGCTTATTTAAGCTTCCACTTCGGTTCAATTTATTCTCTTTGTTGTTTTCTTTTGTTTTATTAGTTGAATTTACTTTTGATGTCATAATTTTATATAATATATATTATATAATATAATAAAATGCTATTGTCAAAACGCATGAATTATACCCCCATCAATCATTTAGCAACTAAAAAAAACAAATCAAATCGAGTTATTCTTTTTACAAACGCGAGAGATGAAAAAAACATGAAAGAATGGGTGGCTCATCATTTACTTTTAAATTTCGACATGATTTACATTTTTGATCATAAATCAATTGTCCCATTAAAAAACGAGTTTCATAATTTCAGTAAAAGAGTTGTTATTGAGAGAGGTGCATGGAATAATCCAGTGAAAATGCCTTTAATGAAACGTGCTGTCACTATAGCAAAACAACACGGATATGATTGGATGTTATATTTAGACGCCGATGAATTCTTGGTTCTCAATAAATTCATGGGAGTAAAACATTTGTTACAATCGTATAATTTTGCGCACTCTTTAAGTATTAACTGGTTAATGTTTGGAACAAATAATCATATTAAAGAACCGCGTGGTCTTATTTTAGAAAATTATACCAAATCTGAATTGTATTTAGACAAACATGTAAAAACATTTGTTCGCCCCGAATATGTAGTGAATGTTACAAATCCGCATTATTTTGTTCTAGCATTTCCTAGAAGAATGCTTACGTTGAATTTAAAAAACAATACAAATCAACCCTTTTTCAATGAATGGCGCGTCGAATATTATAATGTGGGTGCCTATATTGCGCATCATGTCTATCAATCAGAGGAAACCTATATGAATCGTAAAATAAAATTACCAACGGATGATTCTGGTGGGAAGCGTAAATATGATAGCGGAATCCATAAACGTTACAATACAGTCGATAATCTTGATGTCAAAAATAAATACGTATCACGAATAAAAAAAATTCTAGGTTTTTATTACCATAAAAATAATATGAACAATGTTGCGAATACAGCATAATAATATAACACGCGTTAAAGTGTTATATTATTTAATGATTACTTTACAAAAAAGTGCGTTTATTTACGACCTCTTCTGCGACTTTTCATTCGTCTTCCATAACTTTGTTGTAATGCCAATAATCCAAAAGGGACTGCTGCTTGGCTTAAAACACTTCCCATAAATCCGCCTCTTCTTCTTCGTCTTGAACCACCCTTTTGTGTTGCTGCTGGGGGTGCTGGAGGCTCTGGTTTTGGAACCATTGCTGGGGATGTAACACCTGGGTGTTGTAAATTTACAAGTTGGTTACCGTATGGTGATGGTCCAGATCCTCTAAAAACATTATCCCATTGGGTATTTGCGTCACCATATTGTGATAAAACATATGGTGCTGCGCCTTCAGCACCACCTGCGGCGAAAGTTGATGGATTTAAAGGTGCTACTGCTCCACCTGATTGGGAACGTGCTCCTGGTTTAGATGGAACATGGAACATTCTTCTACTTTTACTTTTATTATGACGTTTTCCTCTGTGACTTCTTCTTCTTCGTGATGCCATTATATATTTAAAAAAGAAAATAATAATTATTTTGATAATAAATTGTTATTACGCAAAATTAAAAAAAGTAAAATTAATATTACTAAAATCATTATAAAAATAAGAATAATGAGAGAAACAATAACATAAATATAGGGTTTAAATTCAAATAATATCACTTCCATAATTGGTTTGCAAAAACTTCGCAACTCATATTTAATATTTTCTTTTTTCAACATTTCTAAACATTCTTTAATAATACTATTTTTCATAAATATTTAACATATAAAAAAAATAAATTTTTTCCTATTTCTTTACATTTCGTTTTAGTTTTTGTAATTTTTTCTAATACAAAGATAATGGAAAATAATATATTTGATCCGAATAAAGATTTTCTCTTTTCAAATATTTCTTTAGGACAACCAACCACTATTCAAGGAGGTGCTTATTTTACTAAAATATTATACAATAGCAAACCATTTTTTATAGAAACACCTAAATCTTTAACGAAACAGGGCTTTGTCAAAAATGGGAAAAAAATGTTTTGCGATTTAATGTTTGACAATACCAATGATGAATTTATCAACTGGGTTGAAAATTTAGAAACTAAATGCCAACAATTAATTCATGAAAAAGGTGACGATTGGTTTCAAAATAAATTAGAAATAAATGATATTGAGACAGCATTTACATCTACTCTTCGCATATATAAATCTGGAAAATATTATTTGATGCGTGTGAATGTAAAAATGAATTATAATACAAATATTCCTTTAGTAAAAATATACAACGAAAGTGAGGTACCATTAAACATAGACGATATTAAGAGCGATACAAATATTATATCAATTATTGAAATACAAGGTATTAAATTTACCAGTCGTAATTTTCAAATCGAATTAGAAATGAAACAATCAATGGTGTTGAATAGTTATGAAATGTTTGAAAGTTGTTTGATTAAAAGAAATCCCGGTGTGAAACCAGATATTGAAACCAAGATAAACAATTTAGAAGAAAATACAATTATTTACAAAACAAATATTGTTGAACCCCTTATCAATGAACGAAAAACAGAAGAAATAATGAATGAAACAATTGAACCCGTTGTACCTATAAATACAAAAGTTGATCCTTCTTTAGAAGAATTTACACCAGATATTGAAAATGAATATTTAGAAGAAAATGGAACTATTACACCTGTGTATCAAAATGATAAAGACAATAACAAAAAATCAAATGAAATTAAAGAAGATGTGGTCGATTTAATAAATAAAGATATTGATTTAGAAGAAGATAGTAAAAAAATAGAAGAAAAAGAAACATCCCCTCCAAGTGAAATTGAAAACAGAATTCATGATATAAGGGTTGATACTGATGTCTATACAGATAATGATGAATTAACGGAAATAAACGATATAAATCTGAATATAGATACTTTAGAACCAATCAAACTTAAAAAACCAAATGAGTTTTATTATGAAATATATAAAAAAGCAAAAGAAAAGGCAAAACAGGCAAAAAAAGAAATGATGATTGCGTATTTAGAAGCAAAGAATATTAAGAAAACTTATATGTTGGATGATTTAGAAGATAGTGATAGTGACAATAGTTTAGAAAGTGATTTTGATTTAGAAAATGAAGAAAATGAATTGAATATTTAAATAATGAAAATAAAAAGAATAATTAAGGACAAACATTGATTTTATACAAGTATTCATTTTTAATTTTTAATTTAACTAATTAAAATGTATTTAAAAAAATATTTTATCATTAATTTTATATAATGAAGAATCCTTTTTCTTTTTTGAACGAATTTTGGAAAAAACATGGTGTCGGCGCTATTGTCATTCTTATAGTATTAGCATATGCTGTTAATTTATTTGCCAACTATTTGTCCACCAAGTCATCATCTGGAAGCGAAAAATTTGGTGAGTCACCAAAAAAAGCATACGGTAATGGCAAAGAACGACCTCAACAACAACCATCTGGACCAACTCCAGCACATGAAGGTAGTAACGAAATGTATTCATCGGTAAATGGTATCCCAACTCCATCCATTGGTGTCCCAACATCATGTGCTCAACAGAGTATTCAAAATCCTTCTGAATTATTACCAAAGGATACCAACAGTGAATGGGCACAATTAAACCCTTCAGGAAAAGGTGAATTAGCCAATATTAATTTATTAAAGGCTGGTTATCATATTGGTATTGATACTATTGGTCAAACATTAAGAAATGCCAATTTACAAATCCGATCTGAACCACCAAATCCACAATTATATGTTGGACCATGGAATCTTTCAACTATTGAACCTGATTTCATGAGACCACCTCTTGAAATTGGTGCTACCAATATGCAATAAAAACTAGGTTGTTAATAATATAATATATAATTAAGATAATGAGAGAAATATTTTTCTCGATATCTTACACATTTTATTTATATAATTTATATAATTTATATAAATATTGTATATGCGGAATAATTCGTTATTTATATGTTATTCCACACCAAATTATTCAAAATTAACTGATATTTTTTTACATTCATTATATTCTATAAATGTTACAAATATTGACCATATGTTAGATAATCCTGATTATAATTTATTTAAAAATACTGGTTTTCAAACAGATTTGTGGTATTATTGCGTTAGAAATAAAATAAAACATCTTATTAATGTTTTGAATAAACACGAAACATTTACTGATATACAATATTTTATATTTACTGATTGTGATATTTTTTATATCAAAAACAATTTACACGAGTGGGATAACCTTGAAAATTATATTATAAATGAAAATAAGGATATATATTTTATGAGAGAAAGTGATAGCGATAAAGTAAATTCAGGGTTGTTTATGATAAAAAATAATAACAATATTAAAAACATTATAAATTTTTTTATTGAAGTCCTAGATAGAATTGATATAACTGACAAAAATAATATGCCTGATGGAGATCAAAGTATTATAAATCTATTAAAAAATAATATTAATTACGGATTTATTCCAAATGATTATGTAATTTTTGGAGAAGATATATATGATAAAAAAAAATCATTGTTTCATCACGCAATATGTTGTAGAGATGTAGATGACAAGATATCACAAATAAATATGATGAGAAAACATTATAAATAAAATCATATAATCACGAATATAAATTTATAAAAAAAGTATTTATATATTACATATACGAACGAATGTTTGGATTAGACAAACATAGCATTTTTTTATACATTATTATATTTTTTATTCTATTTATTTGTTTAAAAATATATAATGATTCTGATGTGTTTAATTTGAAATGTATTATTTCAGGAGTCGATGGTAATAAATATTGTGTGAGAGAACGGGCAAAAGTGAATGAGGCGGCTGATCTTTTAGCAAATGTGACAAATAAATGTAAAGAATTAGTAAAATTTATGAAAGACAAATATCCGAATGATCCCAAAGTGAAAAAATTAGTAGAGGGTTTTAATCCAAAAAAAATAAATGAAACGTTGCCCACCAGTGAATTGACCGCATATAGTGAAAACAAAGGAGAGAAACTGGCATTTTGTTTAAACCGTACAAAAAATAGTGCTACATTGATTGATTTAAATACATTGACCTTTGTTGCTCTTCACGAATTATCTCATATTATGACCACCTCAGTTGGACATAAACAGGAATTTTGGCAGAATTTCAAATTTGTATTGGAAAATGCCAAAGAATCAGGAGTCTATAATCCAGTTGATTATAAGAAATCGCCTCAACAATATTGCGGAATGACCATTACAGATAATCCTTATTATGACTTGTAAAACAATTCTAATTTATGCCTTATCAACTAGGATTTCCTTTGCAACTATTCTTATTATTTTATTATAGTTCTTTCTGGCTTTTTCTTTGTCTGTTTCCCCCAAACTCTGGTCTATTAGCTTGGTATATAAATCACTCTTTTTATTATTCGGGTCTTTGTATTCTGGGTTGGCTTTTGCCCAAAGAGACATTTGTTTCACATTCTTGTGTTCAATAGCCTTGATCGCTTTTATCATTTGCTCATTATCTTCATCTTTATGCCAAGTATCATTATTCTTGACATGAATAACCTCCCTCTTTAAATCGCTACAGTGAATCGGGCGTTTGCTTATATCTAATTTGTTTAATCCTTTCACTAAAATGTTACTAATTCCTCCGCAATAACCGAGGGGTCCAAAGTTTTCAAAATCTGTTAAGCTTAATGTTAGCATTTCTAGGAATTCACTGAAATTCAACGCATCTTTACATGTCTCGTTCAAGAACACATTCAAGTTGAATTTGTTATTTGTAGTGTTGTTTATAATATTATTATTTGTCGTGTTTCCAATATTATCTTTCATCAATTCAATAATTTGCTTTTGGAATTCCTGGTTTTGTTTAAGTAATTCAACAATAGTTGATTGCATATTCAATTCTAATCCATTGTTATTGCCTTCATCATCTATTTGTAATTCTATTTCTGGTTCTTTTTCTGGTTCCTTTTTTTCAGTAATTTTCTTATTATCTGTATTTTGAAAACAATTTTTCTTATGCTTACATAAACTTGACATATGTAAATATTCCTTACCACAATCGCATTTATATTGTTTATTAGGGGTAAAATGGGTAAAAATATTAGTATTACCCTCATTTTTATTAGTATTATTAGTCATATTTAAATTTTTTATATGTTTAGATGTCAATGTATGCCGTTTAAAATCTTTTTTATTATTGGTTATGAAGTTACAAAAATCACAATTAAATAGGGGTTTTTTTGGGTTTTCTGATTTAATAAAATTAGTCTCCATTAGTATATTATACTAACAAAAAAACCCCTAAATCTTTTTCCTCGAAAAATATTAAAATTATGCTCACAAAATTATGCTCTCATGGAAAAATTCAGAAAAAAACTCAGAGAGCTTTAAGCTGTAAAACTACCAAAAAAACGTGTTTTTTCATCAAAATACCCCCATATTTCAAAAATGGACATACCAAAAATGTCCATTTTTGGTTTTTCCGTTTACTTTTGTTTGAAAATTAGAAATTTTATAAACCATGTTCTTCGAAAATACTAGTAATTTTTATATAATTTTGTATATTTTTCTTCGTAGAATGATATAATGTATATTTTGAAAATATATAGATATTATTGGTGAAATAATAATAGATGTTTCAAATATTTATTATATTATTCTTGATCTTTATTGAAAAGACCACAAGTATAAATTATCTTACACAATACCAATGGATGAGTATAAAAAGTATTTTAAAACATCCAAAAAGTACAAGCAATATGATAAATACATGTAATCAAATAATATTTCAACATTATAAACATTATGCGTACAATATGGCGTATGATTTCAAAACAATATATTATAAAAAATGCCGACATATTCCTTTGGATGAATTAAAACTTTATGCGTCACGAGGATTATTGAATGCTATCTCTCGGTATAATACAACCATGCCGAGTTCATTTTCAAAATATGCGTCAATCTATATAAAGGGAGAATTATATTATGGGATGTCAGAAATGCATCCACTGACATTATTACCGATATCAAAAAGAATCAGTAAAAAATGGAGAACCCAAAATCTAGTCTTGTACAAAAAAATGACCAACACAAAGTTTATGAGTAATTATAATTATTATGATGGTTTGTATGTAAGCACTCATAAAGATAGTTATGTTTTCGTGAATAAATACAAGGAATTACTCGAATTGTGGAATATCATAAATCACTTGGACGACGAATACAAAAAAATAATGAAATATAAGTATAATTTTTATTTTCAAAAAATAAGGTCTGATAAAGAAATCGGCGATTTACTTGGATATTCTAGTGAAACAATTAGAAAAAAAATAAATAAAATAAAAATTCGAGTGTATAATGAAAGTAAGAATAATAATTAGTCTATTTATATAAATAAAAAATACTTTATTTATATATATAATATAATGGCAACACCAAAACAAAATTCTATATACAAGGTAAATATATTAAATATTGAAAATAAAGTGGAATCTATTCATGTGTTTTACGGTAATTTATATAAAAATAATGTAAATCTAGAAGAATTATTCAAAAAAGACCCAAAAAACGAATTATTTTTTGATAATGTATCTTATATTTTTAATGATGATGAGTTAAAAAAAATCATATCAGAAAATATTCCAGTATATTTTTCATTTCAACAAATACATACAGATGATAATATCTTATCAATAAAAATAAAAATTACTGATGAATTAAATACATCTTCGCGTGAAAAATACCAAAAACCCCAAATTTCTATTAGCGAATTATATTTATTTGGAATTATTCAAACCAAATTAAATCCAACGAATATATATTCAGCATTAACTAGTAAAAAACAAGAAATTACCAGACAAACATTGGATTTGGTATTGTTGAATATTGTGGATAACGCTGATTTTGAGATACCTGATAAATCTACCTATACATATGATGACATACTTTCTCTTGATTTAACAGATCAAACCTTTTTAATAACTAGAAATTTAGGACAATCTCACTTACTTATTTCTGACGAGTATCCTTATATAGGTAACCCATATCAGGTTGAATCATATAATGATAGCATAGAAAAACAAGTAAGAAAATCAATGTTGTCTTTAAATACTGTTTTATTGATGAATACCGGATTCATATACAATAACAACATTTATGTCTGCCTTGCGAATGATGTGTTGGAATATAATAAAAGTCGGGGTTTGAACCAGGAAACCGCGATTAAGATATATTACCCAAACCTACTTAAAGACGCCATTGTTTCTCTCGACACATTAAATTCAAAAAGGGAAATGTTGATAGATAAATCAAAAGATTTATTTGATGATGATGTATTTGATAATTTTAAAAATGTGGATATGTTTTATGATATATACAAAGAGAGAACAACGGAATTCAATTATAAAACAGCGGGGATTCATTATATAAAAGTGATGGTGAAACCCACGTATGACATAAAAATTCGTTTAGATGTTATTTTTAAATTGATACATGCGGATATCACAAAACCTTTGATAAAGTTTAATCCATCAGTAAAACAGGAAAATATTTATCGTTTGTATACTGATAAAACGAGTATTGATGGAAGAAAAATACCATACTTATCAAGAGCAACTATTTTTAAGTTAATAAAAAGTATAGGAAAAACCAAGTCAGTAACAGCATACATTGAATATAAAATCGCTAAGAAACAACATATTATGTTGTGTGAATTTGATGAATATGGAAACATTTATATAGAGGGTGAGTTTGAAAAAGCAACAACTATGGCAGATATTGAATCATTGATTAAAAAAATGGTAAATCCAATTATAGACGATGTGAAGACCTATATTGAAAAAAGTGGATACAGTATTAATTATTTTGAAGGTTTTTCCGATAAAAATGTGGAAATTAAACATCTCAATTATGAGACAAGTATTGAGATTGATCGATCTATTAATTTGGAAAAATTAAAAGCTTGTATTTCGAGTATATTTGTTATTGAAAACGCCAATTTAAAAACCGGTATTGAAATGCGGTTTAAAAGGGTCTCCAATTTTAGTAAAACCAATAGTCAAGAAGCATTTATTATTGAAAAACAAAAACAAAAATATAGCCTTCTTGAAATCATTGAAGGTTTGATGGATAATTATAAAATGTCTGAAAATGACGCAAAAGAATTGTTACAAAAAGTGGCGAATGAATTGGAAGTTGTAAAAGGTGTTAGAAAATCCGAAATAGAAATTAAAATCAACCCAGGGTTTAAAACAAGAATTGAACTAAATAAAAACACGGGTGTCATTACCATTTCTGTAGATGGAATTAATAATATTGAATATTTAAATAATATTCCAATATATTTGGATACATTGATCAGATTAACTCAAGATATGAAATCAACCAATTATCCTGTAAAACAAATTAAAAATAATTGTAGCGGTAGTGAATTGAAAACCGAAATTATTCTCAAAGATTTTGAAAAAGAAGAAATAGATCAACAAAAAATGTTTGATTTAAGCTCAGCCAGCTCAAAATCATCATCTGTATCTATGAATGAAGCAGAATATAAACCATTTATAACCGCATTTAACGAAGAAGAAGATGAAGAACAAAACGAAGAAAAGAAAGAACGTATCAAGACCGCGTTTGATTTATTTTACGGGGATAGTAGTGAATCAGGAGATGAAGAACAAAAATTCTCAGGAGGACAAAGTAGCTCAAAGAGTAGTAATTCTAATTCTGAAACATTTAAAGAAGGTGAAATTTTGGATTTTGATATACCTGACGATGAACCCGTTGAACAGAATAAAATTGTTATTGGACAACCACTTTATCCAGGCGTTGATGACGATGATATTGAAGATATTGAAAAAAATGTAATTGAATTAGATGGAATGAGTTTAAAAAATCCAAATGTATTTGAACAAAAATTACAACAATATGACCAAACATTGTTTTTAACAAAAAAACAGGGAAAATTTAAACCATATTCACGAACATGTGCGTCTAATTTGAGGAAACAACCGGTATTACTTACCAAAGAAGAATTTGAAAAAATAAAAAAAAATAAACCAGGATTTTTAAAACCCGAAGACGTTTTAAAATATGGAAGTGACCCAAAAAAACCAAATTATTACATTTGTCCTCGTTACTGGTGTTTAAAAACAAATACACCAATTGATCCGTCTGAACTGATAGAGGTCCGTAATGAAAAAGGACAAATCGTAAAAAAACACCCAACATGTGGTGAAGTTATTCCAAGAGACGCAACAAAAGTGCCAAAAGGCGCATATATATATGAATTTTTTGACCCACAAGAACATGGAACACAAGAAAAATATATACAACATTATCCCGGATTCATGAAGGAGGGATTACACCCAAATGATTTATGTATTCCTTGTTGTTTCAAGAAATGGAACACAAAAGAACATATTAGTAAAAAAGCAAAATGTGAGAAACAAATGGAACAAGAGTCCGACTTTGAAGAAAGCATCCCAGGATCTGATTCTGAGCCAGAACCTGAAGAAATTGAAAGCGGCAAAGAAGAAGAAATTAGAAACGTTATTGAAAGAACAAAAAATATAGTAGAAAAAATACCTACTCATAGCGAAAGTCAAGTATCTGATGAACAAATTATAAAAAGTATTCCAGGAAAAGATAAAGAAGATTTTTATATTAAAGGGCAAGAAAAAGTGCCTTTAGATCAAGGACGTTGGGGATATTTACCAATAAGCATTCAGCATTTTTTACATGAGGACAATTCAAAATGTCAAAATCAAAATAAACAAAATGCTCGTTATTTCCATAGTTGTTTATTAAGACACGGTGTCGAATTTAGTGAAACCCAATCATTTATTGCTTGTATTGCGGATATAATGTTTTATATTGATTCAAAACGTATTCCAACCATTAAAGAAATGAAGGAACTTATCATTTCATCATTATCCATAGATGATTTTTTAACTTATCAAAACGGAAATTTATATGTAGATTTTGATATTGAGCCAACCGTTGTAACAGAAGATTTGGTAGAAAAATATATGGATTCCAAAATCTATCAAGCTACTCAATATAATTTGGACTTTTATCATAAAATCGTATCATCTTTTGAAAATTTTAAAGCGTTTTTATTAGATAATACTGTACATATTGACTACACTTATTTGTGGGATATTATTTGTAAGCCTAATCCTAACCTATTACCAGCAGGAATAAATTTAATAATACTAGAGGTAGATTCTAATGATAAAACGGATTCTGTGAATTTGATTTGTCCAACCAATCATTATTCAACTGAAATATTTGATCACCGAAAGAATACATATTTAATTCTAAAAAGTGGAAATTATTATGAACCGATTTATTCATATAAAAATATAAACAAGAAACTGACCATTATTAAAAAATTCAGTGAATTGAATCCCGAATTACCCGCCAACATTCGAAACTTGTTCAAAAAAATAATAAAACCATACATTCATACAATGTGTAAGCCTTTGAATAGTATGCCTTTAAAATATAAATTTTCAAGGGCAAATCTGGCGAATAATGTAATCACAAATTTACAAAAAATAAAATATACTATATTGAAACAAATTATAAATTATGAAAGTAAAGTGATTGGTATAATTGCGTATAATGACGCAGCAGTTGGATTTATACCATGTTATCCATCATCTATTAATAATAATTACGATTTTGCTTTAGTGAGTAAAGATACATTTACTGATTATAAAAATACAATTCGTTTTTTGAAGGAAGTCTATAAATCAAGTAAAAAGGTGATTTTGTGTAATCCGCTTTATAAAGTAGTTGATAAAAATAAAATGGTTGTAGGAATATTAACTGAAACGAATAATTTTGTTGGAATAAATAAATACGTTTCTTTAGATGATACAAGAGAGGATTCATTAATGGTAATTGACGGTAGTGACCAGTATGAAATAGACAATAAAACAATATTAACGGAAAAAGTAGATGAGGATAGAATAGAAACTATACAACGTATTAAAATGGAGACAAACCTATATAATTCTTTTAGAAATACAATTAGAATCTTGTTAAATGATTTTAAAAATATCAAACAAAGAGAGAAAATAGAAAAAGAGGCGAATTCGCCATATACATTGTATAATGATCAGTTGGATAGTATTTCTGACCAATTGAGAAAACTAGTAGGTGATAAAGTAATTTTTACCGAAGATTATGATATTGGTAAAATAAATAAAAATTCTGATATATCCGCTTGTATGATGAATGCCGCAAACAAATGTTTAATAAAAAATTCATGTAAAACCAACCCTGAAAATAATATATGCCAACTGGTTATTCCAAAATATAATTTAATAAGTAGTTCCAATAATAATGAAGAGTATTATTATGATAAAATGGCAGATGAAATTATTCGTTACAATAGAATAAAATCATTCATGTTTGAACCACAAACCTATTTGTCATTTAATAATTTAGGCTATAATTTAACAGACAATGAAGTAGTCATGATACAATCTTTATTGACAAGTGAATATTTTGATACTCTTGTTCCAGCAGTTTTGAATAAATATGTAAAATATAATAATTATGATACCGTTGAACCGCAAATGACGCAAGTATATGATAATAGAGTACAATTAAATGACACAAATATAAATATAGATGCGGATAATGAATTGGTAGAATATGTGCCCAAAATGAAAGACAAAATAACCTCGGGGGTGTGGAAAAAGTCATTCCCATCGTCATATAGTGAATTGAGTTATGATAACGGGTTTTATTTGTTAATTGATATAATCAAAAAGGCTACATCACAAAATTTGACAATCAATCAAATCAGACTCGATTTATTACATGAATACGCATCGTATTTTAAACAAAACGGTGATTACGAAAACAAGATATTAGATGTTTTGGCGTTGGAAGGAAAAAAAATACTTGTACAACAACTACGAGAAAAATTAATTACCTTCACGAATTTCATTTATAATGGTGACTATTTTATTTCTAATTTGGATATTTGTTTGATCCTACAAAAATATAAAATCCCTTCGTTTTTTATTTCTACCAAACCAATATGTCAGAATAAATATACCAATAATGCGTATGTAATATACGGCGAAACAAACGACAAGTTTTGTTTCATCGTAACATCGCCATTGACACGCGGTGAAAAGACATCGACATATAAATTAGTTCAAAATGACCAGCGCAAAATATTTATTGAGAAAAGTGTTCTTCGTGGCGAGGGACTCGACCGTGTAGATGAGGCACTTGACAACAAACAAACCATGAGCGAGTTTTTAACTGTATTCAATAAAAAAGAATATTCTTTGAAAAACAAGGGCGCTGAAAAACCAAAGGTGAAATTAGTCATTGAAGAAGACTCTGATAATGAGATTGAAACGTAATTTTTTTATAAATTATTAGGGGACATTTTTTAATTCTTCACGTGCTATCATTTCACAATTGTTTGAACACACATATACCCTTTTCATTATATATACAATATCCTCTGTTAGTTTATCATATAGATATGCGTCACATGTAACACATCTAAAATCCAAAGAACGAATCACTTGAAACACAGGTTTCATCATGGGTCTATGATCAACATTAAACTCATGAATAATGTCTTGTATTTCTTTTGGTAATAATAATATTTTTGATAATATATTTTCCATGTCTCTTTGATTCAATTGATTTGTATTTTATTTATAAAAATCAATTTTTATTATTTATTATTATATTGTGTTAAAAGTTCTAAAATATTCCATTGTCTTTTGAATACCCGTTTCCAGATCGATAACTGGTTTGAACCCTAGTTTTTCCCATGCCAAAGCAATATCAGGTTTTCTTTGTTTTGGGTCATTTTCAGTAGATGGTAAATAATCCACTTTTAATTCTGTTCCACTTACTTTCTCAAAAATCTTGACCAAATCATTCAAAGTAAATTCACAATTTGGATTACCTAGATTCACTGGTCCGTATTCATCGCTTGCCATCATAGAAATCAATCCTTCGATAAGATCATCTACATAACAAAAACTACGGGTTTGGTATCCATCACCATATATTTTGAGATTTTCATTCTTCATGATTTGATTAATGAAATTCGTAATGACGCGTCCATCATTTAAATCCATATATGGACCATAAGTGTTGAATAAACGCACAATTTTCACATTCATATCAAACTTTTTGCGATATTCGTAAAGTAATGTCTCTGCTACACGCTTTCCCTCATCGTAACAACTTCTTTCACCTACGGTATTTACATTTCCATAATATCCCTCAGGTTGTGGATGAACTAATGGGTCTCCATAAACTTCTGAGGTAGATGTAAATAATACTTTCGCCCCGTGTTTTTTTGCCAAATCTAAAATATTCTTGGTTCCCACAAAAGAAGTCATTAAGGTATCAATCGAATTTGCCTTGTATTTATCTGGGCTCGCAATACAAGCTAAATGATAAATTTCATCTACTTTGGGTAAGAATATTTTATTTGTAATGTCAAAATTGACAAATTTGAAATTTGGGTTTCCTACAAATTCTTCAATATTACTTATTTTACCAGTGATTAAATTATCCATACAAATCACCTTGTTGCCCGGGTTTTCCAATAGTCTCTTACAAATATGACGACCTAAAAACCCAGCACCGCCGGTGACTAATATATATGACGAAGCATTATCTTTTACATTTGTACGATTTATATCATGTAACCAATCTCGTTCTGGTCTGTCATAATTTTCATTTCTATCCAAATTCGCCTGTAAAATATAAGAAGGAATTCCGTTTTGTATCATTTGACTGTACATTGAATTCGTGTCTTTAGGGAAACAAGTGCCGCCATATCCTCTTTTATAATTATATCCTGGACAAGTCATGTGACTATCGCCAATACGGTCATCTAATTTCACATAATTGATAACACTATTGTAATTAATACCTAATTTATCCGCCAAATCATAAATCTCGTTAAAATAACCTACTTTGGTCGATAAAAATGTGTTTCTGATCAATTTATTCATTTCCATTTCTTTATTGGTTCCAAACTGAATATCATCATATTTTATACTCTTGTGTGTATGCGCATTACCAATTAGTTTTCGTATATGTAATCGAAATTGCATTTCTATATCAAAATTACAATTTTCATAAATTCCAAATAACCAATGCTTGTTGTTGATAAAATCCTCTTTCCAGTTTTGCTCTGTTAAAAATTCGGGCATAAAAAATACTTTATGTGAATCGCAATATCCAATTGGAACAGTAGAACGAATAATAATATAATCATGTTTCAAACGGGTCACATACATATCAATCAAATTGGTATAACATGATCCATCAATATTTGTTGGTGTCGGCAATGAGATGAAAACTAAATCTACGATTTTAACAGTTTCATCCAAATCTAAATTCGGTGGCGAACATAATTCAGGAACGCAATCGTAGATGAAAAATTCAACGTCGGCATTTTTTAATAAATAAGTAGCTTTTCCAACAAAACCGAAGCCAATAAGTAAAACTTTCATAGAATATAATTTATAATAATGCTTTTTGTTTATATTTGTTTTATTATAAATTATTATAATTCGTCGTCACTATTTGTATCATCTGTATCATTATCTGCCACAATCTCACTTGTGTTTTCAATGATTTCATCGTCTTCGTTTTCGTTTTCATCATCATTATCGTCATCATCATCATCATTATTTTCATTCGCGACACCATGGAAACGAATATATTCTACAGCGGTATGTAATGATGCTGTTACATTATTACGAATAGTTGTACTAATAGAATCATCTGTATCAAATTCGCCACTATATCCAAACATTTCGTCATGATCAATACTTGGAAGTTTTTTGAATACACTTTTATCATATTTTTTATAAAAATTCATATGTTTCTCATCATAATTATCAACCATAAATTTATTATTTTTATCCAGTTTAAATAGTTTTCTCCCAAAATATGGATTGTATCTCACAAATAAATCAAACTTTTTCACCAAAATTTCATATGAATTTGTTATTTTTTCAGTTCCAACGACATAATACTTTGATAAATAATACAAATGTAAATAGGGACGCATGATTTCTACCAATTTATTTTTAGGGAAATTTTTATGAATACACAATATTTTATATTTTGAATTATTTGATTTTAAGGTTTCAATCATGGAAACCACCGTATTATATAATATATTTGGACTAGTTGAATAGACATATCTTTTGATTGATTCATCTCTTATTAATTGTTCATTATCTTCCCTGAATATTTCAAGATCAAAATCTACATTGAAAAATTGTTGATACAAAATCGGCATCGCAAATGGACGACTTTTCATGAAAAAATAAATATTATATAAAGTTGCCTTGTCAAGAGGTATATTGTTATACGGATTTTTTGGAATCAATGGCTCACTGAAAAATAAATACGAATTTGATAAATTATTATTCATTATATTCACCAAATCACTTGCGGAAAATAAATATTTACAATTGTTTTGAAAGAGTACAAACACATTCGGACTTTTTTCATCCAGTTCATTCATATATAAATCACTGGATATTTGAACGACTGCTTTTTTGTATTTATACAATTTGGCAAAACGCATAAACGCCAAATGGATTTTTTGAATTTTTGAAAAATAGGAAAAATATAAATCCTTTGTTTCGTCATTATAAAAGATATTTTCCATTACATTGGTCAGAAAAGTGAATTTATATTTAATAAAGCGTTTATAATCAAAATCTTTTTCTAATAAAACACGATATATATTTATTACATAACAATAAAGCTCAATATGAATAATTTGTTGTATTATATTCGCTGTTTCTATACTATAGACTTCACGCAATAACTCACAAAACAACGATGGATATTTTTCTTTTTCGGTATTTTTATCAATAGTAATAAATGGTTTATTTGATACGCATTTATTTATAATTGAACAAAATAAATGCATGTATTAAATAAAATCAAAATAATTATATAATATTATAATTATATTTCTAATACATTTATATTATTAATATTTGTATATAGATGAAAACAATACTAAAAAAACCAAAAAACAAGAACAAATGTTGCGAGACAGAAAAATGCTGTGCTAACATCGAATGGTCATTGGGTTATCTTATAGGCGAAACAGTATCTTGTTTTGTAAATTTATGTCTTCATTTTGTAAATAATGCGAATAAAGGGTTTGCTTCCCGAAATAAACCGAACAAAACTACACGACGACCATGATGTTTATAATTTTACAGTAAAAAATAATAAAAACACAAAGATTTTTATTATTTATATATTTTTATATAATTTAACCTAGACCCTAAAATCCAGGATTATAATCATCGTCACCGCCTAAATCGCTAGCTTTGATATTGACTACATTATTCTCAATAACCAATTTATTTTTACTACATTTATCATCTTCATCTTCCATACCACCAAAGACGTCATCAATCATTTTGTTGGTATCCTCTTGTTCATACTGAATGGTATCCTCCAATTTACGCATTTCATCCAAATCAAGCACCACCTGGAATGCGTTGGTGCCATATAATCCTTCTTGACCACACATCACATTTGCCGATACACCACGCATAATATCCAATTCCGCATGTCTTGCCGCTTTCAAGAATTGTTCAGGTGTTTCTTCAAAAGATGCCTTGGCAATTGGACCAATGTTGTCATTGTTAATACCATGTCTAAATATGGAGATCATTTTGTTGGTAAATGTCATTCTATCGCACAACATTGCCATGTGATGATAATTAATATAGGTGCCATCAAATTCAATCACTTCCGCCAATTCATTATAAATGGTTTGTCGTGCTGCCTCAATACCAAATATATTATATATTTCAACAATATCATTACTAAATGTTCGTTTGGCATCAATATAATCAAGCGCTAATACATCCAATATATTTGTACCAATGGTATCCAATACCCATATATCTTGTTTCTTGTATATACCTGATGTTTCCACCAAATTATCCTTTATCTTACGAAGAATTACCTTGTTGATATTTTTAACACCACGAATCACTATATTGTGTAATATTTGATCTTGGAAATTCTTCAACATGTATATTTGGTCAGACTGGTCAAGCGGATTTACGTTGCTTTTATTTTGTCCAATTGGTGCGACACCCTTATCTTTTATTTTATTCACAACTGTATTCATGCGAATTCTAAACACTAATTTGTCCGCATTATAATCCGAATAGACGCAAGCCACTTCATCTCCGTAACTATTTTTCAAGGTGAAATTCACATCGTCCATGGTAATATTTTTCTCCAACATGATTTCCGAATCCATTTCCATTCGTAGAATCCATTTCGATTTTTCATTGGTTTCTGGTTCAACTGATTTCTCCATACATTCATCCACCATTTGTTCAAATGATTGAAACTGTTCCATTGTCGTCTCGTCCTCGCCAATCAATGTATTTAAATCATCTGGATCAAAACAAATATCAATGGATTTCACAATTTCCTCCATCTTGGTATGTTCCAACATGTACATAATGGATTGCGCTTTTTCTCGGTCGGTTTGTTCCTCTGGTTTCATGTAAATGGTTAATGACGGATTTTTTGGTTCAGGTGACAAGGATAATATTTCCTCTATTCTTGGCACACCACGAGTCACATTAGATTTAGACGACACACCAGCAAAATGAAATGTATTCAGTGTCATTTGTGTAGTAGGCTCACCTATGCTCTGCGCCGCAATCATTCCTACCATTTCACCAGGAGCAACAATCGCACGCTTGTAATTCACCAGAATGTCTTCAAGTAATATGGTCAATGCCGCACGATTAAATCGTTTCACTACCAATAATTCCTTTGGCGACAGATTGAAATAATAAAGCGTCTTGAATAAAAGGGTTGGTGGTGCGCAACGGATTTTTTCCAACTTTGAATAAGTGTTTTCAATCATTTCAAATGCCTCTAATGGTGTAATATCAACAATCGAGTTCGCATTGATTTGCTGTTGTCCTTGAACATTATTGATTAAATGAGCAAATGCCACAGGTGTGCTTACTACACTATCGCCCTTGTTTTTGAATATTTTCTTGATGATTTCGTCACGTTGTTCAATCATGAAATCGGTGTAAAACTTACATTTTTCCTGGGTTTCTTTCATTTGTTTCTTATAACGAGTCATTACATTTTTCAAAAAGAATGATGACAATGTTTTCATTTTGTCCTTGTCCTCGGGAATATTAAAGTGAGCATAAATATCTTGAATACTCATATTCACCAAAGGTATTCCTTGGTTTTCAACCTTTACAGGATCAATATTATCATCACCATAAGAGAATTGAACCACCTTACCTTTATTTGTGCGAACCGTCATGTCATAATTTACCATAAGGTCTTCTAAACCTTTAATCAGTCTTCTTTGAATATACCCCGTGGTCGAGGTCTTCACTGCTGTATCAATTAAACCAACACGACCACCCATGGCGTGAAAGAACAATTCTTGTGGCGATAAACCATTAATATAAGAACTTTCAACAAAACCACGAGCACTTGGAGTGTCGTCGTATTTCGTGTAATGCGGTAATGTTCTGTGTTCAAAACCATAAGGAATTCTTTTTCCATCCACGTTTTGTTGTCCCAAACAAGAAATCATTTGAGAAATATTTAAATCACTGCCTTTAGAACCGGCATTCACCATGATGACAAAACGGTTGTCTTTATCCAATGATTTTAACCCGATTTTACCAGCCTCCGAGGATGCTTGATTCAGTATATTATTGACTTGTGTTTCAAATTCTTCTTGATTCGTCTTACCTGTATTGTTTTCAAAAACACCGATTTGTGTTTGGTCAATCAAACTCTTGACATCATTCTTTTTCTCACTAATGACTTTAATAATTGCCTGATTTGTTTTTTCATCAGAAATCAAGTCACTAATACCAACACTATAGGAGCTGGATTTCATGTATTCAGTAATGATATTTTGTAAATCATCGATGAAATTTGCCGAGGCGAAATTACCAAAATCATTACAAATACGATGGATAAGACCCTTTGAGCCACCGCCCAAAATATCCTTTTCCATTTGACCACGAATATATTGACCATTTCTTATTTCCAAGACATTATTTGATGTTTTCGCATCTTCTTTGTCTCCAAATAATTTGGTCTTGAAACCTAATGTAAGTGGTGGTAATATTTGGGATAATATATCAAAATTTGTAATGATATCTCCCTTGTCTAATAACGCATATTCGTTCACGCGTTGAAACATCATTAATATATTCATCGCCTCGCGTGGCGTGAATTTGATGCTTTCCCTTGTGAAACGATTTGATCCAAGCATGGAATCTTGAAAGATACCAATGATTGGTTTGTTGTTCGCAGGACTGATTATTTGATATGGCACTGCTGCCAAATGTTTCAATTCTGCGTCCGATTCCGCATCTTGCGGCATGTGAAGATTCATCTCCGTTTGAATTTTTGTGAGCATATATGGTCACAAAATTAAACGTTCCCTCAAAGTTTCCTAAGAGGACGGACTATACCTTGTGCTTCATCAAGCTGGTCAAGCTATCATTTGAAACCCGTAAACATCTAGTCTCTGAGCCTCCCCCATACTCTTACCATAACGAGGTTAGGGGTTTGGTTGCTGATTATCCAATCCATTCACGTTTTTACCATTGGGTTCGTCAATTAAACGAGTTCCTCACAAATGTTTCCATTAGTGAGTGGTAGTGAAGGCTCTAAGGAATTTCCAGCAGTTTGGATACGTTGCCATTCTAATA